>SXGQ01561902.1_pt1 | contig 26785 bp, 8 predicted proteins | sample 3178371 | NCBI WGS metagenome assembly SXGQ01 (sample SAMN11356859, study PRJNA531348) | freshwater metagenome | isolation source: freshwater sample F1-20 | place: China: Fuxian Lake, Yuxi | collected 2017-12-25 | reverse complement strand
GGGCACGTCGCGCTCCGCGCAGAAGGCGCGCAGGAGTTGATTGCCGCGGCGCGTGAGCTGGGCCTTGAGAGAGTCGGGGGCGTAGTAGAAGCCCGCGTGGAGCACGCCGGAGTTGCGCCCCGACGCGTGCTCCGCGAGTCGCTCCTCCTTGTCGAAGACGACCACCGAGGATTCCGGGTGCGCGGCGAGCCAGGCATCGGCTAGCGCGAGGCCGACGATGCCTCCCCCGACTACGGCGACGTCGTATCCGCGCATGCATCGACCCTAGGCCGAGCCAGGAGTCAGGGCAGCGGCACCCGGAAGAACTCCGGTCGATAGAGGGTCGGGTCTGCCGAGACCGCATCGGAGTCGGTCGAATTGCGGCTCACGCTCAGCACGATGGTGCCCGGCTCGGGGAAGAGCGCGGGATGCGCAAGCGCGGCGTAGGCAAGGATCCCGGCCTCGGGATAACTCGGTCGTGAGGCGACGACCTCGCCCGCGGCGAAGGGCCCGGTCGGGGATGGCGCCGAGCGGATGACGACATCACTGCCGAGGTAGCCGTCGCGCTTGCTCACGGCGTACCAGGTGTCTCCCTCCGCAAAGACCGACAGCGTCTGCTCGACCCCGCCTACGGCGGGGATCACTGCCACAGCAGTGGCCTCATCGGAGCTCCATGCGTTTCCCGTCCAGTACTCCCACGATTCGGTGTCGAAGATTTGCTCCGGTGTCGTGCGTGCGACGTGGAGCGACCAGCCGAAGACGAAGTCGCGCTCGGGATTGGCGGTGCCATAGACATAGACGTAGCCGTCATCTGCGCGCCATGAGGCCGCCCCCCAGCCGATCCGCTGCCGTGATGCGTCGTCCGAGCCGATGTCGCTCACGCGCGCGACATGGGGGATGCCATCGGAGTCGACGTGCACTTCGGCAAGGCTCGGACCGAGGTTCGCGAACTGTCCGTCACCGCGCTCGGCAACGCGCTGGAGGAACATCGCCACGGTCGAGTCCGGCCCGACCTCCGCGAGCGATGTCGGCCAGTAGCCCACGCCATCGATGCGGTCGGGGACGAAGGCCGAACCCCGCGGCCCGAGCACGAGGCAGGTCCGGTCGCCGGCGAATGCGAGGAGGGCGTTGCGCACGCTCGCCTCCTGGGTGACGTCCGTGTCGAGAAGGGCATCGCCGAATGCCATGAGTAGGTCACCGGTGGCGAGCTCGGCATCCACGGCCATGTCACCCCCCGCGAGGCCGATGATCGACGGAGCCCGCGCGAGGTCGGCGGCCATGGCTTCGACGCCGGCGTACGCCGTGGCGGGCTGGCAGCCGGTGACCGACTCACGGCTGGGCGCGATGTCCGACGCGGTGCTGGCACCGACAGCGCAGGACGTCAGGACGAGCAACCCGACCGCGAGGAGCACGGTGGCGGGCCGGCGTGCGATCCACGGTCTTGGGAGTCCCCTCACCCCGTGACGCTACGCGCGGATGGACGCCGAGCGCACCGGGCCGAGCCGGATGATGACCGGTCGGTGACGTGACGGATTGGACGTCTACTTCGACGTCTCCGACTAACCGCCGAGATCGGCGAAATCGGCGAAAGACTTACTCTGCCGAGGGCTGCCGCCGACGAGGGAACCCACGGTGTCGCGGCCTACCGCCACCTCGAGGCTACCTGCGCGGGCCGGTGACGTGACCACCTGCAGCATCGAACGACTGCTCTGCACGGAAATGAGTACACCTGATCCCAGAAGATGCTCCTGCGAGCGGATGCTCGAACGCGCATCGATGAGATCGTCGAGTTCCGTCCGGATGCTCGCTCTGGATTCGGCCTGCGCGGCCTTGCGTGCCTGGTAGGACCGCTTGATGATCGTCGTCGGAGACCAGGCGGGCGTGAACGTGTTAGAGAATGCCTTGCCAGCCCTGTTGTAGACCGGCAACGCTGCGAAGCCTGCCGCAAAGAGTGTCGCGATGGACGCTCCCACGGCCGACAAGATCGCGGTCGTGCTGCTGTCGCTCGATGACTTGACCGCCACGTAGGTGCCATAACCGACCGCACCCGCGCCTGTGACTGCCATGAGGCCACCGATGGCCCTGGTCGTGGGAATGCGCCAACTCTTCTGGAACCTGCCCAGCGCCTTGCTACGCTTGATGGCCGCGAGGGCTCCCGAGTTGAAGACGGCACCGCCGAGCAGCGCGCCAGCAATGCCGGCGCCGATCCACACGGCCGTCGACTCTTGCTCGCTCATCTGCCCGGATGCGTCGTGGCTGTTGATGGGATCGCCACCGGTGTAGGAGTACAGGTTGGTGCCCGAGTCGACGATCGGGTCCGGAGCAAGGAACATGCCCGTGAGCGGGTGGTAGGGCCGATCACCCATCAAGGTGATGGAGGCTCGCCCCTGGAGCGTCTCGCGGCGACCTGCCGACTGCCAGCCGTAGTCAGGCAGCGCGTCGGCGGTGAAGGTCGACACGGGAGCCAACGGCTCGCCGTAGGGGCCGTATCGGTGCGCCACGCCTGCCTGCGCGCCCGGCGCGGGCGAACCCCCTAGGGCGAGTGCCGGCACCGCGAGTGTCACCAGAGTGGCACCGGTGATGCCGGGAAGCGTGATGGTCGCTCCCGCATCCGGGCCGGTCGTCACGTGGGCTCCGCCGGGTAGTCCGTAGGTCATCGCTCGAACCGCGCCCAGGGTGTCGGCATCGGACTCGATGAAGAACGGGCCCGCGTAGCGAAGCGTGTCGCTGCCTGAATCAGTGGTCACCGTCTTGTCGACCACCTGACCGCCAAAGGTATTGAGTCGCGTGTCGACGAGGCCAGAGCCATCGGATGCGATCTCGACCAGGCGAGCCAACGACGTGCCGTGCGACCAGGTCAGCGCAGCCGCGCGCGTGCCGGAGATGGCCGTGACGCGACCCAGCTCGTCGTAGGTGAGCTCGCTGGTGCCCGCGCCGCCAGTGACCAGCGGGTCAGTGGTGGACACGAGGCGACCTCGCTCGTCGTAGCACTGCGTGAAGGCGACTCCATCGCGTGAGCCTCCGGTGCGCAGGCCGTCCTTGCCGATGTTGGCGTATCCCTTGGCCTCGCATGCGCCCGCCTGCTCGGCCGCAAACTCGTATTCGTAGTTGGTGGGTGAAGCCGAACCGACGATTGATGTCGACACCAGTCGCCCTGCGGAGTCATAAACGAAGCCGCGATCCTCACTCAGGGCGTTGGGGCCGCTGACGGAGAGTGACGATGACGTGACTCGACCGTAATCCGAGACGGTACGACTTTCTTGAACTCGAGGCAGCGAGGCGTCCTGTGACGTGACGGTCACCGACCCGATCGTGCCGTTGGCGAGGTAGCCGTATCCCACACTGATGCCATTGGCGTAGGACACCGAGGAGATGCGACCAGCTGCGTCGTCGTAGTCGATCGTCGCAGCCAGCACACCGTTGACGCTCGTGCTCACCGGCGCCCCGTCGACCTGTCGATAGGTGTAGTCGAAGACCAGTGGGGCGCCGCTACTGCCCTCCGGGGGTGTCATGGTCCGCCGGGCCACATTGCCCGCGTCGTCGTAGACGGTGACGGTGGATTCGCCGCCGATGCCCACCTCACTCACCGGGCGACCGGCGAGATCCACGGTCGTCGTGGTCGTGACCGCGCTGCCCGGTGCGACGGCCGCCGCCGGGCCGTGCGTGATCGTCGTCGCGGTGACCCGAGGATCCCCGCCCACGTCGAAGGTGGTGACCGACTCCTCCACCAAGATCCCGTCGCCATCGAAGAGTGACACCGACACGAGCTGCTGACCCTCGGTGTAGGTCATGCAGGTGGTCTCTCGACCAGAGGTCGGGCCTGCGGTCACTACCGCCCGCACGTGGCCGGAGATGTCGTAGTACGTCGTGACCACCGAGCCGTCCTGGCGGACCGTGCTCTTGGCCTGACCCGACTGGCGCACCGCTTGTGAACCGCATTCCGCAGGGAGGTTCACCGTCTCGTCATCGCCCCAGTAGGTAATGGTGAGAACCTGGCCGCTGGGCTGGGTCACCGACGTCTGCCGGCGCCAGCCCGTCGACTCGTAGCCGTAGCCCATGGCAAGCCCGCCCACGCTCGAGGCCGATGACACCAGGCCCAGCGCGAGATCGGCAAAGGAGTACCGCGCCTGCGAACCATCCGGACCACCGGGCAGGTCGTCGTTGCTGGCCGCCACGGTGACGCGTGCATAGCCAGGCGACAACTCGTCAGATGCGATGGCGCGGGCCTTGGTGCCCACCGGTCCGGCTTCGACTGAGAACCAGCCATCACTGCCAGCGTCGTCGACCTGGATCGTGATCGGCTTGGGTCCCTTGGGAAGGTCCTTGATGATGCACGGGCTCGAAGCGCAGGCGACAGTCCCGACGAGCAAGGTCACCGACGTTCCGCCGGAGGATCGCACCTCGAACTCCCAGCCGTCGCGTGCGCCATCGGCGTCATCAGCGTCCTTCGGTGTCCACACTGCGGCGCCCTGGAGCGATGTCTCTGCAGGTCGGTCCGACCACGCGGCCGACAGGGCACCGCGCGAGTAGTCCGCGCGCCAGAACTCCGGAGTCGGATTGCCCGAGAAGCCCTTGCGGGGGTAGACCTGCGTGCGCAGGCCATTGACCGGCTTATCGACTCCCGCTGAACGCTCCGTATCGAAGGTGCTCGTCAGCGTGAGGCCCTCCGATGCGGTCGTGGGACCCTCGGTCTTGATCACGAGGCCGAGTTCGTTGTAGGTGTACGTGGTGACGCGGCCGTCCGGAGCGGTCACGCTGCGCACTGACTCGCCTGCCGACCGCATCTGGCGCGACATCGTGCGACCAGCGCCATCGGAGGTCGACATCGGCTGCAGAGTCATCGGATCTAGCTGAGAAGTGCGCGTCGACACGGGGCGGCCCTCGACGGTGGACGTCACCTGTGCCGTCACTGCGGTGTCGACTCCCGGGGCCTGGATCCACTCCCGCAGGTTCGCCGGCATGATGGCCGGGAAGTCAATGCTGTGCGTGATGCTCGGCTCTCCGACCGCCGCAGGCTGCTCGGTCGCCATAGCCGCCCGCCCGTATTGGTCATAGGAGATAGCCGCGATGACCGCGGCAGCCGCCGGGTCCACCGTGGCGACGCGGCTCACCAGGCTTGCCCGCGTCGAGACCAGTCGGCCCTGCGTGTCCCAGCCCCACGTCATGCCTTCATTGCCGGGATCCTTGATCAAGGCAATCTGATCCTGGCTGCCGGCGCTCACATAGCCCACCAGCGATTCGGTGCCGTCGGGATAGCTGATGGCACACAGCAACTGGCCGGATGGCGCCGAGAATCCGTGGGTCGACCACGCTGCTGATCGACAATCGGCTTGGTCGGCGTACGAAAAAGTCATGGAGCGACCGATCTCATTGGACAGCGACGTGACTCTGCCGTCACTGGACCAGGTCACACCAGAGACCTTGACCTTGTTGTGCCAGACCTCCACGGCACGACCGCGGTCGAAGCGAGTGACCACGCCCTGGGTGTCCGTGAACTCCCAGACCTGATCGGCCACTGAGACCAGCGAGTTCTGGAAGCCGGCGGTGCCTCCGACCTGCTCGAAGACACCCAAACCGTTGCGCACGAAGTTCAGGCGCGACGCATCCCAACCGATGAGGGTCACGGTGTCGGGCAGTACGCCGGAGGTCAGCACCGAGTTGAGGCCCGAACCCGCAAGGTCGCCGGCCGTCGTTCCCAGTGTCCGGGAGTCACGCACCCTGACGCTGATGCGTGTCGACGGCCCCCAGATGACGGTCCCCGCGACCTTGGCGCCCACGCGGACTCGATGGCGAGCACCCTTGGGCAACGTGATGGTCTGGTTGACATTGATGTCGGCGAAGTTGACGTCGACCTTCTTCACGGTGCGCCACTTGCCCTTGTCCGCCCTCACGGCGATGACGAAACGCTCGATATTGGCGAGCTCGGCGCGCGGATACGCGAATCTCACTATCGCCTTCGACCTCATCGGCCCTGAGTACGACGCAGCAGACCGGCCGGGGACATCGACCGCTTCGGTCTCCTGGCCGTCTTCGAGGAGCGTGGCCCAGGATGATCCGGTGGCAGGTACCAACCGCCAGCCTTCGGGGAGGCCGGGTAACGCGGGCATGCCTGAGGTCCAGGCCAAAGTCGCCCCGGACGACCCGAGCGGGCCCACCAGAGGCCTGGCCGACCACGAGGTCGTGACGACGCCGGTGCCGGGATCAACCTCCGCACCGCCCACCGGCACCGGGGCACTGCCCGATCCGCCCGCGATCGCTACCGACAGTCGACCGATGGACATCCAGTCGCCGCTGGCTGCTTGAACCTCGATGTCGTAGAGCCCACCTTCTTCCAACGTCGCGGGGATCGTGCCCCAGCCGTCCTTCAGCGTCGACGATGCAACCTCGACGCGGCGCGTGGTGCGCAGGTCGATGACGCGGTAGGCAATCGACGGCTCCTGCGCCAGCGCGGCGGAGTAGATCACCGGGAACTCCCCTGAGCGCACACTGCCGGCAGGCATGACACCCACCGAGGGCAGCGCCGCTGGCCAGCGCTCGCCCGGAGCGGCATCCATCGTCGGGATCGGCCCCGCGGACTCGATGCCCGCTACGGCGGTGCGCTCGGATGGGCTGTCGGAGGCCGACGAACCCGCTGAGTCCTCCGCGAATGCCGGGGGGGTCATCGCCCCGGCCAGGGCGCTCACCCCGAGGGCGAGCACGAGAGCAGAGGCAAGAGTCCGGCCGGAGGAGGGCAGCATGCGGACAATATCCATGAAGAGCCCGTGGGGATGCAACAGAATGCGGGTCGCGTTCGCGTGGCAACGGCCTGCCTCGGTCGCTAATGTGCCCACATGACCGGACGACGTCCCCAGTTGCATCGAGCCCTCCTCCCTCGACTCCGGGCCCCGTGGTTTGTCGCCGGGGCAGCGGGCAGCCTCGTCCTGGGAGTAGCGGGCTTCGCGGCCGGTGCCCAGGCGCAGCCGCAGGTCGAGTCCGCGGCAGCCTCACCTCGGGTCGCCGACCTACCCGCGTCGTACTCCGAGCCGGCCAGGCCCCCGGTAGCCCCGAGCGGCTCCGTGGTGCGGATCAGGCTCACGAAGGACTTCCAGCGCGACCTGAGGAAGGCCGGCGCCGTCCTCGTGGGAACCGGCCAGACCGATGTGCGCCCCGGCGGCTCACTGAGGATTCCGGTCAACGCCGTCTTCAGGGATGGCTTCGGACTTGCCGGCGGCTACGCCATCGCGGTCAACGGCAAGAAGAAGTACACCTGCGTGGACCTGCACATCGACCTGGGTGGCAGCGTCATGTCGTGCGGCAAGGCGGGGTTCGCGAAGCGCACCTTCGTCCTGGGGGAGGCCGGTGACGTCACTACCGATGGGATGCTGGAGACCTATCCCGACATCCGCGTCAGCATCGCCAGCGGGGTGCGGGCCACGCAGATGAATGCCGGGCTCGCGACCAAGCCCTTCAAGGCCGGCTACGTGATCGGATCCATGGACCTGACCGCAGGAACCTTGGTCGGGAGCGACTACGACCTCGATCCTCGGACCGGCTGCGAGATCGGGAGCTGGGCAGGCGATAACTCGATCTGGCGTGGCTGGGCCATCCAGGCCATGGTCAACAGGCTCCCCAAGGACGTGGGGGTGAGTCAGTACTCATACGACGCTGCAGCGCAGAAGGGGATGGTCTCCGGTGGCGATTCCCCGGCGGTGACCGTCGGCCAGCGCACGCCCTACATGGAGAAGATCAAGACCGCCGACTCCAAGAAGATCATCCGCGGCAGTTACTACGCCACGGACAATTTCTGGGAAGGGCCCAGCTACCGTTGCAACACCAACGCCCCCTTCGTCGTCAGCCAGGGTCTGCTCGATGCCCCGAGTGTGAAGACGTGGCGCTACGACGGTGGCCTGCGCACGACACAGAACAATCCCGCGGGCGCCGCTCGACCGCAGTGGTGGGGCCATGCGCGGCAGACCAACTACGACGGCGCGACGGGGCAGTACTCCTGGACCTGCCGTGGCCTGCCCGACAACCGCACGAGCACCGATGCTCAGCCCAACGGGGATACTCGCTGGGACATGGTGAGCAATGGCGTGAATGGATTCTTCGGGGACAACGCCACTGATCAGATGAATAGTGCCGCTGGCCGAGCCCCGGAGTGCCGTGACCTGAATCTCGCGGGCTTCACGCTCACGACCCGCTACTCAATCTCCAAGCGCGGCGCCCTAGAGGCGCGCAACGACAAGGATGAGTACCCGCGCTACTGCTCGGTGGATGGTAACCCGCTCGTGGGATGCTGGCAGGAGATCTACCCGCTGTGGGATCGCGCGTGGGCCTTCCAGAACCACGTCTACGCGTCGGCGATGCGCGCCAACATCACGTCCAATGCGACCGTAAACATCCCGGCCTCGTGGTCGTCGACCGGCCTCGCCATGACGAAGCCGATCGCCTGGCGCATCACGGACGGCCGTATCGGCCCCAGCGACAATGGCGCGTGGCCCAACTTCATTAACGCCTCGGGCCAGACGGTGGATGCCAGTGCCATCAGGGAGAAGTTCTCCGACCAGGACATGTCGAAGGTTTCGCCCTTCACGGTGCCCGGCACCAATACGCCGTTCACGGTGAGTGGCTACGGAACCCCCATGGGCCAGCAGGAGATGACCTTCATCCTCACGGCCGACACCGATGGCAGCTGGACCTGGCCTGTGGACAAGAACGGTCGCGAGTTGCCGCGCCCGCAGATCAAGATGACCTTCGACTACCTCATCTCCAACTACGACGACGGTGGGTCCTGCAAGGAAGGGATGTGGTACGACGACGCGGCCTTCGGTTCGGGCCGCAACAACGATGCTGCTGGAGCGCACTGCATCGAGGGCCAGGTCCCCACCCTGTGGCCGCTCCCGGCCGACTCGCGCGACTATTGGAAGCGCGTCCACGATGCCTACATCACGGATAAGGACGGCAAGCGGGTGCGCAATACGCCAAACGTCTCCTTCGACTACGTCTCGCTGACCTCCTGCCTCAACGACAAGGAGCTCACGGTCCAGGACAACTCGACCAAGACGAATGTCCCGGATGTCGGTGCAGACTTCACCTGGGAGATCCGCATCTCGGGACTGGTGAAGTCGTTTAGCGGCTGCTGACGGTTGATCAGCGAGCGTTGAGACTGCGCGAGCACGGGATGAGACGACGTTGGCCGGTGCCCGGCACCGCCTGGGTGGCTGCCGTGGCGGCCGGTGCGGTGCTGATCTCGGGTCAGCCCGCTCAGGGTGCGCCGCGCACCGGGCCGGCGACGACGGAGCGCACGCCCGAAGTCCAACCGGCCGAGGCCATTGCCGGCATCGAGACCGCAGGACCCATCCCCACCGTGCCCGGAGCGGGCTCGCGGGAGACCGAGTTGCCGCCGACGGTCGCCAAGGTCCCGGGCGGCAATGCCCTGCACGGTGACTTCCCCTACCTCCAGGTAGACGACCTCAAGGACGCCGGCTCGATCACCGTGCGGATCTACGACACCTCACTCGGCAAGGGCGAGATCGCCAAGGAAGAAGACAAGGACTACACCTGGCAGGGCTCGCTGTCCGACGGGTGGGGCCAGGTCGGCAAGCGCTTGACCGCGGGCCACGGCTACGTGCTGTGGGCCCGCGATGTTCGCGATGACGGAGCTGTCCGGTGGATCAACCTCGGCCGCTTCGGTGTGCGCGGCCTCATCGATCCCCCGGGCCCTGCGGTGCGTGCGGGCGGGATGTCCGCGGCCCTGGCCACCGGTGCTGTGGCGTGGACCTGGGAGTCTGAGTCGCTGGCGGGACCGGCCGCGGGTGTGCGAGTGGCTTTGCAGTACGCCGCCGCCAGCCCCGCGCAGGACGGCGTACCCACCGGGTGGCGCCTGATGGCGGCGACCGGATCGGCGTGGATGGCGCTGGAAGAGTCCGGGACACATATCCGCGGCCATGTGACGCCGGCGCGCCCCAGTGTGGAGCGGCGGCCCAATGGCTCGGCCACCATCGACTTTGCCTACGACACGGGCCGCCGCACTGATGTCAACCGCTTCATCATCGAGCAGAAGATCGATGGCGCGTGGGTGCGACTGGGCCGCGCCCACGCGACCTTCGCCTCCCCGCATGTCAACGCTCGAGTGCGGCTGGCCGATCGGAAGGCACCCGTGCGTGTGGGTCTGAAGTCCCGTGGCACCGTCCTGTATTCGCCACCGGTCAAGCCACGAATCAAGGCGCCGGAGATCACGAGGGTGCCCACAGAGCCGGCGATGGCCGAGTGTGGTGGTTCGGCCAGCACCCTGGCGGGCCCGGAGTCGGTGCGCCTCGAGGGCTGGAACGGCATGTCGTTGACCTTCCTGCGCGATCCGGTGAGCGGGGTATATGAGCAGGCGATCGGGGGTGACAAGGTCCCGGGATACCGCAACATGCTGTCCTTGTGCGGTGACGAGGACAACCGCACCTGGCTCTTCACCGACTCCGCCGGCCTGACCACTGTCTTCAAGGGTGGTCGTGCCGTGCGCGTGAGCGATCAAGGTCGCCTCGTCTCGACATCGACATGGAGCGCGGGTCGACTGGTATCCGTCGCCAATGCGGTCGGCCGCACGCTCACCCTGAGCTATGGCGACTGCCCGGCGTGGGCGGGATTCGCCTCCAGCGAGCTGCTGTGTCGCATCACCTACCCGGGCGGCGTACAGACCGAGATCGGGTATCTGGCCGCTGGACTGCCCGAGCCCCAGATCGCCCTGATCAAGGATCCAGGCAACACCGGCACCGCGCTGGGATACGACTCGGTGGGACGCCTCGTGGCGACCCGAGGTGCTCTGGCCAGCCGGGCCGCGACGACCGATGCAGCCGCACGCACCGCGCTTGCTCGCGTGACCTACGACGCCAAGGGTCGCGCGGTCACCCTGCAGGAAGCGCCGACCGCGCCGGGTGCGGACGTGGTGACTCAAACACTCGACCTCCCGGTCATCACCGAGGCTGACCTGCAATCGGGTGCCCCGGTGCAGGCACTCATCACCGGCACGGCCACCGGCTATCAGATGTCCAACACCGCTGCGATCGATCCGATATCCCACGACGGCCAGAGCTTCACTGACCGCGCCGAACTCAGCACCTCCACCCAGGTGGATGGTCGACGGGTGACGACGCGAGACGCACGGGGCCTGGTGACCAAGACTCGCTTTGACGCCGTGGGGAACCTCATCGAGCAGAGCGGGCCGGCCGCGGACGGCTCCACCGGGATGCAGTTGACCCAGGAATACGACACGGTGAAGACCAATGGTCGCGAGGAGGCCTACGAAGGATTCCGTGCGACGGTCTTCACCGGTGACGGCTTCACCGGATCGGCTCGTCCCGAGCATTGGACGCCCGGCTCCGGAGGGGGCCTGTCAGCGCGGTGGGATGCCACCACGCAATCAGCGGTTGCGCAGGCCATCTGGACTCCCAGCGATGCCGACGACAAGCGTGCTCGCGACGAAGGCTGGACCTTCGCAGTCGACCAGGTGCCTGGCGCGCAGGTGCATGTCGTCGTCGAGGGCAATGCCTGCAATGGTCGCGTCTGTAGCTTCACCGACCTACCCTCCGGGCCCAAGCAGATCAGCGTGGAGCTCATCAGCGGGCCACCATCCGGCTGGTTCAACGTCGGTGTCGGGATCGGCAGCGACAAGCCCGGGCCCGTGGCCACGGAGGTTGTGCGACCCGGCTTCAACAATCGGACCGGGTCGACCACCAACGACACCTTCCTCGGCTCCGAAGTCAAACCCACCATCGATTACGTGTACGACGCACCCGAGACCGGCAAGGTGACCTCGGCTGAACTGCCGGGCGGCTTCATCTCCACGCTTGAGTACGAGCAGTCCGGCTGGGGTCGCGTGACGACGTACACGACACCGGGCGGCAAGAAGCAGACGACGGAGTACTGGGCCGATAGCGGCGCTGCGACTTGGCCCTCGGTGTGCACGGGAACGGCGGCCGCCTCCGGTCAGCCTCGGCGGGTCACGCGACAGGACGGCTCGAGTGTCGAAACCTTCTTCGATGTGCGCGGCCGGCAACTGGCGATCGTCACCACCGGCTCCGATGGAGCCTCGCGCGAAACAGCGTGTCGTGAGTATGCCGACGACGGCCGGCTGACTCGCTCGGCCGTCTATGCCACCGATGGGCGCTTGATCGAGGAGTCGCGTGAGGAGATCGGCATCGGCGGCAATCCGCTCGCGGTGCGCCAGACGACCACGCACGGGCCTGCTGCGCCGATCGATCCGGACAGTGCAGTGGTCACGGAGACGGTCTTGGACTGGGCCGGCCGGGCGGTGCGCTACGTCGATGAGTCGGGCACGACCACCGTGACGACGTACACCGCGATGGGGGAGCCGGCCACGATCGCCGTGACTGCGAGCAAGTCAGCGACTCCGCTGGTCACCTTCGCTTATGAATACCGGTCCACCGACGGTGCGCCCACCCGGGTGAGGGTCAACGGCGTGCCCATGGCCGACGTCGACTACGCCGCGGGCCAGTCGAGTGTGCAGTCGGTGAGTTATGGCGGTGGTGCGGTCACCGTCGGCCTCACCGATGGATCGACCGGTCGTCCTTCCGCTCTCACCATCGTTGCCGGTGACACGCGCTACCAGCAGTCGCAAACCTTCAACGAGTATGGCCGAGTCATTAGTGATGAGACATGGGCTCGAGTCGGCGGGTCCCTCGTCCTCGACGAGGCTCGCGGCTACGCGTACGACGTGGCGGGCCGACTGGTCGAGGCAGCGATCTCGCAGGCCGGCGGCGCCCCGAACCGATACGCCTACGACTACGCCGCCCAGCAGGACTCCACCTGCGGCGGGGCCTACCCCGGTGCGGGGGCCGACGTGCTGCGCACCGGAGGCTCGCGTGGCGGCAACGCCTACGTCACCTGCTACGACAATGCCGGTCGACTGGTCACGACCACCGATCCGCTGCTGGCCACCCAAGGATCGACGGCCAGCTTTAGCTACGACGGCTTTGGTCGCGTGACCGCCGTCGACGGCCGATCCGACCTGCAGCTCACCTGGGGATCGGGCACATCGCTGGCCAGACTCGTCGACGGATCGACGACGACGACGATGTCCACCTACGCCGGACGCATCGTGCGCAAGGCAGTCACGACCGGCGTGATCTCCGACGAAGTCCGGTACTCCTACGTGAGTGCGGCGTCGAGTGCACCTCTGCTGCTTCTCGATGACACCGGCGTGCGAGCGGTGGAGTACTCACTCCCCGGTGGTGCACGGGTGCGAGCCGATGCAGGACGGGTGCCGACACTGTCGCTCACCGGTCTCGATGGTGCTGCCCTCGCGGTGATCGATCTGCCTGCTGCCGCCCTCTCCGGTCACAGTGGCGCTGCTGTGTCCGGCCTGGCCGGTGTCCCGGAGCGATTCGGGCCGTACGGTGAGCCACTGGACGCGCGACCATCGCTGCTGGACGCGGTTCCGTGCTACCTCTGGCAGGCCGCCGATCGGCGGGAGACGCTCGGCGGCGACGCGGGCATCACGGTGATGGGTGCCCGCCCCTATCTGCCGGCGGCCGGGATCTTCCTCGCCCCGGATCCTGACCTCGACGCGGGCACGAACCTCTACAGCTTCACCGCGGGCGATCCTGTCAATGGCACTGATCGCACCGGCGCGGCCAACGAGTGGAGTTGGTTCTGGATGGTGGTCACCGCGGTGCTCGTCGTGGCCACGGTGGCCCTCGATGTGGCGTCGATGGGCATCCTGGCGGCACCGACGACATCTGTCTGGTTGGTGTGGGTGGCCCCGATTGGACTGGGCCTGCTCGCTGGCAAGGCACTCGAGCAATCGGTGCTGTCTCAGACTGAACCCAGCGATGCCCTCGACACCGTTCGTTCCATCCTGGGGTGGACCCAGGCCGTATCGGGTCTGGCCGCCATCGGCATCCCTCTCGTCAAGTGGGTCGGTCGCAAGGTCATCGCTGTCAAGGGCTGGTGGAAGGCGCGACAGGCGGCAGCAGCCGGCGGCTCCAACCTCGGAGCCGACGCTGCTGACGATGTGGCCGGCTCCGCGTTGTCATCGGCGCGCGGATCGATCGCTCTCCCGCAAGCCTTGCGCAGCAGTGTCGACGGGCTGAGCAATGGAGGGCGTCGTGCTCTGTCTCAGAACGTTGGCCGATTGAGCCTGAACTTTGACGTCTCCGACTTCGAAGGCTTGCGCACCGCGAGCTTCCGGCAGTCGTCATCACTGAAGGTGTCGTTCGCGCCCTAGGTGCGACCACGGTAGGAGACAAGCGTCCATGATCGTTACCTCGCGCGCACGACTCGTCATCGCATCCATGTCCGCTGGCGCCCTCGCGGCCGGCCTGCTCTACGGCGCAACCGCCCCCGCGGCCAGCGCCGAGGGCGCCGATGTCGCTGACGTATGGAGTGGACTCGCGGCTCGAGCCGCAGATGACGTCATCGCCGGTATCGAGACCGTGGGTCCGATCGCCACCGTGGCATCCGCTGAGGGTGAGCTGTGGCCGACGATGCCGCAGGGAGTCGCCGTCATGCCGCGCGGCACAGTGCTCTCGGGTGAGTTCCCACTCGTCTTTATTCCGGCGTCGAAGAACGTTGACGCGATCGACGTGCGGGTGCGCGAATTGTCCTCGCCGAGGCCCGCAAGTGCCGTCATCTTCGAAGGTTCAGCGCGCAAGGGGTGGTTCACCGTCGCCAAGTCGCTCAAGCCGGGAGCCGAGTACGCCGTTGACGTGCGCAACGCCAGCGCCTGGGACCTGGTCGGCACCTTCAACGTGTCGGCCTCGGGGGATGCCGGACCGGTGACCTCCATGGGAGGCATGACCGTCTCGGAGGTGACCGGCCGCGCATCGTGGTCGTGGGGCTCCCGGCCCCTGCCGGGCCCTGCGGGAGGAGCCGGCGTCGAATTGGCGTGGGAGTCCGGGATGGTTTCGTCAGCCGGCGTGCCCGACGGTTGGCGGCTGACAGCAGCGGCCGGCTCCCCGTGGATGGGCATTGAGGAGTCGCCGATTGATGCAGTGGCGGCTGATGTCCCAGCGGCGCCCGCGGCTACTCGTAGGGGCTCGAGCGTCATCGTCGACTTCGCCTACCCAGCGCGCGAGGCTCGTCTGGTCAGCACCTTCATCATCGAAGGGAAGTCCGACAAGGGCGCATGGCGCGTGCTTGCACGACCGGGGCGCCCGTTTGCCGCTGCCGATGTGGACGTGGTACTTCGGGGCGGCACGGCGAAGGTCACTCGCGTGCGCGTCGGCGCGGTCGTCAATGGCACCACGATCTGGGGTCCGAAGTCGAAGGTCCGTGCCCAGGCCGCCCCCATCACCAGCGCTCCACCAAGGCGAGATCTTGTGGGTGCGGCACCCGGCTCACTGGTGACCCCGGGTGACCTGCCGTCGGTGGTGCGACTCGTGGGGTGGAACGGTCAGCGGTTGACCTTCGTGCGCAACCCGCTCGGTGTCTATGAGCAGACGGGCGGCGAGACCCCCGGGTTTGTCAACGGTCTCACCTGGATTGACGAGGGAGAGTGGGAGTTCGCCGCACTCGACGGTGTCGTCACTCGATTCGTCGATGGCCGTGCCGTGTCGGTGGAATCCAAGGGAGCGCCGCTGTCTTCGATGACGTGGCTGTCCGACGGGCGGCTCGCCACCTTCGCCAATGAGATCGGCCGCACGCTGACCTTGCACTACGCCGGCGATGCGGCCTGCCCCACGTGGCCGGGCTTTGCCGCCACCCCCGACGGCATGCTGTGCGCGATCACCAATCCCGGTGATCGCACCACCCGGATCGGCTACGTCGACGTCGGTGATTCGGCGCAGATCTCCTTGATCAAGGATCCGGGCAATGTGGGCGAGACACTCGGCTGGGATGACCGTGGTCGTCTCGTTGCCGTGCGATCGACGCTGGTCAATCGCGTCGCAACCGTCGATGCATCGGTGAAGACCCTGGTCGACACCGTTTCCTACGACCGCGACGGTCGGGCGGCCACGTTGACGGCCGCACCCGCCGAGGTCGGCGGAGCCACGATGACCAGGACGATCGACTTCCCCAGCGTCACCGAGGCCGGGCTGCGGGCTTGGGTCGCGTCCGGTGCCGAGGCGGATGCCGCGCGCCTGATCGTGCGCGCCACAGGCGGCGGCTATGACCTGAGTCGCGAGAAGTTGCTCGATCCCATCACCTGGCAGTCCGTGCGAATCACCGCTCCCTACGGCCTGGATACCTCCATCGACCGCAGTCCGAGTTCGGGCCAGTTGGAGAGCGCGGTCGATGCCATCGGTCGTCGCACGACGTACACCTATGACGAGTTGGGGCAGGTCGTCACCACCGCAGGTCCGGTCAGCGGTGGAGCGGCCGGGCCAGAATTCACGACGAGCTATGACACCGAGCGGGTCGATGGTCGCGACAAGCTGCTGTCGGGCCTTCGCGCGCAGGTATATGACGGCGATGGCTACCGCGGTGAGGTCACCGCTGAGTTCTGGGAGGCCGACTACACCCGCGGAGGGCTCTCCCATGCGTGGAGTGGGCGCGGCTTAAAGTTCTCCGCCCAGGCCAGCGGCGCGTGGACCCCACCGGACGCCGATGACGACGCCGGCGCACGAGATGGCTGGGACGTCGTGGTGCCGGCCTCGGGGGGAGCCGACGTCAGCCTGCTGGTGGGCGGCGTGGTGTGCTCACGGTCGGCCAGTGTGTGTCACGTCGACGGTCTGCCTCGGGGGCCCAAGGCCGTGACGGTGCAGGTTGCCGATGCGCCTTCCGCCGGGTGGTTCTCGATCACTGCTGCCCCGGCGGGCCAGCGCCCGAAGCCGGTGGACTACCGCGACCTGCGGCCAGGCTTCGGCCTGACGACGGTGTCGACGAGCAATGACGACCTGCCCGGTGGCTCCGACGTGACGCGCACCGAGTACTCCTTCGATGATCCTTCGCGCGGACAACTGTCGTCGGTCAAGACCCTAGGTGGCCTGGTGACCGACCTTGGCTACGAGTCGTCGGCGACCGGTGATGGCGCCTGGGGGCGCTTGATCACACGTCAGACCCCGGGTGGACTTGTCCAGCGGACCAGCTACTGGCCCGACCGCGACACGGTCGCCCTGCCGCTGGAGTGCGGCACCGAGACCGTCGAGGTGTCGGGTCAGGCTCGCACCGTGACGCGCCAGGACGGCACTTCGGTGACCTCCTACTACGACATCTATGGCATGCCTCGCGCTGTCGTATCGGTAGGGGGATCGCAAACACACACGTTGTGCTCCACCTATCGCACTGACGGCTCGGTCCTCACTTCCACGAGTTACATCAACGGCGAAGTGCTGGAGTCGGCGATCTTCGAGCAGACCGTCGGCGGTGACCCGCGAGTCGCACGGCGCACCATCACGCAGGGCCCTGCGTCATCCCATGGTGCTGGCGTGACCCTCGCTGTGAGCGGCACCGTGGACCTGCTCGGCCGCGTGGTGCGCTCGGAAGGCCTCGGTGGTGATGTCACCGAGACGACGTACGACGTGATCGGCAACGTCACGCGCGCTGTGATGACTGCACCGAGTGGTGCTGGCGCACCTGCGCAGCAGTTTGACTACATCTTTGATCCCGAGTCCTCCCTGCTCGTATCAGTGTCCGTCAACGGCGTCAAAGCGGCCGAGTTGACCCGCGACCCTGCCAGCGGCTTGATCACCTCGATCGACTACGGCAGTGCCGCGACCGTGGGCTGGGACTTCAGCCCCTCAGGCCTCCTGGACTCTCTGACGATGACGACGGCCAACCCTGCCTACTCGCGCGTCGTCGACGAGTTTTCGCGCACCGCCGCCGGTCGCGTCACCGCACGCAGTACCAAGGTCACCGGTACCGACGCTTCCAGTATCGACGTGGGATACGACTACGACTCCGCGGGCCGACTGGATGCGGCGACGTACTCCGGAGAGGTTGATGCGAACTTCGCCTATGAGCACGATGCCAAGCAGGCGGCTTCATGCGATTCGACCTCCACCGGCGCTGGCCCTGACGGGCAGCGCACGGGTGGTTCACGTGATGGGGTTGCCTATGTCTCGTGCTACGACGCGGTAGGTCGTCAGACCTCCACGACCGATCCGATGGTGGCTGGAGCCGATGGCGTGGCCACGCTCACACACGACGATCTCGGGCGAGTGATACGCATCAGCGGTCCGCGCGCTATCGCCGCGCAGTGGTCGGCCGGCACTCAGCTAGTGCGCCTCGATGAAATTGCTGCCGATGGCACCGGGCTGATCTCGACGCGGTGGGAATCCTTCGGTGGGCAGGTGGTCAACAAGACGCTGGTGACCGATGCCGGCTCCTCGACGGTCCGCTACGCCGGAGCCTTCATCCTCGACATCGAGAACGATGCTGTCGTCGGCACCAGTGCGATCCGCTTCTCCCTGCCCGGTGGCGCTAGCGTGATGTCGGCTCCGGGTGCACGCGCCACACTCACCATCCCCGGTGTCGACGGCTCTGCACTCCTGCGCGTCGACATGCCGGCCTTGGCGACGGGATCGGCTGATGCACCAGGTGCCGATGCGGGTGTTGTCTCCCCATCGGGCCCGTACGGCGAGCCGCTGAACTCGCCGAGTCTCGATGATGTCAGCGCCCTACCGAATCTTGGTTGGAGGGCGGGCGCGGGACGTGAGACGCTGCCCGGCTCTGCCGCGATCGTGCTCATGGGCGATCGCCCCTATCACCCCGCGCTCGGTGCCTTCCTTGCTGCAGACCCGCTGGTGGATTCCGGTGACAACATCTACAGCTATACCGCCGGTGACCCCATCAACGCACACGATGCCTCCGGCCAGGAGGAGAACAGTGCGCTGATAGGTGCCGGCATCACCGCGGGTTTGTTCCTCCTCGGTACCTTCGGAAGCGCCTACCTCATGGGCAAGTTCGCTGCCCAGGGCAGGAACTTCCTGGCCGGCAAGGCGAAAAGTTTCAGCTACGCGGGTGTCGCCCTGACAGCCGCTGCCGCTGGCACCACCACCTATCTGGCGGTGAAGGGGCAGAGTTCCGACGTCGGCATCGCCTTGGGAGCAGCCGTCGGCGCTGCGGCGGTCGCTATGGTGGGCGGGGCGCTCTTCGCCAAGTGGGGGTCAGCGCGCGCCACGCGCGTGATCGAGGCGCGACTCGCACACGAGGCGCGCCTCGCACGAGAGCGGGCTGAGGCGGCGGTTTTGGAAGCCAAATTAGAGGCCATCGACATACTGGGCATAGGTGTCAATAACGGCAAGCTGCATCCTGACGTCGCGATGGCCGCGGGTCGATTGGTCCAGGGGCTTCCGGCGGCCACCCGCGCTGAAGTGAAGGCCGGTTTTAAGGAGATCAGGCAGCACGCCAGAGCCGCTAGCAAGGCGATGTTTGCGGCCGACTTCGAAGCTGCGCTGGCTGCGAAGCGGGCTGACCCGGCCAAGTACTGGTCCGGGGGCATGGACGTGATCGCGGAAACCGTATCGGTCGGCTCGGGTATGTAGCAGGAGGCCGGCCGGGTCTGCAGTGGGTCCCACGGCGGCTGGTCGGAGACGTTTCCCGCTGAGGTGGCATCCGCCCACGGCCGGGCGGTAGTTTTCTCGCACGGCGTCCGGCGGCCCGGGGTGCAGATGAGGTCTTGGGGCGCTGGGGGCCCGTGACCGCGAGCCAGGCCGACCTGTGGAGTTACGACCTATGCCCAAGCCCTTGCGTTTGATCGCGACCGTGTCGTGCGGCGCCCTAACCGCCGGCCTGCTCTACGGAGCGGCCGCTCCGGCGGCCTCGGCTGACGAGGATTCCTCGAGCGCGTGGGAGCAGGCGGTCACCGAGGTGCTCACCAGCACTGTCGCCGGCATCGAGACGGTGGGTCCCATCGCGACGGTGGCGTCCACGTCGGGCGATGTTTGGCCCGGTGTGCCGCCGCAGGTAGCGGTGCTCCCCAATGGATCAATCCTCGAGGGCGATTTCCCGCTGATCTACGCAAAGGCGCTGACGGACTACGACAGCCTGTCCTACCGCGTCATCGACCTGGTCTCGCGCAATTCCACCGTCGTGGCTGAGGGCACCATGTCTAAGGGCTGGGCCGAGGTCAACAAGAGGCTCACGGCCGGTGGCTTGTACGACGTCGAGGTCGAGGCCGATGGTGAGTGGATCTCAGCCGGACGCTTCAGCGTCGGCGTGCGCGGCACCACGGGCGGCCCCGCTATCGAGTCGGGCGGTATCAGCGTCTCAACGGTGACCGGAAGCGTGTCGTCAGGCTGGGGCTCGCGTGTCCTGCCAAGTCCGGGGTCCCTGGTAAGTGTCGGAGTGTCCTGGTCGTCGGGTGGCGCCACCGCGGCCGGGCTGCCCAGTGGCTGGTTCGTGACCGCAAGTACGGGCTCCGCGTGGGCGAGGTTGACCGAGGAAGGCGCATTGGTGGAGGCGGTCGACGTGCCCGCCGCACCAGCTGCCGTGCGCGCCAAGGGGTCGAACAGGGCCACGGTCTCCTTCGCCTATCCCGCCCACAAGCTTGACGAGGTTGACCGCTTGCTGGTCGCCACCAAGTCCCGGGGTGGTGCCTGGAAGATCGTCAGGCGCACGTCCGTTGAGTTCGCGCGGCCGGAGGTAGACACCCGAATCCGCGTGCCGGCCAAGGGCGTCGTGCGCGTCCGCGTCGGCATCGATGTGGGCCAGACCGTGGTCTGGGGCAAGGCCTCGCGGGTTACTCGCAAGCCTGCGCCCGCACCTGCGGCATCGGTTTCCGCCGGTGCTCTCACCACCGCCGGTCGGCACTCTGACGTCACGCCGGGAGAGCTCCCCGACGTGGTAACCCTGCGCGGCTGGGACGGCGCCGAACTCGATTTCGTGCGCAACCCCCTTGGTGTGTATGAGCAGATGGGCGGCACCGCGGGCTTCCGCAACTCTTTGACATGGGTCAGTGAAGGCGTGTGGGAGTTCAACGACACCCAGGGGGTGTCGACGCGCTTCCGCGACGGGAAGGCCACCACGGTCACCTCCCCCGATGGCCTGCTCGCCACGTTGTCATGGGACGCCCAGGGTCGACTCACCCGTGTCACCAACGACATCGGCGCATCCATAGGACTTGAGTACCAGGGTTCGGCATCGTGCCCGGACTGGACGACGCACGGATTTGCACCCACCCCTGCAGGGATGCTCTGCGCCGTGACCTACCCCGATGGCCAGCGCAGTGAGATCGGCTACGTCGCCGCGGGCAGCCAGGCTCAGATTGCCCTCATCAAGGACCCGGGCAATGACGGAGCGACCTGGGGCTGGGACTCACGCGGGCGCATGGTGTCGACCCGCAGCACGCTCGCGAGCCAGGTGGCGACGATCGAAGCCGCCGCCGCCGGTGCGGTGAGCGAGTTGGCTTACGACGGCCAGGGTCGCGCATTCCGGCTTACCGATGCCCCTGCCACTGTGGGCGGCAACCGCATGGTCCAGTCGATCGACTTTCCGTCGATCAATTCGGCTGCCGTGCGCGCCTGGGTCGACAACCCGACGCTCGACAATGCGGTAGTCGGGCGTGTGACTACATCGGGCACCGGGTCCTACGCCACCTACCAGGAAGGCTGGTTCGACCCCCAGATGCTGGCACCGGTCCGCGTGCGTGACTCCGCGGGCCTGGAGATGTCTCGCCCAGCCGATGCTGCCCTGGATCGCGTGCGCTCATCCAAGGACGTGGCCGATCGCGTCACGAAGTTCACGTACAACGATCTCGGCCTGGTCACCAAGACCGAGGGCCCGGTGACCTCGGGCACGGGCATGATCCTGGAGCGTCAGTACGACACCGAGTACGTCAATGGCCAGGACAAGCCCCTCACCGGCTTGCGGGCCCTCACCTATGAAAAGGATCAGTTCGGTGGCGCGGCCACCGCTGAGTTCTGGCGCTCGTCGTACAACCGCAGTGCGCTCTCAGCTGAGTGGTCCGGTCGCGCGGCCGAGTTCTCGGCCCAGGCTACGGGTGTGTGGACCCCGAGCGACGCAGACGACAGGGCCGGTGCTCGGGTCGGTTGGCAGTTCCAGGTGACCACGTCCGGAGGCACCACGGCAGCCCTGCTGGTCGGTACCACCCCCTGCGAGGGCGACCCCTGCGTCATCAAGGGATTGCCGACCGGACCCAAGGCAGTCACCTTGCAGATCGCTCAGGCAGGTGCCGATGGCTGGGTCGAGGTGACCGCCGCACCGGTGGGTCAGGCACTGGCGCGCATCGCGGATGACGAGGTCTCCCCCGGCTATGCGCTCAACACGATGGCGGAGAGCAACGACGTCGCCAGCGGAATGCGCAGTGAGAATCAGACGCGCTACGAATTCCCGAATCCGGCCGATCCGCGGCCGGCCAGCATCACGGGTGCCGGTGGCATGGCCGTGCGCTTCGACTACTCAGCGGGGGAGCGCAGTCGGGTCATCAGTTCGACCATGCCGAGTGGCAAGCAGGTCACGACCTCCTACTGGGGCGTGGGCGAGAAGGCGTCACTGCCGAGCGTGTGCGGTGGCGGCAGCGTGACGCAGACCGGCCAGGGCAAGACGGTCACGCGACAGGACGGCACCACGGTCACTCAGTACTACGGCGAGTGGGGTCTCGTGCGCGCGTCGGTGATCAATGGCGGTGGCATGAGTGAGACCGGCTGCTTCACCTATGGCCCCACCGGTAGCTTGCTCTCCTCGACGTTCTACGACTCGAAGGGCGAGATGATCGAGTCGACGACGAACGTCTACGCCGTGGGCGGCGATCCCCGCGTGACCTCGCAGAAGATCGCGCACGGACCTGCGGCGCCGGTGAGCCCCAACAGCTCGGTCACCTCGTCGGTCACCGTTGATCTCGGGGGTCGGGAGGTGTCCAGCACCGACTTCTCCGGAGTCCTGAGGACGACGGAGTACGACGCGGGCGGCATGGTGTCGAAGGTGACCGTGACACCGCCGGCTTCGTCCGGCGCAGCACCCCTGGTTTTTGCCTACACCTACCGCACGAGTGATGCATCACTGGAGACAGTACGGGTCAATGGCGTGCTGGCGGCGACCCTCTCCTACGACCCGTCCACGTCCGCACTGGAGTCGGTCGAGTACGCCGACGGGGTGACTCGATCGATCACGCGCCTGCCCAACGGAAGTCCCGGCGCGGTCACGATCAACACATCGGATTCGCGCTTCACGCGCATCATCGATGAGCGCACGACCTCGGACTACGGCCGCACGCTGTCGAGCGAGCTAACAGTGAACGGCAGTAGTGCGCGATCGGAGACGCGCGGCTACAACTATGACGCCGCGGGTCGGCTTGAGCGCGCGGTCATCACCGGGACCGGCGGCTTCGCGTCGGCGACGTACTCGTATGCCTTCGATGTCCAGCAGGCCGGGGCCTGTGGGTCGACGTACTCCGGGGCCGGTCTTGACTCCCTGCGCACGAGTGGCTCGCGCGCTGGTGTGGACTACCGCATCTGCTACGACGCTCAGGGCCGACCGGTCTCCAGCACCGATCCGCTGCTCGCGGGCGAGGGCGGCACGAGTGCGATCTCCTACGACGGCCTGGGTCGCGTGACCAACATCTCCGGTCCGCGGGCCGCGGCGATGCGCTGGGGCAGTGGCTCGACTCTCGCGCGCGTCGATGAGATCGCCGACAATGGCAGCGGGCTTGTCCGCACCGTCATGAACACCTACGGCGGTGCCATGTTTGAGAAGGCCGTCACCGATGACAGCGGGACGAGCACGCTCCGCTACTCGGGCGCGCATCTCTTTACGGTCGCGGATGGCGAGATCTCCGGCGTGGAGTCGGTCGTCTACGGCCTGCCCGGTGGCGCACATGTGCGGACCAAGCCGGGCGCGACGGCGACGCTCACCCTGCCGGGTCTCGATGGATCGGCCGTCGTCACGGTGGAGGTCCCCTCTCTGGGCTCGGGCTCGGCTGCGGTGCCGGGGTCGACGGTCGGCCTAGCCGACCGCTTCGGTCCCTTCGGCGAGCCGCTCGTCACTCCGGCGGCCTCGGGCAACGCGCTGCCGACGTACGCCTGGAAGGCCGCATCGGCCCAGGAGACCCTGCCCGGCACGTCCTCCATCACGCTCATGGGCGCGCGGCCCTATCACCCTGCGCTCGGTGCCTTCCTCGCACCCGATCCCGTGCTTGAGTCCGGCTACAACCTCTACGGCTACACCAACGGCGACCCGATCAACTCCTCGGATAGCACCGGCAACCTGACCGAGGACGACATGGGCACGATCCTCATCGGTGCGGGCGCGGGAGCCGCCATACTTGGCGGCGCGCTGTTCGGGGCCGGGCGGTTCAAGGTGTTCAGGTCGATCCTGGGTTCCGAAAAAGCATCGCAGGTGGTGCGCTGGAAGGGCCGCACCATTGCGGCCATTGGTGGCGTACTCGGTGCTGCGGGCGCCGCCTCGGTCGGACTCGGCACGTACCTGAAGGTCAAGTCGTCGCTGGGTTCCACCGAGTCGATCCTGGCCGCGGTGGTCGCGAGCTTGGCTGCCGTCGGCGGCGGATACCTGGCGGCGGTGGGCGCGACCGCGGTGTACGCGCGGGCTGCCTTCAAGCGATGGCCCAATAACAATCGTGCCTTCTGGTCCTTGGGCTTTGCCGAGGGCAAGGCGGGTGCTGGGCTGCGGAAGGCGAGGGACTCGTCCACCGCGCCGGCGGGGAGCGCCAACGGCGAGGCGGTGGTGAAGCGCAACAACTCGGTGCCGGAGGAGGGTGTCACCTTCCAGGACCTCCTCGGGCCGGAAGGCACGGTCTACCCGGCCCGGGTGCCGCGCAGCAATTCACCGGGCGTGGGGCAGCACGCCCCGGGCGTGCAGGTGCAGCAGGTACGGCAGCAGGTGCTGTCGACTGCGGAGCAGTACGCTGCCTTGCAGCATAAGGTCCTAAATGGCGTAGCCACCCAGGAAGAGTTTAAGCTGTTCATGCACGAGTATGTCAAGTAGGCACGTGGCGCCTTCAGTGCCCCCCATGGATTCTGCGTGCCAGATGCCTCACCCCGTAGGCCGATTGGCACGCAGAACGCGCAAGCCAAGCGCTGCGGCGGCTACTCGGTTGCCTGAGCCAGCGCGCGCAGAACCTCGGCGGCCAGCGGCAGGTCGTTGAGGTGTCGGGTGATCTCACGCTCTTGATCGTTGAACTTGGGGAAGAGACCGCGCATGAGCTTCTCTCCCGCGGGGGTGAGCGTCACGTCGACGAGACGGCCGTCGGTCTCGCTGCGCGAGCGCTCGACGAGTCCCCGGCCCTCGAGGGTGGTGAGCACCCCGGAGAGTGTGGCCTTCGAGAAGCCACCCTCGGCCGCGATGGTGCGGGTCTCGACGCGGTCCCAGATCCACACGACCCAGAGCACGACGAACGCCGTCCAGGTGAGGTCGGCGGGGGCCAGCACCGTGCGCTCGAGGTGATTGCGCACCGCGTTGGCCGCCCGGAAGAGGTTGGAGACCACCGCCATCGCCTCGAAGTCGAGGGTGAGGTCTCCGAGCCGATCGGCCACCTGCCGCTCGGTCTCGGCCAGGGTGTGAGGGCCGGCCATGCGGGAAGTGTCGCAGAGCCTTCCGTTCGGGCCCGAACATCTGGCACTATCGGAGATAGTTCGGGCCCGAACGATCTAGCCCGCGAGCACGGGAGGACCCATGTCCGTCAAGTCCGACGTCACCCTGGCTGACCTCGATCTCTTCGAGGCCGGGCCGCCATGGGCGACCTTCGACGCCCTACGTCGCGAGGATCCCGTGCACTGGGATGTCGAGGGCGCACCCAATAGCGGCTTCTGGTCCATCACGCGCTACCACGACATCGTCGATGTGCTGCGCGACACCGAGACCTTCTCCTCCGAGAAGGGTGCCGTCAATCTTGAGGAGCTCGACGACGATCAACTGCGGGTGCGCAAGTCGATGCTCGAGACCGACGGCGAGCGACACCGCGCGCTGCGCAAACTCATGCAGAGCGAGTTCACTCCTCGCGCGCTGGCGGGATACGAGACCTTCCTGCGCGGCCTCACCGCGTCGACGCTCGACGAGGCCTTCGCCAAGGAAGAGTTTGATTTCGTCGCGGAGGTCGCGGCTGACTTCCCGATCCGCGTGCTCGCGCGCATGCTCGACGTACCCGACATGGACATCCCCAAGCTGATCTGGTGGGGCAACCGCATGGTGGGCAACACCGATCCCGAGCATGCGGATGTCCTGGCCAGCGACCCGGAGAGCGAGAAGTACCGCATGCTTCCTTTCCGCTCGCCTGCCGCGCTGGAGGTGTGGGCCTACGGCGATGAACTCAAGCGCCAGCGCCTGGGCCGCGACGGCAAGGACCTCGTCTCCACGCTGGTCAACGCCACCCCACTCGACGGCAAGCCGCTCAGCGACGGCGACTTCCACGCCTACTTCCTGCTCCTTGTCGTCGCGGGGAATGAGACGACTCGGCACACCATCAGTCACACGATGAACAACCTCATCGACAACCCTGATGCCATCCGCAAGCTTCAGGAGGATCCCTCGCTGATCCCGTGGGCGGTCGAGGAGTTCCTGCGCTACGCGAGCCCGGTCTATCACTTCCGGCGTACGGCGACGCGCGATGCGGAGATCCGCGGCACGCAGGTCAAGGAGGGTGACAAGGTCGTGACGTGGTTTGCCTCCGGCAACCGGGACGACGCTGTCTTCCCTGACCCCTACGCCTTCGACGTCACGCGCAAGCCGAACGAGCACATGGCCTTCGGTCGGGGTGGCCCGCACATGTGCCTGGGCAACTCACTCGCGCGCCTGGAGATCCAGATCATGTTCGAGGACTTGCTCTCGCGCATCGACTACATGGAGCGGACCGGCCCCGTCGAGCGCCTGCGTTCCAACTTCGTCAACGGGATCAAGCGCTTCCCGGTGAAGGTCTCGCTGAAGTAGGTCTCAGGACTTCTTGAGCGAGTAGCAGCGCACGGCG
>SXGQ01336076.1_pt1 | contig 26785 bp, 23 predicted proteins | sample 3178371 | NCBI WGS metagenome assembly SXGQ01 (sample SAMN11356859, study PRJNA531348) | freshwater metagenome | isolation source: freshwater sample F1-20 | place: China: Fuxian Lake, Yuxi | collected 2017-12-25 | reverse complement strand
GCAGGGCGAAGAACGCGCCGTGCTCGAGCCGGGCCGGAACGAGGTAGTCGCGGGCGCCCTCCGGCGTGCTCTTGCCGAGCATCGGCGTCTCCACGTCGATGAACCCGAGTTCGTCGAAGTGGTCGCGCATGATCTTCACCATCCGGTGCCGGAGGAAGAGATTGCGCTGCATCGTCGGCCGACGCAGGTCGAGCCAACGGTTCTCGAGCCGCAGCTCCTCGCCGGGCAGGTCCGTCGCCGACGGTTGGAACACGGGGGTCACCGCCTCGTTGAGCACCGTGAGCGAACTGCAGGCCAGCTCGATCGCCCCGGTGTCGAGCTTCGGGTTCACCGTGCCCTCGGGCCGGGCCCCGACCACGCCATGGGCCCGCAGCACCCACTCGGGCCGCACCGCCTTCGCGGCCGCCAGCGTGGCCGCCGGACTCTCCGGACCGACCACCACCTGCGTCCGCCCCCAGCGGTCGCGCAGGTCGATGAAGATCACCCCCTTGTGATCGCGGACCCGATCCACCCAGCCGCAGAGGCAGACCTCGCGGCCAAGGTGGGAGGGACGGAGTTCACCGCAGGAGTGCGTACGGAGCACAGGGTGTCCTTTCTGCTGCCGGGCCGGATCGATCGGAATGGGGAAGTGTGACGGCCGGGGAAGGGCAGGGGAAGAGCAGCGGCCGGGCATCGCGCGCCGCCGGGCCGGTGAGGCGAAACGCCCGCGCCGCCGGCCGTGCGTCTGTCAGGACTGGAGCGAGCCGAGCACGAGGAGCACCACCGCCAGCAAGACGGCGATGATCGCCAGCGGCACCACTCCCCAGAGCACGAGCATCCCGGCCATCCCCGTGCCGAGGGCGGAGCCGGCGAACACCGCCGTCAATCCCAGCCCGGTGCCGATGATCGCCAGCGCGAGCGCCACCCATGCCAGCAGCTTCGGGAGCATGTCGTCCTACCTCGCCACCCGTGCGGGCACCGGGCCGCGGCCGGCGTGCCGTTCGGGGTTGAATTCCAGTTCGAGCTGCGGATCGGTTCGTGGCTCGTCGCCCAATTCGCGGAACAGCAGGCTCGGCTGGATGTCGCGGTTGTGCTGATACTTCTCGCTGGCGTACTCGGTGATCGCCCCGTGGATCTGGTGGAAGAACAACTGGCAGATCGACACCCCGGGGTAGATCTTCACCGGCTGCACGGCGAACATCTCGAGCGTCCAGTAGCCGCAGAAACCCACGTCGCCGAAGCCGGCCGTGACGTGGACGAACAGTCCGAGGCGGCCGATCGAACTGCGGCCCTCGATCATCGGCACGAGGTTGTGTGTCTCGGTCCGCTCGACCGTGCGCCCCAGGTAGAGCTGATTGGGGGTGAGCACGAGGCCATCGGCTGGGATCCGCACCCGCTGCACGCGGTTGCTCTTCCGCATGTCGAGCACCACCTCCTCGTAGACGAGCAGTTCGTCGTGGAGCGAGAGGTTGTAGCTATTGGGGTTGATCTTCGCCTCGTCGAACGGCTCGATGACGATGTTGCCCCCGAGCTGCTGCCGGATCTCGTGACCGGAGAGGATCATGGAGCGGACTCCGTGCGGGGACGGATCGAGCCGGCGGCGGGAAACGGCCTGCCCCCCAAACCGCGACGCGGATTGTACGCCGGCCGGGGCCACCTGTCAGCGACCGCCGTTTTTCCCCGGCGTGCGCGGCAGGCCGACCCGCGGACAGAGATCCTCGATCGGGCAGGCACCGCAGCGGGGCTTGCGGGCGGCACAGACCCCGCGGCCATGCTCGATGAGCCGATGCGACAGATCGACCCAGTGCGGTCGCGGCACCACCGCCATCAAATCGCGCTCCGCCCGCACCGCATCGGTGTTTCGCGTGAGACCGAGGCGGCGCGACAGCCGCCCGACATGGGTGTCGACCACGACCCCTTCGGCCCGGCCCATGCCGCTGCCGAGGACGACGTTGGCGGTCTTGCGCCCCACTCCCGGCAAGGCCACCAATGCGGCGAGCGTTTCGGGCACCTGCCCGCCATGACGGTCCACGAGCCGCTGGCAGCAGCCGCGGATGTTCCGGGCCTTGGAGCGGAAGAATCCGGTACTGTGAATCACCTCTTCCAGTTGGTCGCCGTCCGCCGCGGCCATGCGCACCGGGTCGGGCCAGCGGGCGAACAGGACCGGAGTGACGAGATTCACCCGCTTGTCCGTGCACTGGGCCGACAGGATCGTGGCGATCAACAATTCGAACGGCGACCGGAAGTCGAGGGAGCAGCGGGAGTCGGGGTAGAGGTCGGCCAGCCGCCGGCAGATCGCCTCGGCCCGCTCGGCGCGAACCCGCGCCGGCTCCCGGCCGGATGGGCGGCCACGCGACTCGGCGACCGCGTCGGGCCTGCTACGATACAGGGGGTTTTGACCGCTCCGCCGGGACTTTCCCATATGAGCACCACCGACTCGACGGAGGGCTACGATCCGCTCTACCTGGCGGGGATCGAGAAGTTCAACGAGTGCGACTACTACGAGAGCCACGAGCTCTGGGAGGAACTCTGGACGGAATACCGCGGTCCGTCGCGGAAGTTCTACCAGGGTCTGATCCAGGCGGCGGTGGCCCTCTACCATTTCGGCAACGGCAACATCCGCGGTGCCCGGAAACTGCACGCCAGTGCCCGCGCGTACCTCGAGCCCTACGCCCCCCACCATCTCGGCCTCGACGTCGCCGGATTCATCCGCTCGTTCGAAGAGTGCCTGGCGGTTGTCGTGGCCAGCACGAGCGATGATCAGGTGATCGAACTCGACCCCGAACTCCTGCCGGAGATCCATCTCTCCCCACCGCCGCAGTCCTGATCCGCGGCGCCGCCGGCCAGCAACCGGGCGATCGCTCCCCGTTTGGCAACGGTGGATCCCCGCCTTGCAGGTGATGCCATGTCCGACGAACCGCTCGCGTTTTCCCCCGATCAGTTCTCCGGTCAGGCACGGATGTTTCCGCTGCCGAATCTGGTGATGTTTCCCCATGTCATGCAGGCGTTGCACATCTTCGAGCCCCGGTACCGCGCCCTGCTCGAGGAATCGCTCGAGGACGATCGGCTGATGGCGCTGGGTGTCCTCGCTCCGGGATGGGAGAAATCGTACGAGGGGCGGCCCCCGCTCCATCCGATGGCGTGCCTGTGCCGGATCGCCACCCACCAACGCACCCCACAGGGCACCTACAACGTGCTCCTGCTCGGCGTACGCCGGCTGCGCCTGCGGGAGGAAATCCCCGCCGGCAAACCGTTCCGCGTGGTCGAGGCCGACATCCTCGAGGATGGAGAGCCCGCGATCGGCGACGCCGACCTCGCCGCCGAGATGCAGCGGCGGCTGCTCACCGCATTCAAGCGCGCGATGCCCAAGCTGCCCGACGCCCAGGAGCAACTCGATCAGTTGCTCGGCAGCCAGATCACCCTCGGCATGCTCACCGACATCGTCGCCTACACGATCGACATCGACATGCCGTGGAAGCTCCGTCTCCTGGCGGAAACCGACATCCTCCGGCGCACCGATCTCCTCCTCGAGGCGATGGCGGCCCGGGGGCGGAACGAGAAGGTGTTTCCGCCCCCCTTCAGCGTCAACTGAATCGGAAGGGATTGGTGGCGGGGCACCGGCGCGCGGATGCACCGCCGAACCGGCGCCGCCCGGGCGTCCGGCGGTGCAGCGCGCGGGGCCGGCAAAAGTCTCCTCGCTGAGGCCGGGGCGGCCTCACGCTCGTCGAGCGTTTGCCGATCCCCACGCTCGGTCTCCGCGTGGGGCGCGGGGAGCAGGCGGTCTCCGCGTGGGGCGCGGGGAGCAGGGGAACCTGCATCTGTCCTGGCCTCAACGGAGCCCGGGATTGGCGGCAGTTCGTCGCGAGTCGGCTATCCTGCCGCGAGCAGGAACTGCTGCCATCACGGGCGGATGCACCGCCGAACCGGCGCCGCCCGGGCGTCCGGCGGTGCAGCGCGCGGGGCCGGCAAAAGTCTCCTCGCTGAGGCCGGGGCGGCCTCACGCTCGTCGAGCGTTTGCCGATCCCCGCGCTCGGTCTCCGCGTGGGGCGCGGGGAGCAAGGGGGCACGGGGAGTAGGGGGCATGGGGAGCAGGGGCGGTCGGGGGCTCCGTGAACAGGGTGGGTCCCGCGGCGCCCCCGTGCGGCTTGGTAGACTCGGTCGACCATGGCACCAATCGAATCGTCCACGTCCGATCACCACGGTTCACCGGGGGGGCTGAGCCAAGCGGGGGTCGATCACCCACGGATCGAGCGCGCCGTGCGGGAGATCCTCCTCGCCGTCGGTGAGGATCCCGACCGCGAGGGGCTGCTGCAGACGCCCGCCCGTGTGGCGCGGATGTATGCCGAATTGTTCGGTGGGCTGACACAGGATCCGCGGATCCACCTCCGCACCGCGTTCACCGAGAAGTACGACGAGCTCGTTCTCGTCCGCGACATCGATTTCCACAGTGTCTGTGAGCACCATCTCCTGCCCTTCATGGGCCGAGCGCACGTCGGCTACATTCCCGACGGTCGCGTGGTGGGGTTGAGCAAGCTGGCCCGGTTGGTCGAGGTGGTGGCCCGCCGGCCGCAGGTCCAGGAGCGGCTCACCGAGACGATCGCCGATCTCCTCGAGCAGGAGCTCGGTGCCAAGGGGGTGGCCGTGGTCGTCGAGGCGACCCACACCTGCATGACGATCCGCGGGGTGCGCAAGCCGGGGAGCCTGTGCGTGACCTCGGCGATGAAGGGAGTGTTCCGCGCCAACGTGTCGAGCCGTGCCGAGGTGCTCTCCCTGATCCACGGACACCGACACACATGATCCGGCTGCCGGCCGCATGAACCTGCTGGTCGATTTTCTCTGCCGGATCGGTTGGGGGATGGCGCTCGGCTTGGTCCTCACCCCGGCCGCTGCGGTGCCGGCGGGTTTTTTCCGCGCCAACCTGCTGGTGGTGATGGGGGCGGCGACGTTTGCCGTGCTGGCGCTTGCGGGTGACGGCTGGCTGTGGACCCTGCCGGCCGCAGCGGCGCTGGTCGCCTGGGTGGGGGGCATCCTCTGGCTCGCGGGGCGCACGCGGGGGGGCATCGTGGCCTGCATGCTGTGCGCCAAGCTGCTGGCGACCGCCACCGTGCTGCGCGGCGGTGTCGGCGGGGGGATCGGCGGCGGACTGGCGGGGTTGGTCTCCGGCGCGGTCGTCGGCCTCACGCTCCACGCGATGCTTCTCGGCCACTGGTACCTCAACGCCCCGGGGATGCGTGTCGATGTCCTCCGTCGGATGATCGACATCGCGCTGCTGGCCTGGGGCATCGAGTGCCTCCTGGCGCTGCCGGCGGGGTTGGAGATGATCCAGTCCGCCGCGGCATCCCAGGGCCCGGACCGGGCCACCCTCGCGCTCATTGCCCTTCGCTGGATCGGGGGCCTCGCCGGTCTGCCGGTGCTCCTGGTGATGAGCCGGCAGACCCTCGCGATTCCCAACACGCAAAGCGCCACCGGCATCCTCTACGTGGCTTGTCTGGCCGCGATCACCGGCGACCTCGCGGCACAGCTCCTCGCGGTCGGGGGGTAGCAGGCTGTCAACAAACAGCCGGGGCCAGCAGGCTGTGGACAAGTAGCCTGCGGCACCTCATGAATGAGGTGCCGGGCCCATTTTGGCTCCGTCACTGCTACGATCGGTGTCATGCGGATCAGCTACACATGTCCCGGATGCCATGCCGACATCACCGCCGACGTGGTGATGCCGGTGGCCGCGCTGACCTGCGGAGCCTGCGGGAGCCAGCTCACGCTCCCCGTCGACGCCCTCGCGGCAGGGCCGGAAGGCTCGCCACGGCTCGCCCGCTGCCTGGTCTGCCCAAGCACCGAACTGTTCACCCGCAAGGACTTCCCGCAGCGGCTCGGCGTGGGGATCGTGGCGCTGGGGCTGGCGGCGAGTTGTGTCGCCTGGGCGTGGCGCGACCTGTTCCTCACCTTTGCGATCCTCTTCGGCACCGCGCTGGTGGATGTCGTGCTCTATCTTGTCGTGCCCGACTGCCTGGCCTGCTACCGCTGCGGGGCCCGCTACCGGGGGGCGGATGGCGGCGGTCGGTTCGGCGGTTTCGACCTGGAAACCCACGAACGGCACCGCCAGTCCGTGGCCCGGTTGCGGGAGATGGAGCGTCGGCCAGCCTCCGGTAACCGATCGCCGTCCTGATCCCCTCGTCCGCAGGCACGGCATCCCATGGACCTCCAGCGGCAACGGATCGCGGAAGATCTCCGGGGCGTCGTCGATGGCGAGGTGCTGTGCGACACCGCCAGCCGCGGTCTCTATGCCACCGACGCCAGCCTGTTCGAAGTCTGGCCGTTGGCGGTGGTCCGTCCCCGGTCCACGGCTGACGTCGCCGCCACGGTGCACTGGGCCGCCGAGAACGGCGTGCCGGTCCACCCCCGGGGGGCCGGCTCGAGTCTCTGCGGTGATGCCCTCGGCCCGGGCGTGGTGATCGACTGTTCGAGCCACCTGCGCCGGATCGTGGCGACCGGCGCCGACACCGTCCGGGTCCAGGCAGGCGTCGTCGCCGGACAGTTGGAGGAGCATCTCGGTCGCGTCGGGCGCTGCTTCGGTCCCGATCCCCCCAATCCCTGGGTGACGACGGTGGGGGGGATGATCGGCCGCGACATCTCCGGCAGCCGGTTGCTCCGCCACGGCTCGGTGCGCGGGCGGATCCGTGCCGCGGAGGTGGTGCTCGCCGACGGCACCGTCGTCGAGCTGACGGCGGTTCCCGAGGGGGCGACCGTGCCGACGCCGCCGGCCGACAGTCCCGGGGACCGGGCCGCCTCGCTCGCGGCCGGACTGGCTTCGCTCCTCGCGGTGGGCGAGGGGGTGATCCGACGCGATCAGCCGGCGGGGCGCCGGTCGCACGGTGGCTACCGCCTGGCGGACCTCCGCCACGACGGCGTGATCGACCTGCCCCGGCTCCTTTGCGGGGCTGAGGGCACGCTGGGGATCGTCACCGAAGCGACCCTCGCGACCGTGCCGGCCGATGCCGCCACCGCGGTGACCCTGTTGCTCTTCGATTCGCTCGATGCCGCGGCCCGGGCGGCCCTCCGGCTGGGGCCCCTCGGCCCGAGCGCGTGCGACCTGTTCGACAAGCGGCATCTGGCGCTTGCCCGCGACGCCCGTGTGGCCTTCGAACTGCTCATCCCACCGGTCGCCGATGCCGGCCTGCTCGTGGAGTTCGTCGCCGGGGATCCGACCGCGGCGAGCAACCGGCTCGAGGAGGCCATCCGGCTGGTGAGCGGATCACGCCGGTTGTGCATCGACGTGCGCCGGGCGGAGGATGCCGCCGACGTCGCGCTGTTCTGGGAACTGTCGCGGCAGGTGGTGTCGACGCTCCACGGCGTCCGCGGCGCGGAGCGGCCGGTTCCGTTCATCGAGGACATCGTCGTGCCGCCGGAGGCGTTGCCGGAGTTTCTCCGCCGGCTCCAGGCGGTGCTCAAGCAGCAGGCTGCCACGGCGATGATCTTCGGCCATGCTGGGCACGGGCAGTTGCACGTGCGCCCGTATGTCGATCCCACCGATCCGCAACGCCTCGTGCCGCTGGCGGAGGCGGTCTACGCCGAGGTCTTCGCCCTCGGCGGCACCCTCGGCGGTGAGCAGGGGCTCGGCCTGTCGCGGACGGCATTCTTCCGGCGCGGGTTCCCCGAATTGAGCGCGGTGTTCGATCAGGTGCGGACCCTGTTCGACCCGCAGGGGATCATGAATCCGGGCCGGATCAGCGGTCCCGCCGAAGACACCTTCCCGTTCCGCATCCTCCCCTCCCTGCTGACGCCACCGGGCGAACCCGGCCCGGCAGCGCCGCGCCCCGCGCCGACCGCCACCGAGACCCCGTTGCCGGTCCTCGCCTGGCCCGCCGGCGGGTATCTCGCCGAGGTCGATGCCTGCAACGGCTGCGGCGGCTGCCGCAGCCAATCGGCGCTGGTGCGCATGTGCCCGCGCTACCGGGAGAATCCCGGCGAGGAATCGTCGCCGCGCGCGAAGGCCAACCTCCTCGCGGCGATCGCCACGGGGCGGATCGACGGTCGGGAGGTGGCGGGGGAGGCGGTGGCCGCGGTGGCCGACACCTGCTTCAACTGCCACCAGTGCCGGCTCGAATGTGCGGCGGGTGTCGACATCCCGGCACTCGTCACCGAGATCAGGGCCGCCCACGTCGCGGCCAATGGGCTCGGGGCCACCGACTGGCTGCTGTCGCGCGTCGACGGGTTGTCGGCGCTCGGCAGCCGCCTTCCGCGCGTGACCAACGCGCTGCTGGAGAGCCAGCGGGCGCGGTGGGTGCTGGAGAAGGTCTTCGGGCTCGCCCAGGGGCGGAAGCTGCCGCGGTTCACCGGCAACCGCACCTTCCGCTGGGCCGCGCGCCGGGGGCTGACACGGCCGTCGCAGCGCGGCGGACCGCGCGTGCTCTACTTTCTCGACACCGTCGCACGCCGCCACGATCCCGAGTTGGCCGAGGCGTTCGTCACGCTGCTCGAACGCAGCGGCGTGGGGGTGTTCATCGACCCGCGGCAGGTGTCGGCGGGGATGCCGCTGGTGTCGGCCGGCGACGTGGCCGCCGCGCGGCGCCTGGCCACCAGGAACGTGCGGATCCTCGCCGAGGCGGTCCGCCTCGGCTACCGGATCGTCTGCACGGAGCCGGCCGCGGTGACCTGCATCCGGCACGACTACCCGCGGCTCGTCGACGACGAAGACATGGGCCGGGTCGTCGATGCCACCTGCGATGCCGCGACGTTCCTCTGGGAGCTCCACCGTGACGGGCGGTTGCCGACGCCGGTGCAGCCGATCCGCGACCGGGTGCTCTACCACACGCCGTGCCATGTGCGGGTGGCGGGGGGGGCGAGCCCCGCGGAACAACTCCTCCGTCTCATCCCGGGCATGGCGGTCGATGCCACCGACCGCGGCTGCTCGGGAATGGCGGGCACGTTCGGGCTCGCCCGCCGCCACTACCGAGCGAGCCTGCGGATCGGTCTGGGGCTGATGGCGGCGGTGCGCTCCTCCGGGATCGATTACGGTGCTACCGACTGCAGCGCCTGCCGGATACAAATGGAGCAGGGGACCGACAAGCCGACGGTCCATCCGGTGAAACTCCTCGCCCGGGCCTGCGGCCTCCTCCCCGAGCGCAGGCCGACGGCCGGACCGGTCCTGGCCGGGTCGCCGGCCGGAGCCTGACTCCGGCTTCCTTTTCCTTCCCGCGCATGGACCGATCCATCCAGCCCGCTGAACCGCTCGCCGCTGCCGCTGCCACGGAGGATGTGCCGCCGGGGACGGTGGTCGTTGAACTGTTTGCCGGCATGGCGGAACTCGTCGGCTGCCGTCGGGTGAGCCTCGCGTGGGGTGGAGGCGACGTTGCGGCGCTGCGCGGGGCTTTGGCGCGGGCCTGCCCGGCCGCCGCCCCCCTCCTCGAGCGCAGCGCCGTGGCGATCGGGGATCGCTACGCCGCCGAAGACCAGACGGTGGACGTGGGCCACGTCGTGGCGGTGATCCCGCCAGTGAGCGGAGGCTAGCGATGGAGCGTGTGCCGGTTGCGGAGACGGGGAATGACGCGCCTGTTGCGGCGCTCCGGCTGCACGTGCGCCTCACGACCGATCCGCTCGACCCGGAGGAAGTCCGCCGGCGGGTGGCCGACACGACCGTGGGTGCGAGTGTGGTGATGGTCGGCACCACCCGGGCCGTCAGCGACGGTGTCGAGACGGTGGCACTCGACTACGAGGCCCACGGGGCGCTCGCCGAACGGGTGCTCTCCGCCATCGTCGCGGCGGCGGCGGCCGATCACGGGTTGGTGGGAGCGGCGGTCGAGCACCGCCTCGGCCGGGTCCCGGTCGGCGTGGCGAGCATCGTCGTCGCCACCGCTGCGGCCCACCGGCGCCAGGCGTTCGCCGCTGCTGAATGGATCGTCGACGAGGTGAAGCGCCGCGTGCCGATCTGGAAGTGTGACGAGGCCCCCGACGGCACGCGGACCTGGATCCATCCCGGCACGCTCCACGCCGCACCGGAGCAGGGGGGCCGCGGATGACCACGCCGCGTTCCGCAGCCGCGGCGACGGTGCTGGTCGACGGGTTCGGCCGGGTCCACACCGACCTGCGCGTCAGCGTCACCGACCGCTGCAACCTGCGCTGCACCTACTGCATGCCGCTCGATGCGGTGTTCCGGCCGACCGCGGAGCTGTTGGCGTTCGCCGAGATCGAGCGCGTGGTCCGCGTCGCCGCCGGGTTGGGGATCCGCAGCCTGCGGCTCACCGGCGGGGAGCCGCTGCTCCGGCCGGGGTTGCCGACGCTCGTGCGGCGTTTGGTGGACATCCCGGGGATCGACGACGTCGCCCTCACCACCAATGGGCTGCTCCTCGACGGCCTGGCCGCGCCGCTGGCAGCAGCCGGGCTCCACCGGCTCAATGTCAGCCTCGACGCGCTCGATCCAGGCGTGTTCGCCGCGGTGGCACGCCGGGCCGGGCTGGAGAAGGTGCTGGCCGGTCTGGCCGCGGCGCGGCGGGCCGGCTTCCGCGAGATCCGCATCAACGCCGTCTCGATCCGCGGCCTGACCGAGGGGGAGGTGGTGCCGCTGGCACGGTTCTGCCTCCGGGAAGGCTTCCATCTCCGGTTCATCGAGTTCATGCCGCTCGACGCGGAGAGTGCCTGGTCGGGGGGGCAGGTGCTCTCGGGCACGGAGGTCCGCGGGCTGCTGGAACGCGATCTCGGCCCGCTCGAGCCCGTGGCCCGCGTCGATCCCGGGCAGCCGGCTGTCGACTTCCAGCTGCCGGGCGGCGGGATCGTCGGGTTCATCGACCCGGTCACGGCGCCGTTCTGCGCGAGCTGCGACCGGCTGCGGCTGACGGCCGAGGGCCAGTTCCGCAATTGCCTGTTCTCGACGTCGGAATGGGACGCCCGGGCCGTGCTCCGCGCGGCGGCGGGAGACGCCGGGGCCGGTCTCGACGAGCGTCTGGCGGCGCTGCTGCGCGGGTGCGTGGCGGCGAAGCACGCGGCGCACGGGATCGGCACCGCCGATTTTACGCGGCCGGCACGGGCGATGTACCAGATCGGGGGCTGAGATGCCGGTGCCGGTCCGCCGCTACCTCGACAACGCCGCCACCGGCTGGCCCAAGCCGGCGGAGGTGATCGAGGCATCGCGCCACGCCGCGGTCGAGGGGGGCGCGACCGCCGGCCGCGCCGCCTACCGTTCGGCGCTCGACGCGGCGGCGATCCGTGACCGCGCCCGGAGGGCGGTGGCCGGCCTGCTCGGCAGCCTGCCCGAGCGGGTCGTGCTCACGTCGGGGGCCACGCTCGCCGTCAACATCGCCCTCCATGGGCTGCTGCAGCCCGGTGACCACGTGATCGCCACCGCCGCCGATCACAACGCGACGCTCCGTCCCCTCGAATGGTTGCGCCGCCGTGGCGTGATCGATCTCACCATCGTGCCCTGCGACGGCGTGGGGCGGGTCGATCCGCGGGCGGTCCGGCTCGCCTGGCGGCCGGCGACGCGGATGCTGGTCTGCGCCCTGGTGTCGAACGTCACCGGTGCGCGGCAGGAGATCGCGGCGCTCGCCGACGTCGTGCGCGCGCAGGATGGGTTGCTCATGCTCGACGCCGCACAGGCTGCCGGTCTCGAGCCGCTCGATCCCGTGGCGACGCTGGCCGACGTGGTGGCGGGGGCCGGGCACAAGTGGCTCCAGGGGCCCGCGGGCACCGGGTGGCTGTGGCTGCGCGACGGGTTGGAGCCGGAGCCGCTCGTGCAGGGGGGCACCGGATCGGCGAGCGACTGCCTCGACATGCCGGCGACGCTCGTCGAGCGCCTCGAGGCCGGCAGCCCCGACGTGCCGGCGCTGGCCGGCTTGGCGGCGGGGATCGCCTGGCTCGAACGCCATGGCCGCGACGCGGTGGCTGCCCATGCGCGCAGTCTCGCCGGCGCCTGCGGAAGGGCGCTGGCGGAGCTGCCCGGCGTGCGCGTGCTGGCCGCGGCGGACGGCGCGGCGCCGATTGTGAGCTTCACCGTCGAGGGCTATGATCCCGCCGAGGTCGCCCCCCTCCTCGAGCAGATCGCGGGGGCGGAAGTGCGGGCCGGCTTCCACTGTGCCGCCCTGGTGCACCGGCATCTGGGAACCACGCCCGGCGGGACGGTGCGCGCGAGTTTCGGTCCGTTCAACGGCCCCGCCGACGCCGAGGCGGTCGTGGCGGCGGTGGCGACGCTGGTGGGCGCTCCGCCCGGCAGACTCCGGTTCGATCCAATGTCACCGCAGCCGAGGCCAGCATGGCAGACGTGAACGACGGTCGCAGAGCCGAGACGCGCGGATCCGACACGGTCTGGTACGCCGACGGCCTGCGGTTCTCCTGCACGCAGTGCGGCGACTGCTGCACCGGTGCCGAAGGCTACGTCTGGGTGAACCAGGAGGAGATCGACTCCATGGCCCGGCGGCTCAACCTGCCGGCCGCGGAGTTCGAGGCCCGGTTCGTCTACCGCGTGGGGATCCGGCGCTCGCTCAAGGAACGGCCGGGGGGCGACTGTGTCCTCCTCGATCCCACGACCCGTAAATGCACCGCCTACGAGGATCGGCCGCGCCAGTGCCGCACCTGGCCGTTCTGGGATTCCAACCTCCGCACGCCGGACGACTGGGCCGAGGCGGCCGCGGCCTGCCCGGGCTGCAACCACGGGCAGCTCGTGCCGCTGGAGACGATCCGCGAGCAGGCGGCGAAGATCCGCCTCTGATCCGCTTGGCCGGCCGGTCCACGGCGCCGGTGCCACGTTCATTCAGCGAGGGGAGCAACGCCATGCGTGCCCGGTGCGATGGGCTGCGACTGTGGTCCGCCACGGTCGTGATGGTGCTGGTGGCCGTGGCGGTGCGTGCCGACGAGGAGCCACCGCGGCCCCTCGGTGGGCATCTCCTCACCCGTTTCGCCGCCGACGTCGATCCCGCGGCCGTGCTCCCTGACCATCCCCGCCCGCAACTGGAGCGGCCCACCTGGCAGAGCCTCAACGGCCGCTGGGACTACTGCATCCGGCCGCGGGTGGCTGATTCGGCCCCGGAGTTCGTCGCCGAGGGGACGATCCTCGTGCCGTTTCCGGTGGAGTCGGCCCTCGGCGGCGTGCGGCGCACCGTGGGGGGGGCCCGGGAGGTGGTCTACCGGCGGAGTTTCACCCTGCCTGCCGACTGGGGCGATCGCCGCGTGCTCCTCCATTTCGGGGCGGTCGACTGGGAAGCGCGCGTGTTCGTCGATGGTGCCGCGGTGGGAACCCACCGGGGGGGCTACGACCCGTTCACCTTCGACATCACGTCCGCGCTCGATCGCCGCGTGCGGGCGCAGCCGCACGAACTGACCGTGATCGTCTGGGATCCGACCGACGAAGGGCCGCAGCCGCGCGGCAAGCAGGTCGCCAAGCCCGAGGGGATCTGGTACACGCCGGTCACCGGCATCTGGCAGACGGTCTGGTTGGAGGGTGTCGCCGCCGAGTCGATCGACCGCGTGCGCATCGAGCCCGACATGGCCGCGAGCCGGGCCCGCATCACGGTCGCCGTGAGGACTGCCGCGGAGGTCGCCGCGCCGGTGCGCGACGGCCTGCGGATCCGCGCGGTGGCCGCCGGCGGGCGCTGGAAGGGGGAGGGCCCGGCCGGGGCGCCGCTCGACCTGCCTGTCCCCGGCTTCGCGCCGTGGTCACCGGATTCGCCCGAGCTCTATGACCTCGCCGTGGAGCTGGTCGATGGCGATCGGGTGGTGGACCGGGTGACGAGTTGGTTCGGGATGCGGAGCGTGGCCCTCGGGCGTGATCCCAACGGCATGCTGCGGATCCTCCTCAACGGCAAGCCGACCTTCATGTTCGGCCCGCTCGACCAGGGCTGGTGGCCCGACGGCCTCTACACCGCCCCCACCGACGCGGCGCTCGTGTCCGACCTCGAGGTGACCAAACGGCTCGGATTCAACATGGTCCGCAAGCACGTCAAGGTCGAGCCGGCACGCTGGTACCACCACTGCGACCGGCTCGGGTTGCTCGTCTGGCAGGACATGCCCAGCGGCGATGCCAACATGCCCTGGCCGCGCGACGGCACCGAGGGCACCCGCAGCGCCGAGTCGACGGCGATCTTCGGCCGTGAGCTGGCCGCGCTCCTCGACGCGCGCGGTGGCGACACCTGCATCGTCGCCTGGGTGCCGTTCAACGAGGGCTGGGGCCAGGCCGAGACGGTGCGCTGGACGAAATACGTCGCGGAACGCGACCCGGGCCGGCTGGTGATCAGCGCCAGCGGCGGCAACGATTTCGGCGTCGGCGACATCCGCGACATCCACTTCTACCCGCAGCCGGAGTTCCCTCCCGCCGAGGATCACCGTGCGAGCGTCCTCGGCGAGTATGGCGGGCTCGGGCTGCCGCTTCCCGGCCATACCTGGCAGGGGGAGAAGAACTGGGGCTACCGGCAGTTCGCCGACCGGGCCTCGCTCGAGGAGACCTACCTGAAATACATCGACGCGCTGCGCCCGATGGTCGAGTCGCATCTCGCCGCGGCGGTCTACACGCAGACCAGCGACGTGGAGATCGAGGTCAACGGCCTGATGACCTACGACCGCGAGGTGCTGAAATTCGACGCCGACCGCCTCGCCGCCGCCCACCGCGGGCTGGCGGCCGCGGCACGGCCGCTCACCCCCCGGGAACGGGTCGATGCCGCGGTGATCGCCTGGTGGCGTTTCGAGGAGGGGGAACCTGGCCAGGTGCTGCCCCACGATCGCGAGGCGCGCGACGGGCTCGCGGTCCGCGACTCCAGCGGCCACCGCAATCACCTCTACGCCTACGGCCCGGGCAACGCGCCGCGCACCGGCACCGCGGTGCCGGCCGACCAGGTGCCGCAGCCCGGTGTGGCCAATCGCCACGCGCTCGACGATTCCGCCCCGCTCGAGCCGGGGGTGACCCGCGACCTCTACACCGATCCCGGTCGGTCGCGGACCCACATGGACGCCGTCGATTCCTTCCCCTTCACCGGCCTGACGATCGAGGTCTCGGTGCGGCCCGCGGAGATCGGCCCGGAGCAGACGATCGTCGGCAAGGATGGCCGGCCGACCGGAGCGCCGGCGGCACCGCTGCAGGTGTTCATCAACGGCGCTGGCCGGCCCGTGGTCGAGTTGGTCGATTCGTCCGGTGCGATCCGCAGCCTCGTCGGCTCGACGCCGCTCCCCGTCGGCCAATGGCGGCATCTCGCCGTGGTCGGCGACGGCAGCCGCCTGCGGCTGTATGTCGGCGACGGCTCGGCCTACACCCTCGCCGGTGAGAGTCCGATCCGCGGGGGGATCGTGCCCGGCTTCGGCACCTGGACCGTCGGCCGCGGCTTCCACGAAGGGAAGATCGGTCGCGATGCCCGCGCCGACATCGACGAGGTACGGATCAGCACCCGGGCGCTCCCCGTGGAGTCGCTGCTGTGGAGCCGACCGCAGCAGTGATTGCGGGGCAGAGGCTTGTCGCCACCGCAGATCCCACTCACAGAATCCCGCCGTGAGTCCGGAAGGGGGTCATGTGTGAAGGTTGGTCGAGGAACCAGATCCGCTCCCACTCGTCGGCGATGGCGCGGAGATCCTCGGAGGTGAAGATGAGTTGCTGTGCCCGGCGGATCGGATCGCCCGAATAGATCGGGATCAGGCAGCCGGTGCCGGTGGTCAGAATCACCGCGGCCACGAGGAGGAGGCCCATCACACCCGGGCGGGCCGTCGGCCTGACACTCCGCCGCGATTCCCGGAGGGACCCGCTCGGGACGGTTCCCTGGCAGCCTTCGGATCGGTTCATCGTCCTGTCCTCCATGACCCGTGTCGCGGCGGTGTGTAGCGGAAGCCATGCCTCCGCCGCCACCCCAGCGATTCGTGCCGAACGTGTCGTTGCTCTGTTCCAGCCGTCTGGCCCGACCGTCTGTCCCGACGATGGTGGGCCTCCTGCCCTGCCTGTCCGTCGCGACCGTCGTCGTCCTCCCCGGTCGTCGCCCACTGCTTCCCGGCCGCGGCTTCCCCGATCGACCTACCCTGCCGGCACCGTTCCGGCCAGCCAGGGGCGGATCTCACGTCGTGCCAGGTCCCTCGGGCGGTCCAACCGCCGGGGAACCGGCCACGGGGGCCGGCGGCGGATCGACTTCGGCGAGGGCATCCAACTGTCTGACCCGGTCCTCCATCTCCTTGCCCGGCTTGAACGTCACCACATGTTTGGCCTGAACAGGCACCCGGGCACCCGTGCGGGGATTCCGGGCCATCCGGGCCTTCCGCTGCTTGATCTGGAACACTCCGAAGTTCCGCAGTTCGATCCGCCTCTCCCTGACCAGCGTCTCGATGAGGGCATCGAACGTCTTCTGGACCAACTCCTTGGTGCGGAGCTGGGGGAGATCGATCTGTTCCGCGATGCTCCGGACGATGTCTTTCTTGGTCACGGCTGCGGCGCTCCAACCAGTGTCAGCCACCGCCATCGACCGGCCATTCCGGGGCCGGAAAGGGGGTGGTGAAGCCCGTTGAAAATCGTCCGAAGCCTAGTCCTGGTAACGACTTTTGTCAATCATTGGCAGGCCTGCACCAGTCCTCTGGGGCTGACCTGCTTCAGGACAAGGATCGGTCATACAACCGGCAAACTTGAACCGATCCGCAAAACCGTCAGCCCCGGGCATGCGGCCCCTGACCCCAACCATGCAGTACGGCTGGGGCGGGGTGCCGGCGCAGCACGCAACGACTACACTCCGGACTCATTCCTCCATTCCGCGCTGCCCTTCCGGCCCTCACTGCACCAATGGTTCCTGCCGCCGGGCAACCGCAGACCCCACCGGCAGTCGACCTCACGGTGCACCTGGGGCGGCTCCGCCTCCCCAACCCGATCCTCGTCGCCTCGGGAACCTTCGGCTACGGCCGGGAGATGACGGGGCTGGTCGATCTGCGGCGGCTCGGGGGGGTGATCCCCAAGACCATCACCCCGCATCCGCGGCGCGGCAACGCTCCCTGGCGGACGGTGGAAACCGCTGCCGGGCTGCTCAATTCGATCGGCCTCGACAACGACGGGGTGGAGGCGTTCATCGCCCACCAGTTGCCCTGGCTGACCGCGTGCGGCGCGCCGGTGGTGGTGAGCCTCGCCGGGGCCTCGGTGGCCGAGTTCGTCGCCCTCGCGGCCCGGCTCGACGGCCTCGCGGGGATCGCCGCCGTCGAGCTCAACATCTCCTGTCCCAACGTGAGCCACGGCGTCGACATGGGCACCGATCCCGCCGCCTGCCGCGCCGTCGTGGCGGGGGTGCGGTCGGCCACGCGGTTTCCCCTCCTCGCCAAGCTCACCCCCAACGTCACCGACATCGTGGCGATCGCCCGCGCGGCGCGCGACGGCGGCGCCGACGGCGTCAGCCTCATCAACACCCTCCAGGGGATGGCGGTCGATTGGCGGCGGCGCCGGCCGCTCCTGGGCAACGTCGTCGGCGGTCTCAGCGGGCCGGCGATCAAGCCGGTGGCGCTGCGCTGCGTGCACCAGGTGCACCGCGCCGTCGGCCTGCCGATCATCGGGGTCGGCGGGATCATGACGATCGACGACGTGATGGAGTTTCTCGTCGCCGGAGCGACGGCCGTGCAGGTGGGCACCGCCAGCTTCGCCGATCCGACCGCCTCGATCCGCCTCCTCGACGCCCTGCCCGCGGCGCTCGCCGAACTGGGCGCCGACCGGGTCGCCGCGGTGGTCGGCGCGCTCGAACTGCCGGCCGCGGCACGTCCCAGCCCCCCGCCCGCTTCCGAGGATCGCCCCGATGGCCACTGAATCGTCCGCGCCGCTGCGCGTGCTCTCCGGCATCCAGCCCACCGGCCGGTTCCACTGGGGCAACTATTTCGGTGCCATCCGCCAGTACATCGAGTTGCAGTCGGCCGGCGACGCCTACTACTTCATCGCCGACCTCCACGCCCTGACCACCGTCCGCGAGCCGGCGCGGCTCCGCGCCCTCGTCCACGATGCGGCGGTCGATCTCGTCGCGCTCGGGCTCGACCCCGACCGGGCCACGCTCTTCGTCCAGTCGGACGTCCCCGAGGTCACCGAACTCACCTGGCTGCTGATGACGGTCACGCCGATGGGGCTCCTCGAGCGCTGCCATGCCTACAAGGACAAGAAGACGCGCGGCGTGGCCGCCGACGCCGGCCTGTTCACCTATCCGGTGCTGATGAGCGCCGACATCCTCGCCTACGACGCCACGGTGGTGCCGGTGGGGGAGGACCAGGTGCAGCACATCGAGGTCTGCCGCGACCTCGCCGGCACCTTCAACCACCTCTACGGCGACGTCTTCATCCTCCCGCGGCCGCGGCTGGTGGAGGCCGGGGCGCGGGTGCCGGGCACCGACGGCCAGAAGATGAGCAAGAGCTACGACAACACCCTCGACGTCTTCGAGGATCCGGCCGCCCAGAAGAAGAAGATCATGCGGATCACCACCGATTCGCGGCCGATGGACCAGCCGAAGGATCCGCTCGGCGACCATCTCTTCGACCTCTTCGCGCTGGTCGCCACCGACGAGGAACGCGAGGCGATGGCGGATCTCTACCGCCGCGGCGGGTTCGGCTACGGCGAGGTGAAGAAGGCGCTGGTGGAGGCGGCGGCACGGTTCTTCGCCGGCGCCCGTGCGCGGCGTGCCGAGTTGGAGCGTGATCCGGCCCGGATCGAGGCGATCCTCGCGGCGGGAGCGGCCCGGGCGCGGGCCCAGGCGGGGGCGGTGCTCGACCGGGCACGGCGGGCGTGTGGGCTCGCCCGCGGCGCCAGCACGGCACCGCCGACCGCGCCCCGCGGGCACGCAGCGGCTCAGCCGGGCCGAACCGGGCCGGGAGCGACCCGATGAACGTCCTCGGGATCGGCACCGACATCACCGAGTGCCTGCGGATCGCGCAGATGATCGAACGGCACGGTGAGCTCTTCGTGGGGCGGGTCTTCACTCCGGCCGAGATCGAATACTGCCGGAGCCGCAAGCTCGCCACGCAGCATTTCGCCGGCCGCTGGGCCGCCAAGGAGGCGGTTCTCAAGGCGCTCGGCACCGGCTGGCGCCGCGGCATCAGTTGGCGCGACATCGAGGTGATCAGCGGACCAGGCGGTCGGCCGCAGGCGTCGCTCTCCGGGGGCGCCGGCGACGTGGCGGAGCGGATCGGGATCCGCGCCGTGCTCGTGAGCATCTCCCACTGCCGCAGCCACGCCACCGCCTTCGCCGTGGCGCTCGACGAGGTCCCCGACACGTTCGCCGAGGGCTTCCTCCCCTGACAGGCTGTGGCAAACAGCCTGCTGCACCTCATGGATGAGGTGCCGGGAGCGCAGCTCCCGTGAAAAGCGCGGCTGTTCGGGTGGCCAAAGGCCAAGGATGGACTTTGGCCACGGGCTGCCGAGCGGGGCCGCCGGACCGCGCCCGGCGGGGATCAGTCGTCGGCGCCGCGCCGCTTCGGTGCGGCCTTCTTGGCGGCCGTCTTCTTGGCGGCGGGCTTCTTCGCCGCGGTCTTTTTCACGGCCGGCTTCTTGGCCGCCGGCTTCTTCGCCTGGGTCTCGCCATCACCCGACCCGGCCGCAGCGCCGCGCCGGCCGAAACCACCGCGGCGCCCCTTCGCCGGCGGGCCGAGGGCGGCCCGGGCGGCGAGGATCTCGAGCGCCTGCTCGAGCGTGAAGGCCTGCGGGTCGGCATCCTTGGGAAGCGACGCGTTGGTGACCCCGTCGGCGACGTAGGGCCCGTAGCGGCCGCTGCGCAGCTCGACCGGCTTCCCGGTCACGGGCGACGCGCCGAGCGACCGCAGGGCGGCCGCCTGGCCGAAGCTCCGTTTGCCGCGCAGCTTCGGCTGGCGGAGCAATTCGAGCGCCTGCTCGAACGAGACGTCGAGCGGCGAGAGGTCGGCCGGCAGGCTCCGCGACTCGCCGTCGCAGGTGACGTAGGGGCCGAACTTCCCGTTCAGGGCCCGCACCTCGGCGCCGCTGTCGGGGTGGGAGCCGAGCGACCGCGGGAGCGAGAGGAGCTTGAGCGCGGTCGCGAAATCGAGCGTGTCGAGCGACATCCCCTTGAGCAGCGACGACGACTTCGGCTTCTCCGCGTCGCTGGCGGTGCCGAGCTGGACGTAGGGCCCGAAGCGGCCGTTGCGCGCGAAGACCGGCTTGCCGGTCTCCGGGTCGGTGCCCAGCGGCGCCTCGGCGCGGGCCGACTGCGCGAGCAGTTCCTCACAGCGCTCGAACGACAGTTCGTCCGGGGCGAGCTTGTCTTCGCTCGGCAGTGAGGCGCGCTGGCCGTCGCGCTCGATGTAGGGGCCGAAGCGGCCGACGCGCACGACCACCCCGGGGCGGCCCGGCTGCGTGGCCGGGATCTCGATCGAGCTCGCCTTGCGCGGATCGATCGCCGACCCGGAATCGGCGAGCATCTCCTTGAGGCCCGCCCGGCCGTTGCCGAAGTAGAACTTCTTCAGATAGGCCGTCTTCTCCGCCTCGCCGCGGCTGATCGCGTCGAGATCCTCCTCCATCTGCGCGGTGAACTGGTAGTCGATCAGCTCCGGCAGGTGATCGACGAGGAGCTGCGAGACGGCGAAGCCCACCCAGGTGGGCACCAGGGCGTTGCCGCGCTTGCGGCAGTATTCGCGCCGCAGGATCGTGTCGATCGTGGCGGCGTAGGTGCTCGGCCGCCCGATCCCCTTCTCCTCGAGCGCCTTGGTGAGGGTCGCCTCGGTGTAGCGCGCCGGGGGCTGGGTGGTGTGCGAGACCGCTTCGAGGGCCTGCACCGCCACCGCCGCACCGACGGCGAGCGGCGGGAGGAGGGTCTCCTTGTCGGCGAGGTCGGCGGCGGGGTCGTCGGAGCCCTCGACATAGGCGCGGAGGAAGCCGGGAAACTCGATCGTCTTCCCGCTCGCCTGGAACACCCCCTCGGGGGCCGCGCGGTTGGCGACGGTGAGCGTGGTCTGTTGGCCGCGCGCGTCGGCCATCTGGCAGGCGATCGTCCGCTTCCAGATCAGCTCGTAGAGGCGGAGGCCGTCGCCATCGAGGGTGCCGCGCAGCTGGTCGGGGGTCGGCATGTCGCTCCCCGCCGGGCGGATCGCCTCGTGGGCCTCCTGGGCGTTGGCGACCTTCGTCTGGTAGGTGCGCGGGGCGGCGGGCAGATGGTCGGCGCCATAAAGGCGGGCCACGGTGCGCCGCACCGCCTCCACCGCCTCGCCAGCGAGCGACGTCGAATCGGTGCGCATGTAGGTGATGTGGCCGTTCTCGTAGAGCCCCTGGGCGACCTGCATCGTCCGCCGGGCGGTGAAGCCGTATTTGCGGTTCGCCTCCTGCTGGAGGGTGCTCGTGGTGAACGGGGCTGCGGGCCGCTGCGTGAACGGCCGGTCCTCGCGCGACGCGACGGCGAACGGCTGGCCGGCGAGCCGCTCCACCAGGCTCCGCGCCTCGGCCTCGCCGAGCAGCGCCGCGCGGTCGTTGCGCAGCCGGCCGGTGGCGGGATCGAAATCGGTGCCGCGCGCCAGCGCCCGGCCGTCGACCTGCACGAGCCGGGCCTCGAAGCCCGCGCCGCCGGCCGTGCCGGCGAACTGCCCCTGGAGATCCCACCAGGTGCCGGAGCGGAACGCCATCCGCTGCCGCTCCCGGTCGACGAGCAGGCGCACCGCCACGCTCTGCACGCGCCCGGCGGAGAGCCGCGGGCCGACCTTCTTCCAGAGCAGCGGCGAAACCTCGTAGCCGTAGAGGCGATCGACGATCCGCCGCGTCTCCTGGGCGTTGACCAGCGCCGTGTTGATGCTCCGTGGATGGGCGAGCGACTCGAGGATCGCCTTGCGCGTGATCTCGTGGAACACGAGCCGGTGGACTTCGACCTTGGGCTTGAGGACCTCGGTGAGGTGCCAGCTGATCGCCTCCCCCTCACGGTCTTCGTCGGTCGCGAGGTAGAGGGCGCTGGCGTCGGAGAGCAGTTCCTTGAGCTTCGAGACCTGCTTCTTCTTCTCCGGCGAGACGACGTACAGCGGTTCGAAGTCGTTTTCGATGTTCACCCCGAGCTTCGACCAGGCCTCCTTCTTGACCTCCTTGGGGATCTCCTCCGCACCGTGGGGCAGGTCGCGGATGTGGCCGACGCTCGCCTCGACGTTGTAGTCGCCGCCGAGGAAGCCGCGGATGGTCTTCGCCTTGGCCGGCGACTCGACGATCACCAGCGGTTTGCCGCCCGGCTGCCGCGGCTTTGGAGAGGACTTTTTCGCCATGGGTGCTGACGCGGGGGGTGGAGGGGCGGGAGGATAACCCGGGGCTGGATGGGAAAACCGACAGGGCTGATCGCGGGCCGAAGCCAGGTGGACAGTTCGGGGCGACGGGCACTCGGTCGGCGTCTGCGGGCAGGTGGGGAAGGAGGGATGTTGCCAGGAACCGGCCGGGAGTCGGATGCACGGCACCGGGCTGGCTGTGAAGGGGCAGAGGTGGCTGTGAAGGGGCAGAGGATCCTGGTGCCGACCGGTCGCCGAACCGCTTTCCGCCGGCCGCCCATCGCCTGGCTGCGGTCGGTTCGCCGGCGGACCGGGGTCGATTGGCAGTCGATGGGCAGGCGGGTGGGAACGGTCGGGATTGGCGCTTCCGGGAGCCTTCCTACAATCGGCATCCGGTGTCGAGGGCTCCGAAAGCGTTACCCTGCCCTCTCTTCCCTTGTCAAGCCTCGGCAGCCTTGCTGCCGCGCCGGAACCCTCGCCGTATGGCCTTGCCGTTCAAGAGCTTCCGTAAAAACCAGCGATGGATGCTGGTCTGCCTGGCGGTCCTCGCCATGCTCGCCTTCTTCGTCCTCCCGCCGTTCCTGCAGTATGGCACGGGGGGTGGGCCGAGGGCGGATGCCGTCGCCGCCACATGGTCGGGGGGCACGATCCACGCCGGCGACTTGCAGCGCGCCGTGGGGATGAACATCGTCACCAACCGCTTCCTCGCCGAGTCGGCGCTGGCGGCGGGCCGCGACCCCCGGCAGATGCCCGATTTCGCCCCCACCGACGAGCGCGAAGTGGTGCGGCGGATGCTCCTGGTGGAGGAGGCGAAGAAGAACGGCATCGACTACAGCGACGCCGCCGTGAACCGCTTTCTCGCCGAGTGGACCGGCGACCGGGTGCGCCCCGAGCAGTTCGCCCAGATGATCTCCCGGCTCCGGATCGGCGACATGTCGGTCAACGAGCGCGACCTGTTCGACACCATCCGCCGCGAGCTGGTCGCCAAGACCCAGCTCGGTCTCTTCCAGCGGAGCCTGACGAGCGACCCGCCCGGCTGGCGGTGGGATTTTTTCCGCCGTCTCCGCCAGGAGGCGAACGTGGAATTGGTCGCCGTGCCGGTGGAGACCGTGTCGGGCGAGGTGCCGCTGCCGTCCGAGGCGACGCTCCGCACCTTCTTCACCAAGTACCGTGAAGAACCCCCCCGGCCCCGCAGCGAGAACCCCGGGTTCCGTCAGCCGCGGCGCGTGAAATACGAATACCTCGTCGCCAAGCGCGAAGCCTTCGAGACCGCCGCCAAGGGCACGGTCACCGAGGAGGAGATCGCCGCCTACTACGAGAAGAACAAGACGGCGCTGTTTCGTGCGCGGCCGGCCGAGCCCGCGCCGCCGGCGTCCGGCACCCCGGCCACGGAAGTGCCTGCCGCCCCGGCCGAGGGCCAACCCGCTGCCGCGACGCCGCCAGCCGCGGAGCCCCCCGCGGAGCCCGCTGAAAAGCCAGCCGCGGAGCCCGCTGAAAAGCCAGCCGCGGAGCCCGCTGAAAAGCCAGCCGCGGAGCCCGCTGAAAAGCCAGCCTCACCCGCTGTTGATCCGGCTCCGGCTGCCGAGCCGGCCCCGCCTGCTGCCGAGCCGGCACCGCCTGCTACCGACCCGGCACCGCCTGCTACCGAGCCGGCACCGGCCGAGAAGCCCGCCGACGGTGCGCCGAGTGGTGCTGCATTGGAGTCGCGTCGGGGGCGCGTCCGCGCACTGACCGTCGCGTTCCAGCAGGAGAGCGAGCCGGCGGCACCAGCCGCGGAGCCCGCTGAAAAGCCAGCCGCGGAGCCCGCCACCCCGGTTCAAGCGGAGCCCGCCACCCCGGTTCAAGCGGAGCCCGCCACCCCGGTTCAAGCGGAGCCCGCCACCCCGGTTCAAGCGGAGCCCGCCACCCCGGTTCAAGCGAAGCCCGCCGCTGCCGCACTGGCTGCTGCTGAGGAGGCTGCCAAGCCCGCCGCTGCCGCCGTGGCCGAGCCTGCCGCAGCAACGCCCGCGGAGCCGGCGGCTGCCGCCCCGGCCGGTGAGGCAGCCGCATCATCGCCGGAAGCCACTCCGGCCGCGCCCACCGACGCCACCGCGGAGGCGGCCCAATTCGAGCCGCTCGAGAAGGTGCGTGAGCGGATCGTGGAGACCCTCGCCCGGCAGAAGGCCGGGGAACGGGTGGACGCGATCTTCAAGTCGTTCGTCGGCGATCTCGCCGGCTACTCCGAGTCGCTCGTCCTCTGGCGGGCGCAGGGGGCCGATCCGAAGCTCGCCCCGCTGGCGCCCAACATCGACCTGATCGCGGAGAAGCAGGGGCTCGAGGCCGGGCGGTCGCCGCAGGCCGTGACCGCCAACGAGGCGGTGGAGGCGGGTGGCCCCGCGCGGAGTTTCGAGATCGTGCCCGATCCTGAGAACCGGTTCGGCCGCGACATCGCCTGGCTCAACATGATGTATGGTCCCGATCAGATGCTCTGGCGGCCGGTGACCAGCCGCGACATCGACGGCAACCGCTACGTCTCCTGGAAGACGGCCGACGAGGCCGACTATGCCCCCGACTTCGACGCGGTCCGCCCCGAGGTGGAGCGGGCGTGGCGGATCATCGAGGGGCGTGGGCTCGCGCAGAAGAAGGCGGAGGCACTCGCCGAGAAGGCGCGCACCTCCGGCAAGCCGCTGGCGGAGACGTTCGCGGGCGACACAGCGGTCACGGTCGCCTCGCCGGCTCCGTTCACCTGGCTGCAAGACACGTTTTCCCAGGGTCAGCCGGAGATCGCGCAGCCCGACGGCATCTCGATGCCGGGCGAGGCCTTCATGGCGGCGGTCCACGGCCTCGCCCCGGGCGGGGTCGCCGTGGCATTCAACGAGCCGAAGACGGTCTGCTACGTGATCCGGCTGGTGTCGTTCACCCCCGACGAGACCGCCCTGCGCGAGTCGTTCGTGAAGGGGCGTGACGACCAGCGGGCGATCGCGATGGTGGCCCAGGAGCAGCTCTTCAAGACCTACCGTGGCTGGATGACCGGTCTCGAGGAGCGCTACAAGCTCCAGTTCAAGGAGCCGGCGCGGCGCTAGCAGCCCGTGGCCAAAGTCCATCCTGGGCCTTTGGCCACTCGAAAACCTGCGGTTTTCACGGGAGCTGCGCTCCCGGCACCTCATCCATGAGGTGCAGCAGGCTGTTTGTCCACAGCCTGCTAGCAGCCCGTGGCCAAGGCCTTCGCCCCCGCGGTGACACGCCGGGGAAGCACCGCGCGCGGCCGGCCCTGCTCCGCCTGGGGCGGGGCGATCGGGTGGGTTATCATCTCCCTCATCGCGGGGACAACGCGGGGGCCATCTGCCGCTGCCCCCGAGGAATACCCCCGTGGAGGATCACGGCCCGATCACCTCTGGCGCGAGACCACACCATGATCACCAATCGGTTCGGCCTCGGCTTCTGCCTGCTCGTGGGGGCCGTCGCCGCCGGCGGGCTGCTGGTTGCAGCCGACAGCCCCTCTGCCCCTGCCACACACGAGGCGGTCGCCTTTCTCCAGTTCCGTTCCGCGCCGGGAGACGACGGCGCTGCCGCGGCGGCCCTGCGGAAGACGCAGGTCGGCCTGCTCAAGTCTCCCATCGTCCTCATGGCGGCTCTGCGCCGGCCGGGCATCGCCGACTTGAAGACCGTCCGCAAGCAGGAGAACTCGATGGAGTGGCTCTCCGGAGCGCTCGACGTCGTGACACCGGAGAACTCGGAGGTGATTCAGGTCCGGCTGCGGGGCGACGACCCTGGGGAGATCGCCAAGATCCTCAACGCGGTCACGACAGCGTATCTCGACGACGTCGTCCGGCTTGACCGGGCCACACGCCAATCGCGCCAAGACGCGCTCGAGAAGAAGTACAAAGAGCTCCAGGCCGACCTGCGGAAGCAGAAGGAAGAGCTCTTGGCGATCGAGCGCACGGCCGCCCATCGCGACGAGTTGGAAACCGGCTGGTTGGAGGGGGACCTCGTCGGGCTACGGAGCGAGGTGGCGAGCGTGCGTGCCGCCCTGCGTGCCGTCGAGGCGGACATCGCCGTCGCCGCAGCCGCCGGAGAGCCTGCCGACATCAAGCTCGACGCCCGGAGGAAAGTCCTCGGCGAACAGGCGGTGGCGCTCGTCGCGGAGATGGAGGCCGTGCGCGGCAAGCTCCGCGAGTTGAGGAAGTCGGCGGTCGATCTCGCCATCCGCCGCGAGGAGGTGGAGCGTTCGCAGCGGGTGACGGACCAACTCGGCATGCAGTTGGAAAAAGCGTATGTGGAGCTGAAAATGCCCGCGAGCGTGAGGCTCCTCGAGGAAGTGGTCGTGCCGGTGGGCGAGCGGAAGTGAGCGAGCCGCGGCCGATGTGGCTGGCCCACCGCCGCCCCGCATCGGCTCGCTCACCCTGCTTGCCGCGGTCGGCGCGATCGCCCCACCGCGACGGGGATGCCGCCATCCCTCGGCGCCGCGGGGGTGGCGGTGGATGATTCCTGGGCCATGCCCGATTGCTTGATCCGGCGCGGACCAAGGTTGTCCCTGCCGTCTGGCATGCTCTGGCGTTCCCGCCGGCCCCGCGGCCGGTGCCAGCCATTCCCTCTGCCGAAGACGCCGCCATGCCCGACCCGAACCTCTCGAGCTTCATCTGGTCGGTCGCCGACCTCCTCCGCGGCGACTACAAGCAGTCGG
>SXGQ01012896.1_pt1 | contig 26792 bp, 22 predicted proteins | sample 3178371 | NCBI WGS metagenome assembly SXGQ01 (sample SAMN11356859, study PRJNA531348) | freshwater metagenome | isolation source: freshwater sample F1-20 | place: China: Fuxian Lake, Yuxi | collected 2017-12-25 | reverse complement strand
TGGCTTGAAGCTGAAGGTATTGAAGATCAGAACATCAGTCCACTTACTCTCCAAGTGCCAGTCATAGAAAACATCACACGTGGAGTTGACGCCAATGAGAAAGAAGTGTTTATTATTACTGGAAAGTGGTTTGGAACCACCAATGTAAGGTGCTGGCGCGAATTTACCCCCGAAGAGGGCACTTCTATCAAGAAGCAAAATATGAATGTGGTCAAGCCTACAAGCGCCAATGCCGAAAATTACACTGATCATAATGGCAAACCTGCATTCATGAACTCTGAAAATGGTGAAAGCAAAATTATTGTCAGAGTTCCGAAAAAAGATCCCAAAGGCACTTTAAACGGGACCATCGTTATTGACAACGGGGTTGGAATGGCGGCTTACTACCTCGCTCCGATACCACCCCAACGCAGCACAAGAAACAACGACTCTATTATCGTCAAAAGCGGCAAGCAGACTGTGCCAGCCGTGGAAGTAGGTGTGCAGAACCAAAACGGCACTATTTACTCCAACACCAACGCTTACTCAGACGGAACAAAAAGCTTTGCCGTCGGTGTGGAGCAGCAGTGGATCGGTTACGGCCAACCTCTGGACAATGTCGCGGTCAACTGGATGACTTGCTTCAATTTCTCGCCGCTGGAGTGGGCAATGTCGGGGAACCAAAAACAGAACCAACCCGAGGGTATCGCCAAGCTCATAGACATCGTGCAACTCTACGGCTGGGAAGGAATAAACGCCTGCTACACCAACTCAGTTGGCGCAAACACGGAAACCCTCTTCTCCGACGACGAAAAGGTCTTGCAACTCTGTAAGTCCATAGGCAAGGACCTACGGCCGCTGTTTTATTTCTGGGGCATCATCCCCGCCAATTCGGACAACCTCGCGGCTCAGGTAGCGGCCGCCGGCCTGACGCCGCCCACCGAGATTCGTGATCTCCTATACCACTATAAGGCTTTGGTGCCAGCTGATAACGCCGCCTTCCGGTCGTTCTGCTTGAACTACTATGGCCATCAGCCTTCTATGGGAGGATTTTGCTTCGAGCAGGATCACGCCCGGCAGTGGAGCACAGATCTGCTTTGGAGCCCAGATGTGCAGTTAAGCGAGCCTTACCAAGTACGGTTTCCAACCGAAATCTACGATGAAACGGCATCCGCTGAGGTCAAGGCCCGCGTGCAGGAGATCATTAACATGTACTGGAATCCCGCCGACTTCAACCTCGACAGAGTGGTAAATGGCGCTGATCTCGCTTTGATGTTGTCCGAAAGTTGGGGTCCGTGCGAAACCAATTGTCCACACGACTTGAACTTGGACGGCTTTGTAAACGGCGCCGATTTTAGTCTGATGATGTCCGCGTGGGGCTCAACCACCAACTGAGTTCGCAACGGTTCTCAGTATCTCGTCGGATCGGTCGGCCTCAATCGAGACGGGAAAGTCTTGGACTCCCCCAGACTATATCGCCTCATATCCGAAAGGTATATGGGGCGTTTTTCTCTATCGACCGACTCAGGTGCTCTGACGATGCTTGCGTTTCCATCGACCGTTCTCGCGTGAGATATCGGTCGATGGAGACATCGGCGCAGACAGTCCTCGGCGACCGACACGATCTGATTTGCGAATTTTTTTCAAGTGCCGTCGGGTGGCCTGCGGAACTCGCCCGAGAGAACTTTCCAACTGCTGTTCACGCAAACAGATTCAAGCCAAGCACACAGTTGCGAAAACGAACATCGTTTCGCGTGTGCGCCGTCGGGACCATGTCCTGCGCGAGTTTGCAAGCCGAGCCGGAGTCCGCGTAGGCGAGGAGCAGCATGTTTGATCGCCAAAACATGCGTCCCTCGGCGCTCGCATAAAGCATTCCGTCTTCGTGTGAATTCGCAGACAATTCAGTCCTCAGCACACAACCGCATTTGAAAGACCTCGTTGGGTCACGCCAGAATTTGTTTGATCACATCACCCTTGACATCGGTCAAGCGATAGTCGCGCCCTTGCGCTCGATAAGCAAGTCGTTTGTGATCAAGGCCAAGCAAGTGCAGCATCGTCGCGTGTAAATCGTGGACTTCGACGGGGTTTTCGACAATGTTGTACGAATAATCGTCGGTCTTTCCATACGAGATTCCAGGCTTCACTCCGCCGCCCGCAAGCCAAAGACTGAAGCAGCGCGGATGATGATCGCGTCCATAATTTGTTTTCGTCAACATCCCTTGGCTGTATGTCGTTCGACCGAATTCGCCAGACCAGAGGACAAGTGTTTCGTCCAGAAGTCCCAGCCGCTTGAGATCTTTGATCAGCGCAGCTTGCGGTTGATCAACATCTTTGCACTGCGCACGCAATTCGTTTGGAAGATTTCCGTGCTGATCCCATCCGCGCATATAAAGCTGAATGAATCGCACATCTCGCTGTGCAAGTCGGCGTGCCATCAGACAATTCGCGGCGAAACTTCCTGGAGTTCGAACATCAGGTCCATACATTTCAAGTGTCTGCTGGGACTCATCGCTGAAGTCGGTCAGTTCTGGAACGGACATCTGCATCCGATACGCCATTTCAAATTGCGAAATGCGAGCCTGCACTTCGGGATCAAGACTCTGCGCAAATTCTTCTTGGTTGATTTCTCCAACGAGATCAAGCATGCGTCGGCGATCTTCGCGCGTGACTCCATCTGGGTCGCGTAGATACAACACAGCATCACGCCCAGCGCGAAGTCTGCATCCTTGATGTTCGCTTGGAAGAAATCCACTTCCCCAAAAGCGCGCGGAAAGAGCCTGCATATTGCCCTTTCCTTGGGTGATCATGACCACGAAAGAGGGCATATTTTTATTGCCACTGCCAAGCCCGTAACTCATCCACGAACCGAATGATGGACGCCCAGGTTGTTCGCTACCAGTTTGGAAAAAAGTAATTCCGGGTTCATGATTGATCGCCTGCGTGTGCATCGAGTGAATAAAGCAGATTTCTTTTGCAACCGAGCCTGTGTAAGGCAGCAGTTCCGAAAGCATCATGCCGCCTTCGTTGTTTTCATGTCGATCGAATCGAAAGATGGTTGGAGCAACTGGAAAACTTGTCTGGCCACTTGTCATCGTGGTGATGCGTTGACCGTTGCGAATCGAAGCAGGAAGCTCTTTGCTGAATTGATCAACAAGATGCGGTTTGTAGTCATACAAATCGAGTTGGCTCGGCGCACCTTCCATGTGCATATAGATGACGCGTTTCGCTTTGGGGGCATAGTGCGGCAAATTTGCAAGGATGCTTTGTGCATCAGGTGCAACTGGTGCGGCACTCGAAGCGCGTGAACCCATCAACTGAGCAAGCGCAACTCCACCCAGGCCTGCGCCAAGCGATCCAGCGACGGAACCGAAGAATCTCCGTCGTGTCAGATTGAGAAGATATTCTTCGATCGCATCTGCGGATCCTTCGCGCGTTGCTGGATTTCTTGGTCGTGGGCTCATTGTGGTTCAGTCCTTCACTAAGGTCGCATCACTTGAAAGTATGGCATTGGCCAGCAAAGTCCACGCGGCAAGTTCTCGAGAATCTATATTTTCAGGCTGTGGAGAAATGCCAACGGAGACAAACTTGGCCGCATCCTCTGTGGAATTCTCATATCGCGTTCGGTTTGCTTGCAATGCGCTGTTCAATCGCGCAAATGTGGCAACGGATGGAACCTTCCCTGTGCAGCGCTCAAACAGATCGGTCAATCTCTCTGTATCCGTTGGACGCTCGCGAAGGACACGCATTGCAACATTACGCGCTGCCTCCACAAACTGTTCATCGTTCCACAAGACGAGCGCTTGCAGTGGAGTATTGGTTGTTGTTCGACGCGTAACGCAATATTCGCGTGTCGGCGCATCGAATGTCAGCAACGACGGCGGGGGAACCGCGCGCTTCCAATATGTATAGAGACTACGTCGCCATAATTCATCATTCTTTCCTCGAACATATTCTCGAGTATTTGACGATGGCATCGCAACTTCCTGCCAAAGTCCATCGGGTTGATACGACTTGACACTTGCACCGCCGACTCGTTCATCAAGCAGTCCGCTGACATAGAGCGCTTGATCGCGAATCTGTTCGGCGGCGAGGCGTTGCCTTGGATACCACGAAAGAAGTCGATCATCTGGATCGAACGCAGCGACTTCGGGACGAACATGCGAAGACTGCGCATAGGCCTCGCTGTTGAGCATTAGCCGAATCATGTGCTGAACATCCCAACCGCTGTCGCGAAATTCGACTGCGAGCCAATCGAGCAATTCAGGATGTGTCGGCCATTCACCTTGAAATCCAAAATCGTTTTCGGTGCGAACAATTCCGCGTCCGAAAAATTGTTCCCAGAGTCGATTGATGGCGACGCGCGAAGTGAGCGTGTTTTGCGGTGAAACAAGCCACTGCGCCAAACCCAGCCGATTCTTTGGTTGATCTTCACTCAAGGATCCAAAGATCTTTGGAATCGCCCTTGTCACAGGACGAGTGCGATCGACTTGGTCGTAGATGCCACGCTTGAGGACGAAAGTTTCACGCCCCATCGGGTTTTCCTTCATCACCATCGTGTGAGGTATCTGCGATTTGAGCATCTCTTGAGATTTCTCAACAGCATCTAACTTGCTGGTGATTTCTCGAAAGCGCGGCGAGGTTGTCATGCGCCAAGCATCACGAGCGACGGCAAGAGTTTCCGGGCGAACAGAAGATGCAGGCAAGAGCAACGGAACGATTGCGCGCGCGAAAATTCCATCTTGCGCAATCGCACGGTGATAAAAACCTCCGGGTCCGCCAGTATTGACGATTTTGCAGACAAGAAAATTTTCGCCAGCGCGCAGCGGAATCTTGACTCGCTCCTGATCCGCTCCAATGGCTCGATCGATGCGAGCTTCGTGGACTTTCACTCCGTTGACATAGATCACAATTCCGTCGTCGCTGCCCAGCGAAAGTTCCATTTCGCGCGCTGTCGGAGAAAAGATCTGGCGAGAAAGAAACTCGCTGCCTGCGCCTTGCGCAAGTCCGACGCTCTGTGCTTCAACAATTCCCGATCCATAGCGCCAACTATATTCACCCCATTTTTCGCTGCGATTCAAGATCGCGGAGGATTCTGGTCCTCGAATGACTTCGTATGGATTCTCGCCCACTTCAGTAGGCCACGGTCCTGCGATGTACCACGCACTTGTGGTGTCGGGAAGCTTTGACATGAACGAATCACTTGCCTTGGCCAGAGAAAATGCCACACGTCCAAACGAATGTTCCTTATGCGGAGATTCATAACCAAGCGTGATACGAAGTCGTGTTCCCCCTGAAAACCCAAATGGTTCTGTCGATGCGAAAAGTGCAACACGCGTTCCAGGCTGATTGTGCGCATCAACTGCCCAGACCCGGTCATCTTTCGCCGTCAGCGCATTGGTCACGCGATAATCCTCGTCGGGCTGTTCGATATCCGCCCACGCCCAGTCAAGTTTCACTTTGCGAGTTTGTGTCGGATCTACTTTTGAAGTCGCTTCGACTTCGATCGAATCCATGATTGCATTTCCATTTTGCGCTCTGCCCACTCGACCGTGTGGCAGCGATGCATCGACCAATGCTTTCAGTGCGATCAGTCGAAGATCGGTGGCATCAGTTTCCAATGTCAGGATGTGTTGATCGTCTGGTGGGGTTGTACCGCTGACTAGCACAGAACCATCTGGTTGAATGGTCATTTTCGAACCGTACTTCGACTCCGCGGCAATGATCGGCGCAGTCACCCATTCGAGTTCAGTTGGAGAGACAAATGTGGCTCGATAATTGTCGAATTCTTGTGCTTCCTCTGGAGTTGCTTGATCTCGTTGCGCAGTCAACTCCAACAGACTTTGTTTGACATCCGCAAGTTGCTTGGTCTGTTCTGGTGTTGGCACATCGATCGAAGGCTCGAGTGATCGATATGCATCTGTCGACTGCGCATAGATGCCAGGTTCTTCATTGGAATTGAAGAACGCAATCATTCCATAAAAATCTTCGCTGGTGATTGGATCGAATTTGTGATCGTGGCACCTTGCGCATTGCACGCTGAGTCCCATGAATGCGGCGCCCGTGGTTGCAACTCGATCGACCGCGTATTCCAATAAATATTCTTCGTTGATTGCGCCGCCTTCGTCGCTTGTGACATGATTGCGATTGAATCCGCTGGCAATGATCTGGGCGGAAGTCGCGCTTGGGATCAAATCTCCGGCAAGTTGCTCGATGATGAATTGGTCATATGGCTTGTTGTCTTTGAATGCATTGATGACCCAATCTCTCCAAAGCCAAATCGATCTTCCTGCATCCATATGAATGCCGCTTGTGTCGGCATATCGTGCAACATCGAGCCACGGCACGGCCATGCGTTCTGCGTATCGCGACCGATAGGGTTCCTGTGACATCAATCGATCGATCAACTTTGCGCGCGCGTCTGGGCTCGCATCACTCACGAACGATTCAATTTCCTGCGGCGTTGGCGGCAGGCCTGTGAGGTCGAGAAAAATTCTTCGAACAAGAGTTGTGCGTTCGGCGGGGGGGCTTGGCGCAACGCCTGCTTTTTCCATTTTTGCAAGCAAAAATCGATCAATTTCGTTCGCCGACCACTGCGTGTTCTTTGGAGTCGCGGACATCGGCCGTGTTGGCGCCGTGAATGCCCAGTGCGATTCATATTGCGCGCCATCATCAATCCAGCGCCGGATGATTTCCCGTTGAGCAGCGTCGAGCGAATGCTTCGTGCTGTCGGGAGGGGGCATCATGAACTCTGGATCATCGGAAGTGATCCTTTGCCAAAGCTTGCTCGATTGTGCACTGCCGGCAACGATTGCAGCTCCCTCTGTTCGAGCCTTGGTCGCTTCCTCAAAGCTGTCGAGTCTCAAGTCCGCGTGTCGCTTTTCTTTGTCTGGACCATGGCAAATGAAGCATCTGTCGGAAAGAATCGGTCGAACATCTCTTCCATATCGAATGGGCTCAAGAGGCACAGCGATGAGTGGCGTGGGCAGAGTAAAAATTGCGACAACGATCCCCGCAACAACCAATCCAAAAATGGTCAAGCGAGTTCCAATCATCGAATAAAAGTATATGAGCGAAGCCCAGAATTTTCGGCGCCAAGTTGCATTTTTTAGAGTCGGTTTGAGGATTCACAGCGGCTCTTTGATTCGTGCATCAAAGTCCGCGCATTTCCAACATAAAAATCTTTCAGGATATCCGCAGGGAGCGCAATTCCTCGAAGCAGAGGCGAGTCCTTGGGAGTGAAGGCCACTGGATCGACCATCGCCAAATCAGGATCCACGATTGGGCTGGGGCCAGACCAGCTTGTTTCCCAAAGGGTTCTGAGTGCCCAATATCTGCTTGCATAAAGGTCAAATGCGCTCTGTGCGGAATTGGCCTTCGCATCCATTTCGAATTTCGTTGATTCATCAACCAAGTGCGCATCGCTTGTGACGATATCGGAGCCGAACATAAGTCGTCCTTTCCAACGCTGGAAAAAAGATAGGACATCCACGCGTGGGTGTTTAGAAACTTCTCGCACGATCCATTTGGTCGCGCTGGTGTCAAGAGAAAGATTCGGATGTCGAGTCAGCAAGCCAGAGAGGAATTCCAGATCTTCCGGCCACCCGCCCATGTGCGCGGCGATCCACCGAGTTGGAAAACGATCCAGCATTCGTTCGAGTGGTTCGTATTGCGAAGCCTTCGTTCCATATTTGGAGTGATCTGAATAGCGCGTTGCAAACCATGTGTCTGGATCGGCGACGTGCACCATAAATGTCATTCCCAAGTTGTACGCCGTTTGCATCGCGGCGATTCGATTTGGATTGTCGAGTCGCATAAGATTTGGCTCGCCAGCTTCTGTGCCAATATCAACGCCACGCGGAGCCGCCCAGAACTTTGCGATGTGTGCTCCTCGCGCATGGAATTCTTCGATTCGTTTGGCATATCCAACTCCATGCGATTGCTTGGGATCTGTATCGCGCCAATTTGGAACGGCTATAAATTGAATGCGTTCTTGAAAGATGTCACGCAATCCATCGATCTGTTCGATGGTCGATGTCATGCTCCATATCTGCGCAATTCCATAGCAATCCATCGCTTCTCGTAGAATGCGGGCGGCGTTCAGCCCGCCGACATGGGCATGCGCATCGATGATTGGCACGATGGGCGCGCCGAGCTTCTTTGCTTCAATTCGATAATCAAGTTCGAAAAGATTCGAGTCATTCATCACAGGACGATGTTAGTACCTCAGCGTCCCGAAGGACGGCGGCTCTTCGAAGTATTGCGTTGACGATTCGAACCACTTGGCTTGGGGCTCGTTGCGTTCGTCTTCAGATTTCGCTTGCGTGCATTGAGATGCGCACGCACAACTCCAGATCGCGGCGATTTTAATTTTGGTTGTTCAACCAAACCTGCGTGATGCACCATTCCGATATACACCTCATAATCAGCCTCAATATCAAGATGCCGAATGAGTTCGCATGCGATATATCCAAGCGCTCTCAATGGCACAGGAGATCCACCAGGCACGACAAGATTTGGAATCGTTAAAAACGCATCAACACCTTGATCGGGTGCGGTCGCAAATATTTTTGTTGTGACGCGATCATCTTTTGCAAGAACGCAGATCGCAAAGTTCCGACTGTCGCGAATGATTGGAGAAAGAGGTTGACCTTTTTCCATCGCAACAAGCAACATTGGTGGATGCATCGCAACTTGCTGCACGCAACGAACGATGACACCGCTTCGAAGTTCGCCATAAGCGGATGTCAGTAAAAATGAAGTTGCAGGAACAAGATTGAGTACATGCTCGACGGTAAGACGATTTGCGGCCGGTCGGTCAGTCTGCATAAGTTTGTCTCAATTCCAAAATAATTTACACCTCGAGCCAACTATACGACCAAATTTGCGTTTGTCCACAAATCTTTGCTCGGCAATGCTTTATGTCATAAAATATTGGACAATGAAAGTTCTCGGACCTCAAAACTGATTGCGTTGTGTCGCCTAAAACATTAATTTTGTTGAAAAGTGTTGCATTGTGGGGCATTGTGGGTATATTAAATACATCTTCCACATGGACCAAACTTATGCTCTTCCTCGGCGAATACGAACACAGTCTCGACTCGAAGCAGCGCCTCGCAATTCCAAGCGAATTGCGAGAGGTCCTGAATCCAGCGGTGAATGGAGACTCGTTCGTCGCAGTGCCTGGACCCGACGAGGTCCTCACACTTTGGCCGAATCAAACATTCGAGAAACTCGCGGAGGGTCACGGCGGATCATTGATCGGAGACGAAGTTCTTCGGCGATTCGAACAAGAATTCTTCAGCCAAGCCGCACGATGTCCTCTGGATTCAGCTGGGCGTGTGCGCATTCCGGATCGACTTTTGTCGAGATTCGGATTGGCTGGAGCGGTTGTCATTTTGGGAGTTCGAAATCACTTGGAGTTGATTGCATCGGCGACATGGAAGGCTCAACAGAAGCAACGGAATTCTTCTGCGGGCGAACTGTGGCGCCAAGCCAATCAACAGATGAACGCACGGACGGGTGGATCAAGGTGATGGATCGCCTGAGCCACTTGCCCATTGCTTGGGACAACGCTACGACACGGACGGCGTAGCGCACTGACAAATCTCGCCTCGCGCATGGATGTGCGAGGCGAGCGAAAAAACGGGTCATGGATGACTCGCAAGGGTCGTACGGTTCAGCCAGGATGGCACTTCCGTACGAATAGTCGAGTTGGAGCCTTTCAACTCGCTTATTATCGTCGCCCCCCGCGTCACTGGCCCGACGCGGGGGCTTTTTTTTGCGCCGATAACGGGGTTTTTTTTCAATTTGTGAATTTGAGAGTGGAAAGCAACCGAACGGGATATACCCTTCAAGAAGGTCAGACGCTTGGTCGATGAAAGTCATCCAAGGATTCGCATGGAGAACGCACGGTGCGTTCGAGGCGAGCTGAGCAAGTCGGTGGGTGAATCCCACCGTTGATGGGCAGGAGGTCCGCGCACTATGTTGGTCATTACACGACGCGAAGGTGAAGAAGTTGTAATCGGGAACCCAGCGTCCCCGATAGGCATCGTTCGAATTGCTTCGATCAAAGGTGATCGCGTGCGCATTGCATTCGAGTTTCCGCGCGAGGTCGCAGTCCACCGCAAAGAAGTCGCAGAGCAAATTCTTGCTGGGGCGGTTGATCCGACTAAGAATGTCATTGGGAAGATTCGTCCGGCAGAGGGCGGAGCGTAATTTTTGTTTTCGTACTGAAACTATTTTTGTGAATGCGAGAGTCAGTTCAGAGCGCGAACTTCAGTTCAGAGCGCGAACTTCTAGGATTTCAGGAATGCGTTCGCGCAATTGCTGGGCAATTCCAGATTGCAAAGTCATGTTGCTCGAAGGGCATCCGACGCAAGCGCCATGAAATCGAACCTCGACAATTCCATCATGCACCGAAACCACTTCCACATCGCCACCATCTGCTTGGATGTCGGGGCGAATGAGATCGACTACGGCTCGAACCTGGAAAAGAAGGTCATTCGATGAATGAACATCCTTTTTATCTTTTGAAGATCGGGGTTCAGACACGCAATCAGTCTATTCGACTTTTTCTATGATGAACCTATGAATTGCGCTCTTGCATGCAGTCCACATCGCCGAGTCAGCCGATTGACCGCGACGATTGGAATTGCGTGCGTTTCTCTGTCGATCCTTGCGGCGGTTGGTGGTTGCGCTGCAACGCCCGCTGGCGACCCACTGAAATCTCTCAGCCGCACAGATCTTGTTCCTGCCCGTCAACTTGCGGCGATGGAAATTCTTGACGCGAACCCGACGAACCCTGAATATCTCAAGGCGCTGAGAAAGATTCTGGTCCAGACTGGTTTCGTGCGCGAGTTGCGCGACGAAGCGTGGAATCGTTTGATGAAGTACGACCTCGCGGGATTGAAGGCATCGCTCGAATTGAATCTGCCCAAGATGCAGATGTATGAGTGGCGCACGGAAGTTTGCAAGCGCATCGGAAATCTGGATTGGAAAGATATGACGCCAACGCTTGTGCGCGCGTGGGCGGTGATCTTGCCGATTCTTGGGATGAATCTGATGGAGCGACCAGAATATTTGGCCCTGGTGAAGCTGTATGGAAAAGATCGCGTTCCAGAAGTGCTCTTTGATTTATTGCTCAAGAGCGATCCGATCAAGGAAGCGAACTTGCGAAGTCGCTGCTGGGAATTGTTGCTCGCGACAGGCGAGCGCGATCGAATTCTTGCGCTGCTTGCGGATGAGAAAATTGCGACGACCGACTCGTTCATTTTGGATATGCGAAGATCTGCAAGTGACTTGCAAATCGTGCCAAGAAATCGAGAGGAGATTCTTTGGATGCGCGCACTTCGATCGCCAGCGAAGAGAGCGTTCTGGGATGCTGCTCGGGCAGCAGCTGCACAGTTGCCGGCGGATGTTCGCGCAAATCTCGAGCCTCGTGATTTGCCGATCATTGTTGCGGCGGCGAGATATCAGCCTGGACTCCTTGCCCAATCGCGTGATCAGTTGTTCGACGAAATTTCGCTGCGATTGGCGAAGGGAAAAAACCGCAGATATACGGCAAGTTTTGAAGGATTCGGTGCGCAACTTCCAGAAACGCCGCATGGTCATGCAAAGGAACTGAAATGGGGAGATTGCGCGGCGATATTGATCGCATTGCAGGCATTCCAACAAACCGAAATCCGCGCGCATCTCTTTGATATTGCAGATCGAGATCTCGCTGATCGGACGACCGAGTATGGCGGATTGATGCGCTTGGATGATCAAGGTCGATTTGAATTGGTCGAGTATCCCCCACAAAGTCGTGGCAGCGATGTGAAATTCGAAGCGTCAAATGCAATGTTCGACCAAGGCTATGACGCGCTCTTTCATTTTCACAATCACGCGCAGGCGTATGACAATTCTCGGTATGCCGGTCCACATTTCGGCGACTTCAATTATTCCGATGCGACTGGAGTGAATGGTCTTGTCTTCGCATTCATCGATCGTAACACGATCAACGCGGATTTCTATCGTCGTGGTCAGGTCGTCATCGATTTGGGAACATTCACTCGCCCGGAGAAATGAACTGATGCGCTTTTCCAAAATGCATGGCATTGGCAATGACTACATTTATGTGGATGCGGTTCGAGAAGATGTCGTAGATCCCCCAGCGCTTGCGCGCGCTGTCAGCGATCGACATACTGCAATCGGCGGTGATGGTTTGATCTTGGTTGGTGCGGCGAGCTTCGGGTCGAATGCCCACGCAAGTATGCGAATTTTCAACGCCGATGGCAGCGAGGCGCAGATGTGTGGCAATGGAATTCGCTGTGTCACAAAATTTGTTGTTGACCGCGGGATTTGCGATGAAAATCCGCTGCGAATTCAAACTGGGCGCGGCGTACTGGAAATGGAGTGGTGGGTTGGCAGCGATGGGAAAGTGTGCGATGTCGAAGTCGACATGGGAGAGCCAATTCTTGGCGCAGCCGCAATTGGCGTGCGCTGGCCAAAAATCAATGGTGATTCGCAGATTGTCGCTTGTCCTTGGACTGAAGCGATGTGGATCGAGGCGATTACCGCAGTGAACAGCGCGGGGACAACCATCACGGATTTGAAGTGGTGGAAATCCTCTGGGGTCAAGCCCACCGCAACTGTGGTCTCGATGGGAAATCCGCACATCATGTTCTGGTGCGACGATGTGGCGAAAGTACCACTTGAATCAATCGGCAGCGCAATCGAAAGACACGCATTCTTTCCAGAGCGAATCAATGTTCACTTTGTTCAAGTCTTGGGTCGTGGCGAACTTCGAATGCGAACATGGGAGCGTGGTTCTGGAATCACGCTCGCATGTGGAACTGGGGCGAGCGCAGTGTGCGTCGCTGGTGTGCTTGAGGGACGATGTGATCGCGCTGTGCGCATTCATCTTCCCGGCGGCGAACTCTTGCTGCGGTGGGATGCGTCAGATGGTCGAGTCAGAATGCGCGGACCAGCCGTTCATGTTTTCGATGGGCAGTGGGACGAAGCGAAATCGAGAGTGATGCATGTCTCTTAGTAATGATGAGAGTAAAATTGCTGATGCGATTGCTGCGCGCTCGGCGCAAATGCTGCTTGATTTGACGCATTTGGTCGCAATCCCAACTGGGCATGGATATAAAGCAGGACTGGAAGAAACTCGCAAATGGTTCAGCGCACGGCTGTCCGCGATGGGCGCAAAGATGCACCGCACTTCGGGGAGCGATCGACCCGACTGGTTGCGTGAACCCTGTGTTGATGGCGAAGGAGAATCTGACAGTACCGACATTTTGTGTGCAGATCGACTTGCAGGAGCGGGCGATGGTGTTCGCATTCTCTTGAGCGGGCATATTGATACGGTCCACGATCCTGCGGGAACTTTTCAGAAACTCTCTGATGAGCAGAACGGGATTCGACATGGACCTGGCGCGGCGGATATGAAGGGGGGTTTGATCGTTGCGCTCAATGCGCTCGAAGTCCTTCATGCTCTAGGAATTTCGGTGAGATGGTCATTTGTGATCAACGCCGATGAAGAGAGCGGAAGTTTCTGTAGCGCACATCAGTTGCAGTTGATCGCAAAGAAGCACGATATTGGTCTTGTGCTCGAACCCGCAGTTGGCGAAGGAAAATTTGTCACAGAGAGGTCCGGCTCTGCGCAATTTCGGATTGATGCTTTCGGTCGCGCCGCGCACGCAGGTCGCGATGCGGCGTCGGGAATCTCCGCAGTCGCAGCGCTGTGCGAAGCGATCAGTCAGGTTCTTTCGATTTCAGATCCCGCCATTGGACGCACGCTGAACATCGGCCCACTTGAAGGTGGCGAAGCGACAAACATCGTTCCAGATCATGCCGCAGCCTGGGGAAATGCGCGATATCAGAACGACGAACAACGCGCAGAGATCGATCACGCTCTTGCGAAAATCACAACACATGACCACGCTTTGCCTCGTGTCACTGTCAAGACAATTCATAATCGCCCAAGAAAACCAGCGACTGCGCAGGTGATGGCAATCGCGGAAATTGCGCTTGGTGTTGCGCGCGATCTCTCTGTGAATGCGGGAACTCTTTCAACCGGCGGAGTCAGCGATGCAAACGTCTTGCAGGCCGCAGGTCTTCCATGTCTTGATGGTCTTGGGGTGCGCGGCGGTAATCTGCACCGAACAGATGAATTCATCGTGACCTCAAGTTTGACCGAGCGAGCGACAATTCTCGCTCTTCTCATCCATCGTCTTGTCTCGAGACCTTCCGTAACATAGCAACCAATGACCGCCGGTCCATCACATGTCGCAGCTTCCAAACACGCCTCGCATGCTCCGCATGGGTTGTCTCATCTTCCACATCTAGCAACGCTCCCGGCAGTTCGAAGTGCGATCGACACGATCCTCGCAGAATTACGCCGTACGCAAGCGTCGATCACGGACGCTCGACCAGCGGATTCATCGAAGGTCGAATCGCATGCTTCTTGGTTGAAGCGCAATAACGAATTGCGCGGGCGTGCCACGATGTATCCATATGTTGGTGCCGGCATTGGAAATGGCGCGCTTGTGCAACTTGCGGATGGCAGTGTGAAGTGGGACATGATCAACGGAATTGGCGTGAATATGTTTGGGCATTCGGATTCTCGTATGGTCGAAGCCGCGCTTGAGAGCGCTCTCTCTGATGTGTGCATGCAGGGACATCTTCAGCACAATGTTGACATTCTTGAGATCGCCGAAATCTTGACGGCGCAAGCAAGTCGGACGAGTCGATTGCGACATTGTTTCGTCACCAATTCTGGTTGCATGGCAAATGAAAATGCGCTGAAGATTTGCCAACAGAAAACAAAGGGTGCGCCACGAATCATTGCCTTTGCAGATTGCTTTATGGGTCGCTCGACAACGATGAGCCAGATTGGTGATACCGCCGCATATCGGCAGGGACTTGTGCAGAACATTCTTGTGGATTACATGCCGTTTTATGACCCAAATCTGGGAGCGCGTTCGACTGACATTGCGATGTGGCATCTGAAACAGTTGATCGATCGATATCCAAAGCAACACTCTTGCTTCATCATGGAAGTTGTGCAGGGCGAAGGCGGGTTCAATGTCGCGCCGCGTGAGTTTCTCGAGTCGTTGATGCGCTTGTGTCGTGACGCATCCATTCCAGTATGGGCCGATGAGATTCAATCGTTTGGACGCACAGAAAATATGTTTGCTTTCGAGACTCTTGGTCTTGGCGAATACATCGATGTTGCAACGGTTGGCAAATTGACGCAGATATGCGCCTGCCTCTTCACTGAAGACCTCAACCCAGCTCCTGGATTGCTCGCAGGAACTTTCAGTTCGAGCACCAGCGCGTATCACGTTGGAAGACGCGCCCTCGAAGTTCTGCGTGACGGAGGCTATTACGGCGCCAACGGGCGTATCGCACACTTGAACAAAGCCTTCCGCGCTTGCGCCGAAGATCTCGTTCGTCGTCGTCCAGAATTCTTCCCGCCAGTGATCGATGGATTTGGTCGACCTGTTCAGGCGGTCGTTGGTGGAATCGGCGCAATGATGCGATTGACTCCACTCGGCGGGAAAAAAGATGCGCTCACCGCACTGCTCAAGATCATGTTCGAAGAGGGTGTTATCGCGCTCACTTGTGGGCATGGGCCATATCACCTTCGATTGCTTCCGCCATTCGGTGTGATGCAGCCTGAACAATTCAAGCCTGTGTTTGCAATCATCGAACGTTCCCTCGAGAAAATGAAATAAACAATGTTCATCATTCGCCACGCTATGAACGAGGACATGCCGCAACTTCTGAAGTTGTCAAAGTTGGTGCATTCATTCAATCTTCCGCAAGATAAAGATTCGCTTGCCGCCAAGATTGATCGCAGTCAACGCGCATTCGCTGGATCCGTGAAGGATCCCAAGGGACGGGAGTTTGTCTTTGTGCTTGAAGATCTTGACAGTGGTTCGGTGATCGGCACGAGCGCGGTCTATTCCAAGATTTCGTGGCCGGGGCATCCGCATTTGTTTTTCAAAGTTCGCAAGCACGAGCATTACAGTCGTGATCTTGGAACAGGGCAGGTGCATGTCACGATTCAGTTGGATACCGATGAAACAGGGCCAAGTGAAATTGGCGGATTGATTCTTGCGCCGGGCTATAGAGGTCATCCGCAGAAACTCGGTTCGCTTCTTTCATATGCGCGGTTTCAATTCATCGGATTGCATCCCAAATGGTTTCAGCAACGCATCCTCGCGGAGTTGATGGGAGCATTGACGCCTGATAGTCACTCATCGCTTTGGGATTATTTGGGACGGCGATTCATCAATCTTTCTTATACCGAAGCGGACACGTTCAATCAGCGAAGCAAAGAGTTCATCCTGAAATTGTTTCCGTCAGTCGAGATTTATATTTCGCTCCTTCCGCCCGAGGCCAGACAGTTGGTCGGAAAAGTTGGCGACGAGACATTGCCTGCGCTTCACATGTTGGAGAAATTGGGATTCAAGGCGCAGGATCATGTCGATCCATTTGATGGCGGTCCATATTTGCAGGCATCGCGTGATGACATTCCAATTGTGCGGCATTCGGAAAGTCGCATCCTTGCAGGCACAAGCACAAGCGCAACTCATTCTGGAGTCGTCTCCTGCGTTGGAGAATTCGGATTCCGCGCTATGCGAAGTGATTTTATGGTCTCGGGCGATTCTGTTCGTTTGCCGGCGAAAACCATCGCAACACTCGGCGCACAGTCGCGCGCGTCGATTGGATTGACGGCGTTTGATAGGGGTTCGAATGCGCTTTCGCTGGATCTTTCGCCTTCGCTCAAAGGCTCGCCAACACCCAAAGCCAAGCGAGGATCGCGGAGCCGCGGATGAGCGAGGCGGTTCGTCGTGGACTTCTTGCGCATCAACCAAGCGATTTGATCGGTGGACGATTTCTTGCGCTTCAAACATCCGCCGTTGCGGGATCATCAGAACTTGTTGCAAGCCACGATCCTGCTCATCCTGCTGTCGAAGTTTGGTCCGCTGCGGCTGAACATTCGCACGTTGATCTTGCCGTGAAATCTGCCCAAGCGGCAGGGCGGGGATGGATCGATGCGGGTCAAGTTTTTCGCCGTGCCGCGTTGATGCGCTGGCGAGATCTGGTGACTTCCAACGAAGATCGAATCACGCGACTGATCACTCTCGAGACAGGCAAGACTCTTGCGGAGAGTCGTCTCGAAGCGAAGGCCCTTGCGGACAAAGTTTCAATCACACTTGAGGCGCAAAGCACAAGCCGGGTCTCAGGCTTTGACTTCGCAGTCAATCCAACACGCCGAGGTATCTGCGCATTTCGGCCGCACGGTGTGATGGCAGTCTTTGGTCCATTCAATTTCCCCGCGCATTTGCCAAACGGGCATTTCGTTCCTGCACTTTTGACTGGAAATACAGTCATTTTCAAGCCAAGCGAACGTACTCCCGCTGTGGGTCAGCTCTTGGCGGAACTTGCAGACCTCGCCGCGTTTCCACCAGGAGTCTTCAATGTGATTTCTGGTGGACCGCAAGTCGCGGCGAAACTGAGCGATCATCCAGATATCGACGGCATTCTTTTTACTGGATCGTGGATCACAGGACGACGCATTCTTGCCGCCAACCTTGACCGCCCAGGCCGGATGATCGCACTTGAAATGGGCGGAAGCAACGCCGCGATTGTGTGTGGCGACTGTCATCTCAAGCAAGCGGTCATCGAGTGCGTTCGATCCGCATTCGCAACCGCAGGACAACGCTGCTCATGCACTCGACGAATCATCGTCGATGCATCGATCGCCGACACTTTCATCGCGCTCTTTGCAAAGGTCGCAAGCACGCTGCTGATTGGATCGGGCGATTCAGAGGAGCCGAATTTTATGGGCCCACTCATTTCAAGCGCGGCTCGCGAAAGCGTCTTGGCATTTCAATCTCGCAAAGTGCGTGAAGGCGCCGTGTCGATTCTTCCGACAACCACATTGGACCGTGAAGGATGGTTCCTGACACCTGGTGTGCTTCGAGTTCAACGATTCGACGCAATGACCGACGAGGAAGTTTTTGGTCCGCTTGTGCAGATCGCTGTTGCGTCAGACGATCAAGACGCAATCGCTCAAGCCAACGCATCGCAATTTGGACTTGCCGCCGCGATTTTTACCGCAAGCGAGGAGCGCTGGCAGCGTATTTCTCCACATATTCGCGCAGGATGTATCAACTGGAATGTGGGAACTGCAGGCGCAAGCAGCCGCTTGCCATTTGGCGGACTCGGGCGATCAGGAAACAATCGCCCGGCAGGCGCATTGAGTTTGGATTATTGCGCCGCGCCAATCGCGCAACTTGAAGAACGCACCGATGCAGTGACATTGCCGCAGGGGATGCGACCGTTCTAGTTTTCAATTTTTTCGGACTCGGGCCGATCAGTTCATCCAATCAGATCAACCAATCAGATCATCCAATCAGTCGAGTCACAATCCCGCGGCAGGGGCTTGACCGATCGAAATCAATCGTAAGAACTCGGATCGCGTCGCAGGATCTTCCAAGAAAATTCCAGTCAACTTGCTGGTCGTTGTCCATGCATGCGGTTGTCGCACGCCGCGATAACACATGCAGAAGTGACGAGCTTGAATGACGACTGCTACGCCGAGTGGTTGTAAGTGGGTCTGAATTGCATTGGCGATTTGCGCGGTCAGTTTTTCTTGAACCTGAAGTCGCTTTGCATAGATGTCGACAACCTTCGCAAGCTTTGAAAGCCCAACAACTTTTCCATTGGGGATATATGCAACATGCGCTTTGCCAACAAACGGAACCATGTGATGCTCACAGTGACTTTGCACATCAATCCCAGTCAACAGGACCATCTGGTCATATCCATCAATCTCGGAGAAAGTTCGGCTGAGTTCTTCTGCGGGATCCATCGTGTATCCGATGAAATGTTCCTGCATCGCCAGAATCACACGCTTGGGAGTGTCGACGAGTCCCTCTCGATCAGGGTTTTCACCGATGAAAGTGATCAGTTCGCGCACGTGAGCCATCGCCGCGATGCTCTTTGGATCAGTGGGTACAGGTCTTGGCATTGGGGCAGAATGATAGGCTTCTCTTCAATGTCACGCACAAAGTCCGCAACCGTCGAATCACATGCCCGCACGCCACTCACTCGAATGATTCGTAAGGTCGTCATTGGCTTATTGGCATTGACAGTCGCGTGCATTCTGACCACTGTCTTTTTCTTCGACGCAATCGCTTCTCGAGTCATCTCCACGGCGGGAACTCGCACGCTTGGAGTCACAACAACCGTTCGATCAACTCACCTCGGGCTTCTCGACGGGAAGTCATCTGTTTCTGGACTGAAGATCGCGCAGCCCACAGGCTTCGGCGATGGTTCAATGATCAGCGTTGAGAGCGCATCCGTGACCGTGGGTCTTTCCAAATTGTTGGGTAATGACATTGTTATTGATGAACTTGACATTGATGGCGTGACCGTCAACTTGGTCGAGATGAACGGTCAAGTCAATCTGCAAGTTGTCGCGACAAACTTGACGAGCACGGACTCCAAAGAGCAAGCAACGCCTGCGCCCGCAGCCAAAGATGATAAATCCGCGGGAACGGTAACGATTCGACAATTGAAATTTACAAATATCAAAGTCTTTGCATCTGGCGATACTGTTCTCGTTGGCAGCAAGCCTGTTGCGGTCACGATCCCAGACATCTTGATCAGTGATATTGGAACAAAGACGCCGTTCAGCAATGTTGCCGCGCAAATCTCGACGCAACTGATGAACCATTTGCTTGTCGCGATTGTTGAGGCGAAAATTGTTGGACTTCCGCAGAGTATGTTGAGTGGATTGAGCAGCGCGTCTTCAAATTTGGGTGCGTCAGCATCTTCGTTTATCAATGGAAGCGGTAATGCAATTCAGAACACCATCAATGGTGCAGGTGATGCGATCAAATCGATCTTTGGCGAGAAGTAGTGCCACGGAAACAGCCACGGAAACGCATAAGTGATCAGCCGTGAAAAGTCCTCTCGGGGCTCAAACAGTCCTCGGCGACCGACACGATCCAATTTGCGAAATTTATTCACAAGCGCCGTCGGTCGCCTGCGGAACTCGCCCGAGAGAACTTTCCAACGGCTGAAGACGCACATCGTTTCGCGTGTGCGCCGTCGGGACCATGTCCTGCGCGAGTTTGCAAGCCGAGCCGGAGTCCGCGTAGGCGAGGCGCAGCATGTTTGAGCGCCAGGACATGCGTCCCGCGGCGCTCGCATAAATCACTCCGTAGTTGTTCGACCCCATACATGCGTCTCGCGGCGCTCGCAAAAATCATTCCGTCTTCGTTTGAGCGCCAGGACATGCGTCCCGCGGCGCTCGCGTAAATCATTCCGTCTTCGTTTGAGCGCCAGACATGCGTCCCGCGGCGCTCGCATAAATCATTCCGTCTTCGTGCGACCCCATACATGCGTCTCGCGGCGCTCGCAAAAATCATTCCGTAGTTGTTCGAGCACATACATGCGTCCCGCGGCGCTCGCACAAACCATTCACCGCTAAAAAATCTTCTTCCACCAAGCAAGAATTTCCCCAAGTCGGTGCATTCGAAGATCTGGCGGTCCCGCTCGACTCATTCCGTGACTTGTCTCGCGAGGATATTTCACAAAGCGAACTGGGACATTTTGAACCGCAAGCGCAGCGTGCACTTGCTCTGACTGTTCGATGTTGCATCGAAGATCGCCTTCGCTGTGAATGAGCAACATGGGCGTGCGTGCTTTGGAAAAACTTGCAATTGGGCTGGACTTCCAAAGATGCTTCGGATCCGAATAGGCAGAGCCAGTCCAGTACACGCCTGGAACATCAGGAAAATCTGAATTGCCCGAATGACTGACGATGTTCGAAACGCATCGATCGCTGATCGCTCCGCAGTATTCGCTCGAATGTCCAACCGCCCACAGAGTCATGAAGCCGCCGTATGAACCACCCATGATTCCGATACGCGCTTTGTCGATTCCACGATCACTTCGCATCGCACGCGTGATCGCTTGAACATCCATCCAATCCTTCCCGCCCCACGTGCCTTGAATTGCTTGGCAGAATGCGCGTCCATATCCCTTCGATCCACGAGGATTTCCATACACCACCGTATATCCCGCTGCCGCAAGCAATTGAAATTCATGGAAGAACGCCCATCCATATTGAGCGTGTGGTCCTCCGTGCACTTCAAGTATGCCTGGAGTTTTTCGTTGCGCTCGCGCGGACTTTGGCGGACGCATCGTCCAATAGTGAACAGCGACTCCGTCCTTTGCCTTCGTCCACGATTCTTCGGGCACCGCAAGATCGAGTTCGTCGCAGAGCGCAGAGTTGACACGCGTGACTTGGCGAACTGGAAATTCTCTGCCAGTGATATCCGCGACACAAACTTCTGGCGGTTCGGTTGGCGCGGAACGAATCAGCGCGATGCGCGCACCATCACGAGAAAGTGTGCACGGAAGATGCTCGGCGCCAATTGGTGTGTGCAGAGCAACAAATTTTCCAGCGAGACTGGCGCTTGCGATATGACCAGATCCGTGCCATCCAATTCGCATCAGCAAAGAGTCGCTACCCGGCATCCATTGAATCCATGAAGCAAAGGATGTGTCGACGGAGTCGGAGAGAGTCGCGCTCATCAAGCAGAAATCGCTTGAACGAAGCAGATTCCTTGTCACTTTCGTTCGAAGATCGTGCACGAACAATCCAAGATTTTCGGTTGCATACATTTCTGTGCGACCAACTCTGCCCGCGAATGCAACCATTGTTCCATCTGGGCTCCACGCAACAGCGCTCTTGGGTCCTTCGGCAAGCGCATCGAGCGCTTTGATTTTTCCAGTTCGCACATCGGCGATCACGATTTCCGTCTTCCATGGTTCGAAGAGCGCGCGAGGCGAACGATTGACCGTCGCGGCAATCGTTTTTCCGTCTGGCGACCAATCAAACGAAAACATTCCAAGCGTGTCGCCAAGAGCAAGCTCTCGAATGCGACGAGTGTGGATATTCAAAATATGCAATCGAAAGCGCGCCGATCCGAAGACGCCATCGCCGTCGAGTCTGTACCACGGATCATCAATGACTAGCGGTGGAGTGCTTCGCCCACTTGCAGTGCGCGCTTTGGCAGCAGCGGCAGTTCTCTCGGCGAGAGTCTCGCGGTATGCGAATGCAATCTCGTCACCATTTGGAGAGAAACGAAAATTTCCAATTGAACCATCAAGAAGTTTCGTCAATCTCTTGGGCGCGGCAAGTTTCATCCCGCGTATCGCTGCCAACATGATTTGCGGATTGCCTCGATCGGCTTCACGAATGAATGCAATTGAAGTTCCATCTGGCGACCAGCGCGGCGCGCGATCGCGTGGTCCTGCCGTCAATCGACGCGCTTTCTTCACTCCATCCGCAGATGCGATCCAAATTTCCGCGCGATAACTGCCTGGCTTATCAGCGATCTTGTGGGCGAAAGCGATTCGCTCGCCATTGCCATCGATTTGAGGATCGGATGGAACGACAAGTCGTCGAAGATCTTCCGCTGTAATTTTTCGGGATTTCATTTGTGCTCGTCGTGCCATAGAAGTTCATCGTAGGATCATCCGTCATGACATGGGTATGGCGAGGACGAGATGATGGACCAGATCCAGCGGCGCAACGTTGGCATCAAGTGATCCGTCCGTGGGATGCTGCTCCGCGCGCGCGCGGAAGAAAGTCTCCAATCGTGGTGATCGGCTATCCAACAGATGCGGGAGTTCGAGCGAACTTTGGCCGACCAGGTGCGGTGGATGGTCCAGCCGCGCTGCGAACCGCGTGCGCAAATTTACCTGCGCCAACAACGCACGCTCTTTTCGACGCAGGCGACGCGAGTGGTGCTGGCGACGATGTGGAAAGTTGGCAGCAATCACTCGCCGCGGCAGTTTCGGCAGTACGCGCAGGCGATGGAATCCCACTCATTCTTGGTGGAGGTCACGATCAAGCTTTCGGCCACTGGATTGGAACTGTCCGCGCCGCTGCAGATGGCGCAGTTGTTGGTTGCATCAACTTCGATGCGCATATCGATATGCGCATGCTTCAATCTGGTCGCGCTCATTCTGGGACTCCATTTTTTCAAGTCCATGCATGGAGTGCCGCGCATAGCCGACCATTCAAATACATGCTGCTTGGTATGCAGCCTCCGCACAACACGCCCGCACTGATTCATTCAGCATCCTCCGCAGGTGCGCAGCTTGTTGATGCTGATGCTTTTCATCCTGGCCAAGAAGCATCTCTGCTGCAATTGATCGATCGTTTCCTCTCGACCGTCGATCTTGTTTGTTTGAGTATCGACTTGGATGTCTTCAGCGCAGCCGCGGCACCTGGCGTGAGCGCTCCATCACCAATGGGAATCGCTCCCGATGCAACATTCCGCACGATTCTTCGGCGAATTGCGTCAAGTGGAAAAGTTGCGGGCATCGAAGTCGCGGAGTGCGCTCCGTCGTTGGACATCGGCGGTCGCACGGCGCGCTTGGGTGCCGCAGTTATCGACACGATTGTTCGATCGCTCGGGATTCCATCATGAGGATGCAGTCGTGATGCGAATTGGAATTGATCTTGGTGGAACAAAGATCGCTGGTTGTGCGCTGAGCGAAGATGGCAAAGAAATTCTGCGACGACGCGTTCCAACTCCCAAAGGGGATTATGCCGGCACAGTCGCAGCTATCGCTTCGCTCGTCCTTTCGATAGAGAAGGACGTTGCCTCATCTTGCACCGTTGGTATTGGTTATCCCGGAAGTGTCTCGCCGAAAAACAGCACGCATCGCAACGCAAATTCGACTTGCTTGAATGGGCAAGATCTCGTCGGCGATCTTTCATTGCAACTTGGCCGAGAAATTCGTGGAGCCAACGATGGAAATTGTCTGGCGCTCAGCGAAGCATTCGATGGCGCAGGACGCGATGCGCGCGTTGTCTTTGCCGTGATCATCGGAACTGGTATCGGTGGGGGAGTTGTGGTTGATAAACGCATCTTGGTTGGTCGCAACGCAATCGCAGGTGAATGGGGGCATTGCCCGATGCCTGGAACCGATCGAGCAGAGCGTCGTGCAAGGCGTTGTTATTGCGGTAAAGACGGTTGCATTGAACAATTTCTCGCTGGACCATCTTTGGAGGCAGAATATTTTCGCCATACAAACGAGCATCGTTCGCTGGATGAAATCGTGGCGCGCAGTGTTGGTCAAATCGATTTGAGTGCAACGGCGGTGATTGATTTGCTCTGTCAACGATTCGCGGATGCTCTTGCGGTCGTTGTGAACACGATTGATCCTGATGTGGTTGTTGTTGGCGGCGGAGTGAGCAATGTGAAAACGATCTTTGAGCGAACGCCATCGTTGGTCGCAGAGCGAATTTTTTCAGATCAATTCGAAACACCCATTTTGCAAGCGCAATTTGGCGATGCCAGCGGAGTCCGCGGTGCCGCGCGTTTGTGGGATGCCCGTTCCTAGCGTCGGTCAGGTCGCACGGCGGCGAGAATTTCTGGATCAATCGACTGTTGTTGCCCACAAATATCTGCGGCGATTATTCGACCAGTGATTGGGCCGAGCATCAATCCCATCATTGCATGACCCGTTGCGATGTACAAACCCGGTGTCGATCTGGCAAAGCCGATCACAGGCATTCCATCCGCGGTGCATGGTCGATAGCCCGCCCATTCTGCCGTCACGCGTCCTGCGTCGATACCGTGCAAATATTTTCGCGCGCCAGCGATGAGCGCGTTGAGTCTTCGACGCATCCATGGTCTTCCAACAGGCGCGATCTCGAGCGTGCCCGCTAGACGCAATTGATTTCCCATCGGGTTGTATGCAACAAATGTTTCGTGCATCACTCCGCCGGTGACTGGCAATTGCGGCACGCCTTCTAATTGAACGTGATATCCCCGAGCAGGTTGCATCGGCACTGATACCCCCGCAGATTTCGCAAGTTCACTCGACCAAATTCCCGCAGCGAGCACGACATTTTCTCCATCCACAACTTCGCCGGTGGAAAGCCGTGCTCCGACGCATTTTCCTTTCGCATCGCGCTTGATTCCTGTGACGGTCACGCCAGTTCGGATCTTCACACCGTGTCGAGGCAGGGCATCTGCAATTCCGCGCACAAGTCGCCCAGGATGAATGATCGCGCTATCAACATAATGAATTGCGCCAGCGACTTCATCTTTGTATGCCCCATCGCGTCGACGCAGTTCAGCGCCAGAAATTCGGTCGGTGCGATATCCCATCGATGCGAGCGTTCTGCCTTCTCGTGCGGCGGCATCAAGATTGTTCTCGTCAAGAATGAGATCCATCCAACCAGATCGGCGATAGAGGCAATCGATCGATTCCGAATCGAGAATTTCCTCGAGCGCTTGAATAGTTCTCCAGCCCATCGCGCACAGCGTGCGCAAACATATCTCGGTGTGTGCTTCGTTGCAGTTTCGATGAAATGTCCAAAGCCAGCGAAGTAGATCAGGTGAAAGACTGGGACGAATCCACAGTGGACTGGATGAATTGAACATCCAGCGAAGTCCTCTCCATGACGCGCCTGGTCTTGTGAGGGGATAATGCCCGATTGAAAAGAGTCCCGCATTTCCGCAAGATGCGCCGTCAAATGTTGTGCTTTGGTCAAGCACGACAACATCCACTCCGCACTTCGCAAGTTCATATGCGCCGCACAATCCAACAATGCCTGCGCCGATGATGACCGTCCGTGGTGATCCCATAGTTCCGTATGCTATGAAGCTTATGACCTTTGGACTTGGAATGATTGGTTGCGGAAGTATCGGAAATGTTCACGCACTCGCCGCTCTGCGTGCGGGGATAAAAATTGTTGGAGCGTGGGACATTCTTCCAGATCGTGCGGCGCTTCTCATTGAAAAACATGGTGCAAAGGGCAGTCAAGCCGCACCAAGTATCGACGCGCTCTTGGCAATGAAAGGAATTGACGCTGTTGTTGTCGCAGTTCCAAACGATCGCCACTGCGAATGCGCGTGCGCAGCGCTGAAGGCTGGAAAATATGTGCTTTTGGAAAAGCCAATGGCGCTCAGCACAGAACAGTGCGATCAAATTATCGCGGCCTCATCGAAAAGCCCCGGTCATCTGCAAATGGGATTTGTCTGCCGAGGAACTCCAGCGGCTTTGACTGTGAAGCAGTGGATCGACGCGGGCAGATTTGGAGAGATTTATCACATCAAAGCCAGTCTCTATCGCCGACGCGGAATTCCCGGATTGGGCGGGTGGTTTACGACGAAAAAGCATTCTGGAGGTGGCCCACTTATCGATCTTGGAGTGCATGTGATTGATCTCGCGCTTCATCTCGCGGGTCATCCCAAAGCGCAACGAGTGAGCGGCGCAACATGGTCGAAGTTCGGCCATCCCATCAGCGACTATCGATACACATCTATGTGGGCAGGACCACCGAAGGTCGATGGAATTTTCGATGTCGAAGATGGCGCGATGGCGCTCATTCGATGCGCTGGAGGTTTGACGATCGAGGTGAATGTCACCTGGGCCGCAAACATTCCAGAAGGATCTACCAAGGATGGAATTTCAATCTGGGGCTCGCGCGCAGGAACAAGCTTTGATATTTTCGGCAAGGAGATTTCGATCGCCACCGAGGAGCAGGGGATGTTGGTGGATATCAAACCGCAGTTCGATGCAACAAATCCGATGGATCAAGCGTGGGATCAGCAGTACCGACATTTTCAAGAGATGGTCGTCCAAAGAAAAACGCCCTTCGCGACAGGCGCGCAAGGGCGTTCATTGCAAGCAGTGATCGACGCAATATACGAAAGTTCAAATCTCAACCGCGAAGTGGAAATCGGCTGACGATTTTCAGATCGCTTTTCCGT
>SXGQ01645928.1_pt1 | contig 26794 bp, 13 predicted proteins | sample 3178371 | NCBI WGS metagenome assembly SXGQ01 (sample SAMN11356859, study PRJNA531348) | freshwater metagenome | isolation source: freshwater sample F1-20 | place: China: Fuxian Lake, Yuxi | collected 2017-12-25 | reverse complement strand
GTGTATCCGCAGCTGAAGCGCAAGATATTGGTATTGTTAGTGCAATTATTTTTGGATAAAACAAATGGCATCATTTTTTAGAAATAAAGTTATAAACGAATTAGGAACTTCTCAGGTAACTGCTTTACAAACTGCGGCAAACAATCGTATGACTCTTATTGGTATGAGTTTTGCTAATTTAACAGGCAGCATTGTGTTAGTTGATGTTATTGTACAAGATGATAGTTCCACCCAGGGATTTTATTGTCATCAAATGATGATACCGGCTAATAGCAGTTTGAGATTGATTAATGGGGGCGAAAAATTAATTTTAGCTGAAAATAATGCTTTGTTAGTTCAAGCTAATATTCCTAACTCTTTAGACGTTATAATAAGTTATGTTGAATTAATTTAAGGAATAAGATCATGTATTATGTAGGTATTGATGCAAGCATGGGTAACTTACTAGGAGAAGGAAATCCTAGATATTTCTATGCACTAAGACGAGACGAAGAAGGCACATTGTATTTTGCCAAAATAGATCAGCTAACTGATACAGGACTTGTAACTGTTAATAACTCTGGTTTGACTGAAAATGATTATCCAGATTTTGAATATGGAGTAGATTTCTTTGATGGTAGATTAGAAGAAGACCACTCAAGACCATATACAAATTTACAATGGGATCAATACCGCTGGGACAACAAACTTGCGTTTTATTATATTAACTCAAACGGTGAATTAATTGTAAGAATTAATCAAAACTATGTTTACGATCCATTACAGATCGTTAGCTAATAAGGAAAGTTAGAAAATGGCTCAAGAATTTAAGATTGGTAGACTACGATACACCTGGAGAGGAATATGGGCTACCGCAACTTTTTACAATAGAGATGCTGTTGCAGCGTTTGACGGTAAAACCTATGTTTGTATTGTCCCTCATACGTCTAGCAATTTTTACGACGACTATTTTAACATTGAACCTAGCGGAGAAGTAAAACCTTATTGGGTGTTAATGTTAGATGGTCAAAGTTGGATTGGAGAATGGTCACCAACAACTTCATATACAATTTCAAATATTGTACTCTATGCAGGTACAGTTTATAAATGTATCACTAATCACACAAGCACCTCAACTTTTGATCCAACAAAATGGCAAATTTACGTTGCTGTTGATAGTAGTTGGGTTAATGTCTATGTCCCATCAACATTTTATTATAAAGGCGATGTGGCAAAATTTGGAGGTATTGTTTATAGATGCACCGTAGATCATTTAGCCAATGCTGCCTATTTTCCAGATTTAACAAAATGGGTCTTACAATACGAAGGTATAGAATTTAAAGGCGAATGGGATCTAAACAGCATTCAATACAAACAAAATGATATTGTAAAATACGGAGCTAGTTTATGGATCTGCCAATTTAATCATACTTCAAGTTCTGGATTTGACGGAACAATTGATACAGAAGATTCAACAAAAGCATGGTTGTTATGGATTCCTGGCACTGAATACGAAAACACTTGGAATTCTGCTATTACATATCAACTCGGTGATGTGGTTATGTATGGCGGTTATAGTTATATTAATCGTGTAGTAAACAACACAAATTTAGTTCCATCAGTGGAAGCAGAAGATTCAACTCCGGCATGGGAACTTTTAACAATTGGCTACAAATATTTAGGGCAATGGCAAAATTCAACAAATTATCTCATCGGTAGTGTTGTAAGAGATGGCGGAACATTATATCAAGCAATTAAAGACAATAATAACGAGAGCCCAACTAATAACACTGTAACTACAGCTTATGTTGCAGCAGGCAGTTCAGGAAGAACACTCAAAGTTACATCTACAACAAATCTTGCTCCAGGTATGTTTATTTCTGGTCAGGGTTTTGGCAAAGGTCAATTTATCGATAGTATTGTTGACAGTACAACTCTTAAAATAAGTCAAGCACCTTATAGTTCAATTACAAACGGAGCTACATTAAATTTTAGTTCTGTAGACACAGAAAACTGGGAACTTATTATACAGGGCATAAGATGGAGAAATAGATGGTCGTCTGGACAAAGTTATATTACCGGCGACATTGCTGTTTATGTTAATAAAACATATAGATGTATTAAAAATCATTCAAGCTCTCAGGTTAATAGACCAGACTTAGATACTAATAACACAAATTGGGTGTTATATCTAAATCATGATAGAAATAATGTTCTTAACGATTTAGGTGACATCATTGTTAATAGTCAAGGAAATAACATTGCCTTACCAATTGGTCCTGAAGGGTATTTGCTAAAATCAATTTACGGTGTTCCAACCTGGTCTAATTTCTTACAAACTCCTAAAGTTTATTATGTAACTCCTGACGGTACAGATACCGCCGAAAGCGGCACAACATGGGACAATCCATGGCGTAGTATTAGATATGCTTGTGATAAAATAGCTGCCGGTTTAAGCAATCCGAATGCGAAAATTTTGTTGGCAGCAAATAGAAATTTTATAACAGAAGAAGCATGGCAATGGCAAGTTTATCAAATAGCAAATTCTATAGGTCCATTTACAACGCCAGGTTTAACCTTAGATGAAGAAAAAACAAAGCGAGATACAAAATATTGTATTGACGCAGTAACGTATGATCTTGCTCGAGGCGGCAATAGTCAAACTATAGCATTTACTTTGGCATTCTTCGATAAAGTAGCACGATATAAATTTGCGACACCAGAAGTTGCTCAACAGATTAATTATTATATTGCTACAATTAATAGAATTTTTGATTTAATAAACACAATTGCATCTGGAACTTCAGTTTCTCCGTTATATCAAACATTGAACGGAATTTCAAATCCTATTGTACAACAATCAGGACCTACATTGTCTGTCCAATCTATAGTTGATATTGATTCATTCAATACAATAGTCGTTACAGCATTAGAAGCTGGCGATTCTACAGAAATACCTCCAGAGAACTCTGGATTGACTGCAACGATTCAGGTAAAAACTGGAACTTACAGAGAAGAATTACCTATAGTGCTACCTGCTAACACGGCTCTTAATGGAGATGAATTAAGAGGTGTAGTTGTATATCCTAAAGTAATTATTAATTCTCTCGTAACGAGGTCATTTTCGGGGTCAAACAAGTTTCGTGTAGGAAGCACTGCTGGAATGACAGCAGGAACACCGGTTCAATTTGATTCAATTTATTCTGTAAACGGAGTGAATAGTGTTTTTGGTGGAGTTTCTAGGGGGTTAACATACTATGTAATTGGAAGTTCTATAACAGACACAGAATTTTCAGTAAGTACTACCCCAAACGGATTGCCAGTTACTTTGAGTAATTTTACCAGTCAAATGTATGTGTATGGTGGAGATGCTTTAAAAGACATGTTTAGATGTCAAAACGGTACTGGTATTAGAAATATGACGCTTGCTGGGTTATTAGGTTGTTTGTCAGATGAAAATATATATCTAACACGTCGACCAACAGGCGGCGTTTATGTTGGTTTAGACATTGGAACTAATCAAGACGATACAAGTGCATGGATTTATAGAAAAAGTCCTTACATTCAAAACGTAACAACATTTGGTAGAGGTGCAATAGGTTTAAAAATTGATGGATCATATCACAACGGCGGGAATAAATCTATAGTGTGTAACGACTTTACACAAATTATTTCAGACGGTATTGGTATATGGTGTACAGGAACTGATGCTTTGTGCGAAGCAGTTTCTGTATTCTCTTATTATGCCTATGCAGGATATTTTGCCGAAGCCGGCGGAAGAATTCGCGCTACAAATGGAAACTCATCTTACGGAACATTTGGGGTTGTAGCAGAAGGATTTGATACAAGCGAAACACCTATTACAGGTCTAATCAATAATCAATATTTTGAAGCTCAAGCTACACCTTTTAGTTCTTTAGGTGCTGAGGCAGAAATTTTAAAAATTCAATATAGCCATGCTGGTCAAAATTATTTTAATGAAGTAACAAACTTGATTCGTTACAGTAATAGTTTTACATATACTGGATCAGGAAGCTGGACAACTGACGGAAACCTTACACTTGTCCAGTCAATTACATCACCTTTTGGCACTACAGATGGATGGCTAGCAGAAGGAACATCTGCTAATGGTTTAACAGGTAGAGTTACATTATCTATGCCGATTACACCGTCAGGTGCTAGTTATACTGGACTATCAGGCACTAATATTTCAGGATCTGGAATTAATGCAACATTTGATGTTATAGTATCAAGCACTACATATCTTGTAACAATTAATGCAGGAGGATCTGGATACGTTGTTAGTAATCAGATTAGAATCTTAGGAACACAATTAGGCGGAACAAGTCCAACAAATGATTTAGTAATTACTGTAACTCAATTAGCAGGAACTACTATAACTGCTATTTCTTCTACAGGAACAGTCCAAGCAGGCGCAACACAACCTTATACCTTTAGTTTGTTTGTAAAGAAAGGTACAGCACCAACAATAGATGTTTATCTAGAATATAGCGGAGTACAAACCACAGGTAGTACAATTAGTTATAATTTTGATACAAATATAATAACTCCAGGATCTATATCAGGTGGTTTTATCCCTACTACTTTTAGTGCTACACCTGTGTCTAATGCTACTGGTTGGTTTAGGCTATCATTTGTAAGCTACGATAGTATTGCTTTGAATAACCAAGTGTCTATTAGTTTATATCCAAAAGGCACAAGTTCTATAACAGGATATAGTTTTATATACGGTTCGCAAATGGAACTTGGAAATACTTTAGGATTTTATCTTTCAACTTATGAACATCGATACACAGCAAATGCAAATTTTGTTATTAAAGGTCCAGGATCTAATGTTAGTTTAGTAGCAAGTGAAACGAGAACAGGTAGTGTTTATAAGACTCGTATTTTAGAAACTGATGGTATAACAGGAGGTCAAAATTATTTATTTGTAGCTAATAATGCACAAGCCGGTACTTCATCTTCGTTAACTATTGCAGCATCTGATACCACAGGCGAAAAACCTTACTTAGGTATGAGATTATTTGTTAATAATGGTTTAGGAGCAGGACAGTATGGAACTATAAGTTTCTATAACCCTACCACTAAAGAAGCTACGGTATTAAAAGAAAGTTTTAGTCAATTGCAAGTTACAACAACTACTGCATCGACAGATAAATTTTCGTTAGCGTTATCGGATGATCCTTATACTCTTTATATAGATCAACCAATTCAATTTGTTCCAACGCATTATGAAATTGATATTCCAAGTATTTCACAAGACGATATTAATGTGCTGAATACCATAGGCGGATTAGAAAATCGAATGATAGTAACTTCAACAACAAAACTTGTTGTAGGAATGCCAATTAATTTTAGCGGTACCACATATGGTGGTGTTACTAATGATTTTACGTACTATATTATTAACATAATTGACGAGTTTAATCTGCAAGTGTCAACTACCTTAGGGGGATCTGTTGTATTCTTAAACAATGCTTCAGGCGATATGCAACTTAATTTCCCAGCTTACACTAGCTACTTAGCCGGTAGCACAACAAATATGGCTATAAATTTACCAATTTTCTTTACTGGTAATGTTTTAAGCGATGTAGTAGCAGGACAAACTTATTATATTAATGATATTTTTGGTGCTGACCTGTTTACAATTAGCAGTAATTTGATTACCCTAAACGCAACAGCAACAGCAGTCAACACAAATATTATTACTGTAGATAATACAACAAATTTAGTCTCATTAAACCCAATTACATTTACAAGTTCGATTGGCGGAGTTACAGATAACCTAAAATATTTTATTAAACACATACCTAGTCCTACACAAATTACATTAACTAATTCGCTCATTACAACTACTGCCACAGCAAGCGTTGAATCAAGTGACTTAATTACTGTTACAAGTACTACTGGATTTACAATTGGAAGCCCTGTAGTATTTACAGGGCCTACATTTGGAGGAATAGTAAACGATCAAACATATTATATTCATTATATTAATGATGGAACAACATTTTCAATAAGCAATACGTCTACATTATTAACAGTGAATGTTACAGCTACTTCTGCTACCAATAATGCTATTACAGTAGGATCAACTACTAACCTTACACCTTTGAATCCTATTGTATTTAGAGGAACAGCAATAGGTGTTTTGACAGATAATACAGTTTTTTATGTAAACAGAGTATTGTCTGCAACAGAATTTACTATTGCAGGATTGGTCTTGTCTGTAAATGCAACTGCAACAGCAGCTATTTCAAATCTTATTACAGTAACTAGCACAACAGGCTTCCAAGCAAACAATCCAATTATATTTGGAGGTAATACATTTGGCGGCATTGTTTCAGGACAAATTTATTATATTTCTGCTGTAAACGATTCTACTTCTTTCACAATCAGTTCTACACCAGGAGGCAGTGCGGTGACATTAACCACTGGAACTGGTAGTTTAGTTGCTAGGACAGCTACAACAATCACTCAAACAACTGCATCTGGAACAATGAGCGGTTACAGTAGATTTACTAATATTCCAGTTAGTTTAACGTCAGCTGTAGGAGATGTAATTGTTAGAACAACCGGTAATGACGTAGCTTTAACAACTGCTACAGGAACTATGACCGGTACAACCACTAATGCAAAAACAGTATTAACCGCAGACGCTGGAGATAATATGACCGGTACCTTCACAGTTCCGCTAATAGGAGGAATTACTTCAGGTACTACGTATTATGTAAGAACTATTGATACAACTAGTGTTCCTGCTACATTTACTGTGTCAGCTACTCAAGGAGGTGCAACAGATGTACAAATTACTGACGGTACAGGTTCCATGCAAGTTGGTGAAGTTGGATGGGATCATATTAATGCAGGATCACCGTTAGCAAGTACTTTTGACTCAACTTCAAGTTACACTATAGAACCTAGAGTCTATTATGAAAAGCCTAATTTTACAATTACAAATTCTTCAACTTACGCTCAATTAGATCCTGCTGCTACATACGTAAGTATAGCATTTGGCCGCGGAAATTTTGCTGCACTACCGGCCACAGGCACTACTCTAGCAGTGTCTAACACTGGTTTAAACTGGACAACAACTGAATTACCGTTAGGACCAGGAGGTACAGCTACATGGTCAAGTATAGTTTATGGAAGCAAATATTGGGTAATTATTGCTAATGGTAATTCTGGCGGAGCCGGATCAAGAGTCCTATATTCAAATAGTAATCTTGTAAGTTGGAAGTCATCGGCGCTTCCTACTAATTCAGCCTGGGTTTATGCAACATACGGTAATGGAAATTTTGTTGCTATCAGTAATACAAGCGGAACATCCGCCTATTCAACAAATAATGGATTATCGTGGACTTTAGGTACTGGACTCACCGCTGGTACCTATAAAGGATTAGCATATGGAAAACATATGTTCATAGCAGTACGAACAGGTTCTGCAACAGCCTCTCGAAGTATGACTGGAGGTGTATCTTGGAGTAATGTAACTCTACCAAGGTCTGATGCATGGTCTGGAGTTGCATTTGGAAATGGAAGATTTGTGGCTATAAGTTCAACACTCGGCAAGGCGGTTTATAGTTTTGACGGTACATCATGGTATAATGGATTATATAATATTAGCGGTACATTTATAACTTATGGCAATGGTTTATTTGTAGTGTCAGATCCGGCCAGCACTACGGTTTATTACAGCGAAGATGGTTTATCTTGGACACGATCAACAGGTGTTTTAGGAATAGGTGTTGGTGTATATGGAACTAACGGATCTAACGGAAGAATTATTACAGTTAACGGATTGTCAGATTCAAAAGCTATTATTGGCGGACCTAGAACAAAAGCAAGGCCAGTGGTAGCTAACGGATCAATTATAGAAATTAATGAATGGGAACCAGGAGGGGGGTATTTTGTTAATCCGACTGTTTACATTGCAGATACTAATGCTACAGTAAAAGCAGATACTATCCCACTAAGAGCAGGAGGTGTGTTAGCCGATCCTATTTTTATAAATCGAGGATCTGGATACAACACTTTAACAACCACTATAGAAATATATGGTGACGGTTATGCTGATGATTTCCAAACTGGTATAAGTTTAATTTTTAATAGTCTTACACGATTACCAAGTCCGGGCGATAATTTATCGATTACAGGAGATACGACAATTTATAAAGTTACAAATGCTGTAGCTTTAGATGGTACTACTCCACCATCAGTAACAGCAAGAATTGATATTAGTCCTGAAATGACTGTAGGAAAAAGCCCAACAAATGGAACTACAATATCTATAAGAACAAAATATAGTCAGGCAAGACTAACTAATCATGACTTTTTAAATATTGGATATGGTAATTTTGAAGAGTCAAATTATCCAGGGATACCAACAAATACTCTTTTAAGTGCTCAAAACGAAACCGTAGAAAGTAACTATGGTAGAGTATTTTATAGTTCTACTGACCAAGATGGTAACTTTAGAGTAGGTGAATTATTTGCTGTTGAACAAGCTACAGGCATTGTAACTCTTAGTGCAAGCCAGTTTGGTTTAGAAGGTCTTAACGAACTTAGTATTGGTGGTGTTAGTATTGGTGGTTCAAGTGTAATTATTACACAATTTAGTACAGATGAAACTTTCACTGCAAATAGTAACAATATTATTCCTACACAAAGAGCAATAAAGTCGTATCTATCAGCTAGATTGACACAAGGCGGATCAAATACATTTACTGGTGAATTAACAGCAGGTACAGTTAAAGTTGGCGGTCCAGATAGAATTCAAAGCACAGTACCAGAAGGAAATCCTGGTTCAAGAGTGAAAATTCCTGTGAAGGCAAATATATCCGGTACTGAGAATGGAATGATAGATGGAGATGGAATGGCTTTATCTTATTTCTTTAAAACTCTAATTTCAGATAGAGGTGTTCCAAACGGACAATAACTATTCAGATAAATATAAAATCAAAGGATGAAAGCAAATGGCTGAGTTTAAATTAGGTAGAATTAGATTTGTATGGCGCGGACAATGGACTACAGGTACACAATACCTTGTTGACGACGTTATTAGTAACGGCGGCAAGAGCTATATCTGTGTAATAAACCATACTGCTGCGGTTAGTTTTGATACAGACTTAGACGCCATACCTACAAGATGGAATATTGTTGCCGATGGAACACAATGGTTAGGAGACTGGACTCCTAGTACATATTACAATCCGGGCGCAGTTGTAAAATACGGCGCTTTAATCTACATTTGTAATACAGGACATACATCAGCTACCTATACTCCTCCTACCTATTTAGGCTTAGAAAACGATCTTTCTAAATGGGATCTATTTGCAGAAGCATTCAATTGGGTTGGTGCATGGACACCTAATACTAGATATAGAATTAATGATTTTGTTGTGTACGGTGGTACTACCTATATTTGTAAATTAGGACACAAGAGTGCGGCAACATCAGGTTTAGGTTTAGAAGTTGATAGCCTAAAATGGGATCCTTTTAACAACGGATTGACATATTTAGGCGACTGGAGTGGCACATCAGTAAGATATAAGAGTAACGACTTAGTCAAGTATGGTGCTAACTTATGGATTTGTACAGTATATCACACCAGCTCTGCTACATTTGACGAATCTAAATGGAATATTTTTGTAGAGGGATTTGAATTTGAAAATTCTTGGAATAGTTCTACGGTCTATCAACCTGGCGATGTAGTGACTTATGGTGGTTATAGTTATATTGCAAAAACAAATCATACAAACAAACAACCAACAGCGAATCCAACCGACTGGGCAGTCTTTGTAACTGGTTTTAATTTCCGTGGGGAATATGATGTTTTACTAAATTATAGAGTAGGCGATGTTGTTCGTAATGGAAGTTATACCTATGTTGCCCTTCTTGATAGTTTAGGCACAGTTACTACAAATGCTACTTATTGGGGATTATTAAATCAAGGATTTAGATGGACTAATATACCAGTTAATTATAGTGAAGTAGCTGGAATCACTGTAACAGGTACAGGATCAGGAGCTAAGTTTAATGTAACAAGATCTGCAACAGTGTACTCTGTCACAGTGGCATCTGGTTTTGCTGGTGTTAATTATGCCGCTGGTGACAAATTAAAGATTTTAGGTAGTAGTCTTGGTGGTGTAACCCCTGCTAACGATTTAAGTATTGTAGTAAGTACAGTCTCAACAGGAGCTATATCAACTTTTACATTTAGCGGAGGTTCAGTTACATGGAGTATTAATACTGATTATGTAATTGGCGATGTTGTAACATATGGTGGTAACAGTTATGTTTGTATTTTAGCTCATACAGCAAGTAACGGTAATAAACCTGATGCAGATCTAACTGGAACATATTGGAACTTGTTAACAGCAGGTTCAGAAGTTAACATTTTAACAACTACTGGCGATTTGGTTTATATGGGGGCTAACGGTCCAACACGCCTTCCAGTTGGCATTAACGGCCAGGTGTTACGTAGCGATAATGGTTTTCCTATCTGGGCAAACTACGGTCTTATTAATAACTTAGTATATGTTGGACCGTTAGGAAATGATTTACCTTATCCGTTAGCCGGAGCAACCATTGACCAACCTTGGAAAACTTTGCGCTATGCTTGCAAACAAGTTGAAGAAGGTTATTTAACACCAAATGCTAAAGAAATTATTGCACTTAATAAACAATTTATAATGAAAGAAGTTAGTGCATGGGTAGACTATACCTATACAATAACAGTAACTTCTTCCGATCAAACTACAGATAGATTTACATGCGAAAGTACAGCAAATTTAATTGCTAACATGCCAATTTATTTTTCAGGCACAGTATTTGGTAATGTGGTTCAAGGCACAGTCTATTATGTTAAAACTATTATAAGCGCTACTGAATTTACAATCAGTAATACTTCTGGCGGAACATTACGTCAAATTGACACTGCTAGTGGAACAATGACCTTAAAATTATCATACGATGCTGCAAAATGTGAAAGAGACGTTGGCATAATTGTTGAAGCTTTAAAACATGATATATCACGCGGCGGCACAATGCGTACTACCTATGCTGCTAAATCATATTTTACAGCTGAAGGAAATGAATATATTACCAGCAACTTTGGAGCACAAAAAACACAAACTATTGCTGCTTATAATTTCATGAAAGAATTAGTTGAAGATGTCATTAATAATGTTGCAACAAGTAGCTATCAAGTAATCAAAGGTATTACAAACGGTGTTGTACAACATATAAATTCAACATTGGTTGCTGAAGCTGGTACAGCACAAAAAGCTAAAGATTTAATTCAAATTATTACCTATGCTTTAGATTTAGGATCAGCAACTGCTATTCCGTTACAAATTCTACCTGCTACAACTATTAGCGTTAAGACAGGAACTTTCAACGAGATATTACCTATTGTAATTCCAGAGTATACTGCCGTAGTAGGAGACGAATTAAGAAGTACAATTATTCAACCTGCATCTGGTATAGAAATATTAGCTAATGATAAAGCCAAAACAACAAGTGCTTTAAATCGTATTAATAGTTTAGTACCAAATCTTATTCAAAATAACGCAGTTGTTCCAACAACTGGTAATACCGAACAACGCAAATACCTTGGAGGGTATGTGGGAGGTAATACTGCTGTTGTACAAACAAAAACTGACATTATTAAAACTATAACAGTATCAGGTTTAGGAAGCGAACCAGCTGTATCTCTCACAGATCCTACAGGTTACGATACCGGGTATTTCAATGCACGAAGATTATTAGTAAGTAACAAAACATTTATTGTAAGAGAAATTTCAGAATGGATTCTAGCGCAAATAGCCGGTAATGTTTCTCCATTTGTAGGAGCTACATTTACAGGTTCAACACGAACAAACTTTGAAGTTGTACTAGGTTATGTTATTGATGCTTTACGCTACGACATGACATACGGCGGTAATCTTGAAACTATTGTTGCTGCTAGATCTTTTAGATCATTAGGTACATGGGCTGGTCAAATCAATGAAGATAGAACTGCTGCTGCCTATACACGATTATTGAACATTATTGATAATATTGTTCAAGGAGACAACAGCGGGTGGACTAAAACTCCAGGAAACGTACTTATACAAGATGATTCTTTACCGCACGGGTCAGCAGATGCAGCAGACTTTGTTCAAGATCGTGTTACTGAGATTATCGATGTAATTGATACAGAAATCTTACCAGATGTAATTGAACCAGGAACCAGCTGGGTATCAACAAGTTTAATTGATGCTAAAAATGCAATTGTAAGATTAAAAGCAGGTATTCAACAAGGAGCTATCAACTATATTAATTCAGAATATCCAGCATTAGTATATGATCAAATTTTATGTTCTCGTGATGTTGGATATATGGTAGATGCTGTCGCATACGATATTATGTTCCAAGCTAATTTTAGGAGTATTACAGCAGGAAGGCAATATCGCAGAGGCATTACATCAACTCTAGTTGTTATTAATAACCAACTTACTGAAACAGCAGCCGTTATTGATTTTGTTAGATATGCAATTGAAAGCATTATGCAACCTAAAGTAGGATCTTTGGGTAGCACAATTGCAGTTGATAAAGTTGAAGAGGTTACTAATATTATATATGATATAGTTAATAATGGAAATGGGTCGCAGCCAACTGTAAGTTTACCAATTCCAACCGGCGGAACTAATAATAGTTTTACAGCAGGATTTTTAAATGCAAGAAATCAAATCCGTCAAAATTTAACATTTATTCAAGATGAAGTAGCAGCATTCTTAAACGTAAATTATAATGCTGTATGGGTAGCATTAGGCGCAACGGGTCAAGCAGGTTGTCGTAGAGATACACAATTTATTATTGACGGTGTTGTATACGATCTTACCTATGGCGGTAATACGCAATCATTAATAGTAGGCAGTGCTTACTACAGTAACTTTGTATCAACTATTGATCCCGGCGAAATTCCAGCTACTGTTGCTGCCTATAACAGAATAAAAACAATTGTAGGACAGATCGCGCAAGCTCAATCTGTAACTCCTAGTGCTGGAAATACAACTACTCAAGTGACCAGCGGTACAGCAGGTACAGCCGGCGGCGCCACATTTGCACAAGACCGTGTTCAAGATGTTATCGATTGGATCAGTAACGAAGTTGCTAATGCAACTATTGCTCCTGATATATCTTGGGCAAGCGCAGAATTGCAATTAGCATTTAATACTTTACAAGCTAAAAAAGCAGAAATAGCTCAAGACGTTGTATGGTGGGTTTACAAATTTCATCAAGATTTAAATTTTAATGAAGATATTTGTCGTAGAGATAGTCTACTATTAGTAGATGCTATAAGTTATGATGTTGTGTTTGGTAGCAACTTTGCTTCTATTACAGCAGGCAAAGCCTATAATAGAGCAACACCTAGTGCTCTTAAAGTCAAAACTGATCAACTACGTGCAGAGCTAGGAGCAATTAATTTCTTAAAGTATAAAGCAAAAATGCTTGCCGGTGTTGGAGGAGCAGCTCGTGTTGATTCTCTGATAAATGATATTACGGGTTATATCAACGGAGGCTCAGTTCCAAGGACACAGTATACTAATCCTCCAAATGGAACTATGATTGCTGATTATGCAGCCGGAATAGTATTGTTACAAGATAATAAAGAGTTTATTAAAACAGAAATAGCAGCATGGATACAGGCTCAGATAGCAGCAAGTGCAGCTAACTTTGTTGGACTACAATTTAGCGCAGAAAAATGTAACCGAGACGTTGATTATATACTGGATGCAGTACGCTATGATTTAACATACGGAATTTGGACTATTCCAAATAGTTCTAATACTGCCGTTAAAGTTGCGGGATTGGCATATTACAGCGGGGCCATTTTACAAATAGATGCTAATGATAAAGCAGCTACTCTAGCCACATATGCAAGGTTGAGCACTGTAATTCAACAAGTTGTAAGAGATCAAACAGTTACAACCAGCGTTGGCAACACACTCAGCCAAGTAAGAGCTGTGATTAATCAATCAGCAGGTAGTGCCAATATGGCTACAACCGTTAGTTATTTGATGACAGTAATAACAACTATTATTAATAACGGACCAACAACCGGTGTGCCGTTCAGTACAGTTACTACAATAGCAGGCGGCACTACCTTTACTACCAATGCTAACCATGGATTAAAAGCTGGAGATGCAGTAATTCCGCAAGTATCAACAAATGGTTTAACTTTAGGACAAACTTATTTTGTTCAATCAGCTGCTTCAACAGTAACCTTTACGTTGTCTTTAACCTACGGTGGGGCAGCTATTACAACATTTACCAACGGCACTGGACTGTCTATTAATGTAGAAACAACTTTTAATCCATTAATTACCTGGGTTGATAGTTCTTTAACTGCAATTAATAGTTCAATATCTGCTAATCAAGCAACTATTGTTACAGATGTAACAAATTATATAGCAAGTAACTTTCCTACTTTAGTTTATAACGTATCAACATGCGAACGTGACTTACGATACATTATTGAAGCAGTAAAGTTTGATATGATGTTTTCAAGCACTTATAGAACTATAACTGCTGCAAGAAGATATTATAGTGCATCAGCTTCATTAGTATTAGGTGAACAAAAGTCTGCAACTGTGGCAAGCTTTAGATATCTTAAAACAAAATTATTAAGTTATTCAACACTGGGAACTACAGCTCATAAAAGAATTAAATGGCTAATGGATATTATTATTAATATTCTAAGTAATGGCATTGGAAGCACATCAGAGGTGTTTGGTACAATGACATATGAAAACAACGTAGAAATTTATAATACAGCCGAGATATTAAAAATTAATAAAGAATTTTTAGCATCAGAAGCCACTGCTTGGATTACTCAAAATTACGGCGGAACAGTTACAACTACAGCAGCAGTTGGATTTGTGTTTACAACTAGCGCAAATCACAACTTTGTACTAGGAGATCCTATTGAATTTAGCGGTACTCCATTTGCAGGTAGCAATGTTAGTGTTAATACAACTTATTATATTAAAACTGTACCAACTCCTACAACATTTACAATTTCTTTAACTCCAAATGGAGTGCCTGTTGCAATAGGAAATGGTTCAGGAACGATGACTGTAAGATATAGTTTTGATGTCAACTTATGTAAACGCGACATGAGAGAGTATATTGAAGCAATTATTTACGACTTAGGATATACTGGCAATTATAGATCACTACGTGCAGCAGAATTGTACCTAAATGCAATCAACGGATCTCAGTTATCTAACATGTTCTATGTAAGTAATGCTACAGGTTTACGTAACTGTACAGTTAACGGATTGAATGGAACACTATCTGAGCCAAATGATTACGGTACACAACGACCAACAGCAGGGGCATATGTTGCACTAAACCCAGGATTTGGTCCAAATGATCAAAGTGTATGGGTGAATACACGATCACACTATAGTCAAAACGTATCATTATTTGGTACAGGATGTTCAGGGGCTAAGATTGATGGCGCTATACATGCCGGCGGAAATCGATCTATGGTTAAGAACGACTTTACAACTATTATTTCTGATGGCATTGGAGTATGGTGTTCTGGCGCTAATAGCTTAACAGAACTTGTTTCTGTATTCGCATATTACTCATATGCTGGATATATTGCTGACTTAGGTGGTAGAATTCGTGCTACCAATGGTAATAGTTCTTATGGAAGTTTTGGTACTATTGCTGAAGGTACTGATACATACGAAGTTCCTATACTAGCACAATTAGATAACAGATCATCGGAAGCTACAATCACCGAAACTGTTACTGATTCTTTACAACAAGTTTGGAGATTAGAATTCCAAAATGCCGGTAGAGATTATACCAATGCTGATTACGGTATTAGCGGAGACGGTATCAATGCAACAGCCGTAGGAGATGAATTTAGAGACGGTGCTGTATTTGAAACACGCATCTATGATGCAGATAACGGCAATGATGTTGGCGGGACTAACTACGTTAATGCGCTTAATGCTGCTCAGGGCGGAGATAGAGTAAGCATTACTATTGCAGCAACAGATATTGCTCTCGCAACAGCCTATGTTGGTATGAGAATTCAGATTACTGCTGGCACTGGTGTTGGTCAATACGGTAACATTTTAACTTATAATAACGGCACTAAAGTTGCTCAAATATTTAAAGATAGTTTTGAACCTGTAACAATTACTAGCACAACTGATGCCGGTGATCTTGTAAACATGACTTCAAATGCTAACTTTTATGTTAACATGCCAATCTATTTTACTGGTACAACGTTTGGTAGCATTGTAGCTAATCAACTGTACTATGTAAAAACAGTAAGCGGTTCAACTGCTATTACAATTAGTGAGACACAAGGTGGTGCTACATTTAATGTAACAACTGGTACCGGTACAATGACATTGCTTCAAGCAGGATGGGATCATGTTATTCCGGGATATCCAATAGTAGCAGCACTAGATCTATCAAGTTCGTATGTAATTGAGCCAAGAATTGCTTACACACATCCAGGTTACAATTCAACTTCAACAACAATGAATGGTTCTACACAAGATCACTTTAGAACTACGTTTGGTGTAGGAAGATATGTTATAATACCAGCAGCAGCTGGCGCAACAAGGTATTCCACAGATGGAACTACATGGAGTGTAGGTGGTACTATCAGTTTTGCTCCAGCTGAACTTGTATTTGGTGGAGGCGAAGGCGCAACGGCTACAGCTCGAGTTGGAGGATTAGGCGGTGAAGGTGCTGTTTTAGAAGCTATTATGGGCGAAACAAACAGCCTTGGAATGCCAGGAATAGATCAAGTAGTTGGAGTACGAATTATTGATGGCGGAAGAAATTATACTACTCCTCCAACATTGGTATTTACACCCACCAATGGAGGCGCAGGCGCAGTAGCATTGGCTACAGTTAGAGATGGAAAAATTGATAAAGTTTATTTAGATCCAGTGAATTATGAAGGTACTGTAAACGGATCAGGATACAATAGTCCTCCAACTGTAACCGCAGTTACTGATAGAATTAGCAAAATTACAGTTGTTACTAAAGGTAGAAAATATACAACAGTACCACAAGTAGCTATTACAAGTCCATTCCCAAGTGCAGGAGCATGGACAGCTAGCGGTAGTGCTACATCTGGTACAGTTTATGCATATCAAAATATTAGTATAACTCCTTATAGAACAAATTATTATCAGGCTACTTCTAGCGGAACTTTTAGTTCTACCGCACCAACCTTTATAACAGGTAATGGATCTGCTGCAACATATGGTGTTAATTTAACCTATGTAGGAACTCAAGCTACTGCTAATGCTACACTTGCAAACCAAGGTGTAGATACTATTGTATTAGAATATGTAGGTGCTGGTTATACTTCTACACCAACAATTACTATTACTGATACCACAGCTAAATTCGTTACAATTCAATCTGGTGGAACTGGTACTAATTATCTTCCAGCCACATCAGTGAGTACTGCAAATTGGACAGCTGGTGGATCGCTACCAGCATCAACATTTGTTGGTCTTGCTCATGGCACACCTAATGCAGGAATTTATGTAGCGGTAGGAGGTACAAATGCTGCTGTTTCTAGCACAGATGGTATTACTTGGACTACAAGAACAATTCCATCACTAGCTTCAGGTACTTACATAGCAGTAGCATACGGCGGCGGTAGATTTGTAGCTATATCAACCGCAACAGCTACCGCTTACAGTTCTAATGGTACAACATGGACAGCTGGTGGAACGCTGCCAGCTGGTGTAACATGGACTAGTGTTGCCTACGGTAATGGTCGCTTTGTTGCAGTTGCTCAAGTTAGTCGAGTTACAGCATACAGTTACGACGGCGGCATAACATGGATTAATTCTACAACAATTGGTGCAGGAATACCAAACAGAAACTGGGTACGTATTAAGTATGGTCAAGGTTTATTTGTTGCAGTCGCTGATTCGTCTCAATTCATTGCAACAAGTACTGATGGTGTTTACTGGACTGAAAGAGATATAGTTAGCGGAGCACCTGGTGGTCCAAGAGACATAGTTTTAGGTAATCCTAATGGTGTACCGTTATGGCATCTAACTACAAATGGTACATCTGGCAGAATAATTAGAACAGGTGTTAGGGCAGTAGGTCGTATGAAGGCTGCGTCGGGTTCTATTACTGAAGTTAGAATGGTTGAACCAGGTAGTGGATATCCTCAAGGAACTGTGTCTGCTACAACAGCCAGTACAAATGTGATTGCAGCCAGTGTAACTACAAACCTAGTGGATTCGCAACCAGTCATATTCTCAGGATTAGATGCCTATGGATTAGTAACTGAAAAGATCTATTATGTAATTGGTTCTACAATTGGACCCACTAATTTTAAGGTAAGTGTAGCAGCTGGAAGTTCTACGCCAGTGGTGTTAACAACTGGCACCGGATTATCAGGAACTTATCGTGCTGGGCCAATTCATACACAATTTGATCCTAACAGAGTTCAAACTGCTGCGTTGAATCCTCGTACAGGCAACGGTGCATTAGCTAACCCAAGCTTTACTAATCGAGGTACAAGTTATACAACTGCTACGGCAGATGTATCAGGCGATGGATCAGCTGATTATTATCAGCCTTTGACGTTTGTCAGTGTTAGAAACTTATACGAAGTTCCACAAGCAGGTTCAAATGTTGTATTTGATTCTATTCCTGGTGTTTGGTTTAAACTCGTAGCAGTTACAAATGTACTAGGAGATCCTGGTGAATTTACAGCTACATTCCAAATTAGTCCAGGATTGACCACACTTGAAGCACCAATTGACGGTGACGGAATGACAACTACTATTAAGTATAGTCAGGTTCGTTTAACTGGTCATGATTTCTTGTACATTGGAACTGGTAACCAAGCATCAACAAATTATCCATTTGTTGATCCTACAACAGCTGACATTAATTCTCAAACAAAAGCAAGCGGTGGCGGCCGTGTGTTCTTTACTAGTACTGACCAAGACGGTAACTTTAACGTTGGCGGTTTGTTTGGAGTTCAACAGTCAACTGGTACTGCTACATTAAATGCTGATGCATTTAACCTAAGCGGTCTACAAAGCTTGCAGTTAGGACAGTTAAACATCGGAGTAGGATCAGCAATTATTACACAATTCTCAACAGATCCATACTTTACTGCTAATTCAGATAGTATTTTACCAACTCAACGAGCAATTAAGGCCTACATAACAGCACAGATTGGTGGCGGCCAAAGCTCATTGAACGTAAATACACTTACTGCTGGTGTAGTCTATATTGCTAATGACAGTATTTCTACAACAACAGGAGCACAATTGAACATTAGATCAAAGATGAACTTTACAGGCGGCATCGACGGGGCTCCTGTAGCTTTAGGATACTTTTTATCAAGATAACGGAGAAATAAAACATGGCAACAGGAAGATTAGGCGTTTTTGCTATACCAGCAACTACCAATACAACAGTATACACAGTACCTACAGGCTACTATTCAGTCTGTAACGTTTCTATAACTAATAGAAACGCTTCTAGTACTATCAACTTAAGATTAGCATTAGCAGCATCAGGAACACCAAATAACGAAGAATGGATTGAATACGACACAATCATTATTCCTAACGGTGTTTTTGAACGCACAGGTTTAGTAATGCAAGCCGGGCTAAATATTGTAGTATATTCAACAGCAGCAAACGTTGGATGCACAGTGTATGGCATTGAAACACCTACAACATAATTGAAGTGAGATAAAAATATGGCACGTTTTAATACAGGACCTAGGACCCTTGTAATCTCGGGCACAACAACGCTAAGTTATGCGTTTACTGGGGGCATTGTTACGTTATCAGGTGCAGGGTCCTATACTGTTAACGTTGCTAGCCCTGTTTCTTTTCCAGGAACTACACAAGTTTTTTATAACGGATCTCCGGCGCCAATTACTTTAGCGACGCCAGTGGGACAACTTAGAGGTCCGGGATTTACTAATGGTGCTTTTCAAAGTATTCAAGCTAATGCATCGATGACACTAGTGTCTGATGGTTCAAATTATATTATTGTAAATACAGAAGGTAACGTTGTTGTAGGTACAGATGCAACATTTAGCGGAACACTTATAGCAGCTACACAATTAGGGTCATCAGCTAGCGGCGGCACACAAACTATTAGAGGTACTAGTCATGCTACAAAAGCTGCTGCTAGTATTTTAATGGACGAGAATGTAACAAGCACTAGTACAACAACTGGTACTTTAGTTGTTACAGGAGGTGTTGGTGTAAGTGAAAACTTATATGTTGGAGGGTCTGCGGTAAGATTTACATCAAACTCAGCTAGTACAAGTACTTCATCAGGAACATTAGTAGTTACAGGCGGCGTAGGAGTTGGAGGTAGAGTTAATGCTTCCGACTTCACCGGCACAATAGGTGCAAACAGTGCAAGCACAGGCGCATTCACAACCATTAGTGCTAATAACACAGTAACTCTAACTGCTAATCAAAGTGCAACTAATACTTCATCGGGTACTTTACGTGTAACAGGCGGTGTAAGTTGTACAGAAAATTTATGGGTTGGAGGTTATATTGATGCGGCTAGTATGCAAGACACGCCTATTGGTACAATAACAAGAAACTCGGCAGCTTTTACTACATTGACAGCAAATAATGCTGTTACATTAACTCAAAACGCCAGTTCAAGCAATACAAGTTCTGGTACACTAGTAGTTACAGGCGGCGTTGGTATAAGTGAAAATTTATTTGTTGGAGGAGCTAGTGTTAGATTTACAGGCAACAGCGGTAGTTCAGGTACTAGTTCAGGTACACTAGTAGTTACAGGCGGAGTTGGAATTACGCAAAATTGCTACGTTGGCAGTTCTTTAGTAGCAGGAAGTTTGTCAGAAACTTCTAGTATAACATTAAAACGTGACGTTAACCCAATTGAAAATGCTTTAGAAAAAATTCTTAATTTAACAGGTGTAACTTATTATAGAACAGCAGATGATAAATTTGAAGCAGGGTTAATAGCTGAACATGTAAATAAAATTATTCCAGAATTGGTCGGAAAAGATCAAAAAGGTAATCCTGAAACAGTTTATTATACAAAAATAACTGCTTATCTTATTGAGGCAGTAAAATCGTTAAAACAAGAACTTGATAGTTTAAAAGGAAAGAATTAAACATGGCAACACTACAAGATACAACTATTGCTAGTGCAGGATATTTAAGATTACCAGTAGGTAATACAGGTCAACGTGCTAGTAACGGCGCTGGCAGTATTAGATATAATACCGATCAGTCAGCGGCAGAAATTTGGAACGGTACAAACTGGTCTAGAGTTGCAACTATTGCTCCCCCATTCCCTCCAGGTCAATCAAATTATACCAGCGGTGGTACATATACATGGACTGCGCCTAGTCCTGTAAGCACAGTGAATGTTCTAGCAATCGGAGGTGGCGGAGGTGGTCTTAATGACTGGGCTAACCCAGGCGGCGCTGGCGCAGGATTAGGATGGGCTAATAATATTCCAGTTACTCCAGGGCAAGGATACACTGTAGTAGTTGGTGGTGGCGGTGGTAATGGCAGTAACGGCGGTACAAGTTATTTTCAATCAACAGGTACAGTAGCAGGTTACGGTGGCGGATCTGGCTGGGGAGGTCAAACTGGCGGACCAAACGGAAATGGCCGCGGAGGCGGATACAACGGCAACGGCGGCGGAGCAGGTGGTAATGCTACTGATTGGACTGGCGGCGGCGGAGCAGGTGGCTATACTGGCCGAGGCGGTAATTTAAACGAATGGGCACCTGCAGGTGGCGGCGGATCAGGTGGATTCCATCATAGCTCACATATTGGAACTGGAGGCGGTGGTGGTGTTGGTATTTACGGCCAAGGTTCGCCAGGACAGGGATTTTACACTCCTTGGAATGGACAAAATAGCCCAGGCGGTGGCGGACTCGGCGGCTCAGGCGGCCAGTTAGGATTATGGGGTCAAAATCCTTGGAGTTGGAGCGGTGTTGAATCGAATAATATCTATGGCGGAACATATGGCGGTGGCGGTGGTGGCCCAGGTACAGGTTGGCCAGCAAGTTCTGGAGACGGAGCTACAGGAGCAGTTAGAGTTATTTGGGGAACAACTGTAACTAGATCATATCCAAGTACAGGTACAGGAGATTTATAATGGATGAAGAATTATACATTAGAATGCTAAACGGTCGTCCCGTTGATCATCCTATGTTACGTAGCAATATTGAATCTGCATTTCCTGATGTTGATTTTGATAATTTGCCTGATTGGTTAGCTAGATTCGAAAGAGTTGCTAAACCTAGAATTGAAAATCCATATGAGATAGTAAACGGCCCAATATATGTACTGGTTGGAGATACCGTTAAAGATCAATGGATTAAACGTGACATGACGGAAGACGAAAAATTACTAAAACAAAGTAGAGCTAGGACAAATTTTGCAAATGATGAAGGTAATGCTTCTCGAAGAGCAACATGGGTATTTGACGAAATTCAATGTGCGTTTGTACCGCCTATTCCTTATCCTAATGACGGTAAAGGATATGTATGGAGCGATGCAAGTCAAAATTGGGAACTTGTTGCTACACCTGAAAGACCTGAATGGATTGAAGGTACTGGCGGAGTCAGGCGTAAACCAATTCCATTAGAACCAGGATACTGGGTATGGAACGAAGAAACACAGGATTGGAATAAAGACAGTAACACTCCTGATTTGAGATTTCAAGAGCCTCCTCCATTCCCCTTACCATAATCAATATTAAACTAATATTTTGTAACCCTTGATAATTAAAGTTATCAAGGGTTTTTTATGAGCAATTATAAAGGTATTTCTAATTCAATAAGATCTAGGTCTTTAGTAACTCAACCGTTCTGTTACTGGACTTCAGTATTCAATGATAGTGAACTTACTAAAATTCAACAAATCATGGCAAATGATTCGTTGACTGATTCAATGATATCTGGAAATGTTGGAGTTATTGATAAAGGAATACGTAGATCTAAAGTTAGTTTTTGTTTGTGTACAGAACAAACGCAATGGATATATGATAGATTAAATCCTATTATAGATAACCTTAATACTAGATTTTTCAACTTTGATATTAATGGTTATGATTCAATACAGTATAGCGAATATCATGCTAGTGAAAACGGCAAATATGATTGGCATGTTGATATGTATCTAGGAGAAATTCCTCCAACAGACATTGATACTAGAAAATTATCTTTAGTGCTTTGGTTAAATGATGATTACGAAGGGGGAGATTTTGAATTGATCTGTACTTCTTTAGACAGCCCTGTAACTATACCTAAAGAAAAAGGAAAATTAATATTATTTCCATCATTTTTATTTCATAGAGTCACTCCTGTTACTAAAGGAGTTAGGAAATCTTTAGTATCCTGGATATACGGTCCAAAATTTAAGTAAAATCCCATTCATAAAAATTAAAGTTTATAACACAACGATTTTTCGCGTTCGTGCAGGTTGTGCCAGTATGCATAATGTTAGAATCAAATATTACTATTCGATTAGCAACTGAATGTACTTTTTCTCCGTTTTGAAATAATGTATAACCGTCATTTGAATTCAGATAAAAAACAGCAGTTTTGCCTTTAAAATTTAGAATGTCTGTATGTAATTGATGCTCAACAATTACATCGGCTCTAGGTATAAGATTAGCTTTTATTTTTAAAATTGCTGAAGGATTAAGTTTTATTAGAATAGGATCTAATATTTGAAAAAACTCGCTACAAACTGAATAATTTCTATAAAATGAGTGAGTAAATTGATAATCATAATACGATTCTAAATTACTTTTCCCAAGGTTAGGCAAAAGAGCATGGTTTACAATATACTCATTTTGAAACCAAGGTATATGTGATCCTAGTAAAACATTTTGTAATTTTTCAAAATCTGTTTTACTTAAAAAATCATCAACAATTTGTAAAGTCATAAAATATTTATGATGGTTTTCATAAGCGTAAATAAAAGATGAAAAATATAAACTCAATCCTAATAGTAGGAGGTGGTACAGCAGCATTAATAGCAGCCATTACTTTGAAGAAAAAACTTAATATTAAAATTGATATTGTCTATTCTTCAAATATTGGTATTATTGGTGTAGGTGAGAGTAGTACAGAACATTGGAGAGAATTTTGTACATTTGTAGGAATAAATCATATTGAAGCCTTAACAGCCTGCAATGCTACTTACAAGACAGGTATCACTTTTAAAGGTTGGGGTAAAAAAACATGGATACACCATGTTAATCCAGACTTTGCAAAAAAATGGGGACAGTATTCTCCTATATATGCCAAACAAATAGCAGAAGACAGTACATACCTAGTACCTGATTTTATACAAAATAATAAATTACCAAAACATCTACTTAATAAGCCTGAAATATGGCCTGCTAACCAATTTAATTTTGATACTTACAAGCTTAACGAATATCTTACTTCAATAGCTAAATCTTTCGGTATCAATTTTTATGACGATGAAATTAATGAAATTTTTTTAGACGATCAAGGAAACATTAAAAATTTAAGGGGTAATAAATTTACCTATGAATATGATTTTTATTTAGATTGTACAGGATTCAAACGATTGCTAATGAATAAACTAGGTTGTGAATGGCAAAGTTTTTCTAAATATTTAAAAACAAATTCAGCAATTGTTTTTCAAACTCCAGATACAGACAATTACGAAGTAACTGTAACAGCACAGGCAATGGATTATGGTTGGATGTTTAGAATACCTACCTATGGTAGATATGGAAACGGATACGTGTTTGATAGTAATCATATCTCAGCAGAACAAGCCGAACAAGAAATAGAACAACATTTTAAAAATATTGATATACGCAAAACTATTAGATTTGACCCCGGACAGATAAAAGAAGTTTGGATTAAGAATTGTGTTGCCATAGGGTTAAGCGGAAGTTTTATTGAACCGCTAGAAGCAACAAGTATATCTACAAGTATTCAACAAGCATTTATTTTAATGCATTACTTACCCAATTATGATCACAGGTCTATACGCAAATATAATACTAGTTTTAAACAAATACTTGAAAACATTCGTGATTTTATAATAATACATTACCTTAATAAAAGCGGAAAAACAAACTTTTGGAAAGAATATAATCAAATAGAACTTCCAGATTCCCTAAAAGAAAATCTTGATATATGGAAATATAGACTGCCTATAGGAGAAGATTTTGCACACCTAACTCCTTATATACTGTTCCATGCAGACAACTTTCTTTTAGCTTTAAACGGTGTAGATTATTTTGATAAAGAAGCAATTAGAAAAGAATATATGTCTCAAAGTCCTTATATACATTACGAATCAGAAAAGCAATTAGATTATTTGCGCTATCAGGATAAAAATACAGTTTGTATTAATCATAAAAATTTTGTTACTTTAACAAGAGAGGTTTATAATGTCAATTGAAATGGTATTTCCTATTCCTGTACTATTAGATAAATTACACAGGCCTTTAACATCTGAAGAATTAGCTTATTCAAAAACAGTAGCTCTAAGGAAAAATGTTTCAAACAGAAGCTCAACAGAAACTTACGTATTAAAAAATCCCATATATCATAATCTTGGATCTTGGTTAGAAGATAAGGCAAGAAAATTTTTTTACGATATATACAGTCCGTCCGGTCAAGTAGACTTGTATATAACGCAATCTTGGATTAATCACAGCGAAGTAGGGGAGGAACATCACGTACACGCTCACCCTAATAGTATTGTTAGCGGAGTATTTTATTTTGATGCCGACCCAGCGGTTGATAAAATAACATTTGTCAAAACTATAACTAAAGATATTGATATAATACCTGTGCAATACAATCCTTGGAATTCTAACACTTGGTATTACAGCGTTGACGTGGGGCAACTTATAATTTTTCCTTCAACACTAAAGCATACTGTTGAGTCCGTTTTACCATCTACAAAACGTAAAACTAGGATTAGTTTATCATTTAACACTTTTGTTAGAGGACATATCAATCCGGGAATTGAGCTATCGGAGTTAATTTTACCATGAATTATGATTTAAGAGATTATTGCAAAGTTTATAATAATTATTTTGATAGCAACTTTTGTAATCAAGTAATAAATTCTATTGGTAATGTTGAATGGGGAGTTCATCGTTATTATACACAAACTGGTGAGTACGTAAGTACTGATACAGATTTGTCGGTGTCATTTAGCGAAATACCAGAAAGTATACACATACACAAAGGAACTGCTCAGCTGGTAACACATTATCAAAGAGAGTTAAATTTTCCATGGTTTGGCGGCTTTCATGCTACTACTACCGCTAGATTTAATAGATACGATAAAAACACAAATATGATGCCTCATTGCGATCATATTCATTCATTGTTTGATGGTGAAAGAAAAGGAATTCCTATATTATCAATTGTAGGAGCACTTAATAACGATTATACTGGCGGAGAGTTTATTATGTGGAACGAAGAAAAAATTGAACTACCCGCAGGATCTGTTATGATTTTTCCTAGTAATTTTTTATATCCGCACGAAGTTAAACCTGTTATTACCGGTGTAAGATATAGTTTTGTACAGTGGGTATGGTAATTATCGGAAATAAATTAAAGTTTTAATATCTGGCATATACAGATAATTTATTGTTGATTCTCTACAACTTGTAAATGCGTTTTCTACAGTTTCAATAATTGGTTCATAACTTAAATTAAAACTAGTATTCATTAACATTGGCACGCCAGTTT
>SXGQ01688160.1_pt1 | contig 26809 bp, 36 predicted proteins | sample 3178371 | NCBI WGS metagenome assembly SXGQ01 (sample SAMN11356859, study PRJNA531348) | freshwater metagenome | isolation source: freshwater sample F1-20 | place: China: Fuxian Lake, Yuxi | collected 2017-12-25 | reverse complement strand
AGTCAAGAACATTACTATCTTCCCCAAGTTCTTCAATACAAGGGGTTGTATACGAAACCAATTTTACTTTCATTACATATCACCGTATATACTAAATGTTTGAATTTCTGGTTCTGGGTCTGCTTCTTGTCTAACGATATAAATTCTACCTTCTCCTGCGTCGAAGAAGTATTGTTTGGATCTGGTTTTTTGGTACATGTATTCGACCGCAGCCGTGAGAGAAGGATACACTCGTTGCTGGTCACCTTTGATTTCTACCCACCTATCACCAGGTGGTAATCGTTTCATAACTGGTTCTCTGATTTCCATATATTATTCTTTGCAAGGGTTTCCGTTTCGTACTTCTTCTATTGATGCAGGTATAGTATATCCATTAAGTTCTTGGTCAGGTCGTGTAAAACCTTCACCACCTTTCATCTTTGCTGCATTTTTTAAATGTTGTGCTTTCATCTTTGAAAGAGTGCGGATACCATCAGCGACTTTGATTACACCATTGTATCTGATCGTGTGGTAATATTGTTGTTCAACAGTTCTGTTGTGAATGGCGTCAGTTATTTTTCCTAATACACTCCACGCTCTCCACTGCCCACCGTTTACAGACTGACCTTTCTTGTAAGGTTTACCAATCAATCCATCTGGTGTTGGTTGTGGTTGTCCATCAACACAAGATAATTCTCTACCATAAGACAAAAACTCGTACATTTGTTCATCCGACATATCTTCAGACAATCCGTAGTACGCTTTAATGACAGGACCATATTTTGTAATGGTGTCTATAAGTTGTTTCTTTGCTTCTGGTGGTACGTCTCCATTTTTTGTTGGTTTGAATATATCACCACGCATTTTGCACAATCTTTCTAAATCTGAGGGAACGTCTTTACAATCAACACCGTCTACTGTCTCGGTATTAAATTTTGAATTGAGTACTTTTTCAATGTTCCCACTACCAGCTCCTAATCCATCCTTGACTGACCCAGCAGCGGTGATTTCTTGATCTTCATCAATGTCAACAAGTAATTGGTCAATATCGATTTCACCAGTTATGGAACTTTTACGTAGTGCCAATACGTCAGCCAATGGAAATGAATCTGATTGTGGGATAAGTGCAATACCACCCAAAGCTACTACTCTTAGGGCAGTCACAGTTTCTGCTAAATATTTCTTGCCTGCATTTGCAGGAGTTTCCTTTAAAAGTTTTGCAAACTCTTCATATGCAGAATTAAATTCTCTAACAGTCCTTGCAGACCCCATCTTTTTTATCGACGCAGATAAAGCTTCACGTTTGTCCTCTGGAACATTTTTGGAAACCACATCAGTAAGTCTACCAACTACGCGTTGTCTACCTTCATCACCTTGAAATTGATGTGCTGGTAGTGATTGTCCTGACTCTGCTAATCTACGTAAATAGATAATATTGTGTTTTGTGGCAGCTATTGTTTTACGAACGTATGCACGTACTCTGTTTTCGTTTTCAGATGTGAAGTCTTGTCCCTTTTCTTGCGCACGCTGTTTAGCACGTTCTACTAAATTATCTTCCACTTCCTTTTCTTTTTCAGGAGAAATATCTTCAATTTCTATTCCTTTAACTGTAATACCAGTTTCGGTAGTTTGTACACCCAGTTTATCTGGTTTTTTATCTAAAAAGATTTGGCTTGGTTTGAATTGTTCAACAGAACTTGGTGGTCTTTCAGCTTCGACATCTTCCCTACCACCACCACCAGGAATTTCTATCCCCGCTTCCTTTGCCAAATCATAAATAAATCTTGTAAACTTTTTATCATCACCTTTTAACTTTTGGTCATCACTTGAGCCACCAAGTGTTTTTGACTTTAATTTACCTTCCGGACTTATAAACAATTGGTATGTGTCAATCACTTTTTGAATTTTTGATGCATCACCTGATTGTAATGCTCCAATGACAGATTGCAAGACTTCTTTACGTCTTGGGTCTTTAATCTTATCTATCTTTTTCAATAATCCAGACATGACATCCGCTGTCTTTGATACTTGTGCCTGTGGCTCCTTCTCACCAACACCACCCACAGAACCAATTTTGTCTGCGGATTTCTTCTTTCCCTTACCAGATGGTTCTACAGCCTTGCCAACAATTCTACCCTTTGCAAAGGCATTTGCTTCCTTTTTGTCCTTGAAGTAATCTATATTTCTAGACGGATTCATAGCACCAAACCCACCCTTTGTAGGCCAAACATCACCTGGGTTATGTTTGGTGGGTGCTGCTGCCTTTTCACCTAACATTATTAAATCATTTATGAATACTTCACGGAGAGGATTTTTCATTATATAATCTGGTCAAACGGTTACCAATATAAATAGTTGGTAAGTATGGACTTATTCCTTATCTGGACGTTTTTGGTGTTTGATACTTGACTTTTTCTTTCCACCCTTGAATTCTTCCTCTGACTTGCGGGGATGACGAATCTTTTCAAATCCTTCGTAGTCATCCTCCAACCCAAACTCATCCTCATAATAGTCGAGTTCATCATCGTAGATATCATCGTCATCATCAAATACATCATCACCTTGCCACTTTGGCATCTGTCCTTCCTCCTAATATAAAGTTATTTTGCCCACTTACCACGATTGACCAACTGGCAGATAACCCCATAGACCGATAAATCTTGGAAGGTATCTTCCACTGCCTCGCCAACATTGTCCTGCTTACCTAATACAATCAACTGCTTCAATCGTTGAATCTTATCATTCATACGGAACCACAATCCCGTCAACGATAGCTTCACATCGTCTGGGGTTGATAAGGACGTTCCCACAGAGATATTACTTGGGCCGTAATTAGATTGCTTTAAACAGAACGTTTCATACTGCTCCCACATAATCTTCTTATACTCGTCAGTCATCTCTGGATAGTTATCTTCTATCTGCTGAATGACCTCTGGATTCTTAAAGTTATACATTTAGACCTCGTATCGTAGACTGGTCCCCATTGGGGAACTTTGTATTGTTTTTACCATTATGGGGAGGAACACCCCACTTGTAATGATATTGTTGCATCGCAAATGCTTCTCGTTCACGAAACTTTTGTGACTCTGCATTCTTCTTCGTAGCCACCGAACCAAAATGATATGTGTGGAGGAAGTGGGTTCGTGCTCTGGTAAGTGTTGGTATCAGTTCTAGCTTTGCAAAGAAATCCCAATCACACATATTCGGTGAGTTGTAGAATGTATCAAATCCACCAACCGCCATATACCACTTCTTATTGATAAGAAACGGAAAGATATTTCCATCTGGTGTTTTCTTATTGACCGACAACTTTCGTTCCTCGTCAATAAACTTTTCCATATCAAATGTTTCTATTGTCTGTCCACAATCTAATACGGGAAAGTTAAACATCCCAGGTCCAGTTGGTTCGATTTGATTAATCGTTAACACTTCATCTGGACTATATTGCGATTCTAACTTTTTATCCCAGTTTGGTGCAAAGACGTTATCATCGTTGATAATAAATATCTTTTCATTGGTGGCATTCCACACACCAATATTCAATGCGTGTTGCATCCCTTTATTCTCTGGTAATGCGATAACATCTATACCTTTATACTTGTTAACCACCATCTCACTTTCTTCTACGTATCCGTCGAGAATGACGATAATCTCATTATTGTTATATTGTCCTCTCGTCAACGAATGTAAACATAAATCCAGATACTTTGGATTACGATATGACGGGATGATTACAGAAATCATATTAGTTCTTTAGTAATGCGGTCTTGGCTTCACCAACTAATACATCTGTTTTCCAGAACGGATAGATACCTTGTTCCACTTCATACTTACCCCACACTTGACGAGGACGTTCTGGTTGAACTCGTGCCCAATCCCACATCAACTTTAGTCCTCGGTAGAGATCTGTCTTGTGCTCGAACCCAAGAATATCTACTGACTTCTGCCACGTTGGATATGCATACTTGACTTCATGACGAGGTGGAAGATGTTGGATTGCTATGCCACCACCCATAACTTCAACTAATGTGTTCGCAGCTTCGTTGATACTATATTCCTTGATACCACCAAGGTTAATAATTTGCTTGGATGCCTTCGGGTCTGTTCCTGCTCTCCATAATGGTTCAAGAGAATCATCAATACAACTAAATGCACGAACTTGATTTCCATCACCGAAGATGGTCAATGGTTGTCCAGTCAAATGCTTATACATCCAGATACCTAACACATTACGATACGAGTCCCAGATGTTCTGGTTTGCACCATACACGTTATGTGGACGAATGATACACCAGTCTAATCCGTGTTGGACACCAGCTACTTCAATGTCTTGCTCACATGCTGCCTTTGCGATACCATACGGGTCAATCGGTACTCGTGCCATATCTTCGTGGAACGGAGGATTGTTTGCACCAAATCCATACACCCCCATCGACGAGGTAAAGACTAATCGCTTGGCACCATACTTGATACAGTTATTGACGATGCCTGCCGTTGCCAATAGGTTATTCACATAGTTGTATTGACGAATGAATGGAGACAATGCCTCTGCGGCATATGCAGCAAAATGGTATACAATGTCTGGTTGGTGTTGGATAAATATAGATTCGGCAGACTCCTTCCCCAAATCTAATGTATATAACTTAACATTTGAGTTTACGTTGTCTTTATATCCACCACTAAAATCATCAATTCCAATTATTTCTGTATCAGGTTGTGTTGCTAAAATCCAATCTGCTAATCGTGAGCCAAGTAATCCACCCACACCCGTAATTAATATCTTTGTAGTCATTATAATATAATATTGTTAAGGTTCTGTATATAAATATAAACTATCAGTTTGTTGGTGTCAAGGGTTGTATATCTTCCCACGACTTGATATTTAACCCCACCAGTGGTGCTTCAAATCCTTTGAGACAATGTGTAGCGAGTGATGGAATAGGTTGAACCAATGCTCGTCCCTTCTCACGAAGTTTGAGGAAGATTGCGAAGTCTTTAGTGTTAATTAAATCGTCTGTTCCCCACATCCACGTGTCAATATCTTCCTTTATTGTTCCTACTGTCGTAGCGAACGTGTTGGTGGTGGAGTTTGTCACCATCCAAAAGTGGTCTGATGCTTTGATTACTTGGGTTGGTTCTGACACATTCTCCATAGGTGTATACGGGTTTCCACCACGACTTGGATGCCAGAACTTATCTGGATGTAAGTATCCCGTGGAGTAATGTGCGTATTGTAATGATTCAATAATCTTATGTTCTGCACCAGGAAGATAGAGATAATCATCTTCTTGGAATAATATTATTTCTTTGTCATCTTCAATCTGGATTGCTTGGTCGAGTAGAACTCGCATAGACTTTGCATCTGACCCAGCTTCAATCTTGATGATACGAACTCTATCAAGAGAAGTCAACCAGTTCCACGTATCTTCTGTAATAGAATCAACAAAGATGGTTATGTGTGCTGTTGGAAAACATTCCATTATATTCAACAAGCAGTTCCGTTTGGTTGCGTTAGGAAGTTTTACCTGCCACGTTCTTGCTGCTGCGTGCTCTGAGTTGGTAGACTCTGATATTCTATAAAAGATTTTCATTGTTGTATCATCCGTTGGATAAACTTTTCTATTTCTGAATTGAAGTTCTCTGTTGCGATTTGTCTAAACTCATCCTTCCTATCTATACTCTTTACTTGGTTTTTCAAGTATTCATTTGTTTGGTATCTATGGTTCTCACCAGCAACAAAGTTATCAATCACAAACTGCTGTGGTTTCTCTGTACGATTCATTCTACGAAGTAAGTCGGCGCAAACCAACACGTAGGTATCTTCTAATCCATAATGGCCGAACGATTCTGGAATACCTGTAAGTTCTAACAGGTCATTACTAATCGTTGTGCACCACCCACCCGCAGCCTTAAACTCACCGATAGGACGAATCCCTACATCACCGAACTGAGTCAATCCTAAATCAAATACATCTGCGGTAAGATTATCGTTAAGTGGTCTATCAAGTAAATGTTTATTGACAATAGCATCCCAACTGATATCCCATTGCCGTGTAATCTGTGGGGTGATGATGTAGTACTCCATATTATTTTGGAGAAGAGAATCTACAGCCATCCCCACATAAGATAACAGATAATCATTAAAGAACATATCGTTATCTAACCACATCGTAAAATCATACTTGTTAATATACTTTAACGAGTGTCTGCGTTGCGACACACAACCTAAGATGTCATTACCATATTCTATCTTGATACTTTGTGGTATTGCCCAATCACATAACTTCTCAGTCATCTGATTGAACTTGTCCTCAAAATAACTCTTGGGCAATGAGAACTCCCAATCTGTCAATGTATCACTTAAACACAAAGTAATGTCAAAGCCGAACTCGTGGCCTGACATTACTGCGTAGTTTCTACGAAGATTATATAATGTTGTTTGAAGATTATCTATTTCGTAAGGTAATGCGAAAATAGAGATTAGACCCTTTGCCATATTATACCTTCAACCGTTGAACGACACCCACACCCCAATCACTTTCACCACGACCAAACCATTCCACAGAGAAGATATCTGTGTCTATAGCGTCGAGAAGTGCAACTGGACCTGGGTGGTAGTTGGTATCGTGGAATGCCATTACTCCATTACCAATCATCTTTTCCCAATACTTCCATTCCTTAATGACTTGGTTGACTGAGTGCCATCCGTCCACGAACATAAAATCAATCTGTTCATGCCCATACCAATCCATCAACTTGTATAACATTTGGTAGTCAGCGGAATCACAACGAAGAGTAAAGACATTCTTTTCTACACTATTGATACTAGACTTATCCTCTACGTCCATTCCAATATACATGCACTCATCTGGTTTTAACTTTAACAGTGTAGAGGTAGAGGACACCTCATAACTCTCAGAACGATTGACACCAATCTCGACAATCAACTTTGGTGGGGAAGTGAGTTTACCATATGCATATGTTAATGCTTCGTGGTTAAGTGGTGTAAAGTGAAATGGCGGTTCTGGGTCTGGTTTTCCTAACCAGTCCGTATCATTAGAAATGTGTGGTTCCAACGATGGACGATACTTCAAACCATATATGTCAGTTGGAAGTTTACTAATTTTAGATTGAATATCTTGTGTTCGTTCTAATAAACTCATATCTTTCCCCACTTGTTAATCGCAGCTTGGTATTCAGGTCCGTGGAATCCACTAATAGCTTGACGCATTGCTAATCCACCAGCCTTTGTTCCCATAGGATGTCCGTGTATTGCACCACCCACGTTCGCCATCCAATCATTACTACCAAGTAATCCGTTGATGTGTTGGACTAATCCAGGATGCATTCCGCAACTTAATGCTGGAATGACATTATACTTCCACAACACCTTTAATGCATCTTTGAGTTCTGTGTCATCTTGGTTCATATATCCACCAATCATACCTGCGTGGATAGAATCAGCACCAGACCAACCAGCAATCTTACAGATAACAGGCCAGTAGATGTGATTAGGTGCTCTGCGGTCTGTAAAGAACTTATCACCTGACTTCTGGAAGTGAATCCACAAACGAGGATTCTGCTTACGGATTGCCCGATAGACACCTATTCCACTCCATACATTAATATGAACACCCAATCCACCTTCGTCCTCAACGAACTGCGCACGTTGGAGTGCATGTGGACTATCACCGTTGATGCAGAACGTATACATTACATCTGGTGCATGCTTCCGTAACCAGTTAGAGATAAGGGGAACCCGTTCTTTCAACGGACAATGTGATGGGTCACCAAGAAGTTCATCTTCTTTAATAAAGTTCACACCACCATCAACCATTTCTTTGACGGCCTCTAATAATACCTTTGGACTCATACCAACCTTTGGTTTAATGATGCCACCAAAGAATGGTTTGTTTTCTACCCAATTAAACTTACGGAACCCATCAATACCATATGCGGGTTTCAATGTAAAGAGTTGGTCAATTTCTTCTGGTAAGTTGATGTCCAATACGTGGCATTGCTCCACTTCAAGAATGTCTACTTGACCACCTGCGATGTGGCAAAGGATTTGTGAGATACCATCTTCTTCCAAATTAATATTGGCAAGAGGAAATGCAATCTCTACTTCACCCGATATCTTGGACTTTAATTCACCCTCGTCTGCCAGGATGAAACAACTATGGTTAAGAAACATTTGGTCAGTTTCCCATACACTACGGTTGTTAGGATTACCAATACTTTGACCGATTGCCAAGTTCCAGGTGGCATCACGTAATGATGTCTTACCCCTTAAGAAATACTTGACAACAAAATATTTAGATAAATCTATGTCTCTTGTAAAAATATTTACACTCATATTATGCCTCACCACCTGGTTCTGTTGGAACGTTATACTTATCTCCTACTACAGAAGGGGTCTTTATGATAACCACTTCACAATCTTCAAGAAAAACTGGGTTTGCTACTTCATAGGGAAATATAGTGAATATGTCCCCAGAAGTCAACTCCTTACCCTGTATCATCATTTTACCACGAATTAAATAGGTAATTTCAACACTACGTTTGTGATAATGAACATCCCACTTTTCACCTTTGGGATGAAACTTATATCCTACTTCGAAATCATGCGTGCGGAGAACAGACGGGTCAAAGTTTCCTACAAACCACCCACCAACCATATCCTCAATACGTTTTACTTGCATATAACTTCCTATATCGTTCGATATCTTCTAATGTTCCCACAGCGAAATGTTCTGATGGGTCTATATTATAGACTCTTTTAATACCATTTAAATAGTTGTATGATGGTCCTACATAATATTCACCATTGACCGTAGAGTTTACTTCAACCATATGATGAACTGACTTTGCAAAATCTTCACCACGTTTCCACCAATGAATACCATTTAATGAGTATTTACTAATCACCTGCTTTTCTCTTACATGCTTAAACTCTGGATAATTACCAAAATCATCTTCAACAAATGCATAACTATTCTTTGGTGTGTCTGTGAAGTAGGTTACCACAGCGCCACTCGCATCGGTTGTCTTGGTGAAGTCAATAAAGTTATCTGCGTTCCAATGCATTATCTGGTCGCAGTTTGTGACCAACAAATCTTCTTCACTAAAAAACAACTTAGGTGCGTGTAATACAGATATCGCTGGTCCTTTGGTTAGGTAATCTATCTCAACGATGACTGCATTTCCAACTGTCTTATGGATTGCATCACGAAGTGCAACATTCCAATCTTGGTTATTATATCTACGAACTATAAAACAATAATGACCATCTATGTTTAATGAATCCAATGCCATCTCAATCATTGGTTTTCCATTCATAACTTCAACAAGAGGTTTGGGAACCGTGCTTTTTACACGAGTTCCCTCACCTGCCATTGGAATGATTATATTCATCGGTTGATAAACTCTTGGTGAAGTGATTCACCTAACTTGTCCATTTGGTCAAAGAATTGCTTACTCAAATCAAGATTGGTGTCTGTGACCACTGGTGTGTAGTCTGCCGATGGTTCATCACTAACTTCGTAAGTATTTTCCCAATACGATGCGAACTCTTCCCAACGGTTCTCTGCATCAATCAAATCCCACACACGACTACCAATCGTTGGAACTGTATGGTAGAAGATAGAGTTCTTTAATCCTTCAATCGTTCTCATACTACCTGCGATAATATTCTGATGACGTTGGAGTTGTTGGTTTGCCAAGTATTCCAAGTGTTGATTTGCATTGATACCAACTTCTTCCATACGACCTGGGATGATACTTGCAAAGAATACATTCTGATAACTCAATGCCTTGATGATGGTATTAGCATCAGACACACCCGTTACGTTGAGATATAAGTTCCGTAGTTCTGGTTCACCTGATAAACGAAGAACATAACTGAAGTGTGGAATCTTTAATGCGATTGCCGCACCATTACCATTAAATTCATTGACATACACTGCCCAACGAAGAATATCCTCATAACTCATAGTGGAGTTTGGAACTTGAACATATACCAATCCTTCGGTCGGTGTATCACCACGAAGTTCCTTGACTAGTTCACACATCCGTGGAACTAGTTCTTCAAACTTTTGGAGTGTATCGCAGTTGACCTTAGCCAATGCGTTTGGGTTTGTGGTGATACCGATAACTGCGGATGGGTCAATATGCTTACCTAACTTATCCCATACCTTACGAATATAATCGGTGTCTGCTGTGTCAAAAAAGAATGCTGCCATATTATGGATTCTCCACGGTTCTTGGTCCTTTGTGTATTCTATCTTGTATAGCTAATACAGTTGTTGTCCAATCTGTATGTTTATGCACTGCGTCATCTACTATTAAATCTGCGTGTGGTTTACTCCACCACAATTCATCATATGGGATTTCCCACTTCTCCAACCAATCAAATAATATTTTACCTTGTAACTTTAATACCTTACCTTGATTCCCACCACCAGTTTTCATATGTCGTGCAGTGTGCAGGATGATTGTGTGCCCCTCATCTCTTAACCATTTTAATGTTGCCAATGCTTCTGGGAATGGTTTTACATCTGTATAGGTCATATCACCAGTTTTGTTTTCACAGATGGTGTTATCAATATCGAAACAAAATATCATATAGATTCCTCAAACGTTTTCACATCTTCTGGCGTACCCAACGGAACGACATCGGTGACGGTATGCACATATACTGGAGTATTGATACTGGTGTTATATGACGGAACCATACTCATATAATATTCTGCGTTCCCGTTAAACTCAACTGGCTTATGAAACTCCATAATGAACTTGGCATATTGTGTGAAGAACTGCGTTTGACCAAAGTAGAAGATACCAATCATTGTTGGTTTATCTACCCACGAATCATCTTTCTCACGAATACCAATCGCTCTGTTATCCCGTATCTCTACGTTTGACCACTTGTTCGGTAATGACTTGTCTGGATTATCAAAACATGCAACTGCCATTGCGTTCTTCTTAAACGTTATCTCACGAATGAAATCTTTAAATCCGTTGTCGTTATACTTGTTGTCCGAGTCCAATATCAGTAAGGGATATTCCTTGTGCCAAATACGACGTGCCGCCTGCATTGCTGTGTCCAAACTACCTCTGGTCACTTCCTTGAATGGAATGATTTCAATATCACGACCATAGATTGAATATAAAAACTTATCTAACCCTTCGTCTAAATGTTCTTGAAGAACTGCGAAGTGAAGTTTTACATACTCATCTTGTCCCTTACCATCATGTCGGATGTATGGGCATGATTCGGTGGTCCATTGTAATATCGTCTTACCATTTACTTCAATCAATGGTTTTGGTTTGTCGTATCCTTTATCACGAAAACGTTGACCTCTACCCGCCATTAATACTAGAATGTTCATAGATATAATGCCTCATTGAGTAAGCGGATACCAGTTAGATACATTGCGTGCTGTCTGGTCAAGCTATCGTAATGTCTTGCACACATACCAATAAAGATACATCCTTGAAGTATCTTGATTTGTTTCTGGTTGTATTGCGGGAAGAACACTTTCTCAAATGCATCCAATGCGTGATTGATTTCTACACGAGTCATATGTCCGTTAATAGTTAAATCATGCACATTACCAGACGAACTGACATCAAACTTATCATTGATGAATGCTTCATATGTTCCATCAACAGAGTGGTAAAGTTTTGCTACATCATATCTGATATCTCCATAGATACCTTGCTTTCCAAATGAACCACGTGGGTCGATGAATCGTAATGTATTCTTATCGTGACCATACAAAATATTACTGAAACAACAATCTCCGTGAATCATTGTTGGTGTAAAGTCCAACATATGTTCTTCAATATACTTTTTGATTTGAGGCCAAATAGCCTCAAAAATCATATATTCTTTTCTGTTAATTATTAGTGTGTGATTTCTTACTTGGTCAAAAAATAAACATTCGAACTTATCTTTCCATCCATCATAGAATGCCTTCTGTTCACGTTCTGTTTTGGTGATATACATATCGTATGCTGCATTACGAACCTCTTCACTTGTCCACGGAGAAACAGGAAATGTTTCTGCCCACGTGCCAAGAATGTTTTTTAGTTTATTGAATAATGGAAGCCAACTCGGTAAAACATTCTGAGTTAAGAGATAACTACCAAGATTTGGATAACTATACATTTCCAAATCCATCCAATATCCTTCATTTGTGTCTGACCATTGATATAGTCGGGGAAAAAACGCAGATTGTTGTGGGTGTTGGTTGACTAGTTGGACATAGTAATTTATCTCATCACGGAGTCTTGGGGTAGCACTAATCTTACGAATCACACTTCGTGTCTCGTCTACTTCAAATCTATTATATGCTCTCGTGACCAACTTTTCCATAACTTATCCCACTTGGAATGGTGGAATCCAACCAGTTTCGTTGCAGTATTCAATGACTTCATCAATAGAAATCATATTTAATCCCCACTTTTCTGCGTAAGGTTCGAGGTCTGGAATACGTGCCATACTACCATCATCATTCATTATCTCGCAGATGATTGCAACTGGTTTTGTTCCAGCCATCATTGCGAGTTGAACTGATGCTTCGGTATGACCTTGGCGTTCCTTCAACAATCCAGCACGAGGACGGAGGGGGAACAAATGACCTGGATATGCAAGTTGGTCTGGTTGTGTATTCTCATCAAGAACTAATCCAATCGTGACCATTCTATCTTCAACACTTACACCAGTGGTGACCCCATCACGTGCGTCAATACTGACTGTGAATGGAGTGGAGAACTTGTCATTGTTGTTTGATGGACTCATTGGGATACCCAAACGGTCTAACATAAACTTAGATGTTGGAATACACATAATCCCACGTGCTTCCTTTGCGATGAATGCGAGTGTTTGTGGTGTTGCCTTTTCTGCGGCAATCATTAAATCACCTTCATTTTCTCGGTCATAACTATCTACAACGATGATTGGTTTTCCGTTACGAATATCTTCGAGTGCTGCATTAATCTTATCTGATAACATTATTTTTCCCCTTATACTATTTTACAAATGTCAAAGTCTAGTGAGTTTATATCTAACCACGGATACCAATCAAGTTCTGGTTCTGCTGGACCTTCTGCAAAGTTCTTAAAGGTATTTGGTGCCTGTCCTCTCCACTTCCTATCATTCCAAGTTAACTTCTCAAACTTCTGCGTCTTTGGTCCACATTGCGGAACTTCGTGTTTTGATGCTCTGGTCCAATACTTGTCTAAACCAACGTCATTCCATCTGAGATATGGTAACCCATTACCAAATTCAGGATGTCCCTCTCTACAAATCGGACTGACTATCTGCCCTTCTACATCTATTTGGTCAGGCCAGTTATGCCATGCGTGGTAATCAACCAATGATGCTCTGTTGTGTCCCAAGTCTCGACGTAATGCTCTAGTGCTAAAATCGAGTTCGTGATTACCATTCGTTGCGTATCGTTCGTCCCACCAACCAAAGAAACGTAATCCTTCTAATGTCATCAACGTTACCTGGTCACCTTGTGGGGCTTGGTATAAATCATAATCAGTTTGCTTGATAATGTCAACCCATCCATCCTTAATAATCATATTGTCGTGTGCCGTTATACAATACTTTTTACCAGCGAGAAACGTGTGAACATATGCCTGATTATAGTTTTCTACCATAGGACCGATGGCGTAGTCGTGTCGCATCACGTTATTCCAAATCTTAACCCGTGGTTTAATATCATCTGCGAAATCATCAATCACGACAGACGAGTGGTTAGTGATAATGTTGACCCGTTCAAAGTCAAACGTGTTTAACCATTGACGTGCGAATCCATCCATCAACTCCTTTCGTCTCCAGTTGGAAATCCAGAGTTCAACATTGTCTGGTGCAAAGTCTGTTCTCATTTATCCTCTCATCAGTATGCAGTGATTTAATATTTCTTTTGTTTGTATTCCCATATGCTGTATGTAATAAAATAACAACGTATGTGGATTCAAAAACTTATTTATCCCAGGTATTTGCATATATCTGTCTACTTCATTATCCCAAAATAAGTTTACTGGTTTTTCTATGTCTAGTACAGATTCCATTTCATCCATATGATTATATAAGTTATTATACACCTTCATATTTTTAAAGTTACCAACCGCGTAGTAATCGTGAGGTTCGGAATAGTACTGTTGTCTTTGATTATACCAGGGCCAATTTATACATCCTATATCAACATCATCTAAATTAAAAGAATTTCTTAATCTTATGTCTGGTCTACATTTTATTATTAAATCATAGTCTGTATTATGTGCTTCTAACATCTCAAAACATTTTACAGTTTTATACCACATCGAATACAAATGTGTAATCCTACGATTACTTAAGTTAACTTCTTCTTGTGACAAGACACCAACATTTGTAGATATAACTTTTATACTTGCAGTTTTGTTACGTAGTTCTCTAACACGTTTACTTTTTTCATTAAATTCTTGTAGTGGTGCTTTATAGTCTTGTATAACAACATTCGTAAATCCGTATTTTTTCTTTAACTCATGTTCAGTGTACTTTACCTTATCTAGACTTTCTGAAAAATTCACATCGTTCTGCGAGCCTTCGTTTCTGTTTCCCATCATATCCCATGTGTGAAGGAATACATCACAGTTGTACTTAGAAAAAACATATTTTTCCCAAGACTCATAGTTGTAATCAAAATTTCTATAATGTCCCGATAAACATATCCCTATCTTCATGCGTATTGTTTCTCTAACTCTTCTATATTGTTGATGTTGACCACACGATGCATAATCTCATAGTTGAACGGAGCGCAATGTGCTTCTATTTCACCCATCACTCGAACTCTGTATCCAATATAATTCTCACCATATGGAATGTTTATTTGAGAGTGAATGAACGAGAAATGTGGATAGGTATCTGAAAACACATTCATATTCTTAGATGTAGAGAATGCAAAGATGTCCGTCATCGTGTATCCACCTTGATGAAAGTTTGGGTCATTACGAATACCTTGGAACTTATCTGCGGTGACGATATGTGTTCTAGATTGTTCCCAATATTCCATTACATCTATTGGCTTTTCATACCACAAATCATATCGTGCACGAATTACCAAATCATACTCAAATCCATTCAGTAATTCATATCGTTTCTTCAACATATTTGCTGTATAAATCGAATAGAATATACTTGCCATTCGTTCTTGATTTGCTTCTGGTGGTGATACGAATAAACGTGTAAAAGGAAACTCCTTCTGTGTTTCAAAGAGATAATCTTTTGGATTTAATTCCAATAACATTTGTTCTGTTTGTGGATGAACTAATCCTACACGACCTTGTTGGTGTATCTGTGCACTATCATATGGTTGACCTATTGTTGATGGGTCATACCACGCATGTAAAAATATATCCATATTTTCTATACCTACAAGATTTGCCTTTAACATTTTTAGTGATAAAGGTAATCCACGAGGTTGACCAGATAAACAGAGTGCTATTTTCATACCCAGAACCAAGTGTCAGGTAATAAATCAACAATACTATTATGACGGAGGTTGGGACCGAACCACAACGAAGGTGCGGTGACTATCTTTTTTGGATTTGGATTTAACCATGCTCCCCACCAACTAAACGAACTATTTGCGATAATATGGTGATCACACATACTCATCATGCACATCTCTGTGTATGAATCATTGATATCTACAATGTGCCCACCCTCAAACATTTCCTTACACCACTCTGGGTCGTCGGAGAATACCACGAAACGATACGCTTCCTTTGAGAAGAACTTGTTGATTGCTTCAGCATAATACTCCATACCCGTGACTGTGTGGTTTCCTGAGTTTGCAACATAATCACCACGACGAACGTGAATGGAAACTCGTGGAGCGTCATCCTTAACTTTTGCAAGTTCAACCTCTGCCTTCTGTCGTATCTCTGGACGGAAGGTTAAGACTTCACGAACCTTACTTTCTGCGTGCTTGAAATACTTTTCACTTTGAAAGAACCCAGCGATGTCTACATTGTCTGGAATATCTAATGCCGCACTATTGAAATGAAAGAAGGGTTCTTGGTATCGTTGTTTGACCACCTCAACGATTTCTGCCATTGGTGCAAAATATTCATCTGGGATAAGAAATGGTGTTCGTAGTTCCATACCAGTTGGACTTGCTTCTTGCTTTGCCAAATCAAAGAAGGTAAATGAGTTTGTAGTGTTCTCTAGTGGAATCTTGACATCGTATCCATTCTTTTCCGCAATACCGATGAGTGCGGCAAGTTGAAATATTTGATTCCCAAATCGTCCAGAGTTTCCTATTCCAACATGCGTAATCATGTCTTTTGACTCTCTACAACTTTCTTAATCCAGTTGTATGTCTTTGTAATACCTTCACGGAGTGGAGCGTTTGGTTCCCATCCTAAGACTTCACGAATCAATCTGTTATCTGATGAGCGACCACGAACACCTAATGGTCCTGGGATATGTTCGATTTCTAAATCCTTTCCTGCAACTTCCATAATCATCTTTGCGAAATCATTAATAGAAATCATTTCTTCTGACCCGATATTGACTGGCTTCCAATAATCAGACTTCATTAAACGAAGGATACCTTCTACACATTCATCAACATACAAGAAGGAACGAGTTTGCTTTCCATCACCAAACATTTCAAATGAACGACCACTCGGGGTAAATAACACCTTACGGCAAAGTGCCGCCGGTGCTTTTTCACGACCACCTTCCCACGTACCTTCCACACCATAGATGTTATGAAAACGTGCGATACGACATTCTAATCCGTGATTTCTGTGGAATGCCATATAGAGTCGTTCACTAAATAACTTCTCCCATCCATATTCACTATCTGGATTTGCGGGGTATGCCGAACTTTCTTCGCAGTTTGGATTATCTGGATCCATCTGATTGTGTTCTGGATAGACACATGCCGATGACGAATAGAATACCTTCTTTAATCCAAGACGCATCATTGAACGAACTACATTCAAGTTGATGGCTGCGGAGTTAGTCATTACGTTAGAATCATTATCACCCGTAAAGATGTACATTGCACCACCCATATCGGCAGCAAGTTGATAGACCTCAACATCTGTGCGACCAAGGTTGAGTGCTTCGTATGCCATCTGTTCATTTGCTAAATCTCCGTGATAGAAGTCATCTGCAAATGTAGATAGTTCCGCATGTTCGGGTGCTTTAACGTCTGCGACTCTGACCCAATATCCTTCTTGTTGTAATCGACGTGCGAGATGGTGGCCTATAAAACCACAACCACCGAGTACCACAGCGACTTTACTCGCTGTGCTCAGTGGTTTCTTACTTACGTTACCTTCTTCTGTCATATAACCCTTCCTATTACTTAGTTATTGTTTTTTAACTTCTGCCATTTTACCAGTAAAGATATAATGCCATATAGACCACCATTCTTTCTTTGGTATCAACTTGTTAAGATTTATCGGTTTGTTTCTTGGTAAATCAACAAGGGGATTGTGGTGTGTATTATTCCCCATACATATTCTCCGTTACTTTTACCGCCTCTTTAAGAACTTCTTCCTTTATATAAACTTCACGTAACGCAGATACCTTTGATAATAAATAGGTACGATATGGTCTATCAACCACAAAAGGTGACCCTCTAAACTTGGTATATAATACTGCTCCATCTGTAGCTCCACCAACGAGTTGAAGTATTCCAACGAACTTACTGATATCCAAATCTTCCAATGAAAGAGCGTGTAGTTTACCCTGCCATTCTGGATTCAATACCAGTGCGTATTTTTGCTCACCATCATATGTGAACTGAATAACTTTACCTGGTGCTAGTTTAGTTACAGACGTAAAGGAACGTATACCCAACGTACCTTTTATAGCTTCTATTGCCATTAGTTAATCTTTTTAAGTGTTGGCAAAACCAGTTTAGTTTCTACTGAGAACTCTGGAACGTACTGATTTAGTAAGTCCCACGTTTTTTTCTGAATAGTTTGGTATGAAAACTTTTTACTATTTTCTTTGGCCAATATATTTGCCCGCTTTTTAAACTGAGAATAGTTCTTGAATACTGCGTAGAATGCATTAGCACATTGGTTCATATCTGGTGCAAACCACGTGGATTCCTTAATTAACACACCATCCCATACAGAACTTTCGTGGATTGGTTTAAGTTCACCACCAACTAATACAGCACCAGTCTCGTTTAAGAAATCAAGTTGACCACTCCATCCAGATGCGATAACTGGTTTTCCACTAATCGATGCTTCCAGTAATGGACGACCAAATCCTTCACCTTTTGTAAATGATACGTGTGCCATTACCTTTGGATGATTGTATAAAGAGTTCATTTCTTTATCAGTCAATTCTCCATGCAATAAATAAATATTGGGGAGGGTCTGTCCAGCGGTCAAACTGACTGAGTTCTTGACTTGATTAATTTTATTTAGTATTTCTTCTCTATCAAGTATTGAGAATCCAGCAGAGCTGGTTTTTAGGATAAGAGCTGGTTGTTCCTTCTTCGGTAGTTGCTTGAATGTTTCAAGGAATATCTTGATAAGGAAAGCGACATTCTTTCTATCTTCACCAAAATCACCACGAAGCCAATGCCCCACGAAAAGATAACAAAACTTTTCTGGAATCTGTGATAACTCTTCTCGAACAGACTTTTCTAAATCTGATTCGTATTCTAATTTCTTGAAAATATTGTTGTCAATACAATTATGTAAGACTTCTAATGGTTTTTCTATTTTTATTTCACCCATCACATTTCCGTTCTGATCTTTCTGTGTATACTTGGAAAAGTTAAATACATTCTTAGAATGTTCTGATATTGTTAATACCAAATCCATCTTATTACAAGCTTGCACCCACTGTGCAGCTGCTACGGAGGTTTCAATACCTGCCGTAATACCTACGTTATATTTACCAAGAGGTTCAAATTCTGTTGGGATTGTGATTGTAACGTAAAGATGTGGTTGTGGTAGTTGTCCATTACGAACGATTCTATCTAAAATCATCTTGTCCTTTGGATTGTTCTCATCCAAGGCGTTCATAGGTGTGTCACCCCACGGCACACTATGAACTTTAACATCAAACTTATCCCATTCAATAATGTGACGGATAATGTCTCTACTCATATCACCATAACCAGAACGGGTCTGACAAGGTGCTCTAACTATACATAACGGTTTACCTGACATATTAGCCTCTATTCTCTAATCTTTTAATGTCTGCCATCACCATACGTTCTACCCACACGTTGAATGGTGTCTTTGGTTCCCACCCAAACTTTTCCTTTGCCTTACTTGCATCACCACGAAGTGTTTCTACTTCTGCTGGACGAAGGAACTTAGGGTTGACCTTTACAAATGGTTCCCAATCCATAATATCAACTGCTGCAAATGCTGCATCCAAGAAATCACGAATCGTTTTCGTCACACCAGTTGCGATTACATAATCATCTGGTTGGTCTTGTTGTAACATCATCCATGCTGCTTCCACATAATCAGGAGCATAACCCCAGTCGCGTCCGGCGTCAAGGTTCCCTAACTCAATAAACTTATCATATCCTCTATCGATTCGTGCCACACCATTCGTAATCTTACGAGTTACGAACTCAATACCACGACGTTCACTTTCGTGGTTAAATAATAATCCAGAGACATTAAACATTCCATAACTTTCTCTGTAGTTCTTGGTAATCCAATGTCCATATAACTTCGAGACACCATACGGACTACGTGGATAGAATGGAGTGGATTCTTTTGCGGGGTTCTCTACCAATCGTCCAAACATTTCACTTGATGATGCTTGGTAGAACTTTACAGGTTCACCATATTCACGGATTGCTTCCAACATACGGAGGACACCGAGTCCAGTAATATCACTGGTTTGTTCTGGTGTGTTCCAACTCTCACCAACGAATGATTGGGCTGCGAAGTTATAGATTTCTGAGCACTTCGTAGCTTTAAGACAACGGAGAAGTGAGTTCTGGTCAGACAAGTCACCGATAATAAACTCAAAGTTTGGATTACTTTCTAGATGCTTGGTATTCTCACGAATCTTGACCGATGCTCGACGTTCCATTCCATAGACTTTGTATCCCTTGTCTAATAGGAAGTCAGCCATATAGGAACCATCTTGTCCGTTGATTCCAGTGACCAGTGCGGTTTTCATTGGTTGTGCGATTCCCAATTTCATATCTACTTCAAATTCGAAACTCATCATGCTTTCACCAAAGTAAAACGTTTGCCTGGAGTCCAGTTTTCCCAAGCATTTTCCATATCTTGGATAAAGAGTTCACACATACGTTCTGCGGTAAACTGACCAGGACCGAGTGCATATTGCCGTCCAAGTTCACCACAGCGTTTACGTTCTTCACGACCCAACTTATATACTTCTAATAGTCTGTCTGCCGCTTCTACCCACGATGCGCGGTCATCAAAGATATATGGGGTCAACGGTGACCCTTGAAGTGAACGTGATGCAGGAAACACAGGAAATGCCCATTCACCATGCTTACGATAACGACCATCCGCGTTGCTACCCCATTCGTATGTAAAGTCTTTTTCTGGGTCTAAGTATTCACCTTCTTCGTTTACGAATCCACACTGGTCCTGCAACCCACCTGTCACGTTTACAATAATTGGAGTCCCACAGATAATACTTTCACACGTTCCAAGACCAAAGCCTTCGTTACTAGATAAGTTAATGGTGACATCGGCAATGTTGTATAGGGACTTCAAATATTTGGTTTCCATACGAGCTTCGGACCACACAATATATTTTTCGATATTAGGAACGACATCACGAATCACTACAGGTAAATCTGTTCCGTGTTCGTCAACCTTTTGTGTATGCATCACCAAACGACACTTCTCTCGCTTCTCTGGTGGAAGTTGTTTCACAAAGTGGTCAAATGCCAGCAAGATATCTGAGGTCATCTTACGACGAATATTACGACTATTATATAGCACAACGTATTCTACATCGGCATCACCGAATAAAGATTTACGAGCTTCTAAAAGTTCTGGGTCATTATCGGCAACTGGATGATACTTCTTTGTATTGATGCCGTGTGGAACGTATGTCAATGACCACGGAGCACGAGGTTCCTTACGGGATACATGCTTTACGATATTATAGGTCTGCTTACTGATACACCCAATCCAATCATCTGCCCGATAGAAGTTTTCATTGTAGTATGGATATGGGAGGTCATCCCAAATTGCGTAGAAGAACATGGGAATCTTCTGACGGATTTCGTGTTCAATTTGATACAACCAAATCCAATATCTGGGGTCGGTGAAATGGAGAATAGCATCTGGTTGTTCTACTTCAAGGACTTGACGGATTAAACGACTATCACCATATCCGTTATATGGGATAATCTTTACCGATGCATCTGTCATACCAAGTTCTTGATTTACACCATCTGACACATCCAATACCTTACCTGCCTCTGGATGCGAGACTGCTGCTCCAACCTGAACCCAATTGAATCTATGTGCTGTTCCTTCGATGATTTCACGTGCCATAGTACCAACACCAGAGGTTACTCGCATATCGTCTGCAAGAAACAATATTTTCTTTCGTTGATCTTTTGGAATATAACCTTTCTTTTCACTCATATATTACTTAACCTTTTTTTGGAGAGCTTCAACTTTATCTTCTAGTTTTTTTATACGGCTTTCAAATTTATTAAGTTCTTCAATTTTATCTTCCAGCTTTTTAATACGCTCTTCTGTAGTATTCGCATCACCGCTAGATTTTTTTGCTAACTCTTTTACACGTTCTGCGTAAATAGTATCAAGGTATTCGAATACAGGACCACCAACGTTCTGTGCAAACACACTGTTACCTTTCTTAGCTGTTTTGAATTGTCTATCTCTACGTGCAGATAAATCAGAGTCATTATCTAATTCTTCTTGTAAAAGTTCAACTAATTGTTCTTTTGACATACATTCTCCTATAAAACTATACTACCGCTCATACTTGAAGAAATATAATTAGCCCATAACATTTCTGTCACGGAGCTTGCAACCAGTCCGTTTTCCTTGCAGAATCCGCGGATGTGGTTATTTATTTCTTTCGTAATTTGAACGGTAGTATAGTGTTGCTTTTCTTTTTTCATACGTAACCTTTCTATAGATTTCTATAGAATACATATCAACTTAGATTGCCAAAAGTTCATTTATATCTAAGATTCTATAGTTTTGACCAACAACTCTTTTGTGCATGTGTCCAGAATAGATTGTAGGGTTTCCCATCTTGTTCCACAAATCCTCTACTATAGTCTGATTAATATCATGCCATTCTGGTCCAACTTCGAACAATATCTTTGCGGTATTATCGAAGTGTTGTTCAATAACCGAATGGGGAGGAATATGAGTAATGAACGCATCTACTTTCATACCTTCCATATTCTGGATTAGGTTCTGAATATCCTCGTGACGAATATCTTCGAGTGGAGTCCAATGTCCACCATCACGAAGTATCCATTTCTTATTGATGCTTGATGCTCCACCCATAAACGCCAAAGTCTGGTTGTCCATCTGCACAACCGTTCCACGAGGAATATAGAATAAATTGGCATCATCCCAGATACGAGAAATAGTCGTGTATTGTAGCCATCTATCACAATCGTCGTGATTACCTTCGATGAAATAGACGGGAATGGTTGACTTTTCTACTACACTCTTAAAGTAATGTTCGTTTTCAGGATACAATCCAAAGTCACCAACTTGGATGATGGCAGTGACATCACCAACCATCTCCGCTTTATTGATGGCTTCTCGTAATACTCCTGCATTTCCGTGAATATCACCCAATAGTAAAATCATTTTGTTCCCCAATCAAATTTTAACCAAATACGTTCGTTTATGTAATATACTACGAGCAATAGTAAATTGATAGCTATAGCATTTTGTAATCCAGAAATGGTTGCCGTAGCTAACGTTGCAGCTATTCTGTATGTGATTGCTCTTACTATAGTTCGTTTGTGTGTTTCTTGCATAATTACTTCCGTTCGTATCTATCTTGTAGTCTGACCAAATCGTTTAAATGATTAGTTGAGACTTCTACAATCTTCATATCGGTGTCTGCGATAATCCTATGGATTTGGTTGGGTGGGATATGGAAAGTATCGTTGACCTTCATCTCTGTGATACTGGTGACCTGTGGTTCTCCGTCCTCGTCCATAATATACAATGCTATACGACCAGAACCTTCCAGCACATGCATCGTTTCTACCTTTTGCCTGTGGTATTGGACGCTCAGTGCTTCACCACTCATTACTTCTAAAATCTTCCCAACATAATGTGCCGTATGTGCGAACTTGATTTCTCGTCCCCACGGCTTCGTGATTGTCTCGATCATTCTCCCTCCACCATTTTCTTAAGTTTCTTTCCTTCCTTCTTGGTATACGAGTCTACATTCGAGATACCATCGGTGTGCTCAATAATAACACGCATAATGTCCAATGCAGCTTCCTTATCATTTATACGAAACTCTATCGGTCCCCATTCATCTGTATCAAGGAGGACCAACAACTTTCCGTTGAGGTCAAGTCGTAGTGAGTCTGCTCGTTCGATACGTTTCTTTTTCTTTGGCATATCACCCTCCCAAGAAGGTTGCGGAAATCCAAATACCCAAATAACTACCTACCACAGACCCAAGTGCATATCCTGCCCATTGGTGGAGATGGTCTTGTCCGTGAGCAATTCTGCGAATCACGAAGAACTGAATAGAGGCAATCATAAAATCACTTGCCGCTGCCGTATGGTAGTGTGCGTCTGCCACAGCACGAAAGTTAATACACCAGATGGCATAACTCAATACCTGAATGAAGAATAATACTGCTGCTTCCTTTAGTTTAGTAATCACAATCCCACCTTTTTTGCAAGTTTTTCGAATGCCATCGTGACCTCGACTTCCCACTCCTCTTCCGTCTTTTCCCCGTCACGCTTGGAGAACTCATACTCATTCAGTGCGACCATTAGCTCACGCATCTTGGTATGGTCAATCATAAGGTTTCCGTATGCATTTAACTTACGGAAAACCGCTTCGTAGACTTCGACCTTTCGTTCTAATGAAATGTTTTTCATAGATACATCTCCCGTATTAGGGTAATCAATAGTCCATCATCTGTTGGTAATACACCGCGAATGTCTAACCACACTTTATCTTCAATAATGCGGGTAATGACTGGAATACGACCACCACGTAAACGTCGCTCAAACTCCATTGCGTTTCCATTTAACACTACCGACCACGATGGTATTTTTGATGTTGGGAATGCTCCACCACCTACCGTAGCTTCACTTTTCTCTACTACACCACCGACCTGCTGTGCAATAGTTTCTGCTCTAAATCTAATAGTTTCTGCGTCAGTAGTCAACATTAATAAAGCGGGTATTTGTAATAATGCTTTATTTGGATTTCTGTATAATCCCAACGTAGCCTCTAGTGCCGAATAGGTAAGTTTATCCACACGTAATGCACGAGCCATTGGATGCTTCTTTAACTTGGCAACGACATCTTTCTTCCCCAAGATAATACCTGCCTGTGGTCCACCCAATAACTTATCACCACTCATAATGACCAATGTGGGATTTTGCTGAACTGCTTCTCGTGCGGTCAACTCACCTGTTAATCCATACTCACGTAAATCTAACATTAATCCACTACCGAAATCGTGAATGAGTGGAATGCCTGCTTCCTCTGCAATCGGAACCAATGTAGGAATATCAACCTCAGATACAAATCCATCTATTGTAAAGTTGCTACGATGCACCTTAACAATCGCAGCAGTATTCGGTGTAATAGCGTTTCTGTAATCATCTGGGTGTGTGCGATTAGTGGTTCCGACTTCAACCAACTTAGTTCCACTTGCTGCCATAATCTCTGGAACACGGAAACTTCCACCAATCTCCACCAACTCCCCACGACTCACCAACGTTTCTTTACCCGTACATAAGGTTTGTAATGCCAACACCAATCCTGCTGCGCAGTTATTCACCACCAGTGCATCTTCTGCACCAGTCAGTTCTATCAAGAGTGATGCGGCATGCACGTGTCGTGAACCACGTTTACCAGTTTCCAAATCATATTCTAATGTAGAACCACCAGACGACACCATATTGATTGCATCTAGTGCTGCTTGTGCAAGTGGGGCTCGTCCAAGATTTGTATGCAATACCACACCAGTTGCATTAATAACTGAACGGAGTGAAGGTTTTGTATGGTTCATTAGGTATTGGTTAACTGCAACTGCCCAACTCTCATCACCCACAGGTAAATCACCACCCGTTCTGGCAACAGCAATGATATCACGGATTGCATCTCTTACCATCGTATGCGTCCACTGCGTGATACATTTTTGTACTTCTATTCCTTCAAGGATAGTACCCACCTTTGGAAACCGAACAAAACTCACAGATACATCTCCTTAACATAATCCCAACAAATGATGTTCATAGCAGCACTAACATTATACGAACGAAGTACCCCACGTTGCGGAATACTGATACGCTCGAAGTTTGCGAACCGAATGACTTCTGGAATCCCGTGACTCTCCGACCCAAACACAAAAAGTGGAGTGTTTCCGTTTTTGTGAAGTGAAGAATGAAACTTATGATTCTTTGCAGACAACTCATATCCACCATGCTCACACAACACGATATTGTGGTGCAACAACTTCAATTGATTCAGAATGGATTCGTCGGCGTGTATCGGGTCATCAAAAGTATATTGAACGATATTAATATATTTCTCAGCACCTACAGTGCTACGCTTATCAAATTTCTTACGTCCAAAGATATAAAAATTCTCAGCCCCAAAAAGACACGCCGAACGAATCATCATTCCGATATTCAGTTCCCCCGTGATATTGATACACCCCACGGAGAACCTGCGTTGCTCACTTAACGAGATTGCGACATTCTGCTCGTAAGTGTTTTCCTTATATTCATCCCGAACATTATAGTGATTGCTTGCAGTGTCTGCGATAATCTTACTATAGTTGACCATCGGGTTCTCATCCATAAAATTTTCCCCAGAGGAAGTAGTCAAGCCCATACCAGTGATTGTTTATCTGTCGAATGATTGACACATTATTCTTTTCTAAAAACTTAATCATCGGTGTGTTAGTAGTTAATGTATCTACCAAGATACCATCTACTTGCTTTTCTTTACTCCAAACTTCAAATTTATCCCACAACTTTTGCATCACACCTTTTTGTCGAACGTTTGGGTGGACGCCATTCCATTCTACATACGCAACCGTCTTATTCTCGTGTGGTTCTATATTTGCGAATAAAAATCCAAGCACTTCGTAGTTTTCCACATAAATCAAATTGCATCGGTTTGTATTACTGATATGCTTATACAAGTTTAATGTAGTATAAACCGTAATCTGTTCTTCTGCTCCACGTGTGTTATATCCTGATAAGGTAAACATAATGTTCCTCACCATATGATGCGTCTTTACTACATTATCGTAATCTAATTCTTTTACCATTAGGTTAATACCTTCACTTTTTTGATTTTGTAGAATGACTCGTTGCAGTAAACTTCCTTGTCATTATACACACAATACTTACAACTACTCTTACCAGGATTTGCTTTGATAGTATCCGTCTTGTAGTTTCCTTCACTATCGAAGCATTCATTTAAGAACTGCTCAATATGACTCCACGCACGATTGACCGAAGGTTTCCCGTTAGAGGGTTCGAACGGACTCACACGAGGAATAGGATACGGAGAGTTTTCACTAATCGTCCGCTTCAAGATAATAAACTCCGTCCCAATCATTTCCAACGGAGT
>SXGQ01115099.1_pt1 | contig 26816 bp, 21 predicted proteins | sample 3178371 | NCBI WGS metagenome assembly SXGQ01 (sample SAMN11356859, study PRJNA531348) | freshwater metagenome | isolation source: freshwater sample F1-20 | place: China: Fuxian Lake, Yuxi | collected 2017-12-25 | reverse complement strand
TTTAAAAGCGGTAAGCTGATTTCTGCATTTTTAGAAATCGATACTAGAGAATCGTTAAATATAGATTCTATAGAACCCACTTTTGAAAGCAAAGTTCTAGCTTTTATTGGACCAATTCCTTTTAATAGTGTAAGGGCGATTTGGTAGTTTAATGTTGAGTTTTCCACGTAATTTTATCTAATTTTCTATTAAATTTAAGTAAAAATATCAGTTGAATGATGTTTTTTAGAACTTTTTATTGATAATTTTAGACAATATTTTTTTACTATGAAAGTACTTGGCATCATTCCCGCACGATATGGATCTTCACGATTTCCAGGAAAACCGTTAATCGATTTAAAAGGGAAAACGATGATACAGCGCGTATACGAGGGAGCAAAAAAATCGACTTTATTGAGCGATTTGATTGTAGCAACTGATGACCAACGAATTGTTGACGAAGTAAAACGTTTTGGAGGGAATGTACTTTTGACGAAAGAATCGCATCCAAGCGGAACGGATCGTTGTGGAGAAATTGCAAGTCAATATACTGATATAGATGTTATTGTAAATATTCAAGGGGACGAGCCTTTGGTAGATTACAGACAATTGGATGCGCTGATTTCTGCTTTTGAAGATGCAAAAACAAAAATTGCAACGCTTGGAATAAAAGACGTGACTTTGGAAGACATCAATAATACCAATCGTATTAAAATTGTTGTTGACCATAAACAAAATGCCCTCTATTTTTCGAGAAGCGCCATACCAAATTTTGCGAATTCGAAAGGAAATCCATTAGAAATATATCCGTTTTTTCGTCACATTGGTTTATATGCTTATCGTTCTTCTGTTTTGAAAGAATTGGTAGAACTTCAACCAACTAAATTGGAAACTATCGAATCTTTGGAGCAATTAAGATGGTTGTATTACGGATATTCGATTCGAGTAGTAGAAACAACAATCGAAACACCAAATATCGATGTCCCTGAAGATGTAAAAAAAGTTATCGAATTTTTGTAACAAATTGCTCTTTCTTCCGTAACTTTATATGAAGTTTGATCATTCTATTTCAAGCTTTTCTAAAATTACGATTATGTACACTGTAGAAGAACTTATAGGAAATTTATTATTGCGCCACAATTGCGTGATAGTTCCTTCTTTCGGAGGTTTTGTTGCAAAACAAACTTCAGCTACGATCGATTATAAAAATGGGGTAATGTTACCTCCTCGTAAATCTGTTTTATTCAATCGTCAATTGGTAAATAGTGATGGTTTATTGGTTTCTGAATATGCATCTGCGAATAAAGTTATTTATCCAACGGCAGAAGAATCAATAACAGTTAGTGTAGCTGATTGGAACGAAAAATTACGCAACGGTGAGCGTGTTACTTTGGATCGAGTTGGGTATTTGTTTTATGACCAAGAAAAAAACATCTGTTTCGAACAAGATCGTTTTTTCAATTTATTATTAGAATCTTTTGGTTTAGGTAAAGTTCATTTTGTTACCGAAGAAGATATTAAGATTTCTCAACACGCTTCTATAATTGCAGCTCAACAAATTGAAGTTCCTGAACAAGGAGAGATTATTGAACCAACTTTTAAATTGGTATCAATGCCGATTATTGAAGAAGAGCCAGTAGTTGTTTCAGAGAAAGAATTTGTTCTAGTTGATCATCCTGCTTCGAAAACTAGATCAAACGTTTGGAAATACATTGCCGCTGCCGTTTTATTACCAATTGGATTTTATTCTTTTTGGTTACCAATGAAAACAAATGTTTTAGAATCTGGAATTCTATCGATAAAAGATTTTAATCCTTCATACAAAGCAATGGATGGAAGTTATGAGCAAAAATCGTTTCAGAAAATCAAAGTGGTAAAAAATTCAAAACCTGCTTTAGAGGAAACAATTAAAGCATTACCATCTGATGTATCAGTTTATTCGTATTCACTTGATGAGGACACCTATATTCCTGTAAAAATTAAAGAAGAAAATCCGTCTCTTTTAGAAGAAGAAGCTCCTGTTGTTAAAACAGACGAACTTGTTAAAAAGGAAGAAGTGAAAGAAGTAGCAATTATAAAAACAGCTAAAGAGGTGAAAGTTGCAACTCAACCTGTGATTGTAAAAAAAGCGGATGTAGTTAAAAAGCCTGAAATAGTAAAAACAGCAGAAGTAGTTAAATCGAAAAATTTTGATTTCATCGTTGGAAGTTTTGCAACAGACGAAAGTGCTAACGTATTGATTGATAAATTGAAAAGTACAGGTTTTAAAGCTTATTTAATCACCGACGATTCAGGTAAACACCGTGTAAGTGCGGGTAGTGCTTCAACTGCTGAAGAAATCAAAACAATTGCTGATAAATCGAAAGCAAGTGGTGTTGATGGTTGGGTTTTGAAAAAGTAAAATTTTAGACATCAAGACTTTAAGAAGAAAGATTTAAAGACGTATGAATATATTAAATGCGGTTCTGATTTGGATCGCATTTTTTGTTTTTATTCTATTATAGGTTATAATAAGGTTTAGATTTCAGCCTTTCAGGCCTAGATTATGCTAAGTAGATTATAACCATAGGGCCTCACCCTATGTTAGAAGATGTTTCCCTTTCAGGGCAAGTAATTATTATGTTCAAGTTTAGCTTAACTATTTAAATGCTAAAACTTTAATAACTCTAGCTGGTTTAAGTCCTTTAATGATAAGTGAAGCCCATCGAACAAAACTATATACAATCCAATCATTATTGGGTAAATCCCTGAAGGGGATGAATAAGTGTAATGATGGATGAAATCCATCAAAAGAAGTTTAACTTCTAGTGTCTAAAAGTCAAATGTCTTCAAAAAGTACAATTAAGTCTAATATCTAGTGTCTAAAAATCTAACATCTACCTAATGAAAATACCCCCAAACCAATTTCGCTTTCGCTTTCCCGATGATATTTTCTAATTCTGAAATTGATTTTTCTTTGATGGCACTCACTGTTTTGAAAGCGACCATCAAATCTTCTTGTGTTTTTGGCCCAACGCCTTCTATTTGAGTTAATTCTGAAACCAAGGCGGTTTTGCTTCGTTTATTTCTGTGGTGCGTAATTCCAAAACGATGGGCTTCGTTTCGCATAAACTGAATTACTTTTAAACTTTCGGTTCGTTTATCTAGATAAATCGGTAGACTATCTCCAGGGAAAAAGATTTCTTCTAATCGTTTAGCAATTCCGACGATGGCTACTTTTCCTCTTAAATCTAATTTCTCAAGCGCTTTCAAAGCTGAACCTAGTTGACCTTTTCCTCCATCGATTATAATCAGTTGGGGTAAACTTAGATTTTCGTCTAGCATACGTTTGTAGCGACGGTAAACCACTTCTTCCATCGTAGCAAAATCATCTGGACCAACTACAGTCTTTACATTGAAATGGCGGTAATCTTGTTTGCTTGGTTTTGCATTTTTAAATACAACACAAGCCGAAACTGGGTTAGTTCCTTGAATATTCGAGTTATCGAAACATTCCATATGAACAGGTAATTCAGGCAATCGGAAATCTTTTTTCAATTGTTCCAATATACGTTCTGAATGTCGTTCAGGATTGATTATTTTTTCTTGTTTTAATTTTTCAAGACGGTAATAATTCACATTTCGTAGCGATAGTTCAACCAATTGTTTTTTATCGCCTCGTTGTGGAACGAAGAAATCAATTCCATCAATTTTTAAATCTACTTTTTCTGATAAAATCACTTCTTTCGACTGACTAGTAAAACGATCTCTGAATTCAGGCAAAGCGAAACCGATAATATCTTCGGCTGTTTCTTCTAACTTTTTCTTAATTTCTGTCGTGTAACCATGAATAATCGAACCTTTATTGATTACTAAGTAATTAACAAAAAATGATTTTTCATCTTCAAGTAATGTAAAAACATCTACTTGTTCAATTGTTGGTGAAACAATTGTCGATTTCGATTTATAACGGTCGAGTGCGGCAATTTTTTCTTTTATGTCTTGTGCTTGTTCGAATTCGTATTTATCGGCATATACTTGCATTATGTTTTTCAAATGCGATAGAACAGGTGTTAAATTCCCTTTGGCGATGTATCCGATTTGTGATATATAATCATCGTATTGCGCTGCCGTTTGTTTTCCTTCACAAGGACCTTTACAATTTCCGATGTGGTATTCTAAACACACCCTAAATCTTCGCTGTGCGATATTTTTTTCAGATAAGTCATATGAACAGTTTCGAATAGGGAATAACTCTTTTAAAAGCGTTAATAAAGTACTTAAAACCTTCACGTTCGTATATGGACCAAAATACAACGAACCATCTTTTATAATTCGACGGGTAGAAAAAACACGAGGGAAAGGCTCCTTTTTAATGCAAATCCAAGGATACGTTTTATCGTCTTTGAGTTGAATGTTGTATTTCGGTTGGTACTTTTTAATCAGATTGTTCTCCAATAAAAGCGCATCATTTTCCGTTTCAACTACTATGTACTGTAAATCAACAATTCGTCGAACCAAGAGAATCGTTTTCGCATTGTCTTGATTCTTATTGAAATACGAAGAAACCCGATTCTTTAAATTTTTTGCCTTCCCAACATAAATAATTGTCCCCGAAGCATCAAAATATTGATACACCCCCGGACTAGACGGAAGTGCTTTAATTTTAAGAGCTAATGCTTCAGATTTTGTAGACATTATTTTCTATGTTATTAATATTTAAATTAATTCGTCGAATTATTAGAAACAAAAAAACCCTTTGTTAATTAACAAAGGGTTTAAAAAAAGTAGTTTTTTTATTTCTTTTTTAAGATAATTACTGTATTGTCTTCAACACTAGTCATCGTTAAATCTGTTTTGCTATAACTATTAATTGTCATATCCTCCGGTGTTGAAACTTGTCCAGAAGTAGGCGTTTCAGTCATTGTGATTTTTGTATCATCTGTTAAAACGTAAGTACCTGTACTACTTTCTGAAAATGATCCTTCTGTTATTTTTGAAGTAAAAGCACCTTTGCCTTTTTTATCTTTCGTAAATTCAATTGTCATTGTTAAACCGATAGATGAAGGTAGTTGACCATTAACAGAAACAATGTCCCAAGTCCCATCAATTTTTTTGTTTAATCTTGATTCTTTAGAACAAGATACTAAAGCTAAAATAGCTACTGATAAAAATAAAATTTTTTTCATTGTTGTTTTTTTTAAATTAAAATTTTTGACAAAAATAATTTATTTAATTTAATAATTTATTTAATTTAATAATTTAATAATTCCTTAATTCATGCGACAAATGCAACTTTTGTGTTAAACAATAAATTTTCCATAACAAATAAAGGGATTTCGAATTGACATCTCTTTCTAGATCTATTATTAATTCAAATATTTCTTAATATCCTCCAAATCATATTTGGGACTTCTTTTCATAAATTCATTAAGAAAAGCAGCGTGGGCGGCACCTGAAAGAATTAAAATACGATCGGATTTATTAGAGTGTATTTTATTGATATTAGCAAACATTCTTAAATTCCGTTGGTAAAATTTAGCAGCTTCATCAGCGCCTTCAAATGAATCTTTTGAATTCACATAGGTCAAAAGATCTGCGTTAATATTAAAAAGAAAATCATAGAATTTTTGTTGATTAATTTCTAGTAATGTTTTCTTTAAAGAGGTGTTTATTTTATCAACACCTTCAGCTTGTTTGATAAGATTCTGCTTAATTTTAATATAATCTTTCGCTTTAATTTTATTTGCTAACTCTGTGAAATTATAGTTGCAAGCTAATTGATGATCAAATCCAAAAATTGCTTTAGTTTTAGCAAGTCTACCTATTTCAAAAGCTAAAAGTTGAATTTCTTCTCCAGAATAATTGGTTTGAATTGTCGGGTCTTTTTTAAATCTATTAAATGTTATTTTTAAATCTTCATTAAATGAAGGTTCTCTCTCAACAAAAATGATAGTCGGTTTAAATTTCGAAATCTGAAAACAAATATCTTTAATTTCCTTTCTATTTTTTGATTCATCGAATTCAGTTTTATGCGCATCAGAAGTTTCTCCCATATGAAAAACTCCCAAATTCAAAACTTTTACTTTATCATTACTTTCAATGGTTTTAAAAGTTAAATCTTTCACTTCTACTTTACAAGAAGAAAGAATTAAAATATAACTTAAAAGCAATAAGAATCGATTCATTGAAATAGATATTTTATAAAGTCTAAGTTTGAACTTAGGTAATAATTGCCCTAAGCCCTAACTCCTAAAACCTATTACCTTTTTATTATCTCAAACAACTCATTCAAATTCGGAGAAATAATAATTTCGATTCTTCTGTTTTTTGCTTTTTCTTTCGTGTCTACAGGAATGTATTCTGAACGACCAGCGGCCATTAATTGTGCAGGATTTACTTTAGAGTTCGCTGTCATAATTTCAACAACCGCCGTCGAACGAAGAACAGATAATTCCCAGTTGTTTTTTGGACTGTTCGGACTGTTGAATTTATCCGTATCTGTATGACCTTCAACAATAATTTCAACCTCTTTTTCAGATTCAAGAACTTTAGCTAAATCGATTAATGCTTTTTTACCACCTTCTTCTACTACTGTACTTCCAGAGTTGAATAATAATTTAGCCTCAAGACTTACATAGATTTTTCCATTTTTCTGAACAACTGTTAATCCTTTGTTTTCGAATCCTTTCAATGCATTGGCAACTTTAGTTTTTAATGCTTTTACCGCTTCGTCTTTACGTTGAATCAATTCCTCTAATTCATTTACACGTTGCTCTCTTTCAGCCAATAATTTTGATTTCGTTGCTAATTCTGTTTCCAATGCAGTTAAAGCATCTTCTTTACGTTGAAGTTCTAAATTTTTCGCCTCTAAATCAGACTGTAAACCAGCAGTTTCTCTAGCTCCAGATAATCTGAATTTATCAAATTTCGTTTGTAAAAGGTCGTTTTCCTCCTGAATTTTATCGTATTGAATTTGAAGTAATCTTAATTTACTTCCTAATTCAGTCGTATCGATAATCAACGATTTGATTTCTTCTTTCGCTACACCGTAACGCGCTTCAACATCTTTGAATTTCCCTTCAAACTCCAGTGAACTGCTTTTATATTTTTCTAAATCAATACTACATTGTTTTTCACGTGCTACCAAGTCGTTGTATTTTTTTGCCGGTACGCAAGAGAAAAGGATAAGTGAAAAAACAACCAATACGTTTACTGTCTTCATATTTTCTTTATTAATTCTGTTACTGTTTACTGAATTATAATTCGCAACAACAAAGATGAGAATGAAATGGGCTGTTTTTTCTAAGAAATAAATTAATTATGAACGTGCTAATGTTACTTTTTTTAACACAAAAGATCTGCTTACGCAGATTTCATAAAAGGAAGCAATAAAAGGACATATAAGAATTTGATGTAATAAAGTTAAAGTAGGAGTAAACCTTTTCAAAATCCTTGTGTTTTTCTACCTCACACTAAAAAACTTTTGTGCCTTTTTTGATGCTTCCTTTTGTTCTCTTTTGTGTTAAAAAACTTTTCTTCTGTTACTTTTTCAAATTCATGTATTATGGATTTAGAAACTATAAATAAATGAGCTATGAGCGGAGGAAAAGAAACACCCAGACAAAAATTGATTGGCTTGATGTACTTGGTATTGATGGCGTTATTGGCCTTGAATGTTACGAAAGAAGTTTTGAATGCTTTCGTTGCGATTGAAGAAAACGTTCAAAAAGGTTCGTTGACGCAATTGGATAGGGGAGAAGCATCGAAAGCGGATTTGGTGGAAGCGAAAAATGATATCAGTCCCGAAAAGGTAAAAAAAGTAAAGTACTTTTTAGAAATCATTGACAAAATCGATAAAGAAACAGCTTCTCGCATCAAAGAAATCGATAATATAAAATTAGAAATTCTTGAAAAAAGTGGTGAGAAGGTCGATGTCGAAAAACTGAATGACAAAGAAACCATCCTGTGGAAAAAATATTCAGACAAAGAGCCGTTAAAACCTTCTCGAATGAATTTAATGGCGGTACAAGCGAAAGATCAATTTGATGTTCCAATGCACGAAATTATCGGTGATGATTTAACCAATATCACCGGTACAGGAAAACATTTATGGAAAAGTTACAACAGTTACCGCAATACAATTTGTGATTTAGTTGGAACGTATTCTCCTCCGGGAGGAAAAACGTGGTCGTTTAAATCTTCGGATATCAATGCTTACGAGGACAATGCGGATTTGTCTAAAAAAGTAGATAAAATGATGGGAAAAAGTAAGTTTAACGACGTAGACGATTACGAAGTATTGAAACAATTATACATTGAACTGACTAAAAATGAACGTTATAATACGGAAGAATTAAAAAACATTCATTGGATTGGAAAAACATTTGATCATTCTCCTTTGGTTGCTGCTATTGCTTCTTTGACTTCGCTTCAACAAGAAATTTTATCTGCACGAGCTACAGCAGTTACGCATATTAAAAACCGCGTTTCTACTGGAGAATACAGTTTTAACAAAGTGGTTGGTTTAGCGTATGGTCAACCGATTGCGAATGTGGGCGATGAGGTAGAATTGTCAGTGATGATGGCGGCTTTTGATTCGGATAATCAACCAACGATTACAGGTCCCGGTTCTATTTCATATCCTGGCGACGGACAAGGGATATTAAAAGTAAGAGTAAGCGGTTCCAATGAAATGGTGTTGAACGGAACGGTTTCCATCAAAAAGAAATCGGGTGAAATGAAAACTGAAAAATGGTCACACAAAGTAAAAATTATGAAACCACAAGGAACGATTTCCTTACCTGGAATGAATGTGTTGTATCGTAATTATGACAACGAATTGGTTGGAGTAGCTTCGGGATACGATGAAACGATTTTGACACCGGTTGATAATGTTAAATTAACGAAAACAGCCAAAGGGTATATTGGTTCACCAACAGGTTCAGCAAGAACATGTTCTATTGCTATTTCAGGTAAAAATTCAGTGACTAAAAAGACGGTGAATTTAGGAACGCAAACCTTTCGAATAATGAATGTTCCTAAACCATCCTTGTATTTAGGCTCGATAGAATCTGGACAATCGGGGGTTACACCAAATGCGATTAAAGCAATGAAAAAGGTGTTTGCAAAATACACTCCTGATATTTTATTGGTATGTAATTATACGGTTAAAACTTGGACAGTTGATGTAAATGGACATTCTGAATCAGGATTTGGCGAAGTATTAAGTCCAAAAGCAGTGAGTTTATTAAACCAAGTAAGACCCGGATATACAGTGACTATTACAGGAAGTTACTCAGGAAGAGTAAGCGGTAATTTTATGCCTTTTGCAGTAAAAGTGAAATAATCAATCACCTATAATCAGGTCACAGATTGTTGTGAGAGGAAACCGTGGGGATTTAGTGAAAGCTTTGTTCCTGCGGTTTTTAATCATAATTAATTTCAGTTGGGTAGTGATACTAACCATCTCATTCTTCTTTCAGGAATATAGGTTGTGCTATTTTGTTCAAATCAATTTATTCAACTGGGTAGTGATACTAACCACTTGGCTATTTTCTTTCTTTAATTTTGCTTTGAGGTATTTCCAATAGTTACGTGTTTTTGTGTAGTCATCTTGGTCGGTAAGAACAGAAACAATGTCCAATACAGAAAACCACCATTTAGCATTTTCTTCATCCCAAACGGCGCGCACTTCGCGGTCGTCAAAAAAGCGTATTGAAATTTTGTCTTTGCTCATTCTGTTTCAAAAATAGTTAGTAGGTATTGATTTATCTAATGTTTTATTTCTATAAATGTAAATCTTATTTTTCAAATTTCTTATTATTTATTATAAACTCAAAGCTTTATTTATTCTCTCTATTTTCTTAATTCGTTCAGGAAAATAAGTAGTGCTATTTTTATTCAAGTGTTCATAGATAATCAAGCTTTTTTCTAATATAGGTATTCTGTTTTCGGAGGTAGAATTATCTCCCAACAAATAGAGTATATCTGCTAATTTTTCTAGATTTTCGTTGTTAAATTTTCTTTCTTCTTGAAGAAATTTCAAAAATTCTTCATTGTTTAGGAGTATGATTTCATTTAGATTTAAGTCCAGTTCGTTCTTGAGCGCCAATGTAATTGTTTCAACACTTTCCATTATTTCACCTTTGCTCTTGAGCTTTAAAAGATCACTCACAATTTTACCTAAAATTCGCCCTAAAATGTCAATTTGTTTCAGAAAATAGTCGTCTTGTTTCATTGTGGTTTTCTGTTAATTTTATAGTTATAAAAGTAAAGTTTTAAATGATATTCAATAAAAAAAGGTCGAGAATTATCCCGACCTTTTAAAAATTTATTAGAATAATATATTTTACTCTTACAACAAAGAAACTTTAGCATCGCTGCTGAGCAGGGGAGTTCAAGTTTTCAAATTTATTTTAAACCATTGATAGAATTGATCCATCAAATATTTTTTATTATTAGAAAAGAGATCCTTTAAAGTAACTTCATCGTTATTTGTGCAACCTGAACATGTTTCTACCTCCTCTTTACTAATCTTGTTTTTCTTAATCAAATGTAGTTCACTTTCTGATAAAATAATTAATTTCTTCTCTACTAACTTTTCACAAATAACTGTTGCCAAAAATTTTTCTGCTGGCCACGTTTTTTCGAGTTTATTTTTTACTTTTTTATAGTCTTTGTTAGCAAGAATAGTTGAAAATATTTCAACAGGTTTTGAGGTGCTGCCATCTTCATAACAAGCAAATCCGACAATGTTATTTTCGTTGTGTTTCTTTTGAATGGGCAAATCAAAATTATTCATATCAACTTCTTCTTTTTTTGAATTTGTTTGACATGAAACTATTAATGACATTAATAAAACGTATACAAGTTTTTTTGTCATAATTTTTTAACCCACTTTTTAAAATCACCCTTTCACCAAAGAAACTTTAGCATCCCCTTCATTTTCCAAATCGGTTACTAATGCTTCTCCTCCTAATGCTTCGAATACGATTTCATTTGCTAATACTTCGTTGCAAACATATTCTTTGTTCGCTGCAATAGCACTTTGAATTAATTCGTTGGTATCTACTTTTAATAAAATTCTGTCTGTGATTTCTAAACCTGAATCTTTACGTAAATTTTGAACTCTGTTTACTAATTCACGGGCAATTCCTTCCGCTCTTAATTCTTCTGTGATGGTAATGTCTAACGCAACTGTTAAGCCACCTTCAACACTTACTAGCCATCCTGGAATATCTTGTGCTAAAATTTCGAAATCGTTTAAGTCTAATGCAATTGCTTCACCTTCAATTTCTCCACTCCACCCGCTGTTTGCTTCTATTTTAGCAATGTCATCAGCTGTGAATTTCGCTACCAATACAGAAATTGCTTTCATTTGTTTTCCGTATTTCGGTCCGATTGTTTTGAAATTTGGTTTGATGCTTTTAACTAAAACCCCATTTCCTTCTTCTAACAATGTCAACTCTTTTACGTTTACTTCTGAAAGAATTAAGTCTTTTACGTGATTGATGTTGTCTGAGAACGATTTACTCAACGTTGGAACCATTATCGTTTGCAACGGCTGACGAACACGAATTCTCTCTTTTTTACGAATACCCAACACCAATGAAGAAACGCGCTGTGCGATGTCCATTTGCGCTTCTAATTCCGAATCGATGATTGATTGATCTACTTTCGGGAAATCTGCTAAATGCACAGAAATTACATCGTGACGCTTTGTAACCGCATTTAAGTCGTTGAACAATTGATCCATAAAGAACGGAGCAATTGGTGAACCTAAAATAGCTACTGCTTCTAAACATGTGTACAATGTTTGGTAAGCTGATAATTTATCTTTTGAGTCGTCGCTTTTCCAGAATCTTCTTCTACACAAACGAACGTACCAGTTGGATAATTGATCTGTAACGAAATCTTGAATCAAACGTCCCGCTTTTGTTGGTTCGTAAGTTTCGAATGCTTCTTCTACATTTTGAATTAATGAATGTAATTGAGACAATACCCAACGGTCGATTTCAGGTCTTTCATTCAATGCAATATCAGGAGCTGAATAATCAAAACCATCGATGTTTGCATACAAGGTGAAGAATGAATACGTGTTGTATAATGTTCCGAAGAATTTACGTTGCACTTCTGTAATTCCGTCTAAATCGAATTTCAAGTTGTCCCACGGTTGTGCGTTTGTAATCATATACCAACGCGTAGCATCTGGACCGTATTGCTCTAAACATTTGAATGGTTCAACCGTATTTCCTAAACGTTTCGACATTTTTTGTCCGTTTTTGTCTAGTACTAATCCGTTTGAGATTACATTTTTATACGCTACTTTGTCGAATACCATCGTTGCAATTGCGTGCAACGTATAGAACCAACCACGTGTTTGATCCACACCTTCTGCAATGAAATCACCTGGATATCCTTTGTTATCGTCGATTAATTCTTTGTTTTCGAATGGATAGTGCCATTGTGCATACGGCATTGAACCTGAATCGAACCAAACGTCGATTAAGTCAGATTCTCTTTGCATCGGTTTACCTGAAGCAGAAACCAACGTAATTGTATCTACATAGTTTTTATGTAAATCAATCTTCGCATAATTTTCTTCCGACATATCCCCAACGACAAAGTGAGCCAATGGATTTTCAGCCATTAAACCAGCCTTAACCGCTTTTTCACATTCGTTTTTCAATTGCTCAACAGAAGAAATAATGATTCTTTCGTCTCCTTCAGCAGTTGACCAAATTGGAATTGGAATACCCCAGTAACGAGAACGAGATAAATTCCAATCGTTTAAGTTTTCTAACCATTTTCCAAAACGTCCTGTACCTGTAGATTCAGGTTTCCAGTTGATTGTTTTGTTCAATTCCAACATTCTATCTTTCGCAGCAGTTGCTTTGATAAACCAAGAATCTAATGGATAATATAAAATCGGCTTGTCAGTTCTCCAACAATGTGGGTAACTATGCTCGTATTTTGAAACGTTGAACGCTTTGTTTTCTAATTTTAACTTTAATGCAATACGGTCATCTACAGACATATACGCTTTCAAGTCAGCGATGATGTTATTTTCCGCTAAAAGTTCTTTTTGTTTTTCAAACTCTTTTTGCTTTTCATCGTCTGAAAGGTAGTCTGCTTTTACATATTCGTTTGCAAAACCGTAGATGTTATCGTTTAATTCTTTTCTGAATTTCCCCTGTAAGTCCACCAAAGGAACTAAATTTCCATTTTCGTCTTTCACCAACATTCCAGGAACACCCGCATCAGCAGCAACTCTCGCATCATCCGCACCAAAAGTTGGAGCGATGTGAACGATACCTGTACCATCTGAAGTAGTAACGAAATCACCACTGATCACTCTGAATGCTTCTTCAGGAGTTTCAGACGGTAAAACCCCTGGTAATAATTGTTCGTATTTGATTCCAACTAAATCAGAACCTAAACATTCACCAGCGATGAAATAAGGGATTACTTTGTTGTCTTTTATGAAACCTAATAAATCACTTTCTGATTCAACAGCATTAAATCCTTTTCCTCCAAATTGGTAATCTACCAAGTTTTTCGCAAGGATTACATTGATTGGTTCGAATGTGTATTTGTTGAATGATTTCACCAATACATATTCAATTTTTGGTCCAACGCATAATGCCGTGTTGGATGATAATGTCCATGGGGTTGTCGTCCACGCCAAAAAATTGATATCGCCATCCGCGTTAAACGGCGTTTTTTCCCCATCCACAATTTTAAATTGTGCCACAACTGTCGTATCCGTAACATCACGGTAACAACCCGGTTGATTGATTTCGTGTGATGATAAACCAGTACCTGCTTTTGGAGAATACGGTTGAATTGTATATCCTTTGTAGATTAAATCTTTTTCATATAATTGGCCCAACAACCACCAAACTGACTCCATGTATTTTGGTTCGTAGGTAATGTATGGGTCATCCATATCCACCCAGTAACCCATTTTTTCAGTCAGGTTGTTCCAAATATCTGTGTAACGCATAACCGTTTCCTTACACGCTTTGTTGTAATCTTCAACAGAAATTTTTGTCCCGATATCTTCTTTTGTGATACCTAATTCTTTTTCAACACCTAATTCGATTGGAAGTCCGTGCGTATCCCAACCTGCTTTACGTTTAACTTGAAAACCTTTTAACGTTTTGTAACGACAAAAAATATCTTTGATTGAACGAGCCATAACGTGGTGAATACCAGGTAGTCCGTTAGCAGAGGGAGGTCCTTCAAAAAACACAAATGGTTTATTTCCTTCACGAGTAGAAATCGATTTTTCGAAAACTTTATCGATGTTCCATTTATCTAAAACAGTCTGTGCCACATTCGGCAAGTTTAACCCTTTGTATTCCTGATATTTTTGACTCATTGTATTGAAAAATTATGCGAGTACGAAGATAGTAAAAAAGACATTAGACTGCAAGATTAGACATAAGATCGCTTTGCTTTAAGACATTAGACCGCTACGCTCAAAGACTGATGAGTTTTACTCGATAGAGTTGAATACAGATTATAATTAGACCGATATTTCATAAAGAAATATCGGTCTAATTATCATTTTTCGATCTATTTAATCTATTTCGTCTTACCAACCAAGTGCATAAGTCTTTGAGCGACGAAGGAGCGTTCTAATGTCTTTGAGTGCTGATTTATCAGCACGGTCTAAATGTCTCTCAAATGTCTTTCAAAATAAATCGAACCGTTTGTTGCGTTTTTTGTTCAACAATTACTTCTTTCGCTTCCGTTACACGTTCAATAGTCGCTTGGTCGTAATGACGAATAGTTACCAATTCTAATCCTTCTGTATATTCAACGTTGTACGTTTCTTGAAAGATTCCTAGCAATTTTTGAATGTCGATTTTATCTTGATCTAATGCAACAGAAAAACTTAACGCTGAATTTTGCATCAAGTTGATTTTAGCATTTACAGAAGCCAAACGGTTGAAAATATCACTTAAGTTTTCTTCAACGATGAATGAAAAATCTTTTGGAGTAATCGATAAATACAACTGATTCATTTTGAAGATGAACGAAGGAATCAAATGATCTTTTTCAGTAGATTCTTGAATTATTGTTCCTTCAGCGTGAGGATTGATAAACGATTTCACATACAATGGAATCCCTTTATTTTGTAATGGTTTGATTGTTTTTGGGTGAATAACTGTCGCACCGTAATACGCTAATTCGATTGCTTCTCTAAAAGAAATACTATCTAATTTTACAGTGTTATCGAACCATTTTGGGTCTGCATTTAACATTCCTGGTACATCTTTCCAGATTGTTACACTTTCTGCGTTGCAACAATAAGCGAAAATTCCGGCTGTATAATCTGAACCTTCACGACCTAAAGTAGTTGTAAATCCTTCAGAAGTATGACCGATAAATCCTTGCGTCAATTGAATATCGAATTCTTTAAAGGCAGGAGTAAATTTTGTATTAATTAAATTTTCAGTGATTGTCCAATCAACAGTTCCTTCTCTGTAGTTATTGTTAGTCCTTATCAATTGTCTTGAATCTGCCCATGTAACTGAATGTCCTTCTTCACGCAAGAATGCTGAGACAATCATTGTAGATATTACCTCTCCCAACGAAACAATTTGATCGTAGATATAATCGTAATTATCAGAACGAGGTTGATCGAATTTTGCTTTTAGATTTTCAAAAAGGCTTTCAACTTCAGTATAGATAGCTAGTTGTTTTTCTGTGAATAATTCGTTTAGGATAGCTAAATGGAATTGTAGTCTATCGTCCACTAATTCTGTAAATGTTTTTTTGTCGTTCTGCCAAAGAGCATCCACAATTTTTTCCATTTCATTTGTGGTTTTCCCCATAGCTGAAATGATAACAGTTCGTTTTTCACCACCAAAAAGAGAAAGGATATGTGATACGTTTCTTACTGACACACCATCTTTTACAGAAGCTCCTCCGAATTTAAAAACTTTCATTTTTCATTTTTTAGAGTGCAAAACTAAGAATAAAATAGTTGGGAATAATAACCTGATTTAGCTTAATTTATCAGCTAAAATTCGCATTTCGATTGAGGGTGAAATTTTTTCGTAAAGAATGTTGAAAACAGCTTCTACAATTGGTAATTCAACTTGAAACTTTTTATTGATTTCAATTAAGCATTTAGTTGCATAATATCCTTCAGCAATCATTTCCATTTCCAATTGTGCTGTTTTCACTGAATAACCTTTTCCAATCATAAAACCAAAAGTTCGGTTTCTTGAGAATTTAGAATAAGCCGTTACCAATAAATCGCCTAAATAAGCACTTGATTTAACGTCGCGGTGAATAGGACTTACTTCATCGATAAAGTTTTCAATTTCTTGAACTGCGTTAGAAATAAGTACAGATTGAAAGTTATCTCCATATCCTAAACCAGAACAAATTCCTGAAGCTAGGGCATAGATGTTTTTTAATACAGCTGAAAATTCTGTTCCAAATAAATCGTCTGAAACCGTGGTTTTGATATAACGACAGGATAATAATTTAGCTAAATGTTCAGCGCTTTTTTCACGTTGACAAGCGATCGTAAGATAAGAAAGTCTTTCAAGCGCAACTTCTTCAGCATGACATGGTCCACAAATGATTCCAATTTTGTCGTAAGGTGTACCAAATGTTTTGTGAATGAAACGAGCAGGAATTGCGTTGTATTCAGGGATAATCCCTTTTACAGCCGAAAAAACAACTTTGTCTTTGAATAATTCTTGGGGGAAATTTTCGAAAATTTTAACCAAAAAAGCAGATGGTGTTGCGATAATAATAATGTCACTACTCACTATAATTCTTTGTAAATCAGAACTTACATTGATTTTTTCTAAATCGAATTCAACGGATTGTAAGTAATTCGGATTATGTTTGAATGCATGAATATGCTCAACGGCATCGTCATTTCTCATCCACCAATTCACTATTGGAACGTTATTACATAGAATTTTTACTAGAGCTGTAGCCCAACTACCTCCTCCAATAACCGCTATTTTGTTGCTTTTCTCCATTAATTACCTTGTAAATGTAAAAAAATTATTTGAATTGGTTGTTAATGATGATGATTGGGGGGATTTATTTTCAAGTGATTTAACTATTTGTATAACACTTTTTCTAGGGACAGTTGATGTAATAAGTATGTCTCCCTTTCAGGGCTTAATTTGTAAGGTGAGTCTCTACTCGATGGGCTTCACCCATCGTTGATGGATTTAACCCCTTCAGGTTTATCGATTTTAAATCAGTCTAAACTTTCAGTAATCAGATCACCCATCGTTAATGGATTTAACCTTTTCATGGTTGAAATTCAGTTTTAAGTATTAATCGTCTAACTTATGATTTGCTTTTTTTCCCTGAATGGGCAACATCTATCAACATAGGGTACAGCCCTATGAAACTAACATAAACCATTGAGTCAAGGCCTGAAAGGCTGAAATTTTTCATGAGTTAAAATCTTTGAAAGTGCTTAAAAGTAAAACGAGAATCAAGTCTAATAATTTTTAATTTCTTTAAATGATTTTCAGATTTTAAATCAGTCTAAACTTTCAGTAATCAGATCACCATCGTTAATGGATTTAACCTTTTCATGGTTGAAATTCAGTTTAAAGGATTAAACTTTTAATTTATGATTTGCTTTTTTTGCCCTGAAAGGGTAATATCTATAAACATAGGGTGCAGCCCTATGAAACTAACAAAAAACAAGTGCGTTAAGGCCTGAAAGGCTGAAATTTTTCATGGGTTAAATTCTATGATAATGCTTAAAAGTAAAACGAGAATCAAGTCTAATATCTAACGTCTAAAAATCTAACTTCTAAATCAATCTAGATTTACAATTCCCCTAATAATTCTAAGGTTTCTTTGGATGCGACTTGTTCAGCCATTTTTTTGGAACTACCTACACCTCGACCGTAATTTATATCATTCACAATAGTCTGAATTGTATAAGTCCAGCTATTTCCATTGTTAACTTCTGAAATTACTGCGAAATCTAATTTAAGTTGTTTTTTTTGACTCCAGATGTATAATTTGGATTTAAAGTCGATTTCTTCTTCAAGAATACGGTTCAAATCAACGAAACTTTTGAAAATATGGTTGTTTACGCATTTTTTTACCGCTTCATAGCCACTATCTAAATAAATTGCTCCCATTACTGCTTCAAAAGCGTTTCCTTCTAATGTGTTAAGGTTAATCGTTCGACCCTTTTGATAACGAATGATTTCTCTTAACCCCATTTCTTCTGCAATTATTGAGAGAGTTTTACGACTAACTAATTTCGATTTAATTTTCGTTAACTCACCTTCGTCTTCGTTAGGAAAACGATTGTAAACAAATTCAGCCACAACAGCATCTAAAATAGAGTCGCCTAAAAACTCTAAACGTTCGTTAGAAGATTCGGATATGCTGTTGTTGCTCAATGATTTATGAGTAACAGCCTGTACGAAATGAGATAGGTTTTTTGGACGGTAACCAAACCGTTTAATGATGAATCGCTTAATTTTTCTTTCACTCTTTGATCTATTGAAAGAAAAGAATGAACTAAACGAAAACAAAATTTATGCTTTAAATTTTTTAACAATCACACTTGTGTTGTGACCTCCAAATCCGAATGTATTCGAAATTGCAATATTCACAACTCTTTCTTGTGCTTTGTTAAAAGTAAAGTTCAATTTGTTATCAATCTCTGGATCATCTGTGAAGTGATTGATTGTTGGAGGAACGATATCATTTTTAACCGCTAAAATACAAGCGATAGCTTCAATAGCTCCAGCAGCACCTAATAAGTGTCCTGTCATTGATTTAGTTGAACTAATGTTCAAGTTATAAGCATGTTCTCCAAATACATGTTGAATAGCTTTTACTTCAGCAACATCTCCAAGTGGAGTAGAAGTACCATGAACATTTACATAATCAACTGCAGAAGGCTCAATATTTGCATCTTCTAATGCGGCAATCATTGTATTTCTTGCACCTAATCCTTCAGGATGTGGAGCTGTCATATGATAAGCATCTCCAGACATACCACCACCGATAACTTCAGCATAAATTGTAGCACCTCTTTTTATTGCATGCTCATATTCTTCAAGAATGATTGCACCAGCACCTTCACCTAAAACAAAACCTTCACGGTCTAAGTCGAATGGGCGAGAAGCAGTTTGTGGATCATCATTTCTTGTTGATAATGCTTTTAATGCATTGAAACCTCCAACTCCCATTTGATTAACAGCAGCTTCAGAACCTCCAGTAACGAAAGCGTCCGCTTTTCCTAAACGAATGTAGTTGTAAGCATCTATAATTGCATTTGTAGCTGATGCACAAGCAGATACAGTAACGTAGTTTGGACCACGTAAACCATATTTAATTGAGATATGTCCAGCTGCAATATCAGCAATCATTTTAGGAATAAAGAATGGGTTGATTTTAGGAGTACCATCACCTTCAAAAAAGCCTTTTGCTTCTTCTTGAAATGTTTTCAATCCACCAATTCCTGAACCCCAAATAACACCAATACGGTCTACATTTGGATTTGATTCCATTAACCCAGAATCTGCCATGGCTTCTGCAGCAGAAACCATGGCATACTGAGAAAACTGATCTAATTTTCTTGCTTCTTTACGATCGATAAAATCTTCAACATTGAAGTTTTTTACCTCACAAGCAAATTGGGTTTTGAACAATGAAGCATCAAATTGTTGTATAGTAGCGGCACCGCTTTTACCTTGAACTAAAGATTCCCAATATTCGGCAACCGTATTTCCAATTGGCGTAAGTGCGCCTAAACCTGTAACTACAACTCTTTTTAATTCCATACAGAATAACTTTGCTCAGCGTTCAAATAATAATTTGTTCTTAGTTTTTGTGCTCTTCGATGTAAGAAACAGCATCACCAACAGTTTGGATTTTTTCTGCTTGATCATCTGGAATAGCAATATTGAATTCTTTTTCAAATTCCATAATCAATTCTACTGTGTCAAGAGAATCTGCTCCAAGATCATTTGTGAAACTTGCTTCGTTGTTTACTTCGCTCTCTTCAACTCCTAATTTATCTACTATAATAGATATTACTTTCGTTTTGATTTCAGACATTTCTAATTTTTTTAATGAATTATAAGATACAAAGAAAAAAATTTTGAAGCTAAAAACAAAATTATTATCCATTTTATTACAAACTAAACTTTTATTTAATTCTTATACTTTTTCCTTAACCTAAGCTATGAGAGGGCTTTAAGTGATATTTTTCTTTAAAATTGATTGGCCTATTATTTTCATAGATTTTGTTAATTATTCAATTTTCAGCTCCTTATTTACAAAAATAGAGGGATACTTTTTAACTTTACGCCATGACAAAAATTAAACTAGCTCTTTTTGCTTCTGGATCAGGAAGTAATGCGATCAATATAATCGATCATTTTTCGAACCACCCTTCTATTGAAATTGGGTTTGTATTGTCAAATAAAAAAGAAGCTCTAATTGTTGAAAATGCTCAGAAAAAAGGGGTTAAAGTACTTGTTTTTTCAAATGATGAGGTAGCTGATGGAAACTTTTTGTCGCAGGTTTGTTTGGAGAATGGAATTCACTTTATCGTTTTAGCAGGTTACCTTAGAAAAATTCCTATTGAATTGTTACAGAATTATTCAGAAAAGATGATCAATCTTCATCCTGCATTGCTGCCTAAATTTGGTGGACAAGGAATGTATGGAAACAATGTTCACAAGGCAGTTGTTGAAGCGAAAGAGACTGAAACAGGAATAACAATTCATTTTGTAAACGAACATTTTGATAAAGGGAGAAAGATTGCTCAATTCTATTGTGCTTTAAATCAAACAGATACGTTCGAATTGGTTCAAGCGAAAGTTCAGAATTTAGAGCATGCTTATTTTCCGATTGTAATTGAAAAAACGATTCTTGGTTAATTTTAAGATTATCTTACTTTTTCTTGATAAGAGAAAACACTGTTTTCGAAGGATAAGCAAAAATCAAGGTTCTTTTCAAGGTATTTTTCACTTCATTCTATTACGTAAAATCGCACGTAAATACTTTCCTTCACTCCTTGCTCTAACGTTTAGTCTTCAAAAGCAGTGCTTTTTCTTTTCGCTGAAAAAGCGAAACGTGATTACGTAAAATTTACTGCTAATACTATGAAAAGACCAATTAAATATAACTTCGAATTTATTTTTACACAAATTACATCAGTCTTTGAGCGAAGCGGACGTTCGACTGAGCTCACGCCGAAGTCTAATGTCTTGCAGTCTATCGTCTAAAAAGTCTACTTGACTTCTATTCCGTTCGAAAAGACTTTCTCTTTTACTACTTTTCCAGCTTCGTTGTAGATGATGAATTTTCCATCTTTTTCACCTTTTGAGTAATTGATCTCAGAGCTAACTTTCCCCATCCTATCGTATTGACGCATCGGCCCGTTTAGTTCTCCTTTTTTGTATGTGGTGAATACTGCTGGCATTTTTCCTCCAGGGTAATAATCAAACCATTCTCCGTCTTTGTCTCCGTTTTTATATTGTCCTTCTTCTACTTTTTTAAAGTCTTTGTTAGAATAGGAAACGTAATGCCCGTGTTTAATGCTTTCTTTCACGGTATGACCTTTCATATAGCCATAATCCATTTTTGTTTTAACATCCATTACTTTGTATGATGTTTCGTCTTTTGGAAGTCCATTTTCAAAGTATTCAATCCATTTACCAGATTTGAAATTTTTCGAGTAATGTCCAGCAATTGTTAAATGTCCGGTTGGACTGTAAGAAAACCACTTACCGTGTAATTCTCCGTGTTTGAAAGTTGCTGAATTTTTGATTTTACTATTGTCCCAATAGTTGATCCATTCGCCTTCTTCTTTGCCTTTTGCATACACACCATCCATTAACAGCGTTCCATTTTCATACCACGTTTGCCATCTACCTTCTTTTAAGTCATTTAAGAAATCTCCTTTTTTGAAAGTAGAACCGTCTTTGTATAAATAATGCCAATTTCCTGATTTTAAACCTACTGCATAATGAGCCGTATATGACTTTTCACCAGTAGCGAACCAATAAATCCATTCTCCATCTTGTAAGTCTTTCACAAAATTACCTTGCATATCAGGTGTTCCGGTATTGGTAAACCATTTCCATAAACCGTCTTTTTTTCCGTTTAGGTAATTACCTGTTACGTTTAATTGCCCTTTGTCGTAATAGTAATTATATGCACCGTTTAATACACCATTTTTGTAAGTACTCGTTTTTTCTAAATCGCCTGTGTAATAGAAAAATTTCCATTCACCGTCTTTTTCACCATCTTTGAAAGAACCAGTTAAAAGGTTGTAACCGTAAATACTTTTTTCTTCGAATAGTCCGTTTGGTAGACCATTTTTATAGTTATACCATTCTTTTACCGTTCCTGTCGTATGGAAAATAGTTAATTCACCATTCCCATCGATAATTGTTTGTGTGTGTTTTGGATCTGGAAGCCAGAAAGCTCTTACATACGTTACGCTGTCTAATTCTTCCTCTAATGAACGCTCTCTTCCGTCTAAATAATAGTTTTTCCAAATGCCTTTTGGTCGACCCATTTCGAACATACCTTCTCTTGAAAGCAAACCTGTCTCATTCCACTCACGAAAAACACTGTCTTGGCGATCCATTTTGAAATAACCTTCTTGTTTGAGTTTTCCATTTGGATAATACAAAACTACTTTGCCATCCAAGCGTTCTCTGAAATAATTCCGCTCTTCTTGTAAAACACCTAACTTATCGTAGTATGCCCATTTACCATGTTTTTCTTTGCTGTCGCCTCTTCCATCTAAATAATAACATCCAGCAGATTGAACTTTGGTTTTGTTGAAATCCCAATAGATAACATCTTTTTTAGATAAATTTTCAGTTTTGATTTCTCTTTGCGCAGAAAGAATAAAAGGTAAAATTACGACAAGGACTTTTAAATAATTTAACATACTTTCAACTTTTTTGTATAATGGTTTTGATTCTAAAAGTTACATACTTCCTAAAATTCCATTGATTAAAAGGAAAACGCCAAAACCTAGGAAAACGATACCAATGAAGTGATTTAGTGATTTTAAAAACTTATCCGTCACCAACGGACGTAATTTTTTTGCTCCAAAAATCTTTAACAGATCTAAACAGAAAAAAGTAATCATGATGATGGTAATAAAAAACAATACTGGTGCTGATTCCCCATTAGACATTTTCGTGTTTTTTGAAGCCAATGTCATCACACTAAACCAATAAAAGATAACCATTGGATTAGCGAAATTCAAGAAAAAACCTTTTAAAAACAATAAAAGATAATCTTTTTGATTGTGAATCACATTTCCATCATCGTCCGTTTTTGAGTGTTTTATTTTTTTGAAAAAAGTTAAAACACCATAAATAATAAATAGACTTCCTCCTAAAATTTTAGCAAATTCGGTGTTTTTCCCTTCTGTTAGATTTTGAACTTCGTAATAAAAAATATAGGCAATTAAAATGTAAATGAAATCACTCAATAAAACCCCAATATCAAAGCATATAGCCGCTCTAGCTCCTTTACGAATGCTTGTTTCAAGTAGAATGAAGAACACAGGTCCTACCATAATACTCAATAAGAAGCCAGTAACTATTCCTTTTAAAATTAAATCAAACAAAACGTACAGATTGGTTTATTTACAAAAATAGCAATTTTGATGAAATAAAAATGGGTTATTGTTTTGGTTGTTGGGCGATGGTTGTTTTGGGTTGTCGTTGGTTGTAGAGACGTGATTAATCACGTCTCTACAACCAACGTCAACCCACAACATTAAACAGGACCACCCAAAATAGATTTAATATTATTTTAATATATAAATTATTGATAATAAGGGAGTTGATTTTCTATATTAAAATTGTGTTAATTTAAAACCAACTAAAATTATTAAACAGTTCATTTTAGTTAATTCAATGTTAACGGTCTTTTAATTTCTTTCTTATTTATATGCTCTAAATTTGCTGCGAACAAGATGAATAGTGTGTTTTGTTCATTACAGATGTTTAAATAAGATAAAAATGATCAAAAGCAGTGTGTTATTTATTGGGTTGTTTTTCTCTCAATTTTTGATAGCTCAAAGTGGTTTGGAAAATGTTATTGTAGAGAAATATTATGTTTCTGATGACAATGACACATTATCAAATAAAATATCTGGAAACCTTCCTGTTGGGTCAACTACGTATAGAATATATGTCGACTTAAAACCAGGTTACCGTTTTCAAGCTGCTTATGGAAATCCTGAACATCCTTTAAAAATTGAAACAACAACTTCTTTTTTTAATAATACTGCACATGGCAGTACTATACCAAATGTTATCGCTCAACGATCTCTAAATAAAAATACGGTAATGTTAGACTCATGGTTGTCGGTTGGTGCAGCAGGTGAGGATCTATTTGGAATCATGAAAGAATTAGATGATACATTAGAGACCGTTTCTCATCAGGGGAAATTTCTGCAAAATAAAAGAAATGGTTCCCTTTCATCAAAGGATGGTTTCATGAAAGGTAGTCAAATCCCAAGACCAACTTTTTTTGCTATAGATGAACAAGTTGAAATTTTCGGAAATAACAAATCGGGATCTTCATTTGTTCTAACAAATGGAGCGTGGGCATGTTTAGGAGGTTCGGTTGGTCCAGATTCTTTAACAACGAATAGAGTACTTATTGCTCAAATGACAACTGATGGAGATTTTTCTTTTGAACTAAATATACAAATAGGTTCTCCTTTACTAGGTGTTCCGCAAAGATTTGTAGCGAGAAATCCTGTTGAAGGTGAATTTTCGATTCCTTCATTAATCTATTTTGATAAAAAAGTTCGGTCTAGAAAAGAAAATAAGAAAGTTAAAAACAATAAAAATTAAAATTTAAGAAAGATGAAAAAAATTACTTTACTATTTGGTTTAGTTGCATTTAGCACAATTGTTAGCGCTCAAAATGGGTTAGAACAAATTATTGTAGAAAAATATTATGTTTCTAATGCAGTTGATGCAGCAGGTTCAGCTGGTACTTTACCTGTTGGTTCTGTAACTTATCGAGTTTATGCTGATATGTTGACAGGTTATAAATTTCAAGCAATGTACGGAGACGCAAGTCATCCGCTTAAAGTTGCGACTTCAACTTCATTTTTCAATAATGAGGATAGAGGAGAGAAGTTAGGTGAACAAATATTAAATATGCATTTAAAGAAGAACTCTGTTGCATTGGATTCTTGGTTTTCAGTTGGAGCCGCTTCAGAAGGTCAATTTGGCGTTCTTAAAACGGAAGATGATGGTCTTGAAAATTTACTTCCGATTAGTAGCGATGTCATGTTGAAAAACACAACACCATATATGGGATTAGCATTGAATGTGCAAGATGGAATTATGTCAACTGCAGATTATCCAGAGGCAGTTACTTTAGCAGGTATAAGTACTCAACTAAATATTTTTGATTCTCAAAGTCAACAAGGAAACTCATTTGAAGTAACAAATGGAGCAATTTCTGCTATGAATGGAGCAAAAGGGCCAACAGCAGAAAACAGAGTTTTGCTTGGACAATTTACTACTGATGGAGATTTTTCTTTTGAATTGAATATACAAATTGGTACACCAACACCAGGTGTTTCTCAGAAATATGTTGCTAAAAACCCTACAGGTGCTGAAATTTCTATTCCAACTTTAATTTTGGTTCCAAATGTTGCACCGAGTATAACTATTTCAGCGGCTACATCAGCTAATGTTGGCGATGTTGTAACAATTGGAGCTACTGCTTCAGATGCAGATGGAACAATTGATAAAGTTGAATTTTTTGTCGATAATGTATCAATAGGTACTGATTTAACTTCTCCTTATTCTTTCAATTGGACAGCAGTTGCTGGAGCACACGATTTTAAAGCGGTTGCAACAGATAATTCAGGAGCTACAAAAACTTCTTCAGTTTCATCAATTACAGTAACCGTAGTAGGAAACAACGCTCCTTCTATTACTTTAACAGCACCTACAACAGCGGTTAAAAATGAAGTAGTTGTATTATCAGCAACTGCAGCAGATACTGACGGAACTATCACACAAGTTGAATTTTTTGTAGATAATGTTTCTGCTGGTGTTGATGCTACTTCTCCTTACTCAGTTAATTGGACAGCAGTAACTGGTTCGCATGCTTTCAAAGCAATTGCAACTGATAATTCTTCAGGAACTACAACTTCTTCAATTATAAACGTTACAGTTACAGATCCTTCTATTGGAATAAATGAATTAAATAGTACAGACAAATTTGTTTCTGTATTTCCAAATCCTGCAACTTCTGAATTGAATATTACTGTTAAAAATGCAAAAGTTAGTAATGATAACTTTTACATCCTGAACGATTACAAAGGAGCTTTAGTTTTTAAAGGTGAATTTGGTCAAATTACAAATGAGCATACTGAAACAATAGATATTTCAACTTTAACTAGTGGAGTTTATTTCTTAACTGTTTCTTTAGCTGGAGAAAAAACTATTAAAAAGATTAGCGTACAATAATCATAAAGATTAGTATAAAATACTTACTGAGAATAATTTTATTTTCAGTAAGTGTTTTTTATTTAGTACAATAAAGAAAAATTAAATTATTGGTAAACCATTTTTTAAAATTGAAATGAGAAAGTCATATTTATTACTGGTCGTAATTTTCTTAACGTCATTTACTTCGTTTTCTCAAGGGATTGTTCGAGGTAAAATATCGGATGAAAATGGTGAAACCTTATTTGGTGTTAGAATTTATCTTAAAACAAACAAAACTGTTTTTACTTCATCTGATTTTGATGGTAATTATTCAATTAAAATTTCTGAATCAACTCCACAAACATTAGTAATTTCTTATACCAGTTT
>SXGQ01758251.1_pt1 | contig 26817 bp, 35 predicted proteins | sample 3178371 | NCBI WGS metagenome assembly SXGQ01 (sample SAMN11356859, study PRJNA531348) | freshwater metagenome | isolation source: freshwater sample F1-20 | place: China: Fuxian Lake, Yuxi | collected 2017-12-25 | reverse complement strand
GCCGCTTGGCCCTGCCCGCGAGAACAACAATGGCCCGCAAGAACGCAACTTTCACTGGAAAACCACACACGCGCGTGTCGACGCCGCTTGTGGTGTTTTATGGCGCGCTGGACAAGCGGTATCCCGGCAACACGGAGATTCCGATTCCGCCCCTTGAGACGGTGCACACCAAGCACGGCCCCGTCGATCAGGCGTTGATTTTCGCGGACTTCATCGTTCGCAAGATTGCCCCGATTGCGCTGGAAAAACTGCATCTCGATTCGTACGCTATGACGTTGGCAGGCTGCGAACGGATTACTGACCTGAACTCCGCAGAAGCAGCCATTGAACTCGTTGAAGCCCACGCTGTGGATATTGAGGTACAGCCGGATGGACGTCTTAGCCCCACGGCTTACGACCGTGCCTCCCGCGTCGCCACGTACACCTTGAACACCGTCAAGAAGGCCAAGAGTGCCGTCGCACAAGCCCGCAAAGGACCGCCGCGCGGGGACGTCGAACAACTGGCCATTGAAGCCGTCCTCAACGCAGAGCGCTGTATCTCTGTCGCCGACGAGTTGTACCCCGACGCGACGTGGGCCGTCGTCAACGCGATGCTTGAAGCCCTTTGACCAAAAGCCAAGCGGCTGCGCCGCTTGGCGTTACCCGAGAGAACAACAATGGCCCGCGGACGCAAAAACGCTTCTTTCACCCTCGACCAGACATACGGCTCTGGACACGGCGACCGCTCGCTGATCCAAAGATTTTACGCTACGTTGAACAAACTGTACCCCGGTGATACGCCTGTCCCGATTCCACCAGAGTCACAGGTTCATCCGAAGCACGACGCAGAAACGCAAAAATATATCTTCGCGGACTACGCGGTTCGCAAGATTGTCCCGATTGCGTTGCGCGCTGTGGTTTTGGAGGCGCAGGCTGCGAAGTTGGAGAGGTTGAAGCCGATTACTGACGAAAAAACTGCCGACGTTGCCGCCAGCGCCGCCCACACCGCCGCCCACACCGCCGAACTCCGCCGCGCCGCCGTCATCGGCGGCGGTGGGGACGACGACTACGCCCGCGACACCATCGACGCCGCCTACCACGCCATGAGCACCGCCGGCAGCACCAATCTCGGAAACGCCAAAGTCGCCGCGCACCGCGCCGCTACCACCGCGGACTGCGTCGCCAAGTTGAACCCTGACGCGACGTGGGCCGCCGTCAACGAGATGCTCCAAGCCCTGTAACAACGCCAAGCGGCGCAGCCGCTTGGCCCTGCCCGCGAGAACAGCAGTGGCCCGCAAGAACCCTTCGTACAATCGCGCGCTGACGCACGGATCTGGTACGGGAAGCCGCAGTTTGATCGAACAGTTCTATGCCGGGTTGGACAAGGCGTTCCCCGGTAACAACCCGATTCCGATTCCGCCGCCGTCGCAAGTGCACCCCAAGCACAACGCAACCGCGCAGATGTTTGTCTTTGCCGACTACGCCGCGCGCATGTTTGCGCCGATTACGTTGCGCGAGGTCGGGTTACACCAACTAGCGGACGACTTGGCAAATCTTCCTGAGATCACGGACAAGAAATCTGCTGAAGGTGCAAACTACGCGCTTGACAACGCCCGCGACACCCTAGGGCGTTTTGTCGACGCCGCGCCGAAGCCTTTTGACGGTGGACGCCGTTTCCGGGCCGCTGTCCAAGGCATGCAAGGTGCGAGTATGGCCGCGTTTTCTGCGTACGACGACGACCAACGGTTTTTCGGTGAGCATGTCGTTAGCGCCGTACTCGGCGCGCGCGTTCAAGACAACGACGCGACGTGGGCCGCCGTCAACGAGATGCTTCAAGCCCTGTGACGCCGCTGCCGCCGTCCATCATCGCCGCGCAGCGGTTTCACGCGGGCGAACCCGGCTCGGGTGTCGCGGTCGTGAAGTCGACATTGGGGCGCGCGGCGATGATTGGCGCAGCGTTGTTTCTGCTTGGCGAGCGCGAACGCCTCCTCGCGTACTCGCTCGGCTCGGCTGTGACTTTGGAACTGTTCGTGCTGCTGACGACGCGACCTGACCAGCCCCGCCCATGACCCCGCCGTACCGCGCACGGGCAATCGTGTTTGACCCCGAAGGCCGCGTGCTGCTTGTGCGCGGTCAAGGCCGCGAGCCGCGCTGGTATTTCCCCGGCGGCGGCATCGAGGACGGCGAGATGCCGTACGAGGCGGCGCAGCGCGAAGTGCTGGAAGAAACGGGCGTGCGTGTCCGCGACAGGGCCGTGTTTGTCGGCGTCGAGGACGGGCACTTGTACTTCGCCACGCGCACGGTGTCGCGTAAGCAGTACCCGAGCGTGCTCGACCCCGAGGCTGAAATCATCGACGCCGGGTTCTACTCGATACCGGACGCAATCCGCATGTTGGCTGGGTTTCCCGACGCTCAACGCAGCAAGATAAGCCTCGTTATGTTGCTGCGAGCGCAAAACGCGTTGCTTCGTTAGGCTGTTCGTGGCATTGTGCGGCCTCACTCAACGTGCGAGGCAGCACAATGCTTTACGTAACGGGTCCCCTTGAGGACGCGGCGGTGGGCTACACCCAAGCCGCGCTCCAGTACCTCATGTCGCTCAAGACGGCAGAGTACAACAACTTCCAACTCAGTCTGACGCACGGCATGGCCAACTGGCGCATGACCCCGCCGTGGACCGAGCCGCTCGCGTTCGTGCGAAACACGACCGAGGACCACAACAACGTGGCCGTGATTCACTGGCTGCCCGAGTTCCTGACCAACCGCATCTTTCTGCGCGGCAAGAAGTTGAACATCGGCCTGACGGTGCCCGAAGCCGACCGCGTGCCCGCGTGGCTGGTCGAGCAGTTCAACAAGACCCTCAACGGCTTTATTGTACCGACCGACTGGCAGCGCGAAGTGCTTGTACGAAGCGGGCTGACCTTGCCGTGCGAGGTCATTCCGCACACGCAGGGCGACTACTTCTGGAAAGAGGTCGAGGCGATCCGGGCGCAGATGGACAAGAGCGCCGAGCCGTACACGTTCTACTACGTCGGGACGTGGGTGAAGCGCAAGAACCCGATTGCGGTGCTGCGCGCCTACCTCAAAGCCTTTCCGACCGCCCGGCCTGACGTTCGGCTGGTGATGAAGATTTCGCGCCACAAAGGCGCGCTGGACTTCATTCGGGCGCTGGTGTCGCAGTACAGCACGGCTGACCGTCTGGAGCAGGACATTCAGATTTTCGACGACTTCTTCACGGACTCGCAACTCGCGTGGCTTCACGCGGTCGGGGACTGCTACGTCTCGGCTCACAGGTCAGAAGGCTGGGGCATCGGGTCGTTTCAAGCGGCGCTGGTCGGCAACCGCGTGATTTCCACCGACTGGTCTGCGCCTGTTTCGTACTTGCAGCGGATTGAGACGGGCGGCGTTGACCTGATGATGCCGTACACAATGACGCCTGTTGACGTCGATTCTACGTCAACGTCGTTCATGTTCTCGGACCTTGAGGGCAACGAGCAGCCGATGTGGGCGGCAATCGACGAGGACGCGCTGGTCGAAGCGTACCGCAAGGCCGCGAGCGAGCGGGTGTACCGCACGCCACAGGCGACTGAGCACCTTCGACACGCCTACGGCTGGCAGACTGTTGGCACACAGTTCAAGTTGTACTTGGAACGGCTTGAGGACGCCGTGCGTTGAACAACTTGTTGACTTTTTTCATGTTTTTTGCTCTACTCGCTGGACTAAATCTGCGCTAAGTGCGCAGCCGTCCTGCAAGCGGAGCAAAACATGGCTGGGTCAGCAATCAACGCACTTCTCCTGCAAGGCCCTCAAGGGCCGCAGGGCACCCAAGGCGCAACAGGCGCTCAAGGCGCGACGGGCGCGCAAGGTGCGACGGGTTCGCAGGGCGCGACAGGCGCTCAAGGCGCGACTGGTCCGCAGGGTTCTCAGGGCACGCAGGGCGACCCCGGCTTGCAAGGCCCCCAAGGCAATCAGGGTGCCGCTGGCGCGCAAGGCGCACAAGGCGCTCAGGGTGATCCGGGTCTGCAAGGTCCGCAGGGTGCTCAGGGTGATCCCGGCTTGCAGGGTCCGCAGGGCAATCAGGGTGCACAAGGCGATCCCGGCCTTCAAGGTCCACAAGGCGCACAGGGCGATCCGGGTCTGCAAGGCCCACAAGGCAATCAGGGCGCGCAAGGCGACCCCGGACTTCAAGGCCCGCAGGGCACTCAGGGCGACCCCGGCCTTCAGGGTCCGCAGGGAAATCAAGGGCCGCAAGGTGATCCGGGTCTGCAAGGTCCGCAGGGTAACGACGGCGCGCAAGGCCCGCAGGGTGCTCAAGGCGCACAGGGCGCTCAGGGTGATCCCGGCACGCAAGGTCCGCAAGGCAACGATGGGGCGCAGGGTCCGCAGGGGGCGCAGGGCGCCCAAGGCGCAGCGGCCAACGCGGCTGTTGCCGTCAATCAAGCGTCGCACGGCTTCAGCGTGGGCGACTCAATCCGGTTCAACGGGAGTACGTGGGTCAAGGCGCAAGCCGACTCGGACACGAACTCCGATGTGGACGGCATGGTTGTCGCCGTTGCAGACAGCGCCAACTTCTCGTACCAGATTCCGTGGGTCACACTGTCCATCTTCTCCGGCCTGACGCCCGGTGCGACGTACTTCCTCAGTCCGACCACCGCAGGTGCGCTGACGACCACCGAGCCGACTGCTGTGGGCGACGTCACGAAGCCCGTTCTTCGCGCTTTGAGCGCGACAACGGCTATCTTTGTTGGTATGCGTGGTGCGGTGATTTCGTAAGCCACGTTGACCACGGAGTTGTGAATGTCTGGTTCAGCCTTTACGCTTCAACCCGGTCCGCAAGGTCCGCAGGGTGCGGCTGGTGCACAGGGCGCGCAGGGTTCACAAGGTGCCCAAAGCGCCCTCGCCTTGAATGTCTACACCTCCGACGCAACTTGGACTAAGCCCGCAGGGGCGTCCGTTGTGCAAGTTGTCGCCATTGGCGGTGGCGGTGGCGGTGGCTCTGGTCGACTTGGGGCGACCGGCTCTACACGTGGCGGCGGTGGTGGCGGTGGTGGCGGTGGCGTCACATACTGGATGGTCCCTGCTTCAGCTCTGGGCGCTACCGTCGCAGTGACGGTAGGCCAAGGCGGCGCGGGCGGCGTGAGTCCCACCGTGTGGACTAGCCCCGCGAACGGCACGAGCGGCAACCCCGGCGCAGACGGCACGGCCTCGACGTTCGGCTCGCACGTCTACGCGGCGGGCGGCCTCGGTGGTCAAGGCGGCGCTGGTCTGACCATCATTCCGGGCGGCGCGGGCGCAACGGCTGCAATCCTTCCCGGTGGGTCTGGCGGCTCAGGTGGAGCAGGCGCGACATCGAACCCGACTGCGGGAGCGCAGGGCCTCGGCGCTGGCGGTGGTGGTGGCGGCGGGGGCATGACTGGCGGCAACACGCAGCAGGCCGGGCAGGCTGGCGGCGCTGGTAGCCCCATCCTCGCAGGTGCGACGGCTCTGCCCGGCGGTGCAGGCGGTGTCATCGGCGGAGGCGCGGGCGGCGCGGGCACATCGGTCACCAGCTCGCAGGCTGTCGGCGGCGGTGGTGGCGGTGGTGGCGGTGGTAACCACTCGGGCACTGGCTCTGCCATCGGCGGCGCTGGTGGCGCTGGTGGCTCATACGGCGCAGGCGGTGGCGGTGGCGGTGGTGGCACCAGCCTCTCTGGTGTCGTGTCGTCGACTGGTGTCGGCGGCGCGGGCGCAAACGGAATCGTCTACGTCATCACGTACTGAGAGGACACCATGCAGACTTTTTTGGTCATCGCGCTTGTCGATGGAACGCAGATCACGCGCTTGATGCTTGCTTGGGCTGCGACAGACGCAGAACGGCGCGCGCGGTACTATTGGCGCAACAACACGCTTGGCTGGATTGAAGTACACGCCCCGCTTGACGTGACGGTGCCTGACGACTTTGAGCCGTAACACGGTTTGAGTTGCGTGCGTGGACGCCGGATGCCCGCAACAGCAGCCCGTCGTGACCTTGACCGACATGGCCGAGCGCATGATGTTCGGGCGTTGGGACGAGATGCCTGTAACCACCGCGCGCGGTTGTAGCCCTGACGCGACCGCAGTAACATACACCACGGACGGCAGCACCACCGAAGATACCGGAGTGAGTATGCCGAATCAAGCCCCTGACGAGCAGATTCCAGACGATGTTGTCTACGAGGACGAGGCGGTCGACGCGGCCCGCAAGGCGCGTCCCGCCAAGCGGCGTGAGCCTATGCCCGAGGACGAAGTAGTCGCGGACGACGCGCCTGTTGACGACGAAATCCCCGCCGTTGTGGTCCCGAAGGCGCACAAGGCACCGCCCGCGCAGCACGCGGCTGTGGGCGTGGCAGCGCCCGAGGTGGACGTCAAGAAACTCGTCGACGATTCGGCAGGCGCGACGCCGTACACCGTCATGCTCGCCCTGATTGCGGTCGTGGGCGGTGGCGCTGGCTGGAAGTTCTACCAAAACTACGCCAAGCAGAAGCACGAACAGGCCATGAAGGCGCTGGAAATCGAGCAGTCCAAGGCCGACAAGCAGCAGAGCGACCATCAGGCGTGCGCGGCCAAGAACGCGGCGCTGGTCGCCCAGATTGAGGGCTTGAACGCCAAACTCAGCGCGCTGGAGTCCAAAATCACGGCCATTCCAGACGCCCCGCCCGACGTGGGCTTCTCGGTCAAAGACTTGGACAAGTTGAACAAGCGGGTCAAAGCGGTCGAGAAGAAACTTCAGCCGTTGGCAACCAAGCCGACTGAGTAACGCGCCGCTTGTCGCTGTCTGCCTGCTGTGGTATCGAACACCCGTCGCGCGCGTCTGCGCGGCGTCTGTCCACGGCAGCAGAAAGACGGCAGCATGTTCATCGCGCTTTTCACGCCCACGCACAACCCGAAGTACCTCGACCAGACCTGCGCGAGCCTGACGCACGCGCACTGTGGCGAGCACAAAGTCACGTGGTTCATCGGCTACAACGGCGACGTACAGCCGTCGCAACTGCCCCACGAAGGCGAGTACATGGGCGCTTCGGGGGCGTTCTCCGTCGAGCATGTGCCGCTGGGGAACACGGGCGTGATTGGGGCGCTGAAGCGCGCGCTGTGCGACCACGCGATTGCGCGTGGTGCCGAGTGCGTCGTCGAACTCGACCACGACGATCTGCTCACGCCCGACGCGCTCGTTGAGATTGCCGCCGCGTTTGAGGCAAACCCGGCGGTCGGCTTCGTCTATTCCGACTTCGTGGAGTTTGTCGACAACGGCGACACGTGGACGCCGTATGCGTACAGTCCTGCCTTTGGCTGGGAGACGTACACGTTCGCGGGCCTGCCCAGCGAGCCGCGCTCGCAGGGGCTTGTGACAATGGCGGCGTTTGAGCCGACCGCGAAGGCCATGAGCGAGATTCTCTTTGCCCCGAACCACGTGCGCGTGTGGCGCTCAGACGTCTACACGGCGGTGGGCGGGCACGACGTCACGATGGACGTGGCGGACGACCATGATCTGGTGATTCGCACCTACTTGGCCACCGAGATGCACCGGATTGCGAAGCCGCTGTACGTCTACCGCCGCCACCCGGACGGCGGCAACTCGTTCTTGCAGAAGGTCGACAAGATTCAAGCGATTTCGCGGTCGCTCAAGCACCGCTACCTGCACCGCCTGATTGAACGTGAGTGCCTGCTCAAGAACTACGCGATGCTCGACTTGGGCGGGTCCATCGGCAAGCCGCAGGGCTGGCTGTCGGTCGACTTGGGCGACGCGGACATTGTACACGACCTGACCACGGGGTTGCCGGATGCGCCGGACGGTCGGCCGATTGGCGCGGTACGTGCGGCGGACTTTCTGGAGCACTTGCCCGTGCAGACGGCGACACGCCTGATCCAGAGCGTCTACGACAAACTCGTACCGGGCGGCTGGTTGCTGACGCGAACCCCACATTCAAGCGGACTTGGTGCTGACTGCGACCCGACGCACGTTTCTCGTTGGAATGAAGCGAGTTTCCTCTATCACACGGATGCTGTCAAGCGGCAGTATCTCAAGCACCAGATGCCGTGGTTGACTTGCCGTTTTCAGCGCGTTAGGCTCCACGTTGAACATTACGACATTTCATGTAACGACTTTCGTATTCCCCCGATTCCTTACGTTGTGGCCGACTTGTGTGCGTTGAAAGGCCAGCGCCAGTCGGGGGCGACGTTCATTTGACGGAGACTGGCGATGCTCAAGTGGCTTCTTCTGGGTGCGGGTGCGGCGGCGTTCCTGATTTACAAGGGGCGGCAGCAGTCGTCCGCAGGTGAGGCAACAGGCACGCCCCTCGCGCCACCGCCGCTGACGCGCTGGCCTGAGCGCGTCCTGTTCGTCGGGGATTCCCTGAGCGTCGGCGCGTCGCCCGTGTTCAAGCAGAAGTTGATGGAGCGGGGCGTCAAGGCGTTTGAGAACGTCGGCGTTGTCGGCTCCACGATTCCGCAGTGGGCGACAGGCAAGCACGCGGCCAAACTCGATGCCGCGCTGCGCGACTTCAAGCCTGATTTGGTCCTGATTAGCCTCGGCACGAACGACGAGTCGGGACGGCGGCCGCGCTACTCCGGCCCGACCTACGACGTGGCGAAGGCGGCCGCTCCGGCAATCGCGGCGCTGAAGGCCAAAATCAAGGCGTCTGGGGCAACCAGCGTGTGGCTCGGCCCGCCCGCCGTCGTGCCCGAGTTGTGGGTGATGGACCCGAACTTCCGCAAACTCCTTGCTGACACGTGGAAGTCGCTGTACTTCAGCAGTGAGGGGCTGCCCTTCACGAAGGTCAAGGACAAGGTTCACCTGACCGGGAAAGACAACGCGTTGTGGGCCGACAGTTTCATCCGGTGGATGGAGTCCGGCGGAAAGGCTGTTTCGTGAAGTCAGTGCAGAGCGTGACCTGTCTCGATTGCGCCACCAAGTACCGGACGATGTTCAAGAAGGGCGGCAAGGTGCCCGCCCGGCTGTGCCCCAAGTGCAACAGCGAACGCTACACCGTCAACCCCGTGGTCCGCGAACGTGACGACGCCGCGTCAAACTTCTGAGATTTCGTGTCCGGTTCGCCCGGATACGGGCGTCTACTTCAACGCCTGCCTTGCCAAACGCCGTGATCGCCTTTCGCAACTCGCCGTTGGCCTTGCTGGACGTCGTGCGGCTGTTGACGAGGTTGACGACGAGCGCAAAACTTGTCGCCAACCGCTCAAGTAGCGCGTCCGCGTTGCTCTCCCGCGCCATTTCCATCGTCATCTGGTAGGTCGCGGGGTCGGCCGCAAGCAGTTCCAGCATCTCGCTGCGTGTTTGACTCGGCGTGCACGCGATCTGCATGAGCGGGGGCAGCGCGCGCACAGTTTTGGTGGGAACGGGCCACTCGGCCGGGTCCGTGAGTGACCGAAGCAGGCAATACGCGCTCTCGACCGCGAGTTTGAGGGAGCGCACGCCGGACTTCAGCACCACGAAATCGGCTGTGAACTCGGACGCATCGGACTTGTTCAGCACGTCCTGCATGTACACCAGCAAGTTGTGGAAGTCGATGACCGCGCCCATGCTGCGCCAATCGGGGCTGTCCGCGAGGCGCTTGATCCAAGCCTCTGCGCTGGCCGTCGTCGTCGGTGACGGCGGGTCTTTGAGCGTGTCTTTGACCGCCTCCAGCAACGCCGTCGCCACGTTCTTTCGCAGCACGTCCACGATCTGGTAAGTGCGCGTCTGGTTGGGTTCGATCTTGTACAGCGTCCGCGTGCTGGTCGTTTCCGGTATCTCGGCCTGCGGAATCGTGTACCCGCTCACTTGGGCAAACTCGCGCAGGGCTTCGTTCAGCGCGCCCAGACCTTCAGCCCGCTCCGCGCGACTGAAGGTCACGGGGCGGTTCCAGAGCCGCTCGATTTCGTAGGCCAGCACGCGCGCAGCCTCACGCATCGCCCCAAGATGCGCGGTGTCAATCCGCTGCGTGCCCACTTCAACTTGCTGCTGCGGCTTGACGATTTGGCGACGCTGGACCGTCCCGCCCATCGCCACCGTCTGCTTGCCGCGCAGTCGTTGTGCGCCGCTGACGCTCTCCAGCATGTTCGTGAACGCGAACAGGGGCAGCGTGTCCACCACAATGGGGCGAACGGCGGTGGACACCTGCCGTGCGACAACTGCCCACGGCACCATGTCCGTGCTCACGGTGATGGGCGGCATTTCTTCCAGCGCCTCGGCGACCGTGCCTAGCCCTTCAACCCCGAGCGCGCGCAGATACATCGGCAGCAACACACGCGCGACGTGATCTGAACCCGCGTAGAACTGCGAACCCCGCGACGCCACGGCAGGCTTGGGCGCGGCCTTTGCCGCAGGCCGCAGGTTGAGGTCGAGCAACGCCGACAACTCGGCTATGCCGCTGTCAAACACGATGCGGAGTTCTTCGACCACGGACTCGGGCTGCGCGTACAACGGCGTGCGGCCTTCGTCGAGCAACGCGAGCACCTTGTCGCCGACAGCAACGGCTTTGGGCAGCGCGTCCACGATAAACTTGCGTGCCATAGCCAAGTCGTAGTCGCTTGACGCCTCAGTCACGGTTGAAAACGCCCGGTAAATGTCGAGCGGACCGTAGTTGCGCTCCGTGACGACCAACTCGGGATTGTTGTACAAGATACGCTCAATGGCCCGCACAGCCAGTTGCATCTTGGGCTGGTCACTTGCGTTCACAGCGTCGATAAACGCGACCTGCTCCCCCTCCAGCGTGCGGTTGGCATTTTTGGGAGAGATGACTAATCTCCCGTCAGGCCCCGTAAACACCACGCGGCCAATCGTGCTGGCGACGATTTCGGTGACGTTCCGCAGCGCCGCGTACTCTAGTTGCGTTTTGGTTGATTTCGCCATGCCGGGAGATTAGTCATCTCCCCCAAAAATGCCAATCAGTTTCGCGCGGGAGCGTCGAAGAACGGCTTTATGTCGGCCAGATTGGACGACAGGGGCATGTTCGGCAGGCTGCGGATGATCGCGTGCCCGTAGTTTTTGGTCCGAAGGCGCTGGTCCAGCACGACAACAACGCCACGGTCGTTTGCGTCACGGATGAGCCGCCCAACGCCTTGACGCAGGGTCATAATCGCGCGCGGCAGCGAGAACCGCTGGAACCAGTCGTCGTAGCGTTCCGCGAGCGCGTCGAGCACCGGGTTGCCGAACTCGGGGAACGGCAACTTGTCGATGAACACGCAGGACAGCGCCTCACCGGGCACGTCGACGCCCGTCCAGAAACTTGTGGTGCCCAAGAGCACGCTGCTGACGTCGTTGCGAAACTCCGACGTCAGAAGCGTTCGCGGCGCGTCACCCTGCTGAAGCACGCGGTACGGGCAGCCCGACGCACGCAGGGCGTCGCCTGCGATGCGGAGGTTGCGGTACGACGTGAACAGGCCCAGCGTGCGTCCTCGGGCGTGCTTGACCGTCTCGCAGATTGCCTCGGCCATAGCGTCCCGAAACTCGTCGGAGTTGGGGTTGTCGGGAATCCCAGACGGCACAATCAGCAGCCCTTGCCGCTGGAAGTTGAACGGTGACGGCAGGTCCGCGTAGTCCGTGTGGTCGCGCGGAGCGCCGAGTTCGGTGCGGACGAGTTCAAACGTGCCCTGCGCCGTGAGCGTGGCGGACGTGCACACGACAGACGGCCGCTTGTAGAGCGTCTGGTGCAAGACCTGCCCCGGCTCGACGACCTTGATGGACGCGCTCGGGCTGTTGCCCGGCGTTTTCTCCAGCGCGACCACGTACATATCGGGCAGTTCGTCGATGATTTGGAGCAGCCGCGAAGCGTTCATGGCCCGCTTGTTGGCCGCAAGCAGCACCGTGCGCTCGTTGGCCGTCAGCGCACCGCCTTGAATCTCGACGGTCTGCAACGCCTTGTCGGCGTAGACGGCCAGCAGGTTCGCCAGCGCGTCCGCGTTGGTTTCGCGGCTCTTGCGAAGGCGCTGCGTCTTGCTCGCGTCGCCACCCTGCGCCATGAGGCTCTCAAGCGCCCCGAAAAACTGGTACACGGCGTCGTCGTGCGCGCCGCGACCACACAGGCTGGCTTTGCTGCACGCGCTGAAGGCCGCGAGCAGCATACCCACGGACAAGTGTCCGCCCATGACGTCGCGGGCTATGTCGGCCGCTTCGTGTGCCTCGTCGAGAATCACCGGACTGTGCTCGGGCAGGATGCCCGCGCCGACCGTGGACCGCAGGTGAATGTCCGCGAACAGGGTGTGGTAGTTGGTGACGATAATGTCGGCCGTCTGCGCGGCGCGCTGGGCCGTGTACCCGTGGCACTGGTCGAACAGGGCGCAGAGTTTGCCGGGGCACTCGTCGTTGGACATGCTGAAGCGCCGCCAGATCGCAGGCGACGGCTCAAAGTCGAGTTCGGACTTGTCGCCCGTCGTGGTTTCTTCGGCCCACGCGGCGACCTTGCGCGCCACGTCCCGGTCCGCAGGCGTGTCGCGCTCGTTCGTCGGCGAGCCGTACTCGTACATCGTGCGGCACAGGTAGTTCTGGCGACCCTTGAGCAAGCCGAAGGTGAACGGCGTGGGCAGGGCTTTTTGCAGGAACGGCAGGTCTTTCTTGACCAACTGCTCTTGCAGCGCGATGTTGGCCGTCACAATCACGACCGGGGCGTACTGCACACGCGACAGGCCAGACACGGGGTCCACGCTCACGACCTTGCGGCTCTCGCGCGTCAAGATCGCCGGGACCGCGTAGCCGATGCTCTTGCCCGTGCCGCACGGGGCTTCGACCATCAGGTGACGCCCCTCGGTCAGCGCCCGGTAGACCGCGCGGGCGAGTTGCAGTTGAGACTCCCGCACGGTGTAGTTCGGGCTGTGCTGTGCAAGTGTGCCGTTTGCGGCGAACACTTGCTCAAGTTCGTCAGGACCAGATTCAAGCGGGGCTTCGTCAAAGATGCCCCGCGCGAGTTTATGTAACATGCTGCCGTCGCCCTTTCACGCTTTCACTGGACAAATAAATGGTTGCTCTGTATAGTACGCCAATGCGCAAGTTGCCCCGAAATCTGTACCGTGCGCCAACGCGACACCAACAAGGTGTCGGCGGTGTGAACGATCTGGTCGTCGAGACACTCTTGCCAATGTACGAGCGCGAAATGCGCCAGTTCAAGCCGAAGTTTGCGTCGTACGGGCGCAAACTGGCCGGAAGCATGGTGCAACGACTGCAAGGCTTGTCGCCGCTGCTCGTCGTCGATCCAAACTTCAAGCCGCCCCCGCCGAGTCCTCCGTTTGGACCGTCGTGGTTGCCGCGCGTTACAGACCCCATTGTGACCGCTGTCTCAGATGGATTCAAGGCCGAAATCAGCCCGTACACCGAAAAGTTGACGAAAAAACTGGCGGTGCGCGCTGCGGCGGTCACGATTCCGGTCGTCGCGCTGATTTTCTTCGGCGGCTTCTTCTTGGGGCGGCACTTTGGCGCGCGCTCTACAAAACAGGTAAAGCCGTGAACACGCAACGACTGGCATTCGTGCTCGGGGCCGCTGCTGTGCTGTTGGCGCTGCGTGCGCGCCGCGCGTCGGCGGCGACGGGCACGTCGCCACGATTGACGGGCGGCTCACCGCCGACGCCCTCAAACTTCGTGCCTGTACCGTGGAACAAGCCCAAGTTAGCGGGTAAGCGGATTTTGACCGAGTTCCCGCTCTTGAAGCCCGCTGACAAAGTGATGGTACAAGCGCCGGGCAGCCCTGCGGGGCTAAAGCCGCTTCATCGCCTTGCGGCTGACGCGTACTTGGCGATGGTCGCCGCTGCGCGGGCTGACGGAATCCCGTCGCCAATGCTCGACATAAACTCGGGCTTTCGTACCGACGCAGAGCAACGTCCTATTTGGGAGCGACGGCTCAACATGGAACGTGCGCGCGCACAAGAACGCGGCGAGCGCGTTAGCGAGAGCGAGATTGTACTGCGCGCCCGCCAAATGGTTGCGCCGCCGGAAACATCGAACCACCGCACAGGGTTCACCGTTGACTTGAATCTTGGACGTTCGTATGCGGAAAAGCAAGTGCCGCTGATGATGCAGGAACCTGCGTGGCAGTGGTTGGACAAAAACGCTTTGCGTTTTGGCTTTTACCCGTACAAGAATCGCTATGGCGAAGTTGTTGAACCGTGGCATTGGGAGTACAATCCGGCGTACCCGCCACCACCACCACCGCCACCGCCCCCACCGGGCAAGTGACGAAGTGACCCTATGACGCCCACCGACATGAACAGCATGTTCCAACTCGGCACGTCCGCCGTGCAGATGACCAGTGCGATGCGCCAGCGCCAGAAGGCCAACCGCATCGCCATTCTCGACGGCGCGCTGCGCGAGGTGGACAACGCGATTGAGTCGGTGGACTTCGCGTACAACGCCGTCTCGACGGGCGAAGAAATCAACTACGAGACGGTGGCGAACCGCACCCAGAACGCGCTTGACGCCGTGCAATCGGCGTTGACGAGCCTTCGGGCGGCGGGCGCGAGCCAAGCGGGCCTCGGCTTCAGCGTACCGATGGGTCCGGCGTTTGGGCCTTCGGGTGGCGGCCCCGGCATGGTGAACCCCATGCTGCCGCAGGGCATCGCCATGACGGGCAACACGACGCAGCGCAGCCTCGCCCCGCAACTTCAGCAGATGCGCGGGCAGTTGCGGGGCGCTCGACAGGTCTTGTCGCAGTTTCGCACGGCGCTTCTTGCCGACCAGTTGTCGGCAAAGGTCAGCATGTCGGGCCTCGGCGCGACGCCGCCGCCCGGCTTGAACCCGCCGTCGTCTCGGTCGATGTTCCAGATGGACGCGCCGGAGTTGTTCCCCTACGCCAACACGGTCAAGTTGGGCCTCGGCCTCGGCGCGTTCTACCACGGCTACAAGCGCAACAACGACTCGCTGCTCTGGGGTACGCTCTGGGGGTTGCCCGGCATCTTCGGGCGCAGTTTTGAGTTGAGCGCGCTGCTGGCCGTGCTCGCCGTCGCGCAAGGCTTCGGCCAACCGCCCAAGAAGAAGGCCCCGGAGGCAACGCCATGAAGTCCCTGTCGATTCAAGACTTGACCAACGCGGGCCTCAAGGCCACGGCTTTCACGGGTGGTTACGTCAACAAGGCCCGCACGAAGTCGCCCACAGGCATCGTGTTTCACACGCCCGGCTCAACGTGGGCCAAAGGCGTCTGGGACAAGTTGCCCCACAAGACGCCCGACCAGTACGACCTCGCGGCGGGGCAGGCGTTCGACGCGCGAAACTACCAGCCGAACTACCTGATTGGGGTCACGGGTCTGGTCATGCAGTTGGCGACTGACGACCTGCGGACGCAGCACGCGGGCAAGTTGGGCGCGGACAGCCCCGCTGGCGACGTGTATGCAACCGACGCTTGGGCGTCTTGGGCCTCACCGAGTTCCGGCGGCGGCTGGCGACAGCACGGGCGTGATCCAAAGGCCGTCTACGATTGGTGGTTCGCGGCGTTCCCCGGCCACAAGACCCCTGTGACTGTGTTCCCGTGGAAGAACATGCCGAACGACGCGCTGGGCATCGACCTTCTGCCCGTGGTTGACGGCAGCGGCGGCCCGCAGCAGACGCAGGCGCAGTTCGACGCGGCGGTGAAGTTGGTCAGTATGCTCGCCAAGTTGCACGGGTTCCCGTGCAACAAGATCACGGTGACGACCCACAGCATGTGCAGCCCTGTCGAGCGCGGCACAGTCGTGAGCAGCGGCAAAATCATCGGCACGCCGTGGGACTTGTCGCCCAAGCAGTGGCGGCACGACGAGATGGTGGCGCAAGCGGCGGCGCGGCTGGCGAACGCCTGATGCTGCCTGTCGCCGCCGAGTACCCGCCGCCGCAGCGCGGGCCTGTGACCACGTACGGTCCGTTCACGATTGAAGTGCGCGGCGGTCGCTACACGACCATGATTGGCCCGGTGAATCCGGGGTTGCCCGTCGTGGGGACACTGGACGAAGCGTTGGCGAACGCGACGGTCTTGGCCGAAGCGTTGGACAAGGCGTTCGACAGCACAACAAAAGCGTGGGAGCGGCTGACGACTGCGTGGAACGCGCTCTCGCCCGGCCGCTCCAACATTGATTTGAGCGAAGTTGCGCCGTACTTCCCCGGCGCGTCTATGGCCCCGATTGTCCTCGGTTGGTCGATTGCTCGTTTGCAAGGGGAGCAGGCAATCACAGCGCCGGACGGCCGTCGCTTGAGTATCGCCACCGCGACGGGGTTCTACCAGCAGCCCAAGAACCAGCACTTGCGCGTCTACATCCCGTCGATTCACAACGCGGTGTCCGGGTGGTTCGCGCCCATGCGGATTCTGCCCGCGCCCCGCGACAACGCGGGACCGCCCGACAACGTGCTGGACCCCGACCTGTACTTGGCAGTCAAAGAAGAAGCACGCAACAAGTTCGACGTGTACCCGAGCATCTACGCCAACGCGTGGCTTGTGCGCGAGTACAAGAAGCGCGGCGGCCGTTACGCTGACGCAGCGGCGCCGAAGTCGGGCGGCTTGACCAAGTGGTTCGACGAAGAATGGGTCGACTTGGCTCGCCCGATTCACGACTCCCACGGTGACGTCGTGGGCTTCTACCAGTGCGGTCGCGCCGAGGCGACGCCGCAGAGCGAGACGGGCGACTACCCCAAGTGTCGGCCGCTGGCCGCAGCATTGAAGATGACGCCCGCCCAACGCGCACGGGCTGTGCGCCGGAAGCGGGAGGCTGAAGCCACCGCGCCCCGCAGCAAGGGCCGACCGCCCAAGATGGTCCCCACGTTTTGAACCAAAGCCAAGCGGCTGCGCCGCTTGGCCCAGCCTAGGCGAACGAACATGGCCCGCAAGAACGCAACTTTCACGCTCGACAAAGCGCACTACAACACAGCGAATCAGTCCAATCCGGCAAACGAACTGCTGCTGGAAGGATTTTACTATGGGCTGAACGCGGATTTCCCCGGCAACACGCCCGTACCGATTCCACCACAGTCAAACGTCCACCCAATGCACCCGCTGACCACCCAAGCGTTTATTTGTGTGGACTACGCGGCGCGGGTTATAGCGCCAATAGCGTTGGCGGCGGCGGGACTGTCAACTGTCGCGGCCAAACTGAAGAAACTACGCAAAGTCACCGACGCGCAGACCTGCGAAACAGCGGAAAACGCCTTGATTGACGCGAAAAATCGTTGTGATGACGCGCATCAAGCAAAAATGCTTGAGAGTCCAGAGATGCCGCCGATGGACCCTGCACGTCTGTCGTTGGACGCCGACGCCTTCGCCGCTTATATGCTGAAGTGGCAAGAAACTGTGCGTGAGGTTTACGCCAAGCACAACGCGGAAACAGCCGCTTATGCCGGTCTACTCCGGGTTGCTCGTGCGTTTTTGGATGAGGCAATCAGGACGTGCAACGACGCACAAAGGGCGACGCAGGCGAAAAAGCCAAAAGATATGCGTGAATACGCTTACGGAGCAGGCTTGAACGCGGCGAGCGCCGTCGCCGAAGCCGCCAAGTTGGACCCCGACGCGACTTGGGCAGCCGTAAACGAGATGCTTCAGGCCCTGTAAGCAACCGGAACGGCATGGCCGTTCCGGTTGCCCTCAACGCTCGATTTCGACGCGGACCTTGACGCGGTGGCCCACCAACTTCTGAATCTGGAAGTGGTGGTGGGGCGGGACCGTCGTCCCCGGAGCCGCGTACGGCACCCGGATGGGCACAGGGCGTGCGCCCGGAAGCGCGACAAGCAGTTCGACCACACCCGGCTCGGGTGCGTCGTTGACAAGTCCGGTCATGGTGAGCGCGACAGGCGCGAGGCGTCCCGACGCTTCGCGCATCTTGGCCGTCACGTGGTTCGTGCCTGCGTCCAGCGCCTTGTGCAACAAGGCGTCGAAGAACGACGGCGGGCTGTTCACGGGACCAGCGTCGTCCTCGGGGTCAACGTAGTCGTCGTACGGATCAGGTGTCTTGGCCATGACGCGACTCACTCAAACAGGTTGGGGACGATCTGGGGGTTGGCCCGCATCTCCTCGGCCTTGGCCGCGAGTTCCTCGTCCGTGAACGTCAGCACAGGGACGACCTCAGACTCCGGCGCGGCTGCGACCTCCGGCTCAGGGTCGACCGGGGCCGGGGCCGCAACCTCGACGACCGACTCGACCACAGGCTCGACCGCCTTCGCCGGGGCGCGGGTGACAGTCTCGCTCGCCGCCGAGTACGTCCGGCGCTGCTCGTCGTACGTCAGGACCGACCGCTTGAGCATGTTGTTGAGGGACGTGTGCACCGTGTTGGCGAGCGACGTGGACTCGCGCGCCCACACGAAGTTCTCCCGCAGGTAGCGGAGAATCTCTTTCGGGGTCACGCCGTCAGGACGCGACAGGACAAAGTTGCGGATGGTCGCCGTCTTGTCGCCCTGCTTGAGCGACTCGGGCAGCGTCGGCGGGGTGGCCTCGACGGTCTTGGGGACCGTGACCTTGATGCGCTTACGGCTGGGCTTGTCCGTACTGACGGTGCGCGGGTGCTCCCGCAGCGCGGCCTCAAGCGCGAGGTCCGCTGCGTCGGCGGTGCTCAGGGTGTCGTCGGCCTCGGCCGGATCGACCGCCGGAACGAACGGCTCGGCGGCCTCGGGCGCAGGCGCGGGCTGTGGGTTGACAAACGTGTTCTGGTACTCGGGGCTGCTGACGTACGCGTTCAACTCGCGCAGGACGGCCAACAGCGCGGGGTTCTGCAAAAGGGCGGACGCGTCGTCGACGGTCACCTTGAACTCAATACCAATCTTCGCCATGTGCTGCTCTCCTTCAGAGGGAATAGGACACCGTGGGGCTTCGCCCCGACCACGACACTTGCGGCGACACCAGCAGGTGCCGTCGCGGCCAACTCAATCGACGAGCACAATCTACGGACGGACCCAGACTTGTGCAACAGGAAACTTGCAAAAAAGTTGTCCACAACTTGCTTGACAACTGCTGCGACTTCCGCTTGGATGAACGCGCGAGTTCAACCACGCCTATCCAACGGAGCACCCCATGAGCATCACGCAGCAGATTGACGCAATCATCGCCCACCTTGAAGCCATGCGTGAGGACGCCGCGAAGGTGGACGCGGGCAAGTTGACCACACCCGCGACCCGCGTGCGTACGAACGCGCAGGCCGCCAAGAAGGCGCTCGACGTCGTTCGCAAGTCCATCGCGGAGCGCCGCGCCAACGTCTGAGAAAGTTGGGACACAATGGGAATCTACATTCGACCTGACGGAACCTCGGCCGAGGTTCAGCCCGGACTCGGCGTGATTGCGCCGCGCAACCTCACGGCGCGTCCGATGGTCCGACCCACGGGCAACCAGATCGCACCGCAACTTGCCGCGCAGCGTGCTCGCGCCGCCGCCGAAGCACAACGTCAAGCACAGGAAGAACAGGCCCGCAGGCGTATGTACGACGAATGCAGGCGTAGAGGCGACTACATCTGCGAAGAAGCCGAACTCGGTTCAGGGCTTTCTTCTTATGACGCAACCCAGAATCTTAACTGCGGACATAATGAATACGTAGCCTGTGACGATAGCGGATATGTAACTACGTGCAACTGCTACCCCATGTCGCAAGCAGAAATTGCGGACCGCGACGCGGCGGCGCGGCGACAGGAGCAGCAGCGGCAGCAACAGCAGGCGCGTCAGCGACAGCAGCAGGCGAACATCGCAGCGTTGGCGCGGGTTCGACCTCGACCCGCGACGGCGATGTTGTCGCGGGTCCAACGCACCCCGTAATCTCACGACACAGCCGATGGCGCGTTAGCCTAAGCCGCGTTCCCCGTCTTGCGATACCAAACGCCGGGCGGTACGCCGAGGCTTTCCTCCCAGCCCGGTGCGAGCAGGATGCGGCACTCGTCGCTCACCATCCGCCACATCACGCGATCAACAATCTGGTAGTACCGCCCGTGCAGCACCGTCTCCCCGAGACGCGGCGGCACGGGCCAATCTACATCGCAGTACCACGTCAAGTCCTCAAAGACGGCCTCGCCTGCTTCGTTGACACCTGTCTGGCGCACAGGCGGGTTGTTCGGCAATACGAACGTGAACTTCACGGAGCGTCACCTTTCTCGCGCACTCGGCGCATGTAACGGCGCAACAAGTGCGCGCGTTTGGGTTTTGGGCCTCGGCGTCAAAATACCGCCACAGGCCAATACCCGTCAAACGAAAATCGAACATTTTAGTTTGACGAGGGTTCGGGTGTCGGTTAGGGTGGGGTCACGACGCGACCGTCGACAACCACGCCACAAGTTCGCCGTTTAGGACACGCCATGTTCGCACCCAACAAGTTCGCCGCGTATTTCACCGTGCACTTGGCCGAGAAACCGACGCACATCACGCTGGTCCTGCACAAGCGACCGCACCCAATCGAAGTTGGCACCGTGGGTCCCGGTTGCCCGAAGTCAGATTGCATCATGGCGTACACGACGGTCGAGCGCGCGAGTTTGCTTACGTTGCTTCAGGCCGACGCAGCAGTTGAAGTGCCGCCCGCGACCAACGAGGACGGTACGCCCCGCACAATCTGGGAGCGGCGTCTGTTGCTGGAGAAAGCCCAACGCGCCGAGCGCGACGAACGCCTCAAAGGACTTGACGAGAAGTACGCGCCCGCCTTCGACGCCCTCAAGGTCGAGTGCGGTCAGACCCCACAGGGCCATGAGTGGACGTTCAATCATTGGAACGTGGGCCAAGCGGCGATTTTCTACTGCAACTACTGCAAAGCCCGCAAGATCATCGAGGAAGGCGAGCCGGAATGATCACGTACAAAGACTGCCCCAACTGCGGAGCGCGCAGGATTCACGAGTCCGTGCGGCTGTGTGAAGTCTGCGAAGTCTCCGAGGGTTACGAGAAGCGGCTGGAGAGCCTGCGCGCGGAACTCGACTTGGCGCACAAGTTTCACGACGTCGCCGTGGCCGAGCGCAACCGCGCGCAACACTTGCTTGGCGAGGTCTTGGCCGTGCTCAACGGCGACGGCGGCCATGCGGTGGGCGTGCTCGGCTGGAGCGAAGCCACCAAGCGCGGGCTTGCCCGGCATTACGCCGTGCTTGCGCGGACAGCCGGATGCGTGACGTATCCCTGCGATTGTACATACCCACGCGACGGCCAGCCCGACTGGACCTGCGAAACGTGCCACGGCTTGGGCACAGTCACCAAGACGGAGACGCCATGAGCAAAATCATCAACGGCCAGCACGTCACAATCGACGAACTGAACGTCTTTTTTGGCGACGTCACCCTGTTCCTGCTTGAGCACTACGACACAGCGGAGTACGCCGACGCGGTGATTGTGCTGGGCACGTACCTGCGCGTGACCATGCGCGATCTACGTCAAAAGCACCCCGGTAAGCGCATCATCATATTTCAACTTGAGAGCCTGATTAGCCAAAACTGGAGTAACAACCAGACCATCCTGACCAACATCGTCGGGGCAGACGAAGTTTGGGAGTACGACCCGCTCAACAGCGAAGTGCTGACCGCCGCTGGGATTCGCAACAAGGTGGTGCCGTTTCGCTACACAAAGGCGCTGGACGTCGGCCTCGACGCGCGCGAATGCGACATTGACTTGCTGTTCTACGGCTTCTTGAACGCGCGGCGAACCGCAATCCTGCAACCCATGCAGGCCCGCCTGTACGGCCGCCGTTCATTCGTCTTTGTGTTTGGCGTACACGGCCCAGAACTCGACGACTACATCGCGCGCAGCAAAATCATACTGAACCTGCACGCCTTCGACGGCCAAGCCCAAGAGAAGGTGCGGATGCTGCGCCCCGTGTGCAACGGAAAGATGGTCCTGTCCGAGACGTCAAAGGCCGACTACTACAAAGACGCGATCTGCGAGTTTCCGTCAATCGACGGTCTGGTGGTCTTGCTTGACCACTACTTGGAGCACGACCGCTACAAAGCGTTCGGTGCGGCAGCCCGCGAGAAGTTCAAGCGACTTGGTGACGCGCGTTAGACGCCCCGAAACCACTTGCAACGGGCCTCGCGCGCGCGTATCGTTGCGGCAACGGCAAGCAACAAGCCCGGCACGTGCAACACGTGGGTAGGGCGGGACCGCGTTTTTGGAGGCAGCAGTGGCATTGAACAAGGAACAACTCGACGCGTTGGTGAGTTTGGTGTTTGGCACGATTGTGCGGCACGTTCGGCAACAGCGCAATCAAACGAAGGGGCCGTTCGCGGCTCTGCTCGGGCTGTCGGCTGACGAACTCGACTGGATTGAGGACGGCACCGAGACGAGCATCACGACCCTGTACAAGATGAGCGAGTCGCTCGGCATCAGCGCGGCGCGCTTCGCGGCTTCGCTCCAGATCACGGTCAACCGCCTGCACACGCGGGCCGACGTCGCCACAGCCGTCCGCGCCAAAGATTGGGACAAGGTGACGGACATAATCCTCGCGGCGCTGGCCGACTGCCACGACTTGCTCAAACTGCCGCTTCCCGAGCAGTTGCCGCTGGCGATTCCCGCGCCGCCGCCCAAAATGAGCAACGAGGTCTACACGTTGCAACCGGGCGCAGAAGCGCCCATGCCGCTCACGCGCATCGTCGAGGACGAAGAAGAAGAACCCGACTTCTTCGATGACGACGAGGGCGAGGAGGATGACGAACCCGCTCCTCCACCGCCAGCCGCGAAAAATCATCGCGCAGGGCCGCGAAAAGAGTCCCCAATGCCCGAAGTTGTGGTAAAACACGCGGCGAATCCCGGTGTTCAGCGGCGCGGACCGGGGCGGCCTCGTAAGTACCCGGTGCCAACAGTCGAGTAATGTGTGCAGACAACCCCCAGAAGCGCGAGTGGTGAGGGTACACGCCGCGCTGACGTCTGCACCATCTGCGGCGACAAAGACTACTCGGCGGGCCTTCGGTTTCAGGCAGGCGGCGGCGTGTGCCGCCCGTGTTTGGAGCACGAACGCGCCATGTGGCAACTCAACCGACCGTATCGGGGCTGGTACAAGTCTACGCCACGGTAGGCTTGATGTTGCGCGGCCCCGTGTCCGCGTCTTGCCACGCGTGGAAAATCGCGGCTTCCGGGTCGCACGGCATGACGTGGACGTGCTTGAACCACTTGCGAAGCCACGCGATACCGCGCGGAATCTGGCGCTTGTCGTGGAGTTCTCCGACGATGTACGCGGCTTGGCCAAGTATCTCCGCTGACGCTGGGTGGTCGAACACCGCGTACTCCGCGCCCTCAACGTCAATCTTCACGACGTCGAAGTAGTCGACTGCCGCGTGCCGCGCGATGGTCGGCAGCGTGAGCACCTTCGTGACGGCGTGCACAGCGGGGTTTGGATCAACCGTCGCGCGGTTGCGCCCGGTGTTCTCGCCGTACTTGTTCAGCACAGTGATGATCTGACCGTCGTGCGCGCCCACCGCGTTGTACAACGCCGTCACGTTGGGCACCGACACAAGGTTGTGGCCAAGCACCGGAGTGTTGAAGGCCGCAGGTTCCAGCACCGTGATGCGGGCTTCAGGGAACAACCGCGACGCCAACGCGCTGAATGACCCGATGTGGCCGCCAAGGTCTAAGACGGCGCGCGCCGGACCAGCGTACGTGGCGAGTTTGTACTCGTCGGCGTCCACCACGGTCGACGCAATCACCGCGTCCATCGTACCGGGGCGCGTGCCGAGGGTGAACTTGTAGGTGCCCGAGGCGGGCAGCGCACGCTCAAACCGAACCGCGTGCGTTTCAAGGCCCGTCCGCAGCGTCGGCGCGATTTCGTGAACGTGACTCACGGTGTGGCCTCGCGGTAGGCGTACTGCGTCGGGGCGTCACCCCGGTGGTAGGGGTTGTTCGCAAACAAGTGGTCGTGATGCTTGGCGACGTAGTGCACGCCGCCGAACCGTCCAATGTGGTGCGTGCGCGAAATCGCAGGCAGCGCAACCTGATTTGTCGTGCCCGTGGCGGTGATGCTCCAGTCCCAGCCTTTGGGCGACGTGTGCCACGTCGGCGCGAAGAAGTTTGACCAATGCGCGGCCGTGGTAAAGAACACCCACGGCGAGAACTTCGTCGCGCTGTGGCCTGTTTCAATCACGGCTGGATCGGCATCTGCGCGGCTGTCGGTGTTGTACAAACACAGGCTGCGGTGGCGCTCTACGTCGGCGTTCTGCACGAAGTCCAGTACGAGTTCGACCGCATCAGGACTCAGGGCCACGTCGTCCTCAAGGTAGAGCACGCCGTCGTAGCCCATGCCAAACGTCCGCTTCAGCAGTTGGTAGGGATTTTCGCGTACTCCCAGACGAACGGCGTTCAAGTGGACGTGCGTATCCATGAAAGATACAGTTTGACAAACTTTGAGCACCTCGGGGTTGACGGGTTCAACCCCGAAATGCAGCGTGAACTTGTCCAAATGCTTGTTTTTGGCGAGGCTTTCCAGCGTTTCACGCAAGTAATCCGGTCGAGAACAGGCTGTCATGGTCATGGCGAGGCGCAAATGTCGCTCCTGACTTAGCGTTGTCGTTGCGTTTCGTACAGGCTTCTGCTATGGATTCAGCGTGAGCCAGCCTGCACCCAACGAACTTGTACGTGTCGAGACTGCCACAGAGTTGGCAGTTTTGGAAGCCCTCGATGAAGGCATCCACGAATACGCGCAAGCTTCGCTCGCAGAAGGCACGGCGCGCATCTACGAAGCCCACTGGAAAACCTTTCAGAAGTGGTGCGCGGCGCTGAAGTTTGAGGCGTTGCCCACGCTGCCCGCCGTCATGGCGCGTTACGCGACGGCGCTGGCGAAAGCGGGCAAGAAGTGGTCGACCATCAACGTCGCCATGTCCGTCGTGAATCAGGCGAACGCGGCGCACAACGGCGTGTCCGTTCGCAGCGACCCCTACGTACGCACGGTCTTGAAGGGCATTCGGCGCAGCCTCGGCATCGCGCCCGACCAAGCGGCCCCGTTTCTGGCCGAGCACTTGAAGAAGGGCGTGCAGGCGTTCAGCAGCACGACCGCAATCGGGCTGCGCGACCGGGCGATGCTGGTGACAGGCTTCTTTGGCGCGTTTCGGCGGTCCGAACTCGTCGGCTTGAACGTGGGCGACTTGTCCCTCGACTCGCGCGGCTGGGTTGTCACCCTGCGTCGCAGCAAGACCGACCAAGAAGGACGCGGGCGCAAGTTGGGCTTGCCATACGCCGCCGAGCCGTCTGTCTGCCCGGTGCGAACCGTGCAGGCATGGCTGGACATTCGCAAGCGGGCGGGCGTGCCTGATGACGCCGACTCGCCCCTGTTCCTGCGCGTGGACAACTTGCACGGCGACATTCTGGATGCGCGCCTCACAGGTCAGGTCGTCAACCGCATCGTGAAGCAGGCTGCTGAAGCCGCTGGGCTGTCCGTCACCGACTTCAGCGCCCACTCGCTGCGCGCGGGGTTCGTGACCACGGCCGCCAAAGCAGGCAAGAGCGTGCACGCAATCAAGCGACAGACGGGCCACAACTCCATCTCGATGATTGACCGCTACGTGCGCGACGCCACGATTTTTGAGGACAACGCTGCCACAGGATTGGGTGTGTGAATGAGCCTTGACCTAGACGGTCGCGTTGCCCGGCTGGAAGCCGGATCGAACGCCCTAGAAAGCCGCGTCACGCGGGTCGAGAACGCGGTGCAGCGCGTGAACGACGACCAGCAGGACTTCTACAAGCACGCATGGCCACCCGTGCAGACCGCGTTGCAGACGATGGCGCAACTGAACGGCGAACTCGTTGGCTTGCGGGCCGACATTCGGCGCTTTGAGACGACCATCACGACGAACCAAGTGACCACAGCGGCGCTGCCGGGCCAAATCACGGCAATCAAAGGCGACGTGGACAAGTTGGCCGCGACGTTTCGGGACTCGCAGGCCGCGTCGAGCAAGGACGTTCAACGAGTGCAGAAGTTCATTTGGATGGTCACAGGCGGCCTCGCCGTCGTCTCGCTCGCCCTCCAAGTGGCGCTGAAACTCTGGAAGTAGCCGCTCAGACCTTGATTTGATGCTCCCGAAAGGCTTGCCGCAGGCTTCGCAGCAGGTTGTCGTCCCCGGACAAGGCCGCGTGCTCCACGGCTTCGTGTGCGTACTCCGTCACGTCGGCGTCAGGCTGCCCCAGCGCGCGTGCCGCCAGCGCGCGCCCACCCCACTTCAGCGCCGTCTCGACCTGAATCGTTGCGAGCGACTTCGATTGCAGTTCGGGTACGGCCTCATAGGCGTAGTCGAGGAGCGTTTTCATTGGTCGCCTTCGTCCTCGCGGCTGACCCACGCGGCGCAAGTACGCGCGGCCGCGCACTTGAAGTGGAAAAACTGACAGTAGCCCAAGTGACCCGCCTTTATCGTGGCTTCTGGGTCGCCTTCCGGCCCCATGCCCTTTCGGATGCACTCAATCATCGACTCTGAGTCGTTGAAGGCCGCGCAGTTGCCGCAGCGCATGGTCTTGGCTTCGGCAACGGGGACACCCCACATCGCGGCCAAACGCGTCCAGTAGGCTACGTTTGGAAGCCCCGGATTCGCGGGACCGTACCCAGCCGTCTTGCGCGCATTGGCGCGGTTGGCGAGGTTGAGCGCGATGTTGCCTGTGGCCGCCGGACAGGTCGCCTGTGCTTTCATCTTGACGTAACCCATGCTGCGCTCGACTTTCAGTTGGCTGACGCGGGCGTTGTTGCCAACGTGCCGAAGGTGATGCCGTTGGTGTACGACGTGTTGCCCGTCACACCGCCCGAGTCGGGGAAGTAGACGTTCGTTGCCTGTGACCAATACACGAACGGAATGATGATGTAGCCCGTGCTCGCAGCCGGAATGCTGGTCCAGTTCGCCGACAACGTGAGTGTTGTTGCCGTGTTAGAGACGATGGTGCGCGCTTGCCCGACCGCCGTGCCCGTCGTGGTAACGACAACGTAGCCCGCGTACTGGTTGACGGACCACGTTTTGCTGCTGTCGGTGAGCGTGCTCGG
>SXGQ01158464.1_pt1 | contig 26823 bp, 23 predicted proteins | sample 3178371 | NCBI WGS metagenome assembly SXGQ01 (sample SAMN11356859, study PRJNA531348) | freshwater metagenome | isolation source: freshwater sample F1-20 | place: China: Fuxian Lake, Yuxi | collected 2017-12-25 | reverse complement strand
GAGCATTCGATGTGCCAGCCGGGGCGGCCGGGGCCCCACGGACTCTCCCAGGCGGGCTCCCCGGCCTTGGCTTTCTTCCAGAGGGCGAAGTCGGCCGCCGCACGCTTCCGCTCCGCGGTGGAGCCCCCTTCCCCCTGCATCGCCTCGACGGAGCGGTTGGTGAGCTTGCCGTAGTCGGCGTCCCTGGTGACGTCGAAGTAGACGTCACCGTCGCTGGCGTAGGCAGACCCCTTCGCGATCAGCCCCTCGATGAAGGTGATGATGGTGCCGATGTGCTCGGTGGCCTTGGGCATCGCGTCGATGCCGGTCACGCCGAGGGCCGCGAGGTTCTCCAGGTAATCCGCCGTCATCTCCTCTGCGAGTTTCGCCATCGTCGTGCCACGGGCGGTGCTCTCGGCGATGATCTTGTCGTCAACGTCGGTGATATTGACGACCCAGGTGACCTGCCAGCCGGAGTAGGCGAGGTGTCGTTTGACGGTGTCGAAGATCACCGGCCCGACCATGTGGCCGATGTGGCTTGGCTTGTAGACCGTGGGGCCGCAGAGATACATCCCCACCGCTCCCGGCTTCACGGTGACCAACGGCGACTTCGCCCGCGTCAGCGTGCTGTAGACCTCGATCGCAGGCAGCCCGTGTGCCGCATTCGTTTCCGCCGTTGCCATCTGGCCTCCGCTCCCGCCTGGTGGTGGTCTCACGCCCGTTCCACGAGCGCGACGCATTCGGCCGCGACCGCGAGTTCCTCGCCGATCGGGCCGATGCCCTCGCCCGTCTTCGCCTTCAGCCAGACCGCGTCCTCGTCGATGCCGAGAATCTCCGCGATCCGCCGCCGGATGGCGGGACGGTGCGGGAGGATTTTGGGCCGCTGGGCGAAAATCACGCAATCCAGATTCACGATCCGCCAGCCCGCCTCCCGCACGCGGTTCACCGCGAGGTGCAGCATCTCGGCCGAATCCCGCCCCTTGTTGGCCGAATCGGTGTCGGGAAACATCTCGCCGATGTCGCCGAGCGCCGTACCGCCGAGCAGCGCGTCGGTGATGGCGTGCAGGAGCACGTCGGCATCGCTGTGGCCGATGGCCGCACGATCGTGGGGAATCCGCACGCCACCGATCACGAGTCCGTCGCCGGGACCGAGGCGGTGCGTGTCGTGGCCGAGGCCGATGCGGAACATGTTCGCAGATCTCCAGCGGGAAAGAGATGGTTTTCCCCTATACTCGCCGCATGCACAACTCCGTTTCCGCCTCCGGCCCGTCGGCCTCCGATCCGGTCATCCGCGTGGAGGGGCTCGCCAAGGAGTACCGCGTCCACGACAAGCCCGAGGGGCTGGCGGCGAGCGTCCGTTCGCTCTTCCACCGCACGAGCCGGGTCGTGCAGGCGGTGAAGGGAGTCGACCTCACCGTTGGCCGCGGGGAGTTCGTGGCCCTCCTCGGCCCCAATGGGGCCGGTAAGACCACGCTGCTGAAACTGCTCTCGGGCATCATCACCCCCTCCCGGGGCACGGCTCGCGTGCTCGGCCACGTGCCCTGGGAGCGTGCCGACGATTTCCGCCGCCGGTTCGCGCTCGTGATGGGACAGCGAAACCAACTCTGGTGGGACCTGCCGGCCGCCGAGAGCTTTCGGCTCCACCAGGAGATCTATCGGATCGACCCCGTCCGCTTCGAGCGGACACGGGACGAACTCGTGGGCATGTTGGACGTACGGCGGCTGATCCTCCAGCCGGTTCGCGAGCTCTCGCTCGGTGAGCGGATGAAACTCGAACTCGTGGCCGCGCTGCTCCACGAGCCCGAAGTGCTCTTCCTCGACGAGCCCACCATCGGCCTCGACGTGGTCGCCCAGCACACGATCCACGAGTTCCTTCGCGGTGTCCAGTCACGACGGCGGATGACCGTGGTGCTGACGACGCACTACATGAAGGACGTCGCGGCCCTCTGCGAGCGGGTCGTGGTGATCACCCGCGGCGACATCCTCTACGACGGTTCGCTCGCCGAGATCGTCGATCGCTTCACGACGCACAAGATCGTCACGCTCGACCTCGACGAGGCCCCGGACCAGGCGACCATCGAACGCTTCGGCTTTCCCTGTGAGTGCCGCGGACCGCAGGTGATCATGCGCATCGACCGCCATCGCATCGCCGAAGTGCTCCCGGAGATTCTCGGTTCTGCGGGGGTGCGGGACGTCTCCGTGGAGGACGTGCCGCTGGAGGAGATCGTCGCGGAACTCTTCCGCTCGGATGCCCGCAATGCGGCGGCCTCGGCGGGGGCCGCATCATGAGCGATGCCGTCGCGCGGCGAGCGGTCGCGTTTCAGGGTCTGCGGACCTGGTGGACGATGCTCAGGATCAGCCTCGAGGAGCGGCTCGTGTACCGGGGTGATTTCGCCCTCGGCACGTTGATGCGGTTCCTGCCGATCGTCACGCAGGTCTTCCTCTGGACGGCCGTCTTCGCGGCCACCAGCAAGACCGACATCGGCGGCTATTCGCGGAATGACATCGTGGCCTACTACCTGCTCACGATGGTGACCCGGGCCTTCTCCAGCATGCCGGGCCTCTCCAGCGGCATCGCCCGCAGCATCCGCGACGGCTCGGTGAAGAAGTTCCTCGTGCAGCCGGTGGACTACGTCTCCTTCCTGCTCGCCTCCCGGGTGGCCCACAAACTCATCTACTACGCCGTGGCCCTGCTCCCCTTTGCGGGCGTCTTCTTCGTCTGTCGAGGCTACTTTCCTCCCGTGCCCGATACGGTCACGATCGCGGCCTTCATGGCGTCGCTCGTGCTCTCCTTCCTGCTGGGCTTCTTCCTGGAGGCCACGCTCGGCATGCTCGGCTTCTGGTTCATGGAGGTGTCGAGCATCGTGTTCGGCTACATGCTCGTGCAGTACCTCCTCTCGGGCCACATGTTCCCGATCGACCTCCTCGCCGGCGTGCCGACCGGCATCGCGGGGGTGAGCCTCGCCGACGTGGTGCACTGGCTTCCCTTCGAATACACCGCCTACTTCTCCTCGGCGGTCTGGCTGGGAAAGGTCCGGGGGGCCGATCTTGCTCGGTCATTGGCGATCGAGGCGGCCTGGGTCGCGGTGATGGCGGTCGTATGCCGAGTCGCCTGGTGGCGTGGCACGCGGCGATACAGCGCCTTCGGAGGCTGACGTGGGCCGCTATCTCGCCATCTTTCTCACCTTCGCGCGGGCATGTCTCGTCCGCGACATGACGTTCCGGGCGAACTTCATCCTCGAGTGCGTCACGAGCCTCGGCTGGATGTCGATGAATCTGGCGTTTTATCTCCTCGTGTTCACGTTCACTCCCGAGATCGGCAAGGGGACGGGCTGGTCGAAGGAGCCCTTCTTCGCCTTCGTGGCGACCGGGCTGATCATCAACTCGATCGTGCAGGCCTTCTTCATGCCGAGCGCCGAGGAACTCACCGAGATGGTGCGCACCGGCGGACTCGACGCCGTGCTCGTGCAGCCGCTCGACGCGCAGTTTCTGCTGTCGCTGCACCGGGTGGACTTCTCGGCACTCGCCAACGGGCTGGTCGGCGTGGGACTCCTGGCGTGGGCCGTGCCCCGGCTGGATCAGCCACCGCCCGTCGTGGCCTGGGTCCTCTATCCGCTCCTGATCGTCTGCGGGGTCTCGATCCTCTACGGCTTCGTGATCATGCTCGCCGCGGCGACGATCCTCATGGGCCGCAATCAGAGCCTCTACGACTTCTGGTTCTACATCACGAACTTTTCCCGGTATCCCGCCGAGATCTATTCGGGCCCCTGGGGTGGGCCGCTGCGGATGCTCTGCACGTTCGTGATCCCGATCCTGCTCGTGGTCAACGTGCCGGCGCGGGTGATCGCCCAGCCACTGACAGGGCAGGCGTGGGTGGGCGTGGCGGCCGCCGCCGTCGCTGCGATCGGATCCCTGGTCGCTTCCCGACTCATCTTCCAGCGGGCGCTGGCGAAGTACCGTTCAGCGTCGAGCTGACAGGCCGTGGACAACATCATGCATGACCAGCGTCCACCTGATCGACCGCGGGAAACGCCGGTGATTTCCCCGATCGAGGATCCTCGTATCCTGCCCGGGCAGACTTGTTTCACGGTGTGATCAGGCAGCGGAGCAGCAGATGGAAAACGCACGACGCGGATTGTCGGGCCGGTGGCGTGGTTTCCACGAGGACACGGCTGCCACGATCATCGGCCTGGTCGTCGTGGCCCTGGCCCTGGCCGTGACCTGGGCGGCACGGCCGGCCGACTCCCCGGGAAGCCGCGAGCGGTGGCCGAAGGGCTGGCCCACGCCGCTGGCCCGCACGATCGACAAGCCCCAGACCTGGGCCGACTCGCCGGCGGGGGCGTTTCGCGACAAGCGGGGCAACTCCATCGTGGTGCCTGTCGTGCTCGGAGCCGCCTGGGTGGTGGCCGTGGCGACGGCCGGGGCGGCGCTCGGCGGCCGGCCGGTGGCGTCGATGCTGCCCGGGGCGATTGCGATCGCCGTCCTGGCCGGCGCGGCCTACCTGCTCTCCGCCCAGAAGGTCATCCACTTCTACAACCTCGAGTATCCCCTCTGGGCGCTCCTGATCGGGATCCTCCTGGGCAACGTGGTCGGCCTGCCGCCGTGGCTCCAGCGGCCGCTGTCCGGTGAGTTGCTCATCAAGACCGGGCTCGTGGTCTTCGGGGCGGAGGTGCTCTTCGGCCGCCTGCTCGAACTCGGTCTCCCCGGCTTCCTCACCGCCTGGGTCGTGACGCCGATCGTGCTCGTCACCACCTACTGGTGCGGTGTGCACCTCCTCAAGATTCCCTCCAAGTCGCTGTGCATGGTCGTGTCGGCCGACATGTCGGTCTGTGGCGTCTCCGCCGCGATCGCGACCGGCGCCGCCTGCCGGGCGAAAAAGGAGGAACTCTCGCTGGCGATCGGTCTGTCGCTGTTCTTCACGGTCATCATGATGGTCGCGATGCCCCCGTTCATCGACTGGCTGGGGCTCGACTCGATCGTGGGGGGCGCCTGGATCGGCGGCACGATCGACGCCACGGGGGCGGTCGTGGCTGCGGGTGAGTCTCTCGGCAGGGAGGCGGGCGAGGTGGCGGCGACGGTCAAGATGATCCAGAACTCGATGATCGGCATCATCGCCTTCGCGGTCGCGGTCTATTGGGCCGGCTGGGTGGACCGCTCGGCCGGCCCGCGCGAGGGCTCGCTCGTCGCGGAGGCCTGGCGACGGTTTCCCCGATTCATCCTCGGCTTCCTGGCGGCGTCGCTGCTCTGCTCGTGCATCTTCAGCTCCTCGCCGGAGGGTGCCCTGTGGGTGGACGGCACGACCACGGGCTTCACGTCGCGGCTCCGTGGATGGCTGTTCTGCACCGGGTTTGTCTGCATGGGGCTGCAGACCAACTTCCGCGAGCTGGCTCCGGTGCTCGTCAGCGGCCGGCCGCTCGTGCTTTACGTCGGCGGCCAGCTGCTCAACCTCGCGCTCTCGCTGGCGATGGCGAGCCTCACCTTCGGCTGGCTGTTCCGGAAGGCGGTGGAGCCATGACGCACTTTTCACCGGGGCGACTGGCGCTCGTTGCGGGGGCGGTCAGCGTCGTCTGGGGAGTGGCGCTGCCGTGGCTCGGCCGCTGTCTCGTGGTCGTGCGACACGTGGCCGCCATGGAGTCGCTGGAGGTCAATCCCGCTGCGATGTATTATACGGAACTCGAGCGGCTTCCCCTGCGGCCGGAATGGATCGACGACCATGTCGTTCTCTGGCCCTGAGGGTGCGTTCGACGGCCCTCCACCAGCGGCTTGCATCACCGGCAACGGCAGCCAGCCCTCATGACCCGACCCCCAATTTTCGTCCGAGGAATTTGTCAATGAAGATTTCTTCGATCGGTCTCGGCATCGCGGGCCTCATTTTTTTGGCGACCTGTCCCGACGGGGCGTCCTCTGCGGCCTTGGCCGGCACCGTCTACTGGAATGCTGGCGCCGGCACCGGCAACCTCCTTCCGACCAGCACGACCGACGTGCCGGGCACGGTGTCCGTCGGAGCATTCTCCAGGGGCAACAACGCCGGCAATGAAGTCCTCAACAACTCCACCTCATCGTCCTCGAGTTACTCGTTCCTGCTGAACGGCGTCTCGACGAGCGCTTCTGGTGCCTTCAACTTCGGCGCCGACACCGTCGTGGGCACTACGCTCGAAACCGGCACCAGCACCTACTTTGCGGTCACGGTCACGCCTGATCCGGGAACGGTTTTTGAACTGACAGGCCTCGGCTTCGGCAGCCGTTCGACGCTCAATGGCCCCAAGGCGTGGACGCTGCGAAGCAGCCTCGACAACTTTGTGGCCGACCTTGTCACGCCAGGCACACTGAGCAACAACTCGTCCTGGGTCTACATCAACTCGGCGCTCACGACGCCGCTTGTCGGCTCGGCCGCAATCGAACTGCGGATCTATGGCTCCAACGTCGATGGTCCGCAGTCATTCACCTCCAACACCTGGCGGCTCGACGACGTGCAACTGCAGATCGTTCCGGAGCCGGCCTGCGCCGGCCTGGCGGTCGCCCTCTTTGCCCTGGGGCTGGCAGGCCGAAGAGGTTGGACGCGCCGGTCGACGCGGGCGTCACGGCGATCCTGATTGCGGCCCTCTCGACGGTCATCCTCTGTGCCGCGGAGACGGCAGCGGCTCGGCCACTGGCCCTTGATCGAGCGGCACGTTGCCAATGGAGGTGCGGGAGGTCAACCCCGCGGCGATGTTCTACACGGAGCTCGAGCGGCTGCCGGTCAGGCCGCGATGGGTGGAGCAGCGGTTGATTCTCTGGCCGTGAGGATGCGCCGTTCGCGGTGTGACTGACGAGTGGCGTAAGGCAAGGGACTTGTTAAACTCTCCGCGCGGCTCGACGGAGCGAGTCGTGTCGAGTTCGTTCCCTCCTGAGGAGCCGGGTCATGAGTCGGTGGATCCCGAGGGGCTTCGCGGATCGTGTCGTGGTGCGGGCGGCCCGTTGGCTTGCCGTGGCATGTGGAGTGATACCGCTCGTTCTCCAGTCGGCCGACGGGCAGGTGATCGACCCGAGCTACATCTACGGGATTGCCGACAACAACGACATCTACCAGATCAACCCCGTCCCCGGTCAGGAGAGTTTTTCGGCCGTCTACAACACGGGGCTGGCCGGGCAATCCAACGCGTTCGCCTTTGACCGTGACCGTGATCAGATGTTCTTCATCAACCCCTCTGGCACGTTCGACAGCACACCGTATTCCAACGGTCTGTTTGTCTGGAACAAGTCGGCGGGCACCTTCGCCCTGCTGGCCACGACCGGTTCGTCGTATGGCGTGGCTGCCACTATTCCCGCCAATGCGGCGTACGCGGGTGACGCATTCTGGTTCTTCAACGAGGGCACGCTCGACCTCGTGAAGGCGAGCCTGTCGTATTCCGGAACAGGGGCGAACGCTGTTCCTACCGGCGTGAGCGGTTTCAGCACCTTCACCATGAACTCGGGGACGAGCCTGGCGGCGACGCAGAATCGCTTTGGCGACACGCGATCAACGTCGATGCCGATGTCCTGTTCGGGTACACGGCACAAGCCCAAGGTGGCAGATTCTATTCGCTCGATCTTGCCGCGCCGACCTCGCCGTCGAGTTTCAGTCTGATCTCCGGCAGCTCGCCGATCGGCCTCCAGCTGTCGTTCAACGAGGACTACACCAAGCTCTACGGCCACAACTACAACAACGGCAAGTGGTATGAGATCAGCACAGCGAACGGCTCCCTGACCGATCTCAACTTCACGACCACGACGAACGGCACCACGGGTTTCCGAGACCTCGGCGGGGCATCGGTCGTGTCCGTACCCGAGCCGGCGGCACTCGCCGTGGTCATGCTCGTAGGGGCGGGCTTCTCGATATCGGGGCTTTGCCGGCGCGGGCGTCGAGCGTGATCGGCGAGCCCTTCGGGACGCGTGGACTGGGCCGAGGCCGCGGCAGCGGCTAGGCTTCGGGAGCTTCCGTCCCCAAGGATCGCCCACCCATGCCGCTTCGGCTCGCCTTCAGTTCCAATGCCTATCTCGACGTGCCCGTGGAGCAGGCGATCCAACGCATCGCGGACTCCGGCTATGCGGGCATCGAACTGCTGGCCGACGTGCCCCATGCCTGGCCTGCCGGGTTGCTCGACGTGCAGAAGGGGGCGATCCGCCGGGCGATTCGTGAGAGCCGCCTCGTCGTCTCCAACATCAACGCGTTCATGATGAACGCGATCGCCGACCCGCGGCAGCCCTACTGGCACCCCGGTTGGACCGACCCCGATCCGCACTATCGGGCCATCCGCAGAGAGCACACGAAGCGGGCCGTGAAGCTCGCCGCCGAACTCGGTGCGCGGTGCCTGTCGACCGAGCCGGGGGGCGAGCTGCAACCGGGCCAGACCCGCGGCGGGGCCACCGACATCTTCTACGACGAGATCATGCCCGTGCTCGACGTCGCCGCCGACTGCGGCGTGACGCTCCTCATCGAGCCCGAACCCGGGCTCCTGATCGAGAAGTTCGGGCAGTATCTCGAGTTCGCGGAGCGGGTGAACCATCCCGCGCTCGGACTCAACTTCGACATCGGCCACGCCTACTGCGTGGGCGAGGACCCGGCCGAGTGGGTGCCGCGGATGAAGGCCCATACCCGGCACTACCACTTCGAGGACATCGCGGCGACCCGCGTGCACCACCATCTCGTTCCGGGAGAGGGGGCGATCGACTTCGCCGCCGTGCTCCGGGCCATCGCCCGCGAAACGCCCGACATCTGGATCACCGTCGAGCTCTATCCCTACCGGGATCGCCCCGACGACGCGGCCCGCGCCGCCCGGTCGCATCTGCTCGCCGTCGCCGCGGCGGCCGGCGTGGAGCTCGCGTGATCATGCTCCACTGGCTCCGGCTCGTGCGGCTTCCGAATCTGGCCACGGCAGCGGCCGATTCGCTCGCCGGCTTCCTCGTCTGTGCGGGGCTGACGGTGGTCGATTGGCCGCCGCCGGCCTGCTGGCTCGCCGTGCTGGCGTCGCTCGGCTTCTACGCCGCGGGGATGGTGCTCAACGACGTCTACGATCTTGCGATCGACCGCGTCGAGCGGCCCGAGCGGCCGCTGCCCAGCGGGACGATCGCCGTGGGCCATGCGGCCCGGGTCGGCAATCTGCTGATGGCTTCCGGCGCGGCCGCTGCCTGCGGTGCGGCGTGGATGGCCAACACCCCGTGGCCGGCTTTCGTCGGAGCGGCGTTGACGATGAACGTCTGGCTCTACGACCGGCATGCGAAACGGACGGCGGCCGGGCCGACGGTGATGGGAGCCTGTCGCGGCCTCAACTGGCTGCTCGGCATGACGGCCGCGGGCGGGCCATCGGAGCCACACGAGTGGTTGATCCCGCTCGGTATGGCGGCCTACGTGGCGGGCATCACCTGCTACGCGCGGGACGAGGCGGGCCGCAGCCGCACGGCGATCCTGGGGGCGGGGGTCGTCTTGATGCTGGCCGGCCTGGCGGTCGCGGCGGGCTATGTCTGGCTGCCGCTCCGCGAAGGGAGCGGGCTTCCCTTCACCCGGATCCCCGCCGTCACCTGGCTGACGCTCTGGGGCATCCTGTCGGGCTCGGTCGTGGCGCGTGCCCTGATCGGGATCGCCGATCCCTCGCCCGGCCGCGTGCGGGCCGCGGTGGGCAACGCGATCATGTCGATCATCACGTTCGACGCGGTGCTCGTGCTGGCGGCCTGCGGCGAGGCGTGGGCGGTCATCGTCCTTCTGCTCCTGGCATTCTTCCTGCTGGGCCGCCGCGTCGTTTCCCCCACCTGATTCTGGAGGCGGCGGGCGAGCCCGCCGATTCCCGGCATGCGACTCGGCTACAGCACCAACAGCATCGGCGACGTCAATCCGCTCGAAGCGATCCCGGTGCTCCACGATCTCGGCTATCGATCGCTCGCGATCACGCTCGACCGAGACACGCTCGACCCCTTCGCGGCCGATCTGCCCGCCCGCACCGTCCGCTGGCGAGAGGCCCTGGCCGCCGCCGGCATGGGCTGTGTCGTCGAGACGGGGGCCAGGCATCTGCTCGACGCGGCGGTCAAGCACGAGCCGACACTGGTCTCCTCGGATCCCGCCGCTCGGGCCCGGCGGATCGACTTCACGCGGCGGGCGATCGACGTCGCCGCCGAACTGGGGGCGGAATGCGTCTCGCTCTGGTCGGGCATCGTCCGCGACGCAGCGCCGGCCGACACGGTCTGGGCGAGGCTCGCCGATGACCTGGCGGAGATCATCGACCATGCCGGGCGGGTGGGCATGACCGTGTCTTTCGAGCCCGAGCCAGGAATGTTCATCGACACGCTGGCCCGGGCGGAGAAGCTCTTCGACCGGCTCCAACGCCCCGGGCCCCTGCGGCTCACGGTTGACATCGGCCACATGGAATGCATGGGCGAGCGTCCATTCGCGGCGCACCTCGCGGCTTGGAATGGCCTGGTCGCCAACGTCCACGTCGATGACATGCTCGCCTGCCGCCACGAGCACCTGCCGCTGGGCGCGGGCGACGTCGATCTCCCGGCCGCGGTCGCCGCACTTGCCGCCGTCGGCTATCGTGGTGGCCTCCACGTGGAGCTTCCCCGCCAGGCGCATCGCTGGCGGGAAACCGCGCGGCAGTCGGCTTCCTTCCTGCTGAAAACGATGCCAGGATCCACCGCATGACCGCCGCCACGCATGTTCTTCTGCTGTCGATCCCCGGGCTGCGAGCGGAGGATCTGCCGCGGATGCCGGTGCTCGCCGGCATGGCCGCAAACGGCCGGTCGATTCCGCTCGCGGCCGGCTTTCCTGCCCTCACCTGCCCGGTGCAGGCCACGCTCACGACGGGCGTCCCCCCCGCCGCGCACGGCATCGTCGCCAACGGGCTCTTCGACCGCGGCACAAACCACCTCGAGATGTGGATCAGCCCCGACTCGATCCACCGCGCACCGCGACTCTGGGACCAGCTGAAGAAGGCCCGGCCGGGGCTCCGCACGGCCGCGTGGTTCATGCTCCAGTCGAAGCACGCCACCGCCGATCTCGTCTGCCTCCCGGCGCCGAAACACAACCCCGACGGCACCGAGACGATGTGGTGCCACACAAATCCCGAACCGCTCTACGCCGCGCTGCGGGAGAACCTCGGCGAGTTTCCGCTCCACAAGTTCTGGGGGCCGGTGGCGGGCATCGAGTCGTCCCGTTGGATCGCGAGGAGTTTCGTCGAGGCCTCGCGGGAGTCCCCGCCCCAGTTTGCGTGCGTCTATCTGCCGCACCTCGACTACGCCGCCCAACGCACCGGCCCGGACAGTCCGCAGGCCCATGCGGCCTGCGGCGAACTCGACGCCGAGATCGGGGCGCTCGTCGAGGATTTCGGCAGAATCGTCGGCCGAAACAATCTGATCGTGATGGCGGTGGGGGAATACCGGATCCGTCCCGTGACCCATGCGATCCACCCCAACCGCATCCTGCGCGAGGCGGGCCTGCTCGCCGTCCGTGACACCGCCGAGGGGGAGCTGCTCGATTTCACCGCGAGCCGGGCTTGGGCGCTCGCCGACCACCAGATCAGCCACGTCTATCTCCGCGATCCGGGTGACGATCGGCTCGTCGCCGACGTGGCGAGGGTTTTTCAGGGCAGGGCGGGCGTCGGCCGTGTTCTGACGGGTGACGACCTCGTCACCGCCGGACTCGTGCCACGATCGCAGCCCGCTCCGGCGAATCGCTGCGGCGACGTCGTGGTCGAGAGCACGCTCGACTCCTGGCAGACCTACTTTTACTGGCTGGACGACGCGAGGGCCCCGAGCTTCGCCCGCACGATCGACATCCACCGCAAGCCCGGCTACGACCCGCTGGAGCTCCACATCGATCGTCTGCAGCTCCCGAAGATCGCGATCCCGCTCGAACCCTCACTCGTGAAGGGCTCCCACGGCGCGGTCGATCCGGCAGACTCCCACGAGACGGTCGTCATCGTGTCGCGTCCCGACGTCACCGCCGCCCCGACGCTCGCGATGCCCGACATGGCGGGAATCATCACGAACCTCTTCGGCGTGGCGTGAGTCCGGCTCCCCGCGAGGCTCACACCCAGGCGGGTGGAGGCTGGATCTCGTCGGCCGCACGGTGCCCGCAGTCCTTGCGGCCAGAGCCCTCCAGACGGCTGATCACACGGACGGTCATGTCGGCGTCGCAGACGATCTGGCAGGAGAGTCGCAGGCCCGGCGTCGTGATTCCCTTCGCCGCCAGCACGTCCTTCTCGGCCTGGGTCATCCTCGCCGGCTCCCCCGCGACAAACTCGACGCGGCAGGTGGTGCAGCGGGCCACGCCACCGCAGGCGTGCAACTGATCGACACCGCACTCGTCAACGAGCGCGTTGACCAGCCGCTTGGCGGCGGGCACCTCGAACGAACCCTTTCCTTCGACCGTCAGCAGGGGCATCGGAAGATCCTTTTCATTGGTTGTCGGGGGGCGTCAGGGGCAGGTGTGCGTCGGTTGGCCCCGGGATCACTTCTTCGGCTGTTTGTCGTCGAGATTCGCGACGAGGTCTTCCGGTGTGAGGGGAGTTCGCACCCCGTCGGCCGGCACGTCGAGACCGGTCGTCCACACCAACGCGTTGAGCATCATCGTCCGGAAGTTCTCCTCGGCCCAGTTCTCATGGAAGTGGGCGCCGGTGCAGCCGAAACCGCGGCCACCCGTGGGCCGCTCATAGGCCCAGGCCAGCGTCTCGCGGGCGCCCTTCGCGGCCCGCACGGTCGGGTTGTTGCTGTGGGGGCCGTCGGGCCGTTCACGGGTCTCGTCGGGCGGGACGGCCGTGAGAATCATCGTCAGGCCGGTGGGCGGATCGCGAAACCGCATGTGGTAATACCACTCGTCCTGGATCTCGAAGGGCTTCACGCCGCTGGTGATGGGATGACCCTCGGCGAGCTGCGTCTGGGCGAGTTTCCAGTGCGGGTTGACCGACCAGCCGGCCTCGAAATAGCCCCCGGTCCAGTCGAGGAACTCGGGCCCGCCCTTCTCCTTCGGCACCTCGACGGCGTAGTGCAGGCAGGCGATGCCGACGCCCCGTTTCGCCAGCGCGTCGATCTGGGCGAGTCGGTTGCTCTGGATCACGGGGTGGCCGCCGCCGCCGTCCGAGAAAAAGAAGATCGCATCGGCGTTGTCAAACGCCGTCGGATCGCCGGGCCAACCCCCCTCGTAGACTTCGGAAACGATCTGGGGAAACGACGCATCGAGGCACTTCTTGAGCAGCATCGCGCCCGCACGGAACTCGTGTTGGCCCGGGGCGTGGCTCGCCTGACCGGCCACGAGGACGAGCTTCTTGAGGCCCGAGGTCAGTTTTTTCCGCGCGAGGCGGATGTCCTTGAACTCCACCTTCATGGGCGGGCCGGCATGCAACTGCAGGGCGAGCACGCCCTGCGTCGCCCGCTTGCCGGCCTCTTCATCGACCGTCTCCGACATCAGTTGGCCGTTGATGAAGTGCCGGAGGCGGGGGCCCTGCGCCACGATGCGAAACTCATTCCACTCCCCGGGCTTGATGAACTTCTCCAGGTTCTTCCCGATCGGTTCACCGGCCTTTTTCCCGCCGTCGGCGGCGATCGTGATCCGCTCGCCCCGATTGGCGAGGATGCCCCGCCCCTTTTCCTCGTAGAGGATTCCCGAATACGTCGGTCCCGACTCGAAGTCGCCCTGGTAGCCCCCCACCACGAAGTCGCCAAGATCCTTGCTGCGGTATTGGACGCCGCTGTTGCCCCCCGTGAGGCGATACTTGAATGTCAGCTCGAAGTCATCGACGAGCCCCCCTCGCCAGATGAGGAACGTGTTGCCGTTGGTCGGCTTCTCGGCGGTGGTTTCACCCACGATCGTGCCGTTCTCGACCCGCCAGAAACCGGGCTTCCCCTCCCAACCGTCCAGTGACTTCCCATCGAAGATCTTGACGCCCACCGGATCGGCGGCGGAGGCCCCGCTCGCGGGCCAGCCCGGGACGAAGAAAGCGGCCAGGCAGAGAAGCCAACGGGCTCGGGGCCTACGGCCCGGCATGGTGGGGGCGGAATGGTTCACGGCAAGTCCTCAGGAGACCGGGATTTCGGCGGAACGAACCGCCTGCGGTTCCGAAGTATGCCACGAATGGGGCGGTTCTGGAACCAACCGGTTTCAGAGCGAGGGGGTGCTGACGGACCGCTGCAGCCTGTTCGCGGTGACGGACTCGCGGGTCAGGCCGAGCATGTCGAGGAGGGCGTCGATCCCCACGACCCGCACCCCGAACTGTCTGGCAGCCTCGACGCTGCGTCGCTGCCGCCGGGCCTCCTCCTCGAAGGCCTCCACCTCTTTTTCGCCGGCCCGGGCCGGGGGCTTGCCGCCATCGACGACCATCGCGGTCGTGGTTGAAACCGCCTGGGCGACTCGGGCCCCGGACCGCTTGACGATTTCGATCAGCCGTTCGTTGTCGGCCCCGCCGCCGTTGTCGAGGTTCACGTATCCGACGATCACCACCTCCGGTGCGGTGCCAGCCGCCCAGAGGCTGGTGGCCACGCCGTCGCCCGCCAGGATGGGCGAGCGGATCGAGTCGCGACGGATCGCGGCGCGGACCAGAGACGGCCCCTCGATGTCGGTCACTTCGACCGTCCCCTTGCGATCTCCGATCTGCGGACGCGTGTCGTCCGGCGGAAACACGTGCAGCACCATGCCCGGACGGATGCCCTGGGTGGACGCGCACGAGACGAGCACGCTCCGCGTGGGCTCGTCAACCGAGAGGATCCGGCCGTCGAGGCCATCGACGCGATTGTCCTTGGGCGTGGCCGCGAGCACCGTCTCCTGCAGTTGCGGATCGGCGACCCGCAGCGCGGAGAGAATCTTGTTTTGTTCGGTGATCGCCTTGGCCCGGTCACGCAGTTCGGCGTAGATCACGCCGAGCTTGTCTTCGGCCTGGTCCTTCGCGTTGAAGTCTTTCTGCCGGGCGGTGGAAAGATACTGCCCGCCGTCGGCGATCCTCGCGATCAGCAGGTCGAGCCGGTTGGCCTTCTGCTCCGCGGCCTGCTTCTCGTCGAAGAGTTTCTTCTGCTCGCCCTCGTGGCCGGCCCACTGCGAGTCGAAGGCCTTCTTGGCGTCGTCCTGCTCCTGCTTGGCCGCCTTCACCTCCGCGGCGGCGGCCTTTTCCGTCTCCGCGGCCTTCTCACGGGATTCGGTCGCGGCAAGTTCCGCTTCCTTCGTCTTGCCGATCGCGGACTGGACCGACTCGTCCTTGGACCGCATCTGGCCCCTGAGCCATCCGACCAGTTTGTTGTACGACTTCGGCTCCTCGTTGAAGCCGGCGAACTCTTCGGCGAGAAGCTTGTTGAGATTGTCTTCCGTGGCCTGGGCGGCGGTGCCCTCGGGCTCGCCGATCACCTGCCGAAACTTCTCCAGTTCCTGCTGCGCCGAGAGCAGTTCGGCCTGCCTTTCGGAGGCCGACTTTTCGGCGATCTGGGCCTTGGACTGCTCGTCCATCCGCTGCTTGAACATGAAGTACGTGGCGAACGTCAGGACGAACGTCAGCAGCACGAACACGATGAGTGCGATGCTGAGCCGGTAGACCGTGGGGTTTGTCGCCATGATTGGTGTTCCTCTTGAATCGACGTCTCATCGGAACCGGGGCGGCCGCAGAATCACACGATGTCACTCTGTAGGGGTCGTAGCGGCGGGGAATCCGGGGCTGTGGGCCAGAGGTCCGACCACGCCACCGGCCGCCCGGCCCCGGCCGCCTCGCGTGCGAGCAGGGCCACCATGGTGCTCCGGCAGAGCATCGCAAGGTCGTCGATCCGCGCCCCCGACCTCAACGAGCGGACGAGCGCGGCCATGCAGGCGGCATGGCTGTCGGGCAGGCCTCCCGCCGCGGGCAGGGAGCGTCGTCCCGACACGGCATGCGTGCAAAGATCGGCCTCTCCCCGCGTGCCGACCAACCGTTCCACGGTTTCCGTGGTCGTGCCCGCGCGGCGTTCGATGCCGGCGGCGAGCGAGCCACCGTCGCCGAAGACAAGCCGCACGGCGACCGTCGATGATTCGGCGGCCGGGGGGCCCGGAGGGAGGACGAGCGGCGGGGCGACCGGCACGGCGGCGACCGGAGCCACGTCGCCGAACGCCCACAGCAGGCGGTCGATCGCGTGGATGTGGTGTTCGACGACACAGCCCCCCGATGCGTTCGGGTCGCTGATCCAGTTGCGAGCGGCTGCGTCGGCCGGGGACCAGCCCGGGAGCGGCCCGCGGCGCCAGGGAAGGCCGAGTCGGGCCGTCGCCACGCCGCGGACCGGCCGCCCGATGGCGCCGTCGAGCACGCTGCCGATCGTCTGCTTGAGCCGCTCGTCGTGCCGCGAGTGCATTCCGGAGGCGAACGAGAGCCCCCGGCGTCGGGCCTCGGCGCCCAACGCGAGGATCGACCGCGTGCCCGCCGCATCGACGGCCGCGGGCGTCTCGCAGTAGATGTGGCGGCTGGCGGCGACCGCGGCGGCGACGTGCGCGGGCCGCAGGTGCGGCGGCGTGGCCAGAATCACCATGTCGATGTCGGCCGCGATCGTGTCGAATCCGGCGGCCGCGCCGGTGAAGCGGCTGGCAGCGGGGCAGGCGAAGCGGTCGCCGAGCCGTGCCGCGAGGATCTCGACGGACGCGGCAAGGTGGGCGGAGAAGAGATCGCCGACGGCCGTGACCATCACGCCGGGATCGGCGGCGACGGCCTGCAGCGCGGCGCCGGTGCCGCGGCCGCCACAGCCGACGAGACCCACGCGGATCAGGTCGCTTCCGGCCGCGAACACGCCGCCGGCAGGCAGCGAGCCGACCGTGGCGGCGGCCAACGAGCCGCCGAGAAACGAGCGGCGGTTGACCCGCCGGCGAGACACATCAGGCGCCATGCGATCATCTCCAGACATGGGGAAGGACCTTCACCGGAATGCTCTCAACTTAGCAGGCCGTGGCTCAAGTCGCCCGCCGCCGGAGGCGGTGGGCGTCGGCCCGGCTGTCCATGAACGAAGTCATCCATGACCTTTGTCCACCGGATCGCCCGGCGGAAAAGCCGGGGGTTTCCGCGGTCGACGATCCTCGCATCCTGCTCGAGCCGACTTGTTCCACGGTCTGCCGGGATCCCCGGACGTTTCTTCCGGCCGAGCCGCCGGCGACGGCTCAGCGCTGTGACGCGAGCCGCGCCATCGCCTTGACGACCTCCTGCTCGATCGCTTCGGGCGACTGCCCGAATGCCGCCTCGAAATCCCGGCGCCGCTCGGCGACGGAATCCTCGGCGAGCGGGGGTTTGGCGGCCTGCGTCCGCAGGTAGTCGGTGAACTCCTTCTTCCGCGTCTCGACGAGGTGCCTCGTGAGCGACCAGGCGGCGGCGTAGGCGTCGAGGGGTCCTTCGGCGGCGCGGAAGCGGTCGTCGGAAGTGATGATTGCCGCGATGTCACCCGGCCGGTGGGTCGCGAGGAAGTGGTCGAGGCGGGGGCGATTCACGTTGCCGATGCCCCGCCAGCCGCGGGTGTTTTTCAGATCGGGCGTCTCGAAATAGGTGGCGATGCCTTCGCTGACCCAGAGAGGCACCGGGGCGAGGCGGCGGTGCATGCCGCAGTTGAAGGCCATCTGGTGGGTCGCCTCGTGCACGAGCGTGGCGACCAGGCCGGCCGCCGCGGGGCTCGTCAGGATTTCGAGGGCGGTGCCGGGCGAGCCTCGTCCGGCGGGCCGCGGCACCCCGTCGGTGCCTGTGAGGTCGAACGTGGTGACGCGGTTGGTCAGCAGGTTGTAGTAGCCCACCACGCGGTCGCTCGCGGCACCGAGATCACGGCTCGCGTGGGCCTCGTACCTCCGCCGATCGGCGAAGATCACGACCACGAGCGGTCGGGGCGGATCGAACACCTCGAGCCCCGCCTTGCTCCAGAAGTTGCCGAAGGCCTCGTGGAGCCGCTCGAACAGCGCCGCGCACCACCTTGCGTAGTCGCGCGAGGTGTCGAAGCAGACCACGTAGTGCCTGGTGACGAGCACGTCGAAGCCGGCGGGCAGGTCCGCGAGGATCCGCGTCCCGAGTTCCCGGGGTGTCTCCTCGGCGGGGGCGGCGGTGAGCGGCCGCCGTTCGGCGATCGCAGAGGGCTGGAGCAGTTCATACCGCTCGTCGGCGAGTTCCACGAGCAGGCCGCCATCGACCGCCTCGACGAGCACGGCGGCATCGACCGTGCGGCGGCCGTTCGCGGTGCGGACTTCGATCCGTTCCCTCGAAACCGTGGCGTCGTCCGCCGCCGCCCCATGGCCCAACCAGACCGCGATCGCGGCGGCGATCGCGACGCGGAAGCGGGGCAGAGGGGGCATGGGCGGGGGGATCCGAAGCCTTGGCGGGCTGGCCACCGGGGATGCGAGCATGTTTTTGCCGTCGGTGAAAGGTCAGCCGTCGGGTTGACCTTTCGGCCGCCCCGGGGCACCGCTAGTCTCCCACGCCCCCTGGAGGCTGGTCGAGATGAAGCTCTGCAAACCGGGCCGCAAACTGGGCCGCGCTGCCGGCGGCTTGGCCGTGATCGCCGCGGTCGCCTGCTCTCCGCTGCTGTCGGGCTGCAAGACCTGGAAGACGCTGACAACCAGCGAGAAAACGCTCGAAGAACAGCGGAAATACGGGTCCACGGCGGATCAGCGGATCGAGACGCTCGCCGCCGATGCCGCCAAGGCAAAGGCCGGCACCCATGCCGAGAAGGCCGAGTTCACGAGCGGCCAGGTGAAGAGCATGCTGGAGGAGCACGATCCCCGCGTGCGGTGCGTGATCCTGGAGACGGTCGCGGAGTTCGAGACGCCGTCGGCCGTTGCGATCTGCAAGGGGGGCCTTGAAGATCCCGACCCTCGCGTCCGCATGGCGGCCTGCACCGTCTGGCGGACCCGGGGCGGGCCCGAGGCGGTCGAACTGCTCGCCACGCGGTATCGCAGCGATCAGGAAATCGACGTCCGCCTCCGGGCCCTGCGGGAGTTGGGGCAACTCGGCGATCAGCAGGCGATTCCCGTCCTCGCCAAGGCGCTCGAGGATTCCGATCCCGCCGTGCAATACAGGGCCGTGGCGGCCCTCAAGAAGGTGAGCGGCCGAGACCTCGGCGACGACGTCAACAAGTGGCGGGAGTGGGCCGCGGATCCGGCCGGATCGGCGGCTGAATGGTCGGTCGCCGAGGAGTTTCGCAAGCTGTTCTGATCAGCCGGGCCGGCGGTGGAGGCTCCCACCCCCGCGGCGGCCCCTGGGGCTTCACGGCTGCCTGACAGGTGGGGCCGTCTGCGTGGTCGAGGCAAACTGGCCCGACCCGTCGGCTTGTTTCGGCACGGGCAACGTTTCGGGCGGTCGGGCGGTCGATACCCCGAACACACGCCGTGTGATCCCAGCCCCCGACCGCAGTGCGCGATGCCCAACCAAGACGTAACTCCTCGGGCGCCGAACCATTCGGCGTGTGTCCCGTGTTCACCGCCGTGTCGTCGCCGCTGCGTGCTGCCGGTTCTGATCGCAGCCTCGTGCCTGGCGACGTCGTTCGGCTGGCAGGCCTTCGCGGCGCCTCCGACGCGGACCCGCGGGGGATTCTTCGAGGGGTTGCTGAAGAAGGCCGAGCCGACGCCTCCCTTCATCGCCTTGCCGCAGCCGCCGTCGCAGGATGAGGTCGATCGTCAGGCGGCCGAACGGCAGGCCCGCCTGCAGGCCAAGGGGGCGACCAAGACGACGGTGAAACGGGCCGACGCGACCACGGCCAAGCCGGCCTCGCCCGCGAAGAAGCCGACCGTGGCCGACGCGGTCGCCTTCGGCAAGTCGCTGAAGACCGCCGCAGGCAAGGTCATCGAAGACGCCTCGAATCCGGAATACATCCCCCGGCGGCGGCCGATGCCTCAGCCGCCGCAGACCGCCGTCGTGAAGCCGTCGCCGGCGGGCCGCCGCCAGACGCCGCCGCTCGTCGTGACGCGGCTCCAGCCCACCGGCGCGCCTCCCCCCGCCACGCGGCGGTTCGAGCAGCTGCGGCGCCGGATCGCGCAGACACTCGCCACCTACCAGAGACGGCCGCTCAACACGGCGGAGCACACGCCCTGGGAGGTCATGCACGGATTCATCGCGTTTGGCATCCCCACGCAGGTTCGCGTCGGCGGCCCGGCCGGCGATCTGGCGAGCGCGATCGGCTGGTCGAACATGGGCGGCCGCTGCCGCGGGCAGGTGATGCTCGCCGCGGCGGATGATCGGATCGTGGCCCTCAAGGGCGTCGGCGTGCAGGGCCACTCCGCGCAGTATCTCGCGATCCTCGCGCAGTGCCGCGTCGCCGCCAACTCGCCCCTCACCGTCCAGGGCAGGACGTTCACCGTCGCGGACCTGATCGAGGAGGAAAAGCAGGCCTGCAAGTCGAAGACGGAACTCACGTTCGCCCTCATCGCCCTGGCGCATTACCTCCCCACCGAAGCGACCTGGGAGAGTCGCAACGGGGAGAAGTGGTCGCTGCCGCGACTCGTCGAGGAGGAGATCGCACAGCCCATCCGCGGGGCGCCGTGCGGCGGCACGCACCGGCTCTTCGGCCTCGCGTACGGTTGCCAGCGGCGGCTGCGGGCCACCGGCCAACTCGACGGCCCCTACCTGCGGGCCGACAGGTATGTTCGCGACTACCAGAACTTCGCCCTCACGAAACTCCAGAATCGCGACGGCTCGTTCAGCACGGAGTGGTTCAAGTATCACGCCGACCGCGAGGACGACATCGACCGCAAGATTCAGACCACGGGCCACATCCTCGAATGGCTCGTCTCCTCGCTCGATCAGGAGCGGCTCTACGAGCCGCGGGTCGTCGCGGCGGCGGAGTATCTCTGCGGCGCGCTGGCCAGCGCGCCCTCGCGGGAGTGGAAGATCGGCCCGCTCGGCCATGCCCTTCACTCGCTGAACATCTACCAGGAAAGGGCCTGGGGCGTGGTGCTGCCGGGCGGCATCGCCGCCTACAATGGCTCGATGAAGGCCTCGGCACCGCCCGCCATGATCGCCGATCGACCGGAGCCGGGCCGCGGCGACGGCGAGGGCACGTCGACTCGTCGATAGGCCCGTCGTCCTTGAACCACGCCCCCCTGCCGCGTAGGCTTCGGCGGCGGGGCCTTCCGTGCGAGCATCCGGCGATCCGGCGGCCCATCCGTCCCGCACCGCGCCTTCACGGCACGCCTGGAGCGGGTTCATGACAGCGGCCGACGTCACCCCCCAACTCGAGCGTCTTCTCGACGCCGCCGTCCGGCTCTTCGAGTCGACGTCGGCCGAGGCGATCCTGCTGCTCGTCGACGAGCGTCTCGACTGGGCGCGGGTGCGACAACTCGCACACTCCGGGCCGGTGCTCGTGGCCGCCGACGACGAGGCCCATCTCGCCGGCGCCTCCGACCACGGCATCAAGCAGGTCACGCTCGACGTTTCGGGCCTGCCGGTTCACGAACGTCTGGCGCAGGCGCTGCTCGAGTGCGTGGCCGCGGAGATCATCGGAGCCGACGCCCAGGTGGTGGCCGTTTACAGCGGCTTCGAGGCCGGCACGGTCGACTCCGTCAGCCTGCTGCGTCTGGAGGAGCATCTCGGCCAACTCACCAGCCGCGACCTGCGGAACCTCGAGACCAAGGTGCCGCTCGAGACGCTCAAACTGGTCGTCGATCTGGCCGTCGAGATCGGCCGCGAGGGCCGTGAAGGCAAGCCGGTCGGCACGCTGTTCGTCGTCGGCGACACGCGAAAGGTGATCCAATCGAGCCACTCCGCCGGCTTCGATCCGGTTCGCGGCTACGGTCGTGCGGAGCGGCGGCTCACCGATCCCCGCGTTCGTGAAGGCATCAAGGAGATCGCCCAGCTCGACGGCGCCTTCGTGATCGGCTCCGACGCCACCGTCGAAGCCGCGGCCCGCTACATCGACGCCTCCGCCGAGAATGTCTCCGTGTCGAAGGGGCTCGGCGCCCGTCACTGGGCCGCCGCGGCCGTCACCCGCCGCACGAAGAGCGTGGCCGTGGCGGTCAGCGAGACGAGCGGCACCGTCCGCATCTTCCAAAACGGCGAGGTGATGCTCCGGATCGAGCCCTTCCGCCGGGCCATGAAGTGGAAAGACTTCGAGTACGAGCCCCCGAGCGGTGACTGACCGCTGCGGTGAGCCCCGGGCGAGGGTGCGGGGTATGCTGACCGCGTCATGATCATCGACGCACCGGCCGCCGAAGCGACGCCCGACCTGCACGGCAAGACCGTGTGGGCGATCGACACGCTGTCACGGGTCTACCAACTCTTCCACGCGCTGCCCGAGATGACGGCGGCCGATGGCACGCCGGTGTCCGTGGTGTTTGGGCTGACCCGCGACCTGCTCGACATCGTCGAGAAAAAGAAGCCTGACTATCTCTTCTGCGCGATGGACCCGCCGGGGCCGACCTTTCGCCACGAGATGTTCGAGGCCTACAAGGCCAACCGGGCCGAGATGCCCGCCGACCTCGTGCCGCAGATTCCGCTCGTGCGCCGGCTGCTCGAGGTGTTCGGCATCCCGTGCCTCGAACTGCCGGGTTACGAGGCCGACGACGTGCTGGCCACGCTGGCCACGCAGACGGTGTCCGCCGGCGGCGACTGCACGATCGCCACGTCCGACAAAGACGCGAGGCAGCTGCTCGGGCCGCACGTGCGACTGCTCAATCTCCGCACCAACAAACCGCTCGGCGTCGATGAACTCAGGGCGGAATGGGGGATCGGGCCCGGTCAGGTCGTCGATTTCCTGTCACTCGTCGGCGACAGCATCGACAACGTGCCGGGCGTTCCGGGGATCGGCCCCAAGATCGCGTCGGAACTGCTGCAGAAATATGGCACGCTCGACACGCTGCTCGCCAACATCGACGCCGTGCAAGGGGCCAAACGCAAGGAAAACCTCGCCGCTCACGGCGACACCGCGCGGGCCGGCCGCCGGCTGATCATGCTGGAGCGGGCGGTGCCGCTGACGATTCCCTGGGCGTCCGGCGCGCTGCATCCGCCCGATTCCGCCGCGCTCGCCGACCTCCTGCGGACGTTCGGCTTCCGGAGCCTCCTCGACCGCGTGGTGCGGGGCGGCGGGGGCAGGGCCTCGTCCGCCGAGCCGGCGGCCCCGGTCGAGGCGGTGAGGGTTCCGGCGGCGAGGGTTCCGGCGGCGAGAACGCTCTTCGACATGTTCGACGCGGAGCCTGCCACGCCCGAGGCCACCCCCCGGCCGCTGCCGCGTCCGATCGCGGTCGAAGAACCGCGCGGGGCGGAGGAGGTCGCCGCCGTCGTCGCCCGCTTGCGGGCCGCCGGACCGCTCACGCTCTGCGTGGTGCGGCCCTCGGGCGGGACGATTCTCGCCCGTCCCCTGGCCGCCACGCTCGCCGCGGGCGACGCATGCGGCTGGTTCGACGCCGCGTCGCTCGCGTCGAATGACGATCTCCGCGGCCTGCTCGCGGACGCCGGCGTTCCCAAGTGGGGGCACGATCTCAAGCGGCAGGAGGTGGCCCTGCGAACGCTCGGCATCCGGCTGGCCGGCGGCTCGTTCGACACGCTGCTCGCCGCCTATCTGCTGGAAGCCGGGGAGCGGAATCTCGGCCTCACCGAGACGGCGATCCGCCACGGTGTCACGATCGACGATCCCGCCGCGGCGGCCGAGGTCGATCATCCGCTCGAGCCCCGGCCGGCGGCCGCGCATTGCCGACTCGTGCAGGAGCTCGCCGCGCGGCTGCCGTCGCTGCTGGAATCGCAGGGGCTCGCCCGGCTGTTCGCGACGGTCGAGATGCCGCTGGCTGCGGTGCTCGCCGACATGGAGGTGCGTGGGGTCCGGATCGATTCCGCGGCGCTTGCCGCCCTGTCCGCCGAATACGCGATCCGGCTCGAGGAGCTCGAGCGCGAGATTCACGCGCTCGCCGGCCGCCCCTTTGCGATCGCGTCGCCGCTGCAACTGCGGACGGTGCTCTTCGACGAGCTTGGTCTGCCGGTGGTGAAGCGGGGCAAGACCGGCCCGAGCACCGACGCGGAGGTGCTCGAGCAGCTCGCCCCGCTCCACCCGCTGCCGGCGAAGCTGCTCGAGCATCGAAAATACGCGAAGCTCAAGAGCACCTACGTCGATGCCCTGCCGGCGCTCGTCGATCCGTCTTCGGGCCGCGTTCACACGTCTTTCAACCAAACGGTGACCGCGACGGGCCGGCTCAGCTCGAGCGACCCGAATCTGCAGAACATCCCCACGCGGACCGCCGAAGGGCAGCAGATCAGGGCCGCTTTCCTGCCCGGCGAGCCCGGCTGGCGGTTCGTGGCCGCCGACTATTCGCAGATCGAGCTGCGGGTCCTGGCGCATCTCTCCGGGGATGCCGCGATGAAGGCGGCGTTTGCGGCGGGCGAGGACATCCACACCCGGACGGCGGCGAGCGTGCATGGGATCGACGCGGCCAGCGTCACGCCCGCGATGCGGCGGGTCGCCAAGGCGGTGAACTTCGGCATTCTGTACGGCCAGTCGGCCTTCGGGCTCGCGCGGGCCCTCGGCATCCCGCAGGCCGACGCGGCGGAGTTCATCGCCGGCTACTTCCGGGTCTTCGAGGGGGCCTCGGCCTTCATGGACGACGCCCTCGACCGCTGCCGACAAGACGGCTCCGTGACCACCATCCTCGGCCGCCGGCGTCGGATCACGGGGGTCCGCGACCGCGGCAAGCGGAGAAATGCCTCGGGCGTGATGTCCCTCACGCTCCCCGAGCGGGAGGCCGTCAACACCGTGGTGCAGGGATCGGCCGCCGATCTGATCAAACTCGCGATGCTGCGGGTCGATGGCCGGCTCCGTGCGGAACGCCGGCGGACCGCCCTGGTGCTCCAGATCCACGACGAACTCCTGCTCGAGGCTCCGGCCGAGGAGGTGGCCGACGTCGAGCGGCTCGTCGTGGAGGAGATGCGGTCGGCGCTCGTCCTCTCGGTCCCGATCGAGGTCTCGGTGCAGGCGGGGGGCACCTGGGCGGAGTGCGAATGACCATGATCGTCGTCGGACTGGTGGGCCGGATTGGCGCGGGGAAGTCGACCGTGGCGCGTTTGTTCGCCGAGCGGGGCGCCACCGTCATCGACGCCGACGCCCTGGCCCACGAGGTGCTCGACGACCCGGTCGTGATCCGCGAGGTCGTGGAACGATTCGGTGCCGGAGTGCTCGACGACGAGGGGCATGTCCACAGGGGGGCGCTCGCCGGACTCGTCTTCGGCCGCGACGGGGCCGGCGAGGATTCGCTTCGCGCGCTCGAGGGCATCGTGCACCCCCGGGTGCGGCGGCGGGTCGCGGAGCGGCTCGCCTCGATTCGCGAACGCCGGGCCGGGGGCGCATCCCCGGAGTTCGTCGTTTTGGACGTGCCACTGCTCGTGCAGGCGGGTTGGGATGACCTCTGCGATCGGCTGGTCATCGTGGATTGTGAAGAGTCTGTGAGGCGGCGGCGTCTGGCCTCGCGGGGTTGGTCGGAGACGCAGGCGATCGCCCGGGACCGTGCCTGGGAGCGGGGTTACAGGCGGCCCGCGACGGCGGCAAATACCAGTTGCGTGGATGCCTCGGGCGATCCTGCTTATACTCGGCTGCAGGTCGGTCGGATCCTCGACGAATGGCGCGGCGCCTGACAGCCGCGGCAGCTCGCGCATCGTCGTCTTTCCGGCCGATTCCCGCCCGGGGTCCAAGTCACCGATCGATGCACCGTGGCCGTGTGGCTCCGCAGCCCGCTGCCAAGGGCCGTGTCGTTGTTGTTTTGACCCTCCCGCTTTCGTTCTCCTTCGACACATCCGAGTCGGTCCCTCCCTCCTTCTTCGCGGTCCCTCGACGCCGCGGCCCCCCGGTGCACCATGATGAACTCCACCCCCAATGCCCCGCGGGACGACGGCGATGACGAACCGCTCTCGCTCGCCGAGGAGATCGCCGCCGAGGTCAAGGAAGGTCTCGACGTCACGGGCCATTACGAGTCGCTGAAGAAGGGCGATACCTTCATCACGAGCCTGCAAAACCTGTCGATGCAGGAACTGGTCGATCTGGCCCGGGCCGAGAACCTGGGAGACGTGACCGGTGCCAAGAAGCAGGATCTCGTGTTCCGGATCCTCAAGGAGCGGGTCAAGCTCAACGGCCTGATGTTCGGCGAGGGCACCCTCGAGATCCTGCCCGACGGCTTCGGATTCCTGCGGAGTGCCGACGCCCACTACCTCTCGTGCCCCGACGACATCTACGTGTCGCCGAGCCAGGTACGCCGCTTCGGTCTCCGCAACGGCATGAGCGTGGCCGGGCAGATCCGCCCGCCGAAGGAGAGCGAGCGGTATTTCGCCCTGCTGCGGGTGGAGGCGATCAATGGCGAGGATCCCGCGAAGCTGACCACCCGCGTGTTCTTCGACGAGCTCACGCCGCTGCATCCCGACGAGCGGATCGTGATGGAGACCACGACCGCGGAGATCGCGACGCGGGTCGTCGACCTGATCGTGCCGATCGGCTTCGGCCAGCGCGGGCTGATCGTGAGCCCGCCGCGTGCGGGCAAGACGATCCTCCTGCAGAAGATGGCCAAGGCGGTGCTCGCCAACTATCCCGAGGCCTACGTCTTCATGCTCCTCATCGACGAGCGGCCGGAGGAGGTCACCGACATGGAACGGCAGGTGAAGGGGCCGTCGTGCGAGGTGATCAGCTCGACCTTCGACGAGAACTCGAGCCGCCACATCCAGGTGGCCGACATGGTGATCGAGAAGGCGAAGCGGCTCGTCGAATACGGCCGTGACGTGGTGATCTTCCTCGACTCCATCACCCGGCTGGCCCGGGCCTGGAACTCGGAGGTGCCCAACTCCGGCAAGATCCTCTCCGGCGGCGTCGATTCCGGCGCCCTGCAGCGGCCCAAGCGTTTCTTCGGCAGCGCGCGCAAGGTGGAGGAGGGGGGGTCGCTGACGATCGTGGCCACGGCGCTGGTCGACACCG
>SXGQ01252758.1_pt1 | contig 26825 bp, 50 predicted proteins | sample 3178371 | NCBI WGS metagenome assembly SXGQ01 (sample SAMN11356859, study PRJNA531348) | freshwater metagenome | isolation source: freshwater sample F1-20 | place: China: Fuxian Lake, Yuxi | collected 2017-12-25 | reverse complement strand
GAAAACCTCCGATATAAACCGTGAGATTGACCATATGACACAAAATAGAAAACCACATTTCTCCAATACCAATAATCCCATTGATTTTCCTGTGTTTACTGTTGTAATTTGTTCAGAATGTTCTGAGGAACACTTGACAACCGAGATTGAATGTGTTAATATAGAGGAAGATATTCAAGGGCGGGATATTCTGTATTTTGTGTGCCCTGTCACTAACATGGAAACCAAGAGTTTGGTCTATAAAAAATGAGTGTGGTTTATATTCTTGAAATGTATGATCCTAATGATGAAAATAATGCACAATCTCGCATTCTCAATATCTTTTCCACAATGGAAAAGGCTATAGAATATCGGGATCGTTATATTAGGGAAGAATATGAAATTGAAGATACTTTTGATGGTGATCTATTGAGAGAATGTAATGCTGAGTTTTTCATTGACAAATATCATGTACTATAATGAATAAAATTATACTGAATAAAGTTGCAATTGATCGGTTGTATGAATTGTTCAACAAACTAAATCAATCTAAAGATTTTGGGCATGTAGAATTGGAATCTGAAGGCACCAATGGTATTGGTGATACAATCACTGCAACCTTTTATATAACCCATAAAGATGTTGACGGCGAATTCAAAGTAACAATTACTGACCAAAACGATTGGTGATATATGAACGAAGAACAAAATGATCCATGGCAAGACTTTTCAGAATCTTATGAAAAGGCCATGAAAGAAATAGAACAAAGGCAAGAAGAATATTGGAACTCTCTTTCAAAAGATGACCAATTGAAAGCATTTTGTGCCGTTGTTCGCCGTATTGTACAGGCTGAATTAAAAGATAAAGGTTCTTATCGTTGGGCACTGTATGATGTTTTTGGTTTTGGACCTGAATCATATATTCAAGGTATGGAGTGTGGTTTTATGGCTCTGCATAATGCAATTTATGATGATACACATGATGAACGATTGTTGAAAGCATTTTGTAAAAAGAATAATATTGAAAATGTTGATGAGAAAATCACCAAGTTTTGGTCAATAGGAACAGATCATGAATGAAGATATCAAATATGAAGCATTTGTAAAAGAAATGCACGAAAAACATCCATTGATGTTCGCACACCCATATGGTGGCGTTTGTGTGGGCAAAGGTTGGTATCCAATTCTTCGTGCATTGTGCCATAATATTCAGTCTCATATTGATGCTGTTGAATGTGCAAGGATCAATCTTGCAAAAAATAATCCTTGGAACCGACCAATGCCAGAAGAAGTGCCGCAGGTTGTAGTCTCACAAATTAAAGAGAAATTTGGTGGATTGCGATTCTATTATGATGGCGGCGATGATATGGTTGAGGGTATGGTTCATATGGCTGAATCGTGGGCTGCAAATGCTTGCGAAACTTGTGGTAAACCAGGTAAAAGCCGCAATGGTGGTTGGATTCGGACTCTATGTGATGAACATGAAGAAGAACAACAAAAGAGAATTAAAGAATTGGATGGTGAAGAATGATTAAAGTAGTAATTAACCGAGATTTTGGTGGATTTGGTTTGTCTGATGAGGCTGAAGCACTCTACAAAGAACGTAAAGGTATCACCGATCCTAATTGGTGGTACAATGAAATACCGCGAGATTGTCCTGTACTGGTTCAAATCGTGGAAGAAATGGGTGAAAAGGCTGATGGCACCTTTGCTGCATTGAAAGTCGTGGAAATTCCCGATGATGCAGATTGGTATGTGGAAGAATATGACGGCTCAGAATGGGTTGCAGAGCGTCACCGTACTTGGAGTTAATATGATTGATTGTATGATTATTGGTGATAGTATTGCTGTTGGTGTATCAATGGTACGCAAAGAATGTGTAAGCCACTCAAGGGGTGGTTGGAACTCATGGCAATGGAATAAGGATTATCTTGCAAATGCAACAACAAGGCCTTATGAGACAATTATTATTAGCCTTGGTGCTAATGACCACAAAGGTGTAAAAACTGAATTTGAACTCCGTAAAATGCGTGAGTCAATTAAGGGTAAAAGGGTCTTTTGGATTGATCCAGGTAAAGATAGAAAACCTGTGCCACATGATGCCATTGTGCGTATTGCCAAAGAATACGGGGATGTTATACTAGAACGACCAAAAGAAAATATGAGTAGTGATGGTGTACATCCAACAGGAAAGGGTTATCGTGAACTCGCGGAGAAAACTAAGACACGATAATCCTTATAAAAAGATTGTAATAACAATTGTGTTGTTACCTTTTTATATTCTATTTGGATTTGTTTGGTTAATCATAATGCCATTTATGATCGTAGGTTTCTTTTGGGGTTTCATTAAGTACATTATTGGCTTGCTATGAATGTAATAGTCATTTGTTTATACAATTTTTCATTGGTTGCAGGCACCGCATACTTGGTTGCACTACATGATTGGAGCCCTTGGTGGTTTATATTGACCGTTTTATTATTGGCTAATATGACTAAGAGGGATTAAAATGAATGATATTGAAAAACGCATGACAGAACTGATTGATCCCATTGATAAACAAATATACATGTGTGATGATAGGCGAGATTTACTGATGTTCAATTGTGCAATGTTGCAGCGTGTCAGAGAAGTATTTGATATGTTGATTGGTGTTGAGGGTAGAAAAAACATGTTTAAGGATTTGATGTAATGTCTGAAGATATTGTATACCGCCTGAGAAAACGTGCTGAGATTCGTAGGCAAATTCCTGATAGGAAATCTGTACAAGAAGGTAAGACTGATCGCATTGCAGATATATTGGAAGAAGCAGCAAATGAAATTGAACGGCTGCGAGAGTTTGAGACAATGTATAAAGACTTATGGGAAGATGATTTAAAATGAACAAACGAATTGTAGAATTGGCCGTACAAGCAAGAAAACATTTTCCTAAAACAGAAACCTCTGGTGAATATTGGGTGTTTGATGAAGAAAAGTTTACCGAACTAATTCTCCAAGAGTGTTCAAAAGTTATATTGGAATGGAAAAAAGAACCATTCCCATTTGATGAAGACCTGGCCGTGCAACTGATTCATGAGCATTTTGGCTTCGAAGTGCCACACAAACACATTAAAGTAATTAAGATTTGAGTACCTTTTACTGACTTGCCTTCCTCACCAGGTATGGTACAATTCATGCATTGAAACTTAGAAAGGATTTTGAAATGGGTACGCGCTCTCTGACGTTTGTTTATGATAACGATTATCAGCCAATTATGAATATGTACGCACAATGGGACGGTTATCCGTCTGGCCATGGCGCTGCATTGGCTGATTTTCTAAACCAGTTTGAAGCCATCACCAATGGCATTCGTGTTGGTGATGAGCGTAAGACGGCTAATGGCATGGGATGCCTTGCCGCACAATTGGTTGCACATTTTAAAGTTGGTGTTGGTTCTTTTTATTTGTATCCAATATCCGCAAAAGATTGTGGCCAAGGATATGAATATCACATTTATAAAGACCGTGTAACCATTCGTTTTGGTAATGGAGAACAATTTTTCACCGGTCCTTGGGAACAATTTCTTGATTTTTGTAAGAATCCAGTAGTTACTGAGGAGTAATTAATATGATGCCTGCTGGTCAATACTACATTGGCGACCTCTGCTATGTAATGTCAGATGCTGAATGGGATGATTTTTGTTCTATAACAATTCAGGGGCATCGTTGCCTCAGTGGTGAATTTGTTTTGAATGATGGTCGCCGATTTGCCACATATCAAACCAAATATGGTGATGGTTTGTACAAAGATCAATTTGAAAATCAATATGGTGTTGATGCTGGTTTGATTGGTTGTATTCGTATTGAGGACATCCGTGTTGACAAATATAACATTAAAGAACTTGGTTCAATTGTTGAATTCAAAACAGATTTTGTAACATCTTATGAAGATGGTGTGATTAAAATTGGTCATGTTATGATTGATACTGATCCGGAATTTGAAGATGACGATTATTAAACTCACATTAAACAAAGCATTATTTGCAATGTTGGGTCGCTATGAATTGGTGGATCAATGGTGGGAAACACCAAACAAAGCATTTGATGGCAAGACACCAAATGAGGTCTATTGGTCTGGTGAAGATGGCCGCAAACAAGTTGCAAAATATATAATTGACAATTTAAATCCTGGTTATAGTTGAAATGGAGTATATGATGAGAGATCGTTTGGCTTGGGAATACATGGTCACAATTTTGAGTGGACAAAAATACAGTGAAGAAGATTCCGATGGATTTGCTCGCAATGTGGTAAATTTTATCGGTGAAATTAAAGAAACAACAAAACATAATTCTAAAAATGAGAAGCGATGATTTTGAAGTTTGTCCGATAGGAACAAGACAAGAATTAGAATTATATCGTGATTTGTTTTATATCATTCAAAGAAATAAAAGACAATGGGGTGATGGCATCGTGCCATATGATATAACACAACAATATAATAAAATCTGTAAACATTATCAAAAGTATGATGTAGTACTTGACCGGACTGTGTGAGTACTTTTTTCTGAATTGACTTTTTTCTTGGCTGTGTTAAAATTCTCTTATTGATTGATTAACACAACAGGAGTTTTTATGCCCCGTGGCGTCCCAAAAGCTGGTTTTCGTAAGACTAAGAACCGTATGGCCAAAGCCAATGAATCTGTGATGGCTAAGGCTGTAGAGTCTCGCTTCTCCATCAACCAGCGTTTTGAATTCGTTGGTGATATGGTTCTGATGCTTGCCAATGGCGACCAAGCGTCTGTGGTCGTGTCTGGTCCTGGTGGTCTTGGCAAGTCCCACACCGTAGTGGCTGCGCTTGAAGCCTCTGGTTTGTCTGATGTTACCGTGTTGGATGAGTTTGAGGTTGGCTCCGTGCTTGACACCGCCAAGTCCTATCGCGTTATCAAGGGTTACTCCACACCCAAGGGTCTGTATCGTACCCTCTACGAAAACAAGGACGGCGTTGTCGTTTTCGATGACTGCGATTCCGTACTCAAAGACCCCGTGTCCTTGAACCTGCTCAAGGCCGCACTGGATTCCTATGACCGCCGTATCATCTCATGGCGCGCCGACATGCGTGATGAGGAGTTGCCCCAGTCGTTTGAATTCAAAGGTCGTGTAATCTTTATCTCCAATCTTCCTTCAGAAGCCTTGGATCAAGCCATCATCTCTCGCTCCATGGCTGTTGACCTGTCCATGACTGCTGAACAGAAGATCCAGCGTATGCAATACCTGTTGGATCAACCTGACTTCATGCCTGAATATGCTAAGAGTCTTAAGCAAGATGCATTAGACCTTATCAATGCTCTCCGTGATTCCGTCAAGGAATTGTCCCTTCGTACACTGATTCAAGTTACGAAAATCCGTAAGTCTGCCGGTGCTAAATGGAAAGACCTTGCAGAATACACAATCGTTGGTTAATTACAACAGATGGTTGCCATTTGCCGAGATTGTGTTATAATGTTTGTATTAACTAAAGAAAGGCTTATATGAGTCGCATGTCCGAACTGATGATCGATATTGCCGAAGAAATTGAACGCGGTGATTTATCATTTAATCAAATTGCACAAAAATATAATGTACCTCTTTCATGGGTCGATGAAGTGGCTCTGGAAATGATGAATTATCCTATTGATGAACCTGATCCTGGTTATATGGATGGTGATGCTGGTTCAGCTCTATCCTCCGTTGGATGGGGTACTGATGAAGACTATGGTTCCTTTTAATTTTTATCATGCAATTTAATACTGAAAAACCAACCAAAACCGCAATCTATCTTGTTGATCGTGATAAACAAGGTAAATTTTATCGACACTATAATGCTGAAACCGACACTTGGTCGCTTTGTGGTGTTGATTTGGATGAAGCTACACAAAACATTGGTAAACCATCGGCTGTTGGATTCTTCCCTTGGATTGGTCCTCTGACTGGACCTAATTATAATGTACCAACACCTAAAAAGATAGAACAAAAATTGATGGTGACAACCACGGTTGTTGAAAAACCCGTGAAAGAACTGAAGAAAAACGTTGCTGTGCCAGTATCAACAGCCAAAATTAAAACCACCACCGATCATCCTAATGGGTCAATTTGGTACCGTGAAGATCGCAAAAAGTGGATTGCTATGTGGAATGGACGCCAAGAAGCAGCGCGACCTACTGCTGAAGCTTGTCTTAAATTCTTAAAGAAAAAATATAATGTCGATGGTAAAGTTATCAGTAAGGATTAATTATGGAAAATTTTGAAGATGATTTATATTCAATCAATTATGAAAAAGTTGTTGCATGTAAAGATTTTCTCAGCACAACAAGGTTGTTAGCATCAAATATGATGGTAAATCCCTACATTACTGTAGGTGATTTTCTAAAAGATATTACAGATTTTGATTTACAAATTCTATTAGATGGTTCTGAAGACATTGAAAAGAATGATATTGGAGAGAATTTTATTCTACTAACAGAAATGTTAGCTGTAGGTGAAGGTTTGCAACATGCGACAAGTGCTGATGAATTAACATCTAGAATAGAACAATTTATTGTATTCTTAACAATTGAGTCATTGGCCAGAAAAAAGATGGTCAAGGTTTATCATGAGAACTTTTCTTTTGGTGAAGATGCAGGTGAAAATATTATTGTGGAAAAACTTCCCGACACTGATGAATAATTATGTCTAGTACAGAAGATAAACAAAAAAGAGCAAAACGAATTCAGCGTGATGGTAGAGCAATCAAAAAGCAAACCAAAATTGCTAAGGAATATGGATTGGACTACAAACAGCCACACCGGTTTGATAAACACCATGCACTTGATTGTGGAAATCCGAAATGCACCCTTTGTGGTAATCCAAGGAAATTATACAAGGAAAAAACTTTTCAGGAAAAATCATTTGATCAAACCGAGGATTGGAATAAAGATTAAAGAAAAAAAGTTCTTGCCAAATTTTGGTATTATGGTATAATACATATATTGATCAACTGGAGTTTATTATGTCACTGAATCGAAATCAAATTGCTTTTGTTACTGCTGCTGAAAATATTTTTGGTATTGAATCCACATTGGATCGCAATGATATTCAGCGTGTCATTGATGAATCGGATTTATCTTTTCCATATTGGTTTGTAACCAAATCAGAATATCGTACTGGCCGAGGCCGGTATCAACTGCCAAATATTGGAACAAAATCTGTGAATAAAGAAGAAGAAATGCTTGTAGACCTTAAATCTAATGTTACGGTGTTAAAACAACCCAAGATGGAAGACAATTCAGAGGTATCGATTCCTGATTTGTATCCTGATTATGTGCCTTTTGGTTTTTATAAAGAGTTAACAAATATTGTTAAATCTAAAATGTTTTATCCTGTGTTTATCACTGGTCTATCCGGCAACGGCAAAACATTAATGGTTGAACAAGTTTGTGCTTCATTGAAACGTGAATGCATTCGCGTAAACATTTCTATTGAAACAGATGAAACCGATTTGATTGGTGGTCCCACTCTTATTAATGGTAATATTGTAAATCGTGATGGTCCAGTTGTTATTGCAATGAAACGTGGTGCGATTCTGTTGATTGATGAAGTTGACCGTGGTTCCAACAAATTGATGTGTTTGCAAGGCATTCTAGAAGGCAAACCATATTTCAATAAAAAATCTGGTGAGTATGTACACCCCGCAGCTGGCTTCAATATCATTTCCACTGCAAACACCAAAGGCCGTGGTTCTGAAGAAGGTCGTTATCTCTCTCAAATTCTTGATGATGCATTTCTTGAACGTTTTCCCATTACAGTCGAACAGGATTATCCTGATGCTAAGACTGAAAAGAAAATTCTTAAACCCCTTATTGCTGATGAGGAGTTTGTAGATAAACTTACACAATGGGCTGATGTTGTGCGTAGGTCTTTTGCCGAGGGTGCAACAGATGAAATTATTTCTACTCGCCGTTTGGTCCACATTGCAAAGGCTTTTAAAATCTTTGGTGATAGAATGAAAGCAATTGAATTGTGTGTCAGCAGGTTTGATACAGAAACCAAATTGGCTTTCTTAGATTTATATTCAAAGGTTGATGCAAAAGTTGATGCACCAACTGCAAATACAGCTGAAACAAGAGAATCAGAAAAAGAGATTCCGTTTTAATGTGATTGCCAACAGGTCACATTAAACATTTAATTTTTGTTGGATTTATCATTTGTCTTTGAAAGGATATAAAATGACTCGTAATGTACACACAGGTAAACCCAATCGGCACGAAAAAGTTGCCGTCACTCTTTTGTCTGGTAAACCAGTGTCACCAGATGAGATTCGTTCGGTGTTTACAGGCACAGATCAAGAAACTGTTATGTATCGTTTGTCGACCAATATTTACAATATTCGTAAAGATGGTGGCATTGTAAAAGTACATAAAGAAGGCCGTAAGGTTGTTGCTTATCAACTCATCAACTATCAGGAATTTAATTCTACTGGTCGTTATGTTGGTGCTGTTGCCAAAACAACTGGAAATGTTAAAATGGAAGAAAAACAACTAGACACGGTTAATACATAAAAACCTAAGGAAATTCATGATACAAACCGAAGATGATATCTCAAAAATGTGTTCTCATTTTGATGAGATGATTCTTGGCTTTGCGGAAAAATATAATATGGATTATACTCAGTTGGCCGCAGTAGCTTTTGGCCGAATCGCTAGAATGAGTATTGAATATGGATTTCAAGAAGAAGCAAAAGTTTTATTGTTGAAAGCTCTTGAATCAGTAAAAATTTAACTTATAAACAATAATGAAAATTGCACTTGCATCGGACCTGCATCTTGAATTCGCCACAATCTCGTTGGAAAACACCGAGAATGCCGATGTTTTGATCCTGTCCGGTGATATCTGTGTTGAAAAAGATTTGCTTGAAAGAGATGTTTATGAAATTCGGTTTGATGACAAGTCTTCTAAGATTCATAAGTTCTTTGAAGAATGCTGTGCTAGATTCCCTGCCGTTATATACATCGCCGGGAATCATGAACATTACCATGGTGATTTTGCTGTCACTATTGGAAATCTCCGTTCTCGTCTTTCTTACTTGGATAATCTTTATATACTAGAAAAACAGGTCGTGAAGATTGGTGATACAACATTCATTGGCGGTACTCTTTGGACAGATATGAACAAAGAAGATCCCAATACTTTGTTTCGTATTAGAAGTTACATGAATGATTATCGTATCATTGCTAATTCAAATACACCAGTCAGTTTCAAAGATACAGAAGGAAAATTTCATACACGGGCTGGAACTTTTTCGCCTGAAGATTCTGTGGTAGAACACAAGGCTATGTTGAAATATATCGCCGAAGTTGTAGATGGTAATACAGATGATAAGTTTGTAGTTGTTGGTCATCATGCTCCAAGCAAGGTGTCTACAAAACCAAAGTATCAGAAAGATGTTTTGGTGAATGGTGCTTACAGTTCCGATTTGTCTGAGTTTATTCTTGATCGCCCACAAATCAAATTGTGGACTCATGGGCACACTCATGATAATTTTGATTATATGATTGGTAGCACTCGTATTGTTTGTAATCCCCGTGGATATGAAGGTTATGAAAAGCAAGCGGATTACTTTGAATTGAAATTTGTGGAGATTTAAAATGGATAAAAAATTGTATATGGTTGAAACGATTTCTATTTTTAGGCATCGTTATGTTGTAAATGCAAAACATCCTACTCATGCAGCTGATGAAGTTGTTATGAATGTTGGTGGTTCATATGATGATAAGTGGCAAGAGTTTTCACAAAAACACATTGATGAGGTAATCTCCAGTGTGCGTGAAATTTCTGCAACAGATTATCTTAAAGAATTTGATGAGGATAATGATTATCTAAAAAAATGGTCAATTGCAGAAAAAATGCAATACATTAATGAGATTAAATATGATGAAGATTCTAATAACGGGTAGTAGTGGTTATATCGGCCGGCATCTCTGTCATGTTCTACAAGATGAAGATGTTACCGGCTTAGATAAGTTTTACCGACCACAAACCACCAAACATTTTATTCAACAAAATATTCTCGATTCGAATCCAATCGAGGATGAATATGATGTTGTGGTTCATCTTGCTGCTCTGACTAAAGTTGGTCAGAGCATGAAGTGTCCTATGGAATATTATAAAAACAATGTTACAGGCACACTTAAAGTTTTGGAAAATATTAAGACCAAAAACTTTATCTTTGCATCTACCGGCGCCGCAGAATTTCCACATTTCTGTAGTCCATATGCATTGTCCAAACTACAGACAGAAGCATTGGTGCGACAATATTGCACACTAAACAATATTGATTTTACCATCTTCCGTTTTTACAATGTTATTGGTTCTATTGGTTATGAAACCACCAATGTTGATGGTCTGATGTACAATCTTATCAAAGCGAAAGAAACTGGTGAGTTTAATATTTTTGGTAATAACTATGACACCATTGATGGTACTGCCGTGCGTGATTATGTTCATGTTCTGGAAATTTGTCGGGCAATTCAGTTTGCAATTAAACGACCATCAAATCTTTTGATAGAGAATCTAGGTTCAGGTACGGGTTATTCTGTACAGAAAATGGTAGATACGTTTAAGAAGGTCAATGGCGTGGACTTTAAGGTAAACTATTTGCCTAGGAGAGAAGGTGACCTCCAGGAAAATGTTTTAAAAAATGTCTCGCCATATATGCAAAAAACATTTACAATTGAGCAAATGTTGAGGATTTAAAATGAAGGTTTATATCAATAATTATCGTAGTCATTGGCTTTCTCCATATACTATTTTGGAGAAAGTTCTTTTTTGGAAAGATTGGGGAAATATTGATTATGATACACCATGGGTGGAAAAATGGTCTGATAGGCTGACACCAATTTGTCAGGCTATTCAAAAAGTATTGGACGTTATTCACCCAAAAATTGATTATGTAAAGATTGATAGGTGGGATACATGGAGTATGGACCACACACTTGGTCATATCATTTTGCCCATGTTAAAACAACTACAAGCAACAAAACATGGTTCACCACTAGTGGATATTGAGGATGTGCCAGAAGAACTTCGTGCAATCAGCACATCCGATTATGATGACCAGAAAACTTTTGAATTCTATCATGAAGATAAAATTGAAGATGAGATGGTACATAAACGGTGGGACTGGGTAATGAATGAAATGATATTCGCATTTGAACATCTTATGGATGATTCATGGGAAGATGCTTATCGTTCTGGTGTAATTGATATTAAATGGGTTGAAGACGAAAAAGAATACAACGGACAGAAACTTCATCGTATGGAGAGAGGGCCAAACGATACTTACAAATGTGATTATGATGGTATGCAAAAAGTATATGATCGTATGAACAATGGCTTTCGTTTGTTTGGAAAATATTATAGAGGGCTGTGGGATTAATTGTGAACAAATATTTTGTGATTGCTGGCACCAGATCGGAATACATGGAGTTTGTTCATAAAAAAGTGAATGAACTTATACACTCCACCACAATTTCATTTTCTGATTTCGTTTATGTTGATAGTTCCGATAATTTGAGGGGAATTATGAATCCAAAAGGATGGTTTGTTGGTTCTTGGCGTGAGAAAAAAGGTATCAATGAAATCATGGTACAATTGCTTCTTACAAAACGTGGTTATGCTTTGCTGCCAGAGTTTGAAGAAATCTTGACAGAGTGGAGAAAGAAAGGTAGAATATGAGTAATTATGAAAAATATGCACAAATGGAATTTCGTGCGGCCGGTTGGACAGATGAGAATGGTAATTTCAAAGATGAAATGCAAGAGGCTATTTGCGCTCATGTATTGAAATTGCTTGAGGTGTTTGGTGATGAAGGACATTCAGGTAGTTCAGCCCCGTATGCTATCAATTTATTTTCTAAACTGGCTAAGTTTGAACCTGTCGCACCCTTGACGGGTGAAGATTGGGAATGGAGTGATGTTTCTGAATATGGTGGTCGTGATGATGGGCCATTGTATCAAAATAAACGGTGTGGTCGTGTATTCAAAGATAACAATGGTGCATATGATATTGATGGTATCGTCTGGTATGATTGGTATACAAACGAAGAAGGTGAAAAACACAAGAGTTATTTCACCGGTCGAGGAAGCCGGGTACCAGTAACTTTTCCATATGTGCCCAAGACAGAGTACAGAGAATGGGTTGAAGAAAAATGATGACGTTCTTACATTATTATTCAGCATATAGACGCTTGCAAGAGTGTGAAAAAACTGTAATGATGTTGGCAAAGGATAAGTATACGGAAGAGGGTGTGCCAATAGAAGTACTTGCTCAAAGAGACTTCATTAAAAAAGAAGTTGAGTTTTATCAAGAACGAAGCAGACTTCTCTTTTACTTTTACCTTGGTTGTGTATTGGTAATTTTTATTGTTCTTACATTTTATTTTGGAGTATTAAAATGAGTTTATTTGTTGAAGTGACTTCGGTCGAAAAGGGTTGTCCAGTTATTATTAACTTAGATCATATTGTAGAGATTGCACCTCTTGCTTCTGGTGGCTGTGCATTGTTTATGACTGATGGTGCTGGTATGAATTCTAAAACAGCATTGCGTGTTTCTGAAGATTATGATTTGTTCAAACAATTTGCAATGCAGACTGTAACCGCTGAAGACATTGCTAAACGTTTTCCCAAAAAAGCAAAAGTGGAAAAAGAAGAAGAATTTAATATTCCCTCACTAGGAGCTAAAAAATGAAATTCAAATTGACTTGTGAACATGAAGAAGGTGATCTGATTACACATGAATTCAACAAGGTTTTTTTAGGTGATGTTGTTGAACGTATGCAAGACTTTCTAAAAGGTTGTGGATTTGTTTTTGATGGTACTCTTGATATTGTGCCAGATGAGGAACTTTTTCCACCATCTGAAGAATTTAATGAAGAAAAGTTTGGACAAGAATTGCAAGAAATGCATAAAGAATACCGCAATTCTGATATTGATCCTGATGGTCGATGTTAATTGATTTATTGAGGCCAACATTCGATTGGATTCGTGATGACTGGAGTAGTAATCGCTTCCGTTTTGTTGTTGAGTTGCTTGCTTGGGCTATTAGTATTGGGTGTAGTATTACTATGGCAGTCACCGTCCCACATCCCCCTTTACTTGCGTTATATCCTATTTGGATTCTTGGCTGCTCTATGTATGCTTGGGCTGCTTACACTAGGAAATCGTTTGGTATGCTTGCTAACTACCTTTTGTTAACTACAATTGACACCGTAGGATTGGTGAGGATGTTAGCTTAATAGTCTCTTGCCTTTTTCATTGGATTGTGATAGAATTATATTATGAATGCAAATTGGTTTCGTAAACTCGTATCAGATGAATTGCGTGAGATGGTTTTGTGGGCAGGACTTGCCGACAAATATGAGGGCATGAAATCCAAAGAAACAGATAAGAAAGGTAAAACTTTCTATCGGTTGACCACAACTATTGGTGATGTTATCATATATTCTCCAAAAGTAATCTATGTGAATGGATATAAATGCCACTCTGTAAATGAAACAAAGAGACACATTCAGTACAAATATGTGCAATGATTTACTATATAAAGGTGTGGTATATTACCACGTTCAAAGGAGAGTAAAATGTTTGCATATAATTCTTTCATCGATTCATTTCAAAGTGGCAAAAAAATGTTTGTAGCTATGTTTATTACCGATGAAAACCTCCGTAAATCACTCAATGCGTTTGTCGATACACAAACTGTATTCACCAAACAAGCCATTCAAACAATGGATGATGTTGCATCTCATGTTGCAAAAGATATTAAAGATAAATTTAATAAATGAGGTATAAACTCAGTCAATATCTAAAGTATTGGTGGTCTCTTTGGGCTAAAGCATTAGGTGAAAAAGCACATCCTAATGACCACAGAGCCGATAAGATTGCCATCATACGCACTCTTATTGTATTATTGTACATTATCACAAACATTTTTATTATTGCAGGCGTGATCCGCCACTGGTGAAGTTAAATTATGAAAATTATTTTAGAAAAACCCGATGGTTCTCCATATATCACCTTGAGTGATGATAGATTGATGGTATCAATGCACATACATGATTATGATTTCTTGGACATACCTATTAAATTTGAATTTGATAAACGAACTATACCAGCATTGATTGAAGCATTGGAAAAACTGAAAGAAATTCAAAAGTGAACATCTTCTATCTTGATCCTGATCCGAAAACTTGTGCTGAAATGCACATTTCTAAACATGTCGTTAAAATGATTATTGAGTATGCTCAACTCATGTCAACGGCACACCGTGTACTTGATGGTGAAGAATATACCGACCTGACTGCAAATGGTCGCCGTATCAAACGTTGGCGCATGAATGACCCTTTTATGGAATCAACCTTGTACAAGGCGTCACACATTAATCATCCATCGGCTATCTGGTGCCGTGAAAACAAAAAGAATTATTTGTATTTGCATCGTCTGTGGCATTATTTACTGCAAGAATACACCTATCGTTATGGTCGTAAACATGAATGTGAAAAGCTTAGTGCTGCACTTTACCTGAGGCCAGAAAATATCAAAGATGGTGAATTTTTTGCACCAACACCAGCAATGCCTGATGATGTAAAAGTTCCTGGCGATTCACTAAAATCGTATCACAATTACTACATAAATAATAAAAAACATTTTGCTTCTTGGAACGGCAAAATCAATTCTCGTCCAGTTCCTTCTTGGTATATTAACACATGATTTATACTTTTTTGAATACACAAACAAACGAAGTAGAAGAACATATTATGAAATTATCTGAATATGATGATTTCAAAGAAAATAATCCACACCTAGAAAGATATTATTCTCCCGATAGTCTTCCTGGGTTTGGTGATGGTATGCGTATGAATGTACCTGGCACCGGTAAGGCAGATTCAACATTCGAAAAATACGTTATCAACCGCATCAAAGAAACTGTACCTGGCAATAATCTGGTGCATAGGCACAAAACAAAAGCACCGAGGGAATGGTAATGATTCCTGCTTTATTTCTGCCCAAAAACTTTGTACAAAAAAATAAGAAGAAAACAACTACACAAAAACCAGTTGTTGTGAATACTGATAGTAAAAAAATTGCAGCACTATTGAAAGGGAGAATTAATGGTCACGGCGAAAAAGAAAACAGCAGCAGCTCAGGCACAGTCACAACATTTCTCTCTAAAAACAATAAAACCTCTAACAGAAAATCAACAAAAAACATTTGATGCATATGAAGGAGATAAGAACCTAGTGTTATCAGGTTCAGCAGGAACAGGCAAATCTTTTCTTGCTCTATATCTTTCTTTAAGAGAACTGTTAAAAACAAATTCTTACTACAATAAAATCATAATCATTCGTTCAGCCGTGCCATCACGGGACCTTGGATTTGTGCCAGGTACATTGGAAGAAAAATCCAAGATATACCAAGACCCGTACATGAACATTGTAAATGAACTGATTGGTCGTGGTGATGCCTGGCATTTTTTATTGAACAAAGAAATTCTAGAGTTTCAAACAACCAGTTTCTTACGTGGACTTACATTTAGAGATTGTATTCTTATATTCGATGAATTTCAATCGGCAACTTTTCATGAAATTGATTCGGTGTTGACAAGGGTAGGTGAAAACTGTCGGTTCATTTTGTGTGGTGACCATGCACAGAATGATCTAAATATAAAGAAAGAAAAATCTGGCTTTGAAGATGCAATTAAGATATTGAGTAATATTGACAACACTGCTCATATTAAATTTAGTCTTGATGACATTGTGCGAAGTGGATTTGTTAAACAATATCTAATGCAAAAAGAAAAGTTGAAATTATAATGTTATACAATCATTGTCCACCAAAAGAATTACCAAATCTAATATCTGAAACGCAACCAAACGGCACAAGATATTATGTGACACCAAACGGTATTAGATTGCCTTCAGTTACAACTGTTGTCGGTGCAAAAAAGAAACAGATTATAATGGAATGGCGTAATCGTGTTGGTGAACAAGAAGCAAATCGTATTTCTAAGATTGCTACTGGTCGGGGCAACCGTGTACACAATCTAGCAGAAAAATATTTAAAGAACGAAAAGATAGACTGGCGAAGTGAAATGCCAGACTCTGTTGCAATGTTTCGGTCTTTAATTCCATATATGCAGAAAATCAATAATATTCATTATATCGAACAATCTTTATGGTCTGAAAAGATTGGCTTAGCTGGTCGTGTCGACCTAATTGCTGAATGGGATGGCACATTATCAGTTATTGATTTTAAAACATCCAAAAAAGTCAAAACAAAACAAGATATACCAGAATACTTTGCACAATGTACTGCATATTCTGCAATGTACGAGGAACATGTTGGTGTGCCTATTGAACAGCTTGTTATTGTAATGGCAGTGGAAGATTCGGTGCCTATTATATTCATAGAAAAAACAGAAGACCATTTAACTAACCTAGTTGAACACATTGATTTTTACCGCAGATCAATTCAATGAATAGATTTTTTGAATTAACAAATGATTTTAAATTTTCATATAGTGTACAAAATTTAAATGAAATAACAACAGAAAATTATTTGAACGCTATAGAAAAAACAACAAAAATTGTTTATGAGGATTGTTTAAAATCAGAATCGAATAAAATAGGTTTATGTTTATCTGGTTCAGACAGTGAATTGATAGCTCACTTTTTGCACAAAAATAAAATACCAACCGAATATTTTTTTCTTAACATTGCAGGTATAAATTCTAAAGAATTGGAGTTATGTAAAAAAATCTCAGAAAAATATAATACAAAATTAAATGTAATTTATATCAATAAAGATGATTTACTCAGAAAAATAATATATGAAAATTTTCAAATAACATATGTTTGTTGGCCAACCTATGTTACTCTGCCAACGCTTATAAAATATATTCCAAAAAATTATTATATAGTTTTAGGTGAAGGTGATTTGGAAAAAGGTTGGAATAGATACAAAAAAATATACGAAGAAAAAATTAAATCTCATGATGACAATTTTTTTTATATACCAATGCATTTAACAGAAATTTCTTATCTTTTATCACTCAGTCATTTTGAAAAAAAGGGTGAAGGTAATTTTTATAGCAGATGTTTTGATAATTGGTATCATATATTAAATGATGAGGATCTTATAACGGATGGTATTTGTGTTTTTGATCCAAAGACAAAAATTATTTCAAAAATCATAAGAGATTTAAATTTAATTTCGCCACTAAAAACTATGAATTATGATGATAACGCCGAAAAAAATATGCTGGGACATAACATCATAAATAAACTAAAAAAATATGGAAAAAAAATTGAGAATTGGTCTCCTACAATAGGAGATATAGTCAAAATAGAAAAAAAGGTACTTAAAAAATGATACTTTTTACAAAAACTTTCACCAGACCCAATACTAATATAAAATTTCATCATGAGGTTTTGGATAATAGTTTGTTTAAGAATCATCTAAAAAAAAATTATTATGATACTGGTAAGTTGTTATCAGAAAAAAAAATCACAGATGAATCGAATCTGATACTTACATACAAATCTTTATGGAATTCAAGATCCGATTTCGATGAATATGATAATGATCCGGTTTTAACACTATATTGGTCACAGCGCGATGATTACAATAGAGTAAATAACATTGTTACTGGTGAAAAAATTTTTAAAGAAGTTGAAAATTAATAAACTTTACCAAAAATCTCTTGCCTTCTAAATAAAAAAACACTATAATAATGTTTATGGTTGTATGAAGCAAAGAGAAACGCCTCAAATCCACATTTAACTAAATAAATGTGTATGGAGGTTGTATGAAAAATTTTACTAAAGTTTTATGTTCGCATTGTAATAAAGAGTTTGAAAAAGAAACTCGTTATGTAAAATCTGCTGAGAAAAAAAGTAGGTTACACTACTGTTCCCGTGGTTGTTCAGGAAAACATAATTTAATTGTCGGTAAAGAAAAAATAGATAACTGGAATCACAGCCTAAAAAACAGGGAACATTTGAATAGTATTAAAAACAATAGACGGGACGAATTTACTGGATTCAGAAACTTGCTTTCAAGTTGCAATAAACGAACCAAAGATTGTGACCTAAGTTTAATTTATCTAAAAGAAATTTGGGAAAAACAAAAAGGTAAATGTGACGTTACAGGTGTTGACCTACAGTTAAAATGTAGTTATAATAAAAATTATCAAGCATCAATTGACAGAATAGATAGTTCTTTAGGTTATGTTAAAGATAATATACGATTTGTGAGTGTTTCCGTCAATTGGCTAAAAAATAATCTGAATGATGAACATTTAAAGGAATTCATTCAGATTTGTAAAATGGTAGTAAACTGATTATTTGAAACGATGGCGACACGCCGGGGCAGTACCGGCCAGGTCCACCAAAAGAATTCTGAGTGTACCGTAATCGGAGTAAACCGTGCGGTGAAGGTGTTAAGCAGTAACAAGTGAACCTGTAGCACTAGGGTGACACCTACCTCTTAGACAGAATTCTTTTGATGGGCCTGAAATAGTTTCGACCGACATAAGAGTAAATTAATTGGCTACCCGACACAGAGAGTCGTAAAAACTAAATCAAAGTAAACGCAGCTAATGATAGCCGCTTCGCTCTTGCCGCTTAAACGGTAATCGAATGGGGATTTGTAGATTGTTCCTTATCAACCAAACAATCTACACAACAAAGGAGGAAAGAATGCGAAGTAGACCAATACTTTTAAGCATAGCTTTTTCCGCAGTAGTAATATCTTTGGGTATGGTTAACATTGATCTTCATGGATTACTACCATTCAAAACATCTTACAGAGAGTTATCTAAAGATGTTCAAAAACAAGTTACTTGTCTTGCGGAAAATATTTACTTTGAGGCTGCACATGAGCCTCTAGACGGAAAAAAAGCAGTTGCATTTGTAACAATCAATCGTTTACAGTCTGGAAATTATGCACACACAATTTGTGATGTTGTATTTCAAAAAACAAATGGCACATGCCAATTCTCTTGGTATTGTGATTCGGAGATTTTAAGAAAACGCTTGACAATACGCGATACTATGCTGTATAATGAGATTCGTGACTTAGCAACTCACATGGTTGTGAACTATGAACGCATGAAAGATGTTACAAAAGGTGCGACATACTATCATGCAGATTATGTGAATCCAGGTTGGAATTTAAAGAAGATCGAACAAATTGGTCGTCATATCTTCTATAAGAGCAACAAGGATAATATTGATAAAAACAAGGAGATTATATGAGCGAAACTAAAAAAAGCACTGAGTTGATTACTGTGATTGTATGTATTACAATTGCTGTTTGTTCAATTGTTGTTGGAACGTTTTTGGCCAATATCAATGACCGTAATAACATGGCAAAAAATATTGAGGCAGCAATTCAAAAAGGTGTTGATCCAATTTCAGTTAAGTGTTCCTATGAGACTAATCCAACTTCTACATGCATTGCATATGCAATGGCAATTAAAAAATAATGCCTACTAAAAATGAAATCGCTGAGTTCAGCGAAATGATAGAAGTTTTATCAAATGAAATGAAGTGTTCTAAAATGGAAGCAATTATTCATCATTGTGAAACTGTTGGTATGGAAATTGATGTTGCTTCTTCACTAATTTCTTCAGCACTCAAATCAAAAATCCGTGAAGAAGCACAAGAATTAAACCTTTTAAAGAAAAGTTCTAAATTGCCTCTATGACTTTTGAATATGAAGAATCCAATGGGTTCTCAGCTTTCGCACTCTATAATGCCATTCGTCTTCATTTTGATTCTGATAGTTATGATTTTTTCAAATATAATGGAAAAACCAACGTATCAAAAAGTTCCTTTACACAGAGAAAAGATAAGTACACCTTTTATAAATTATCAAGGAAATACAGTCTGGAAGAACTGAAATACTTTTATATTTCCAACTTTCTCAACAAGAACGTAAATTGGGTTGGTGACATAGCAGGACCAGAAGGTGAAACAATATACAAAGAATGGCAATCTAGAAATCAGAGCTTGACATATAATTTTGAACAAGATATAATCTGTATTCTTGAAAGAGAAGAATCTCTGGATTCTATATTCAAGGTGTCGGATTCTCAGTATCCGATTCTATTGACTATTGCTATGCAAAAAGACATAATGATTGAAACGTTTATCATACTCAATGATATTTTGAATTTCTTTCCAATATGGTCTAAAAAAATTGATGATACAATTATTTGGCCAAGTATAAAAAGAAAATGTGAGAAGTATGGACCGTTCATTCAATATGACAAGGTGAAATTTAGGAACATTCTAAAACAATCTCTAAAGGAATATGTGTGATGTTGTTGACAACACCTAAATATTATTATATAATGAATCATGTGGACAATCCGTTTATATTCCGTTAATAAGAAAGGTAAATTATGGTAGATTTTTCAAAACTAAAACAAGCCTCTGGTAATTTGGACAAGTTGGCCAAGGCTGTAGAAGCTCTCAACAGTTCCGAAGTTTCTTCTGATAAAGAGAAATTCTGGAAACCAGAAGTTGACAAAGCAGGCAATGGTATGGCAACGATTCGTTTCCTACCCACATCACCCCAAGATGGTGATTCTCTCCCATGGGTTAAAATCTTCTCTCATGGTTTTCAAGGACCTGGCGGTTGGTTAATTGATAACTGTCTTACGACAAAGAATCAACAATGCCCCGTTTGTGAACACAATAACAAATTGTGGAATTCGGGTATTGAAGCCAACAAAGATGTTGTTCGTAAACAAAAGCGTAAACTAAACTACATCACGAATGTTTATATCGTTAATGATCCTAAACATCCAGAAAACAATGGCACAGTAAGAATGTTTAAGTTTGGTGCCAAAATTTTTGAAAAGATTACTGAAGCAATGAATCCTCAATTTGAGGATGAAACACCTATCAATCCATTTGATATGTGGAAAGGTGCAAACTTCAAACTGAAGATTACTAAAGTTGCTGGTTATCAAAACTATGATAAATCAGAATTCGAATCGCCATCTGTATTGAAAGATGATGATGAAGAACTAGAGAAAATCTGGAAATCTCAGCACTCACTTTCTGTTCTGGTTGAAGACAAAGAATTTAAATCTTATGATGCTTTGAAATCTCGTCTAGATAAAGTTCTTGGTTTGAATGGTGAAGAACCGGTCACTAAAACAACTGTTGAACAAGCTAGATCCGAGCCACGCAAGCCAGTAATTGTTGATGTTGATGAAGATGATGATATGGCTTATTTTTCAAAACTAGCCAGTGAGGATTAAACACACGCCTCTCAGCGTTTGAGCCCCGCCAAGTGCGGGGTTTTTTATTACACCACGCGAATGGAATTGTAAATCATTCTCTGAAAAGTATCATCCATATTACGAACAGCTGGCATAATTCTTAACGCATCACTAGTTTTATTCACTGGTTCTACCTGTACAGTTTTGGTGGCATAAGGTGGTCGCTGAGCAGGCACATTGTTTTGATTTAAGTTTCTATTTAAATCAGTAACTCCAGATACATTTTTATATGTGCTATCCATAGGTGTTGCAGTGTTGGTTCCACTATTAGTTATTGCTGGAGCTGATACAGAAGGAGAAGTTATGTTTGCTGGCGCTGGTGACACAGTTCCTGCTTTAGATACCGGTGTCAATGATAAAGGCGTTGTATTTGCACCAGACACTCTATTAAAGACACCACCCATTGTTTGTGGGGCCGGTGGTACAACTGGCGCAGGATTAACTTGCGGTGGGCCTTTATAATCTTTAGGCGCAGTTATAACTTCGTCTCCTGGTTTTAATTTAAGACCAGTAATGGGATCTAATATACCAGCATTTTGATTGTCCCATTGAATTTGTGCGCCAGTTCGAAGGTCGGGGTTAGCATTTGGTGGTGATAAAGGTCTTGGATTTGGTTTTTCTTTAACTGGTGCAACGGTGCCAGAAACAACTCTTTCCAATAGAGCTCTACCTCCTGCGGCTTCTATTGCATTTTCATCACCACTATCCAAAATAGCTTTTGCTGTGTCTTTACCACCAACGGCTATTTCTTCTAGTTCAGCCATACCTCCACGAAAGATTGTTGCAAGTTTTTGTTTATCGTATTCACTGGCATTTTGTATAAAATTTAATGCTTGTTCTTGTGTAACTGTAAAATCAGGCAATTTTCCAATAGCCCATTTCATGGCTTCAGCTAAAAGCAACACTAAAGCAATTATGCTACCAGCAGCACCCAATGGACCTAAAAATAGGCGAAAAAGGTTACTATTCAAAAAAGTGAGTAATTTTGTAAATAATGGGCCAGTCAAAAATCCAAAAGCTTTACTTCCTAAGAAACTGAGTAAAGTTTTTAACACTTTAAGACCACCAAATAAATTTGTTATCGCAGACATAACCAAAGATACCACAGTTTTCTTAAAAGCTTCAAACATACTTTTTAACATTGATAAAAATCCACCAGTTTCTTTTTCTTTGGTTATTGGTGAGACCGTTCCTTTTGATTTTTGAATAGCTTCAATTAGTTGTTTGTGGCGTTTTTCGTCTTCAGCTTCTCTTTCTTCAGCATAATCGGATTGTGAATCTCTTTGTTTTTTATCAAACTCATAACTTTTATTTAAAAATTCGTATATATCAGTGAGTATGCTTAATTCCATTCCTTGTTTATTGGTGGTTCCAATTCTTGTATTTTTACCACCAATCAATCTAGCCGTACCGGAAAAATATTCTATATCACGTTGGCTTCGACCCATTAATCGACCTAAAATAGCAGGAGCCAGCTTTGATCCACCTGTTAAAAATTTGGCAATGTTTAATGGATCAAATTTTTCTTTTATTTTAGTTGCTCTAGCTTTTGATTTTTGAGATAAAGATTTTTTGAATGATTCAAAAGTTGAATCACCTTTAACAATGTTGGCAGCCATCAAGTCCGAAAACTTGGCACCTCTAATTTGTTTTGCTACGCGATAATCCATTTTTTATCCTACTATGAGTTCGGTCATTTCATAATTTTTTGAAATTAATGCCGGTTTATCATTTTTTAAATTTTCCTGCATATCTTCTCTTTGGTTAACATTTGAACTAGAAAGTTTTATTGGACTTTCGAAAATTTCATCCGTATTTTCCATGTTTTGTATATCTGAAAATAATCTCATACTTTCATTTGACAAATCAAATATATTTTTGTCGAATACAGCAGGAAAATTATTAATTGAAGAAACTTTTTTTGTTGTTTTTGAATCATCAAATTTCGATGCAGCTTCTTTTGAGGCAGCCGCATAAGCTGGAAAGGTATTATGAATACCATCTGGCTGTAACGGTCTTCCATTTAAATCAATAATAGGAACATTGATTGCTGATCGTATTGCGTTACGTACTTCTTCTTGATAATCTCCACCATAGTATTTAGCTAGACCGGAACCTCTTCCTGGTCCGTTAGGAAAAAGCATAAACACAACATTGTGGCCGTTGCTTTGTGCAGCAGCCACCAATTTTGCAACATTACTGGCTATTTTACTTGGTGGAATTAAAGGAATTTTTCCTTTAGAATCAATATGACTTCTCATACTATTAGCAGTGTCATTTGCACCCTGACTAATAATAAGATTTTGATTTGGTGGTATGTTCGCCAAACCAACAGGAGAACCAAATCTACGACTTGAGGATAATCCTCTCCATGTACCGCCATAGTTAGTTGAACTTGTGGATGGTTGTCCGCCGTTGGCCATGTTAGTGACTTTATTATTCATGACGGCTACTGCTTCACCGTGACTATCACCAATGGAATAAATTTTTCTGCCGTCCATTGTTGGAACGTTAATGGCTTGAGATACAGAAGGATTTGGTCCAGAAATAATAGGTTCTGGCTTTTTCATTGGAACTATTGGTGTGGCAGGAGAAATTTTCTCTAAAGTTTGATTTCTATTTGCTTCTTCAGCAGCAGCTCTTTTTCTATTTGCTTCTTCTTCTTCAGCTCTTTTTCTATTTGCTTCTTCAGCAGCAGCTTCTTCAGCAGCAGCTTTATCAGCAGCAGCTTTTTCAGCAGCAGCTCTTTTTCTATTTGCTTCTTCTTCTTCAGCTCTTTTTCTATTTGCTTCTTCAGCAGCAGCTTCTTCAGCAGCAGCTTTATCAGCAGCAGCTCTTTTTCTATTTGCTTCTTCTTCAGCTCTTTTTCTATTTGCTTCTTCTTCTTCAGCTCTTTTTCTATTTGCTTCTTCAGCAGCAGCTTTATCAGCAGCAGCTTTATCAGCAGCAGCTTTATCAGCAGCAGCTTTATCAGCAGCCTCTCTCTGCTGTTGTTCTCTAATTTTATTTTCAGAATCTTTTATTTTAGCAGCTTCTTTTTCTTCCGAATCATCTTTTATTGGTTCTATGAGTCCTGTAAATACATTTTCTTTTTCACCTTTTGGTGTTTCTTTTGGCACCGTTTCTGCTTCTGGTTTTGGTGTTACCGAAGGTGGTTGTTCATTTACAGGTTCAGCTGAGGCCACCGGAACAGAAGCTGGCTTTAAATCGGCTTCCCCTTGAGGTTTAGGTATTGTTGTAAAATCATCAGCAAAAGCTACAGTTCCTGCAACAGTTAATGCAAGTGGTATAGCCGCTTTTAAAAATAATGATTTTGATTTTATGGTTTTTATACTTTTTTCTTTCACTTTTTTTGTAATTACACCACCATTTAAAGCTCGAATTATTTCTTTATTTCTATTTTCTATTTTGTTTTGTTGCTGTTTTTCTTGATAAATTTTTTCTAAAAACCGGTTATGTTTTTGTTTTTCTAATTTAACTAATATATTAAAAATGCCACCAAGAGCTTCAGACGGTGTATTAAAACCATCATTAGAATAAGTTGGTGTAATTATTTTTTCAAGAAAAACACTTTTTTCATCATCTTTTTTTTCTTTTTTAAAAGAATCATTGGATGATTTACTTTTTTCATCTTTTGTTTTTTCGGTTATTAATGATTTGAAAGGATTCATTTTATGATTGTACTATTGGTGACAATTTTTTTTCATATAAGCTTGAATCATTTTCATACAAATTGACAAAGTTACCAACTCGAAATAACATTGGCCTGTCGTTATAAATCATTTCTCTATTTTTTAATTCAAGATTTCCATTTGATGAAACGACTGTATTTGTTTCATTCAAATTGTTTAAATTTCTTTGCATTGCGAACAGTTCAAGTCCTCCACTTTCAATTTCATCTATTACTGTATCGTAATTAAGATAAGAAACTTTTTGGGGAAAAGGAATTCGTTGTGGAAGTATTACTCCTTTTTTTAGTTCTTCCAAAGTGAAATTTTTGCCATTAAACCCCTTCTTTTTCAAATTATTTAAATATTGTGCAAGAGTTGAATCAGCTACATAGGAGTTTGCTTTTTTGGCTACTTCAGACATATAATCACCCATCAGTTGATTTGGATTAGCACCTCTAATTTCTCCATTACCCATTATATCTATAAGTTTTTTTCCTCCACCATAACCTAAAAAGTGAGATAGGTATAATGATATGTCTGTCAATGGTTGATTTGAATTAACAATATACCTAGCATTATCTTGCAAAAGGGATTGTTGTAAAATTTCTTGGACTTGTTCATCATATATTATGTTTTCCCAGCCAAATCCAAACACAGATTTTGCGTAACCTTCCAAAACGCTTTTATATGGACTTTTTGGAGGCACACCACCATGACCCATAAACTGGTATTTTCCCACAGCGGCACCAGCTCCTGCGCCCCTATAGAACATACTTCTTCTTTCTGCCAATTCACAAACCTCTATAATCGTCATTTCAGTCAAATTTTTGGTAAAATATACTATATTATTTGGAGACGATTTAGTTACATCTACATTGCCCTTAATTATAATATGGTCGGTGTTTTGATTGAAAGGTGGTCGCGCAAAACCGGTTCTGTTCGAAGCATCAGTGATGACTTTCGGCGCCGGCTTATTGGATATATTATAATTTCCTATGGATTCAGCTGCAGCAACTCTTTCAGCTATTGTTATTGCTAAAGAACCAATAACAACAGACCCTACTCTTCCAGACTGAGCTGTTTGTGGTATTCTTTGAGCCGATGCTGGTGGCACAGATGGTGCTTCTGGTCTGGCTGTTGGTTGCTGTTGTTGTTTCTGTTGTTGCTGTTGTTGCTGTTGTTGTCTTTGTCTAGCTTCTCTTTGAGCAGATTTGGCAGCTTCTTTTGCCGCTTCTTCACTTTCAGATTCTCTAATATCTCTCCTTCTTTCAGCTTCTGCGGCTCGTCTTGCAGCTTGTTCTCTAGCAGCTCTCTCAGCAGCTTCTCTAGCAGCTCTTTCAGCAGCTTCTCTTTGAGCAGATTTGGCAGCTTCTTTTGCTGCTTCTTCTTGATCCGTTTCTCTAGTATCTCTCCTTCTTTGAGCTTCTGCGGCTCGTCTGGCGGCATCTTCTCTAGCAGTTTTTTCGGCGGCCTCTTTTTGTGCTCTCTGAGCTCTTTCAGTAGCTTCCCTCTGAGCTCTTTCGGTCGCCGCCCGGTCAGCATCTCTTTCACTTTTTCTAAAACCTTCTTTCGCAGCCTGTTCCTTAGAACGTTCAGCGCCTCTTCTTGCAGCTTCTTCAGCAGCTCTTCTATTTGCTTGTTGTTTTCCAATTTCTGCGGGAGGTTTTCCTGTTGGTGGAGTAGTTGTTGTACCTGGTGGTTTCGAAACAGTTGGTGGAACAGTTGGTGCTGTTGGTGGAACAGTTGGTGCTGTTGGTGGAACAGTTGGTGCTGTTGGTGGAACAGTTGGTGCTGTTGGTGGAACAGTTGGTGCTGTTGGTGGAACAGTTGGTGCTG
>SXGQ01514715.1_pt1 | contig 26826 bp, 27 predicted proteins | sample 3178371 | NCBI WGS metagenome assembly SXGQ01 (sample SAMN11356859, study PRJNA531348) | freshwater metagenome | isolation source: freshwater sample F1-20 | place: China: Fuxian Lake, Yuxi | collected 2017-12-25 | reverse complement strand
GCGTGAAACAGGCAAGGTTCTGGTGGGCCAAACCGAGGCCATTCATTCGGTATGGATGGCTTTGTTGGCCAACGGCCACTGTTTTTTGGTTGGGGTGCCCGGTCTGGCCAAAACCACCTTGGTTCAAACGATTAGTGCGGTCCTTGATTTGGATTTCAAACGAATCCAGTTTACGCCGGACCTGATGCCTGGCGATATTACCGGTTCGGAAATACTGGACGCGAACCGACAGTTCCGTTTTGTGCCGGGTCCCCTCTTTGCGAACATGGTTTTGGCTGATGAAATCAACCGAACCCCGCCCAAGACCCAATCGGCCTTGCTGGAGGCCATGCAGGAACGTCAGTTAACCGTTGCCGGTCAGACCTACGCTTTGCCGTCGCCCTTTTTTGTTTTGGCCACCCAAAACCCCATTGAACAGGAGGGAACCTACCCATTGCCCGAAGCGCAGCTGGACCGTTTCATGTTCCTGATTGAGGTCGGCTATCCAAGTGCCGAAGAGGAGACGCGGATCGCGCGTGAGACGACGGGCACCGCGCGTCAGGTGTTGAACCGGCTTCTTGACGGCGAGAAGGTGCTGGCGTTCCAACAATTGGTGCGCCGCGTGCCGGTTCCGGAGCACCTTTATGAATATGCGGTGAAGATTGTGCGCAAGACGCGCCCGGGTCAGCCGGAGTCGCCGCAATGGATCAAGGATTGCGTTGGTTGGGGAGCTGGGCCGCGCGCGGTGCAGTATTTGATTCTTGGTGCGAAATCACGCGCGGCATTGCGTGGAGCCTACATGGCCTCTTTGGAGGACATTGAAGCGGTGGCCTCGCCCGTGCTGACGCACCGGGTGATCACCAATTTCGCCGCGGAGTCCCAAGGCATGACCTCCAAGAAGATCGTCGAGCGGCTCGTCGCGGAAATGAGGGAAGAATGAAATACGACTTCCTTGATAACGCCCTGCTTTCGAGGCTTGGGTCGCTGCCGATCGAATCCCGCGTGCCGATGATGGGCAATGTGGCGGGCAAGCATCGCTCGCCGCACCGCGGGTCTTCGGTGGAGTTTGCCGAATACCGGAAATACGTGGCGGGTGATGACACGCGGCGGCTCGACTGGAAGGCATTCGCGCGGAGCGACCGATTTTATATCAAGGAATTCGAAGCGGATACGAACCTGCGCGCCTATTTTGTTGTGGATGCCTCGGGTTCGATGAATTTCGCGGGCAAGGGCGAGGCGAAGATCCAATATGCGCGGCGGGTCGCGGCATCGCTTTCCTATCTGTTAGTCAACCAGGGTGATGCCGCAGGTCTTTCGGTTTGCACGGACAAGCTGCATCTGGAAGTTCCGCCTAGCCGACGTGCGGCGCACCTCGACCGGCTTTTTTCGACGTTGGGAAAAGTTGAGCCGAGCGGGGAGACGGGGCTGTTAGGGGCGCTCCACACGATTGCGGAGAAAATCAGCCAGCGGGCGTTTGTGGTCATCCTTTCTGATCTTTTCACCGATCCGGTGGGGTTGGGTGACGCGCTGCAACATCTTCGTTATCGCAAGCATGACATCTCGGTGTTTCACCTGATGGATCCTTTGGAGATCGGCTTCGAGTTCGACCGTCCCCACCGGTTTGTGGATCTTGAGGATGGCACGGCACTTGTTGCCGAGCCGAGCCTGATCGCCGAGGAATACAAGGCCGCGCTTCGCGACTTTCTCACCGCCGTCCGCGCGAAATGTCATGACGCGGCGGCTGACTATCAACTTGTCACCACCGACACGCCGCAGGAACCGCTGCTCCGCGAATTCCTCACCGCGCGCCTGCCGAAATCAAAGCACTGACCATGGTTTTCCTGAATCCACTGCTGCTCTGGGGCCTGCTCGCTGCGAGCGTCCCGATCATCATCCACCTGATCAACCGCCGGCGTCACAAGACGATCCAGTGGGCTGCGATGCAGTTCCTGCTGAAAGCGGCGCGCGAGTCGCGCGGGAAGAAAAAGCTGCGTCACATCCTGATCCTCACTTGTCGTACGCTGGGTGTCGCCGCGTTGGCATTTGCCGCCGCGCGGCCGATTGTTTCTGGGCTGTTGGGATGGGGTGGTGGATCGATTGATCTGGTCGTGCTGATTTTGGATCGTTCGGCCTCGATGGAAGCGAAACCGGGCGATGGTCTGGATTCGCGCCGCCAGATTGTGTTGGACAAGGTGCGGGAGGCGATGGCGGATCTGGGATCGGCGCGGTTGGTTTTGTTAGATAGCGCCACCGTTCAGCCGCAGGATGTTCCTTCGCCCGAGGTGCTGGCGGAGCTTTCCGGGGCGGCTGCGACGGATACGGCTGCGGATTTTCCGACGCTGCTTTCGCGGGCGGTTGATTTTCTAACGGAAACGCCGGGGCGGGCGGAGGTGTGGATCGCCTCAGATCTCCAGACGTCCAACTGGCGCCCGACGGATGAGCGTTGGGCCGCCGCGCGGGCGGCGCTGACGACCTTGCCGCAGCGCCCGTCGCTCCGGGTGCTTTCGATCACCGGTGCCACCGCGCCGAACAATGCGATTCGTCTGTTAGGTTCGCGCCGTTCGGGCGACGAGTTGTTGTTGGATCTTGAAGTGCTGCGGGCCGAGGATTCCCGCGGCAGTACGACGGTTCCGCTGACGACGAATTTGGATGGTGCGCGCACTACCGAAACGTTGACGATGCCGGGGCAATCGCTGCGTTTCCAGAAACGCGTGGTTCTTCCCGCTGGTAGCGAAAGTGGTTCCGGCTGGCTTTCGATTCCCGCCGATGGCAACCCGCGCGACAACGCCGCGTTTTTTGCCTACGGGCCGGCACGTCCGGTGAAGTCGCTGGTTGTTTCAGCGCCGGGTGAAGCCGCCAACTATCTCGCGCTGGCTGCCGCGCCACCGGGTTTTGGAAACCAGTCATCTGAAATCGTCGCGCCCGCCGCATTTGCGAGCATGGGAACGGCGGATCTGGCGGCCATCGTTTGGGCCGCGCCTCTTCCCGAGGGTGCTTCCGCGACGTCTCTCGAACAATTTCTATCAGCCGGTGGCAATGTCCTTTTCGTGCCCCCTGGAAGCGCGTCGACCACCGCGTTTCTGGACATGAGATGGACCGCACCCGCCGATGCCGAACCTGGGAAATTTCTCATCCTGAAGGATTGGAACCACACTGATGGACTGCTGCGAGATGGGGTGGACGGCACGCCGATTCCTGCCGATCGCATGAAGGCCATCCGCCGTCAGGTTCCGGAAGGGGATGCCGCTCCGCTTGCGGTGTGGGAGGATGACGAGCCGTTCATTGTCCGCCGGGTGGTGGATCGTGGCACGGCGTGGTTCATGGGTTCGATTCCTGATTATACATGGTCGAATCTCGGTGATGCGGATGTGTTGTTGCCGGCGGTGCAGCGGATGGTTGCCGCCGGGGCCGATCGGTTTGACGCATCCTATCTTGCGACGCTCGGTAGCGATGTGACGCGCACGCTTCCGGGAGAAACCCGTGTGCGTCTTGATGATTACGGCACGCCGGATCCGTCCAACATCGCGAACGAGTCCGGGGTGTTTCGCCTTGGCGAGCGACTGTTGGCGGTGAATCGGCCTATTGAGGAGGATGCTCCGGAAGTGATCGGTCGCGAAGGTCTTGATGAGGCGCTTGAGGGCACCAATTACACACTGTTGGATCAGGCCGGGCAGGCGGATGATCCATCGCTTTCCCGCGATATCTGGCGCGCGTTTCTCATTGCCACGTTGTTTTTCCTGATTTCGGAGGCGCTGCTGTGTCTGCCGAAGAAATCCACTACCGAAGTTCTGCCGCAGGCTCCGAAAGTCGAAGCCTGATCCCATCCACCCACTGTTCCGATTTTCCAGATTTCTCCCGCCGTGCTTCATCTATCACCCACACCACTCACCCTTTGGATCGGCATTGTGGCGCTGCTCGTTGTCGGCGCGCTTTGTGTGATGGGGTGGAAACGCAGCGCCCATCGCGGGCGCACCGCGTTTCTCGAATCGCTTCGTTTTCTTGCCGCACTGGTCGTGGTTCTTTTGCTTTGGCAACCGGAATGGCGCACGACCCTGAATCCGGATGCGAAGCCGCGCATTGCGATCCTTTGGGACGATTCCGGATCGATGGCCACCGCCGATGCGCCGTTGCCCCCGTTGCTTTCGGAAAAGGGCGAAATTGTTTCCCGTGCCGAGTGGGTGAAGAAGGCGATCGCTTCGGATCTTTGGAGGCCGCTGGAGGCGAATGGTGCCAACGAGGTGGTGGCGATGCCGATTGCCAGTCCACCCGATGAGGAAGGTGTGCTCGCGGGAACCGATTTGGAGGCTCCGCTTTCCGGTTTGTTAGAGAAGGAGACCAATCTCCGTGCGGTTGTTTTGCTCAGCGATGGTGATTTCAACCTTGGTCAACCTCCGGTTGCCGCCGCGCAGAAGATGCGATTGCGCGGGGTGCCGCTGTTCACGATCCCCGTCGGCAGCGAGGTGCGTTTGCCTGATCTTGATTTGCTCACCGTGACCGCGCCGACCTATGGCATCGTTGGGGAGAACGTTCAGATTCCTTTCACCATCCGTTCTTCGCTGGACCGGCAGGTCCGCACCATCGTCCGGTTGCGTGACGAGTCCGGGCGTGAACGCACGAAGGATATCGTTCTCGCGCCTAACAGCGAGACCTACGACTCCATCCTGTGGCGTCTTGAGAAGGAGGGATCTTCTACTTTGGAAATTTCCATCCCGGTGGCGGATGGCGAGTTGGTGGCTTCCAACAACTCCCGGAAATTCAACATCGCCGGTCGGCCCGAGCGGATCCGCGTGCTGGTTGTCGAGACCCTGCCGCGCTGGGAGTATCGGTTCCTGCGCAACGCGCTTTCCCGCGATCCCGGTGTCGAGCTTTCCTGTCTGATGTTCCATCCGCAGCTTGGAAAGGGTGACGGGCCGGATTATGTTCAGGAGTTTCCGACGAAGCCCGAGGAGCTTTCCAAATACGACGTGATTTTCCTTGGCGATGTGGGTGTGGCCAGCGACCAGTTGACGAAGGAGCAATGTACGTTGATCCGCGGGTTGGTGGAGAACCAGGCATCCGGCGTGGTGTTTCTGCCGGGGCCGCAGGGAAACCAGTTCTCACTGCTCGACACCGATCTCGCGGATTTGATGCCGGTCACGTTGGACGAGACGCGCAAGACCGGATTTTCCGAGTCCATCGCCGCGCCGCTCAATCTAACCACCGAAGGGCGGTCCTCGCTGCTCACGATGTTGGGCGATAGCGAGGAGGAGAATCCGGAAATCTGGCGTCGCTTGCCGGGTTTCCACTGGCATGCGCCGGTGATCAAATCCAAGGGCGGCACCGAGGTTCTCGCCGTGCATGGCAACCGCCGTGGGAAGTTTGGTCCTGTGCCTTTGCTGGTCACGAAAGCCGCCGGAAACGGCAAAGTCCTTTTCATGGGGATCGATTCCGCATGGCGCTGGCGTCGCGGTGTGGAGGATCTCTATCATTACCGTTTCTGGGGACAGGTCGCACGCTGGATGTCCTATCAGCGCAACATGGCCGCCGGCCAGCGCGTGAGGCTTTTCTACACACCGGAGAGGCCGGAACCCGGTGCCACGGTGACCCTCAACGCCAATGCGTTCGATCCCAACGGAGCGCCGATGCAACAGGGCAGTGTGGCCGTTGATCTAACATCGCCGGACGGGCGCACCCAGCGCATTGAGCTTCAGAAGAACGAATCCGCGTGGGGGGCGTTCAGCGGGCGGTTCCGTGTGGATCTTCCCGGTGCTTGGAAGCTGCGCGCCACTGCTTCCGGAGCGGAGGACAGTCCGGTGGAGACAACCATTCTTGCGCAAGGGGTGGAGATCGAGAAAACGGGTCAGCCCTCGCGGCCGGAAGTGCTTGAGGAGATGTCGAAAGTTGCGCGTGGACGCGTCATCCAGCCTGCCCAGCTTGCCGATTTGGTGAAGGAGATCACCGCGTTGCCGGAGCCAAGGCCGGTGGAGAACCGCATCCCGCTCTGGTCCCACTGGGCCACCATCGCCGTGCTGGTCACGCTGTTGGGGATCTTCTGGGTTGGCCGAAAGCTGAACGGGACGTTCTAACTGTTTTCTGCGGTGGCATCGCGACGGGTTTTGTGAATTTCATGGTTTGTCGGATCCAAGTGCGCAAAACCGAATGAATTCTGCGCGTTTCGTTGAAATTTCCGACTGTGGAACGTTCTAGAGTTTGGAATGATGAGAAACCCAGATCGCAAACTCGCCATCACAACCTTCGCTTGGGCTTTTTGCGCTGCTTCCGCGCTTTCGGCCGCGGAGCCGGGTTCGATGCTGCCGGGTGGTCCGACGAAATGGAAACTGGTTTGGAGCGAAGAGTTCGATGGTACGGAGGCGGGGCTCGACGAGCGATGGATTTCCCAAAACGGGCCGAGCGGACATATCTTATGCAGCCGTTGGCGAGAGAATGTCTCGTTGAAGGATGGGATGCTTCGGCTGACGAACAGAAAGGAAAAGCGTGGTGGCCAGGATTGGACATCGGGGAGCATCCGCACGAAGGAGAAGTTTCTCTACGGCTACTTCGAGTGCCGCTATCGATATGCGGCCGCCGAAGGAACCAACAACTCCTTCTGGTTGATGACACAAAACAACGAAGCGCCGGCGAAAGGCAAAAACTTCGAAATTGATATCAATGAGGGGCATTTTCCGAACGAGATCAACACCAACATCCATAACTGGTCTGACATCATGGTGGTCAATGGAAAGAAAACCCACCCCACCTCATCGAGAAGCCTGTCTTTCGGGAGTCGGCCGGATGTGAATCTTCCCTTCGAGACACCTGTTAGAGTGAGGAAGATCCGGTTGGTGTCGAATCATGGCGGGCATTTCCATCTGGGTGAGTTCAGGATTTTCAATGTGAGTCCCGCAGGCTATCCGGATGCGCTTTCTAACCAGTCCGGATCGTCCAAGCCGGTGCTGGTGAACCATGCCGCGACGGCAACGATCAGGACCAGCGGACATCATCCGAATGGCAAGGACAGCGCCCGCAATCTTGCGGATGGGAGGATCGAGACCACCTGGATCACCCAGCCGGAAGGAGAGAAGTGGGTGGAGTTCACGCTCAAGGAAGAGCAAACCATCGGCTGCATCCAGTTCATCCATGGCTGGAAGGATCACGGCCATTGGAAAGGGATGATGAATCAATACCGGTTGGAGCATTTCGATGGTCGCAAGTGGATTGAAATGGCGAAGTTCGACATTCTTGACGGTCCCCACAACTTTGCGAGGGATTTTCATACCTATGGATTGGAATGGAACGAGAACGAGCTTGTCTTTCACTTCAACGGAAAGCCGATCCGCCGGGAGAAGAACACCTTCTGTCATAGCGAGTCCCCGGTCTGGCTGAGCCTCGCGATCATCGGTTGGGCCGGGAAGGTTTCCGACGCGATTGACGGGACCTTCATGGAGGTGGACCACGTCAGGATCTATCAGCCAAGGTGACAGCGGGCGATTTGAAGAGGTCGGTGATGGGAGGTGGTTAGGAGTAGAGGGGGAGTGGGGTGAGGGGGTGGTTGGGGAAGACGGTGGAGAGGTTGGTGGTGGGGGCTTGGCGGGTGAGGATGGGGGCGAGGATGTTGCGGTAGTTGTTGAGGACGGGGAGGTCGCCGGGGCCGGCGAGTTGGTGGGCGAGGTCGGGCCAATTGACGTGGACGGAGCCGCCTTTGATGCCGCCGCCGAGGAGGAACATGACTCCGCCGCGGCCGTGGTCTGTGCCGGCGGCGCTGTTTTCGGCGACGCGGCGGCCGAATTCGGTCATGACGATGATTTGGGTGCGTGAGAGTTCGCTGGGGCCGAGGTCGGTGGCGAGGGCGTGGAGGCCGGAGGCGAGGCGTTGCATGGGCGGGTCCATGATGACGGACTGGGTGAGGTGGGAGTCCCAGCCGCCGAGGTCGATGGTGGCGGCCTGGAGGCCGACGCGGGCTTTGATGAGGGTGGCGATCTGGCGGAGGCCGTTGGAGAAGGAGTCGGGCTGATAGATCGCGCCGTTTGCGGGTGGTGTGCGGGTGGTGGTGAGTTGTTGGATGCGTTCGAGGGCGGCGAGGGCGTTGCGGCCGGCGGGTCCGAGTTCGCGGGGTGCGTTTTGATAGAGTGCGGCGAGGCTTTTGAGGAAACCTGGCGGGACGTTCGGGCCGAGGCCGAATTCCTCGAGGGATTGGATGGCGGCGCTGGAGGGTGCGCCGCGGAGGGCTTCGGGGAGGGTTGCGCCGATGGCGACGGCGGTGAGTGGGGATTGGCCGGCATCGGGGCGGGCGCGGAGGAAGCGTCCGAGCCAGCCGCCGGCGGCGAGTCCGCCATGTTCCATGTAGTCCTGGGCCTCGAAGTGGGAGCGGGATTCGTCTTCGGAGCCGGCGCAGTGGATGATGGAGAGATCGCCGGAGCGCCACCAGGGGTGGAGGGGTTTGAGGTGGGGGTTGAGTCCGAAGAAGCCGTCGAGGTCGATGAGGTCGGGACGTTTGATGCCGATGCCGGGTCTTGCGGCGTAGTAGAGGTCGTCGCCGTGGGGGATGACCATGTTGAGTCCGTCGGCGCCGCCGCGGAGGAAGATGACGACGAGGGTGCCGGTGGAGTCGCGGGAATCGCCGAGGTAAGTGGTGACGGGGGATTCCATGGTGGTTAGAAGGTTTGGAATGCGGGGCTGGCGAGGCAGAGGGCGAGGGGTGCGCCGGATGTGATGGCGGCGGAGGATTCGTCCTGGGAGGGGGTGCGGCCTAACAGGTGGGCGGCGAGTTGGTTTTCTCCGCCGGCGGCGCGAAGGAGCTTGGTGGGTGAGAAGCGGGTGCCTTTGATGGATTGGGATGAGAATTCCATGGCGAAGCGCCAGCGCCAGAGGAGGGTGGCCATCCATGGGGTGGCTTCCTCGGGGTAGCCATCGGGTGTTGGGAACTGGAAGGGTGCCTGGCCGAGGCGGAGGAGGTGGTTTTGGAGGGCGGGTCCGCCATCGCTGTGGGCGGCGGTGGCGCGGAGGGTGGAGATGACGAAGTGGAAGGGGCGTTTGATTTTCGCGCCGCGATGGCTCCAGAATTCGGGGGTGTCGAAGAGTTTTGTTAGAGTTTCGCGGATGGAGCCGTTGGAGCGGGTGAAGGCGGATGCGACGGAGTCGATCGCGGATTGTGGTGGGTCATCGGCGATGAAGCGGCGGCAGAGTTTTTCGGCGAGGTAGTGTGCGGTGGATGGGTGGAGGGAGATGATTTCGATGATTCGGTCGAGGTCTGCGGGGCCGAGTCCGGCGGGGATGTGGGTTCCGAGGACGAGTTTGGGGCCATCGTCGTGGAGGTCTTTGCGGAACTCGACCTTGCCGACGGCGAAGCCGGACTTGGCACGTTCGCGGACGGTCCAGCCGGTGAGGCAGCGGGCGACTTCCATGACGTCCTGTTGGGTGTAGCCGCCGTGAACGCCCATGGTGTGGAGTTCCAACAATTCGCGGGCGTGGTTTTCGTTAGGGCGTTCGGTTTCATTGGCTCTGCGGTTCACGCGGCCATCGAGGTACCAGAGCATGGAGGGGCTGAGGAGGGAGGCTTTGAGCATTTCCGGGAACGAGCCGAGGGCGTGGGCGCGGATGACTTCGCGGTCGTCGATGGGTTTGAGCCAGCGCGAGTCGCCTTTGGAGGGGTCGATGTTGAAGTGGTCCGACCAGAAATCGACCATGACCTCGTGGAGTTGTCGTTTCGAGTGGGTGGCGCGGAGGATCTTGTCGCGGGTGAGTTGGTCTAACAGCTCGCGGGCGTCGTATTCGAGGAGTTCGCCGGGAGGGTTGGCGCGGAGGGCTTCGTATCGGGCGGCGCGGAGGTCGGTGGAGCGGTCGGGGATGGAGGTGGGGTTGAGTTGTTGGGCGATGAATTGGCGCGGGCCGAGTTTGGTGACTTCGGCGTGTTGGGCTGGGCGTGGGCCGAAGGTGAGGCGTTGGATGATGTGGGTTGCGTCGTCGATTTCGGAGGAGGAGGGAGGTTGGAAGGGTGAGAGGTCGTCGCTGTTAGATGAGAGGAGGGGATTGAGGATATGGGAGAGGGCGCTGAAGCCGCCGATGCCGGCGAGGGCGCCGGTGGCGGTTGCGGCTTTGAGGAGGTTGCGGCGGGAGATTTCGCTCACGGTTGGAGGGGGGGAGGGGTTGGGGCGGAGGTGGGTCTGCGTGCGAACCAGGTGAGGACGCTGGCACCGACGCCGCTGGCGACGACGAGGGGGATGACGATGAGTTGGCCGAGGATGGGGAGGAGGAAGGTGAGGGCGAGGGCGGTGCCGCCGCGGAGGACGCGGCGCCAGGGTTGTTGGTCATCGACGGGTGCCGGCATGCCGCGGCCGATGCGTTGGGCGAGGCCGGCGGTGCCCATGAGTCCGGCGAGGATGGGGACGGTGGTGATGAGGATGCCGATCCACTTGAGGAAAGGAGGGGCGACGTTGGCGATGACGAGGCCAATGGTGATGGGGACGACGGTGAAGAGGAGGCCGACGAGGGTGGTGACGATGGGGCGGGAGTAGCGGTTTTCGCATTTTCCGACGTAATCGGGGAAGAGCGATGCGGCGACGAGCCAGTGGCTGAGGAAGACGAAGTAAAAGGCGACTGTTAGAAAAAGCCAGAGGAGGACATTGGCGGTGGTGAGGTATTCCATGGTGAGGGGTGGGAAGGGTAGGAGCTGACGGGCGCGGATTGCCTTTTGTGATGGGTACGTCTTTGTGGTGGCGGAAGGTTACGGCGAGTGGCAGAAGGGTGTGGGGCGCGCGGGATTTTCCGGCGCGGGGAGATTTTTCACCGAAGATGAGCAAGGATCGATTCAGCAATCCGTGGCCGCATGCCGAGCATGGGGTGATGGATATTTTGAAGTGGAAGCTGATGCCGTGGTTGGTGAGGGATCGTGCCGAGTTTCCGGATTTGAAGGGGCCGGCGGGGTGGCAGGTGGCGGATCTGAGCGCGCCGAGTGATGGTGAATGGAAGGTGACCTGGCTGGGGCATGCGTCCTTTCTGATCCAGGGGAGGGGGCGGCGGTTGTTGGTGGATCCGGTGTTTTCGAGTCATTGTTCTCCGGTGCCATTGCCATCGTTGCGGCGGTTGGTTGAGCCTCCGTGTGCGGTGGCGGATCTAACACCGGTGGATGCGGTGTTGTTGACGCATTCGCATTACGATCACTTGGATTTGGCGACGTTGAGGGAGTTGATGGCGGTTGGAGGGGATTGTCAGATCCTTGTTGCCGAGGGGCATGGTGGGTGGCTGCGGGGGAAGGGATTTCACCGGGTGGAGGAGGTGCGCTGGGGGGAGTGCAGCGATTTGATCGATGGGTTGAGGATTCACTCAACTCCGGCGCAGCATTTCACGGCGAGGAGTTTGAGGGATCGGAACCGCGGGCATTGGTGTGGATGGTTGATTGATGATGGTGAGGTCAAGATATGGCATGCGGGAGACAGCGGGTATTGTGATGCCTTTTTGGAGATTGGGGGAAGATATGGGTTTGTGGATTTCGCGATGATTCCGATCGGGGCTTATTCACCGAGATCGGTGATGCGGGCGATGCATCTCAATCCGCGGGAGGCGGTGCGGGTTTTTTCCGATGTTCAATGCCGGTTTGCGGTGGGGATGCACTGGGGGACGTTCCGTCTAACGGATGAACCGATGGGTGAGCCGCCGGAGTTGTTGAGGTTGGAATGTGAAAAAGCGGGCCTCGGTGAGGACCGCTTTGTCATTGGGAAGATTGGTGAATCGTGGACGGTGGGTCCGGTCACTTGAGAAGTGGATCGAGGGCATCGACGCCGGGGGACCAGTATTGGATGGAGATGACGCGGCTGTTGCGGAGTTTGAGGATGCTGACTTTTCCGGCTTGGACTGGGAATCTGGCGATGAGAGCGGCATCATCACCGAGGATGATGCGATGGGCGTATTTCCTCATCTTGGGGAGTGCGAAGGCGCGACCGATGCCGGGCATGCCGTGGATGTTGGCGAGATAGACGGCCTTTTTGTTAGATAAGTGATCCTTGCCGAGAGTTGTCAGGACGGCATTGGCTTTCTTGCCGGTGTCCATGTCATGGGTGACGAGGAGGAAGCGGGTTTCCGCGGGTTTGAAAGTGAATGCTTGATCGTGCTGGTCTTTGGCTTGGAATGAGTCGACCTTCTGGCCTTTTTCGTAGGGTGCGGCGAAAAGGCTGGTTACACTGAAGAGCATCGCAGCGGCGATCCGGCTGATGTTGTTATTGAGAATCGTTTTCATTAGCAAGTGGCTGTGAATCAATGATTAGGGTTATTACGCAGATTGCAAGTTTTGGTTTGTAAAGCCGCACTTTGTGGCGGAAAGCTCGCGGGTGATGAAAGCAAACCCCATACCGAGCTTGTTGTTTTTTGGATTTCTGACAGCGGTTGCCGAAGCGGCGACTTTGGAGGTGGACGCGGTGAAGAGCCGGATCCAGGTGGATGCCCGGGCGACGGGTCACAAATTTACCGGCAATCTGGAGAAGTATACGATCAAGGCGCAGGGGACCGGGGCGAACGAGCCGACATCGTTCGAGCTGACGTGGGATTTCAACAACCTGAAGACGGGTGATGTGAAGCGGGATGCGGAGATGGTGAAGTGGTTGGGAGGAGGGAATCCGAAGGGGAGTTTCAAGATGACGAAAGGATGGAAAGAGGCGTCCGGCAAGACGGCGGCGATGGGGAACCTGACGGTGAACAAGGTATCGAAGTCGATCGCATTTCCGTATACGGTGAAGCGTGAGGGGGACTGGGTGACGATCGACGGGACGGTGACGATGGACTATCAGAATTTCAAGTTGCCGATCATCCGGTCGATGGCGGTGATGACGGTGGATCCGAAGTTGGTGGTGCGGTTTCATGTGGTTGGGAAGGTGAAGTGATAATCGGGAACCAAGGATATGAACGCGGAATCATGGTGGCGGCGGCGTGCGGGATGTGCGCGGGAGTTGATGACGGGCTGTTTCAGGCACGGCATGGGGCGGATGGTGGGGACCGAGCCGAGGTTGTCGGCGGCGCTGAATGATGTTTTGGCGCGGCCGGGGAACCTGGTGCGGGCGGTGGCGGCCTATCTGGTGGGGATCGAGATGGGGATGGTGGAGGAGGGTGCGCGGGCGCTGGCTTGCGGGATCGAGTATCTGCACACGGCGTCGTTGATTTTCGATGATTTGCCGGCGATGGATGATGCGCGGACGAGGCGAGGAGCGCCGTGTTTGCATGTGAGTCACGGCGAGGGAGTGGCGATGTTGGCGGCGTTGGCGTTGGTCAATCGCGGTTACGGGATGTTGTGGAGCGGGATCCGGCGTGCGAGTCCATCGCGGCGGGAGGCGGCGGGGGAATGGGTGGATGCGAAGCTTGGGACGAGCGGGTTGATCAGCGGGCAGGCGTATGATTTGAGCGGGTGGCGGGGGGGGCGCAGCGCGGCGGAGGTGGCGGAGGTGGCGGCGCGGAAGACCGGGGATTTGCTGAGGTTGACGTTGGTCTTGCCGGCGATTGCGGGGCATGGGACGGCGCGGGAGATCCAGTTGTTGGATCGGTTGGCGTTGTTGAGAGGGGTGGCCTATCAGGCGGCGGATGATTTGAAGGATGTTTTGCAGAGTGATGACGAGAGCGGCAAGACGGCGGGGCGGGATGAGGTGATGGGTCGGCCGAATCTAGCGTTGGCGGAGGGAGTTCCCGCGGTGTTGCGGCGGTTGAGGCGGTTGAACGATGCGGCGGATCATGTGCAGTCGAAGCTGACGGGTTTTGACGGGCGTTGGGGGATGTTGAATTTGCTGAGGGTGGCAGCGCCGAAGGTGACGTCGGTGGAGGCGAGCGCGATTGCGGTTTGATTTTCTGATAGATCGGTATTTATGAGTCTTTGGCGAATGATTTTCACGAATCTGCGGCGGCACCGGGTGCGGACCGCGGTGGGAGCCACGGGCATCGCGCTTGGGGTTGCGACGATGTTGAGCGTGGTGGGTTTGTTAGGAGGTGCGGTGAAGATGTTCGAGCGGATCCTGCGGAGTGATGCGGAGATGGTGGTGTTCGAGAAGAATGTTTCGGATCTGTTTTTCAGCAATGTGCCGGACGCGTTGGTGGAGGAGCTGGAGGAGCAGCCGTTTGTGCGGGACGCGCAGCCGGTGTTGTTTTCGATCGTGACGGCACCGGACCGGCCGGTGGTGACGTGTTTCGGGATTCGTCCGGCGGACGGGCGATTGTCGAAGGGCGAGTGGCTTGAGGGGGATGCGACGACTTTCAATGATGAGGGAGGGGCGGTGGTGTTAGGCGAGCGTGCGGCGGATTTCCTCGGGGCGAAGGCAGGGGAGCGGGTTTTGTTAGGTCGGGGGGAGTATCCGGTGGCGGGGGTGGTGCGCTTGGAGAACGGATTTGAGAATGGCGGGGTTTTCATGCCGCTGGGGACGTGCCAGAGGGCTTTTCACAAGGAGGGGTTGTGTTCGGTGGTTTCGGTCGGATTGGCGGAGGGTGCGGAGTCTTCCGAGGTGAAGGAGTGGATGGAGAAGCATCATCCGACGTTGACGGCGCTGGAGAACGAGGAGTTCAGCCGGACGTATTCGCAGTTCCGGATCATCAAGACGACGGCGTGGGTGGTGGGAGCGTGCGCGTTTTTGTTAGGCGGGTTGAGCGTGACGAACACGATGATCCTTTCGGTGTTCAGCCGGATCAAGGAGCTGGCGATCGCTCGGGTTTGCGGGTTTTCGCGGGGTCAGGTGGCGCGGATGATTTTCGGCGAGTCGCTGGTGGTTTCGTTGATCGGGACGTTTGCGGGGTGGGGGTTGAGTGCGGCGGGGTTGCATTTGTTGCGGGCGATTCCGCAGTTGCAGGGGTATATCGAGCCGCGGGTGGGATGGATGGAGGTCGCGGGTGCAATGGCGCTGGCGGCGGTGACGGCTTTGGCGGGGGCGATGTATCCGGCGTGGTATGCGGCGCGATTGAAGCCAGCGCAGGCATTGAGATTTGAGTAAGAAAAGGAGATATCATGAAAAGTCATGTGATGGTCAAAGATGTGTGGAAGAGTTTCGATCAAGGCAGGATCGAGGTGCTGAAGGGCGTGGGTCTTGCGGTGCAGGAGGGTGGGATCGTGGCGTTGTGCGGGACGTCCGGCTGCGGGAAATCGACGCTTTTGAATGTGATCTCCGGATTGGAAGAGGTGGACCGGGGTGCGGTGAGGGTGGCTGGGTATGATGTGGTGAACGAGTCCACGCGGGTGGATTTGTTGCGGCATCACATTGGCTATGTGTTTCAGTTTCATCATTTGATGCCGGATTTGACGTTGGCGGAGAACTGTTTGGTGCCGGTGATTGCGGCGGGTGGGAGCCGGGCATCGGGGATGGACCGGATGCATGAGTTGGCGGAGGCGACGGGGGTTGGGCACCGGTTGAAGCAGCGGGTGCGGGAGCTTTCCGGTGGTGAGCGGCAGCGTGGGGCCTTGGTGAGGTCGCTGATGAATGATCCGGAGCTATTGCTGTGTGATGAGCCGACGGGAGCGCTGGATGAGAGCAACCGTGAGCGGGTTTTTGATTTACTGTTAGATCTGGTTCGTGCGCGGGGGCGGACGTTGGTATTGGCGACGCATGATCCGGAGTTGGCGAGGCGTTGTGACCGGACGGTGCGGATGCGAGATGGAAGGATCGAGGACGACAACGGAGCATGAGCGAGAGGGATGAAGGGGTGGATGTGGCGGCCCGGCATGCGCTGGGTTGGCTGGTTTTTGGCAATGCGGTGGGCTTGCTGATGGCGGTGTTGTTGTTGTGGCCGTCATGGAATCCGGGGGAGTGGACTTATGGGCGATGGGTGCCGGTGCATTTGAATGTGCAGTTGTATGGGTGGCTTTCGCTGCCGTTGGTGGCGTGTCTTTTGCGGGGGTTCGAGGTGGGTCGGAGCCGGGTGGGTGGGTGGGGTGGGGCGGTGGTGTGGGGGTGGACGGCGGCGTTGGGTGCGGGGGTGTGGTCGTGGTTGGGCGGGCAGACTTCGGGCAAGATTTTCCTGGATTGGAAGGGTGGTGCGCTGACGGCGTTCATGGTCGCGCAGGGGTTGTTGTGGTTGGTTTTGGTGTTGGCGTGGGTGGATCGGCGAGGTGGGTGGTCGAGGGTGAGGCAGGTGGTTTCTCTGATGACTTTGGCGGGGTTGGCGATGGTTCCGGTGGCGCTTTGGTTTGCTTCATCGCCGGAGTTGTATCCGCCGGTGGACCGGACGACGGGCGGGCCGACGGGGGCGAGTCTGTTAGGTTCGACGCTGGTGGTGGTGGGGATGCTGTTGGCGTTGCCGAGGGTGATGGGTTTGCGCGGGGGCGGGTGGAGCGGGCGTGGGGTGTGGTGGTTTTACGGGATTTCGTGGGTGGTGTTCGGGGTGAGCGAGGGGATTGGCGGGACGCATTTCGATTTCCTGCAGATTGGTGCGCTGTGTTTTCTGGTGCCGTGGACGTGGATTTTGGCGAAGGATTGGGATGCGTTCGAGTGGCCGGCGGGGGCAATGCCGTGGAGGTGGGCGAGTTTGGGTTGGTGGGGGGTGTTGGTGCTGTCGGGATGTTTGTTGTATTTGCCGGGGGTGTTGGACCGGATGAAGTTCACGCAGGGATTGGTGGCGCATTCGCATTTGGCAATGGCGGGTTTCACGACCTCGTTCTGCGCGCTGCTGTTGATCATTCTAACAGGGAAGCGGGTGGGTGGGCGGGTTTCGGTGGGGTTGTGGCATGTGGCGGCGTTGGTGATGGTGGTGGTGTTGGCGGATGCGGGGTGGCGTGAGGGAGGTGGTGGATCGTGGATGGTGGATCAGCCGATGTGGCGGACGTTGGGGTGGGTGGTGCGTGCGGTGTGCGGTGGGGTGATGCTGACGGTTTCCTCGATCTGGTGTTTTCAACAACGAAGTTCATGAAGCGGATGAAGAGACGACAAATGGCGGTGATTCTGAGTGCGGGTGTGGGCGCGATGGACGCGGTCACGGGCTTGTTGCTGGTGGTGGCGCCGGCGATGGTTTTGAGGATGATGGGGATCGCGCCGATTCATCCCGAGGGGTTGGTTTTCCTGTCGTGGATGGGGGTTTTCATTGGTGGGGTTGGGTTGTCCTACGGGTTCGCGCTGAGGGGTGGGGTGGCGGCGGAGACGGTTTGGCGGATCACGGCGATGGTGAGGTTGCTGGTGGGGGTGTTTGTGATCTGGAAGTGCGCGGCGGGTGATCTAACAAGCGCGTGGTTGACGGTGGCGGTAACGGATTTGGTGGTGGCGATGGTGCAGTGGTTCGGGTTGCGCGCGGGATGGTGGAGGGAGGCGGCATGAGGAGTGAGTCATGGCGCGGGGCTGTTTTGGTGGCGTGCGTTTACGGGTTTTTCCTGATTTTCGCGCAATTCTCGCTGGTGGAGTTGGTGCGTGGGGAGGGGATTGGCCTGTTAGGGGAGCGTGCGGTGTTAGGCGTGATGGCGGTTGCGGGGATGGCGGCGGGGTTTTTCCGGGCGTGGCGGGGTGCGAGTGTGGGTGGGATCCGATGGGCGTTGGGGATTGCGGGGGTGGCTGCGGTGGTTGCGCCGTGGGTGGGATCGGTGCCGATGTTTCTGGTGATTGCGGTGATGACGGGGGTGGGGATCGGGATGGCGACGGTGAGTTTGTCGTCGATGTTGCCGGCGTGGTGCGGGGTGTGGTGGATTGGTGTGGGGACTGGGTTGGGTTATGGGATTTGCAATGTGCCGTGGGTGTTTGAGTCGGTGCCGGGGGTGCAGGCGTGGGTGGGTGCGGGGTTTTGCGTGGTGGGGCTTTTGGTGGTGCCGCGGGCTGGGGAGTGGCGGCGGGAAGTTGAGGTGCGGGTGTTTCCGGTGTGGGCGGGGGTGATCTTGTTCACGGCGTTGATTTGGTTGGATTCGGCGGCGTTTTTCATCATCCAGCATGCGGGTGAGTTGAAGGAGGCGACGTGGGGGAGTGCGCATTTGTGGCGGAATGCGGTGGTGCATGCGGTGGCGGCGGTGGTTGCGGGGTGGGCGCTTTCGCGGCGAGGTGGCGAGCGGGTTCCGGTGGTGGCGTGGGTGGTATTGGCGGTGGCTGCGCTGGCGGTGAATCATCCGGAGCTGAGGTGGTTGGCGGCGTGGTTGTATCCGGTGGGGGTGTCGCTGTATTCGACGGCGTTGGTTGCGTGGCCGGGTTGGTTTTCCGGTGCGAGTGGGTCGAAGGCGGCGGGTTGGCGTGCGGCGTGGATTTTCGGGGTGGCGGGGTGGATTGGTTCTGCGAACGGGATCGGGATGGCGGAGACGTTGCAGCGGGTACCGCCGATGTTTGTGGTGGGGTCCGGGGTGGTGGTTTTAGGGGTGGTGGGTTTGCGGACGAGAGATTGGAGAGCTGCGGTGGTGGTGGGATTGGTGATGGTGCCGATGTTCCGGCCGGTGGTGAGGGAGACGGGGTTGGAGCGGCTTTCGGCGGTGGAGCGTGGGCGTGAGGTGTTTGTTTCCGAGGGGTGCATCCATTGTCATTCGCAGTATGTGAGGCCGGGGACGGCGGATGAGGAGCGGTGGGGGCCGGTGAGGGAGTGGGAGGAGGTGCGTGAGGGGAAGCCGGTGTTGATCGGGAATCGGCGGCAGGGTCCGGATTTGAGCCGGGTGGGTTTGAGGAGGTCGGCGGCGTGGTTGCGGTTGCAGTTGGAGGAGCCTGGGGCGTTGGCGCATGGGAGTGCGATGCCGTCTTATGGGCATTTGGTGGACACGGGGAGGGGTGAGGATTTGATCGCTTATTTGACGGAGGTGGAGCCTGAGGCGTTTGCGGAGCGGTTCCTGCGGATTCAGGAGTGGGTTCCTAAGCCGGTTGGTGGGGATTTGCCGGACGGGGGGCGGTTGTTTGAGCGGCACTGTGCGGTGTGCCACGGTGGGGATGGGCGAGGATTCGGGTATTTTTCGGGTCGGTTGGAGAGGCCGCCGGCGAATCTGGTGGTGGGTCCGTTTGTTTGGTCGGCGGATGAGGAGTCGCTGCGGAGGATCATCAAGTTCGGGATTCCTGGCACGGACATGCCGGGGCATGAGACGTTGACGGATGGGGAGGTGATTTCGCTGGCGGAGTGGTTGAGAGGGTTGCGCCGTTGAGATGGGTGCGGGAGGTTGGAATGCTGGAACGCGAAAAACCCGGTGTTTCCACCGGGTTTTCGAGATTGGAAGATGTTTGAAGGAATGGCTCTCAGAGGAGGCCGGCCTTTTTCAAGGTGGCGTATGCGCCATTCTTGTTCATGGTTTTGAGGGCGCGGCAGCTAAGTTTGAGGCGGACGTATTGGCCGAGCTCGGAGACCCAGATACGCTTGGTCTGGAGGTTGGGTGAAACGGTGCGTTTGACGACTTTGGTGACGTGGCGACCGATACCGCCTTTTTTCTTGGCGAGACCCGAACGGTGAATTTTACCGGCGGAGCGGACTCGGGTTCCTCTGATGCTGCAAATACGTGCCATGGTTGAAAGGGGTCTGGTTGCGGGGAGGCGGAGGATGGCTTTCCAGACGGTTGGGTCAAGGGGAATCCTTCGGTGTGGTGAAAAAATCGTTGGGGGGTTTGGGGTTTGTGGGGTGGAGGCTGCTGGCAGGATGCCAGAGCTACGGTTTTAGAGGCGGTTTTTGCGGAGGCGGTCGGTCCAGCGGGCGACGTCGCGGAAGATTTTTTCGCGGCGGGCGTCGTACATGAGGAGGTGGTAGGCGTCGGGGTAGTTGTGGTAGGTGCTGGAGGTGGATTTGGGGATTCGGGCGACGAAGCCGCGGACGTCGGAATCGGTGTTGAAGTAGTCTTTGTCGCCGTGGAGGACGAGGGTGGGCATGCGGAAGGTTGCGGCGCAGTCGTTCATTCCGCCGATGTGTTTGCCGAGTGTTCCGAGGAGGCGGAGGGTGTGTTGTTCGACGTGGTAGGAGTTGGTTTCGGCTTGAGCGGAGTGGGTGGTGGTTTGGGTCATTTGGACGTCTTGTCCGCCGGTGAGGGCGTTGAGGGAGACGCGGGCGTTGGGGAAGGTGGCGGCGGCGACTTGGACGAGTTCGATTTTCCACTGTGGGATGTCGTCGCGGAAGCGGACGATGGGGGATGAGAGGACGAGGCCGTCGATGGGTTCAGCGCCGGCGGGCATGCGTTTGAGGGAGTGGGCGGCGATGAGTGCGCCCATGCTTTCGCCGTACCAGACGATTTTGGCGTCGGGGTGGCGTTCCTTGACGAGTTGGGTGAAGGCTTCGAGGTCTTGGTACCAGTCCTGGGGGTTCCCGATGTCGCCGCGGCGTTCGCGGATGGGGTCGCTGCCTTGGCCGCGGACTTCGTAGGCGTAGAGTCCGGTTTTGGGTTGGTTTTTGAGGAGGTGGAGGCCGAGGTTTTCGTAGTCGATGGATGCGCCGCAGAAGCCGTGGATGCCGATGATGACGACGTCTTGTTCGACTTTGGGGGAGATCCACTTGCGGTAGCCGAAGGTGTCGCTTTTGGCTGAGGGGCTTTCCTTGGTGTGGTTGACGAGGGTGTAGGATGGGGCGCAGGCGGGGGAGAGAAGGATTGCTGCGAGGAGGCCGCAGATGAGCGACCGGGTGTGGCATTTCCTGCCAGCGGGGGCGGTCAGGGATTTCCTCATGGCGTGAGGATCGCGCAGAATGTGGCGGAGGGCAAGCCCGTGGTTTTTGGGGTCAGCGGGGTGGGTCGGCCGGGGTGGGTGATTTTTGGAAGACGAGTTGTGAGAAGTGATAGAGGGAGGCGCGCCAGTGTGGGGTGTCGTGGGCGTTTTCATCGACGTGCCAGGTGTGGGGGAGGTCGTTTTTTTCGAGGTATTGGTGGAGGCCTTTGCTGATGCGGATGAGGCCGTCGTTTTTGCCGCAGGAGAGGAAGAGGAGGTTGAGTTGTTTGGCGGCGGCTTTGGGGTTTGGGATGAGTTCGGCGGGTTGGCGGGTGTTGGGGGCGGGGGCGAAGGCACCGATCCAGGAGAAGGTTTCGAGGTTTCCGAGGCCGAAGTTGAGGGATTGTCCGCCGCCCATGGAGAGGCCGGCGAGGGCGCGGTGTTGGCGTTCCGGGAGGACGGAGTAGGTTTTTTCGATGAAGGGGATGACGTCTTTGAGGAGGTCCTGTTCGAAGGCGGCGAAGGCAGGGGCGTGGCGGAAGACGTCGCCGATGGCGCGGTCGTCTTTTTGGGCGCGGCCGTTGGGCATGACGACGATCATTTCGACGGCTTTTTTGTCGGCGATGAGGTTGGAGAGGATGATTTCGGGAGGGGCGAAGCGTTGCCATTCGGTTTCGTCGCCGCCGATGCCGTGGAGGAGGTAGAGGACGGGGTATTTTTTGTCGGAGGAGTAGCCGGGCGGGGAGTAGACGGTGAGTTTGCGGGTGGTGCCGACGGATTTGGATTCGTAGGGGATGGTTTCGGTTTTGCCTTGGGGGACGTCGGGGCGTTTTTGGTCGAATCCTTTGGGTGGGAGCGGGAAGGCGGGTTTGTCATCGGGGCCGAGTTCGACGGGTGCGCCGAAGCCGCGCGGGGCTTGTCCGGGTGGGAGGTCGTCGGGGTTTTGGGCGGCGATGGGGAGGGTGGAGAGGAGGAGGGCGAGGGTGAGTGGTGAATGGCGCATGGGGTATGGAACCCGGGAGGGGTGTGGGAGTTGTGCGGGAGGGTGATTTTAGGCGGGAGTGGTTGGGTTATGTTACTCGCGGAGGCGGGAGTCGATGAGGATGGTGACGGGGCCGTCGTTGGTGAGGGAGACTTTCATGTCGGCTCCGAAGATGCCGCGTGCGACGGGTTTTCCGAGTTCGGCTTCGAGGGCGGTGCAGAAGGATTGGTAGAGGGGTTCGGAGATGGGAGTGGGGGCGGAGGAGAGGAAGGAGGGGCGGTTTCCTTTGCGGGTGGAGGCGTGGAGGGTGAACTGGCTGACGACGATGACGTCGCCTTGGATGTCCTGGACGGAGCGGTTCATTTTGCCTTCGTCATCGGAGAAGATGCGCATGCGGGCGATTTTGGGGACGAGCCAGGAGAGGTCATCCGAGGTGTCGCCTTCCTGGACGCCGAGGAGGATGAGGAGTCCGGGGCCGGCTTGGGCGACGATTTTCGCATCGACGGTGACGGAGGCTTGGAGGACGCGCTGGAGGATGGCTCGCATGGGGGATTCTGAGAAATTTTCCGGGGTGGACAAGCATTGGTTGTGAGTGGGGAGGGGAGTTGCTGGGGGGATTTTCACAGTTGTTCGCAGGTTGTTCGCAGCGTCGCGTGATTGACCTTTGGGTTGTGATTTCCCAGTCTCGCCGCCCCATGGTTTCCGCAGAAGTCACCGCATCGAACGCATCAGGAAAAGGTCCATCGCTTCAGCAAGGAGCGACGGCATTGGAGGATGTGACGCGGGCGTTGCCGCATGCGGTGGGGCCGGAGAAGAGCTTGTTGTCGTCGATGTTGCAGGACCCGCAGGAGTATATGGGGGTGGCGATCGAGGAGCGGTTGACGAAGGAGCATTTCTATCTGCCGGCGCATGCGACGTTGTATGGGTTTTTGATCGAGCTGTTTGAGGGGGGGCAGGAGATCGAGCTGGTTTCGCTGATCCAGAAGTTGATCGACCGGGGTTTGTTGGATCGGGTGGGTGGTCCGGCGGCTCTAACGGACATTTACACGTATGCGCCGAGTCCGGGGCATTTCCGGCACCATTTGACTCTGGTGAAGGACAAGTTCGTGTTGCGTTCGATCATCCAGAATTCGAACGAGGCGATCGCGCGGGCGTATGACGCGCCGGACGAGGTGGCGGAGTTGTTAGACTCAGTGGAGGCGAGCGTGCTGGCGATCCGGGAGGGGTCGGAAACGGTGAAGGCACCGACGATCAAGCAGTCGGTGAACGAGGTGATCGAGCAGTTCGAGAAGATTTGTGCGGGTGACAAGGGTGCGCAGGGGATTCCGACGGGGTATGAGGTGTTAGACCGGATGACGAGCGGGTTGAAGCCGGGAGAGATGTTCGTGGTGGCGGCGCGTCCGTCGATGGGGAAGACGTCGTTCATGATGAACATCGCGGAGCATATCTGCATTGATCAGGGGAAGCCGACGATGGTGTTTTCGTGCGAGATGAGCGCGTTCCAGCTGGTGCAGCGTGTGTTGTTTTCGAGGGCGAAGTTTGCGATGAGTTCGCTTTCGCGGGGTTACACGCCGAACAAGGGGGATTTGCAGCGGATCCAGCGGGCGTCGTTGGAGTTGTCTAACGCGAAGCTTTTCATTGATGACACGCCGGGGATTACGATCAACGAGTTGAGGGCGAAGGCGCGGCGGAAGAAGCGGGACGAGGATATTCAGTTCATTGCGATCGACTATTTGCAGTTGATGAAGTCGAAGACGAAGCAGGCGGAGAATTCGCGGGAGCGTGAGATTGCGGAGATTTCGGCGGGGATCAAGGGGTTGGCGAAGGAGTTGGGGATACCGATCATCATTTTGGCGCAGCTGAACCGTGGTCCGGAGAGCCGGACGGGGAAGAGCCTTGGGGTGCCGCGGATGTCGGATTTGCGTGAGTCCGGATCGATCGAGCAGGATGCGGACATGGTGGGGTTGCTGTATCGGACGGCGTATTATGCGGAAAGCCAGGAGGACAAGGAGGCGGAAGCGGGGAAGGCGGAGCTGGTGCTGGCGAAGAACCGTAACGGAGAGACGGGGCACATTCCGCTGACGTTCATCGCGGAGTTGATGCGTTTCGAGACGGGTGAGCCGGCGAAGGAAGGGGACTACTGAGGATCACTCGGTGGTGTCGGCGAGGTGGAACTGGCCTCGGCGCCAGATGAGGCGATAGGATTCGCCTTTTTCCTCTGGTTTCCATCCGTTGGCGCGGGCGAAGTCGATGGCGAGTGGGACCATTTTGAGGTTCACGACGGTGGGGAGTTTGGCGATGAGGACTTGTCCGTTTACCGAGGCTGACATTTCGACGATGAGTTCGTTGTGGCCACGTTGGTTTTGGAGGATCCAGCGGTAGTGGGTGTCCCGGTGGTTGAGAGCTTTGAAGCCTTTTTGGGGAGGTGGCATGGGGTTGTGATGGCGGAAGAAGAGAGGGATGGCGATGGAAAAGGTGGGTTTGGGATTTGCAGAGATGATGATTCATCGGCAGCGGCGCCAGATTTCATCTGGTGGGAAGCCGGATTGGCGGAGGGTGGAGATGGAGAAAGAGTCGTGGCGTTTTGCGAGGCGTTTTCCCTGATCGTCTAGGAGGAGGCGATGGTGGAGGTAGAGCGGTTCGGGGAAGGAGAGGAGGGCCTGCAGGATGCGGTGGACGTGGGTGGATGGGAGGAGGTCTTCGCCACGGGTGACATGGGTGATTTTCTGAAAGGCATCGTCCACGACGACGGCGAGGTGATAGGCGGTGCCGATGTCCTTGCGGGCGAGGATGACGTCTCCGAGCAGGTCGGGGTCGACGGGATGGGTGCCGTGAATGAGGTCGGAAAAGGTGAGGTGGCCGGTGGTTTGGGTGGCGAGTGTGGAATCGAGCCGCCATGAGTGCGGGGTTCCGATGAAGAGGCGTTCCTCGCGCTGGCTTTTGGTGAGGGTTTTGCAGGTTCCGGGGTAGACGGGGCCTTCGGGTCCGTGTGGTGCGCCGCCGATGCGGGAGGTTTCCTCGATGATTTCGCGGCGGGTGCAGAAGCAGGGGTAGACCATTTCGCGATGGGTGAGTTGAGCGAGTGCGGCTTCGTAGGCGAGGGTGCGGGTGGATTGGAGTAGTGGCACGCCATCCCAGTTGAGGCCCAGCCAGCGGAGGTCGTCCTCGATGCCGGTGAGGTATTCCGGGCGGGAGCGGTTGGTATCGATGTCCTCATGGCGGAGGAGGAATGTGCCGCCGCCATTTCTTGCCAGGTCGTGTGCGACTTTCGCAGCGAGGGCGTGGCCGAGGTGGAGTCGGCCTGTGGGGCTGGGCGCGAAGCGAGTGACGGGTGGCGTCGGCATGGGACGGGGGGGAGTTTTTGTCAGGGGTTGGGCGGTGGCAAGTTTTGTGAATTTTCCGTTCGCGCCATTTGGGATTCTGACTAGGGTGGCGGCGTTGCAAGCAATATGAGAGACAAGCGGGTGATCATCGTTGGTGCCGGTCCTGGCGGGTTGACTGCGGGAATGATTCTGGCCCGGCGTGGGTTTGACGTCACCATTCTGGAGAAACGGGATCGTGTGGGTGGGAGGAACGCGGAGTTGAAGGTGGGTGATTTCTCATTTGATACGGGCCCGACCTTTTTGCACCAGAAGTTCACGTTGGATGAGGTGTTTGAGGAGGCCGGAAGGAAGAGTGAGGATTATTTGGATTTTGTGGCGCTGGATCCGATGACTCGGCTTTCGTGGAACGGAGTTTCGATGGAGACGACTTCCGACATGGAGCGGATGGAGCAGAATGTGGAGCGGGCGTTTCCGGGGCATGCGGATGGGTATCGTCGTTTCATGGCGGATCACGCGGTGAAGATGCGTGCGATTTATCCGTGTTTGCAACGGCCCTATCACCAGCTCCGCTCGTTCATGAGTTCCACGCTGATGAAGGCGGTGCCGTATGTGGCGACCGGGAAGAGTGTGGTGGATGTGTTGGAGAACTATTTCGCGGATGACCGTTTGAAGCTGGCCTTCACGTTTCAGGCGAAGTATCTGGGCATGTCTCCGTGGCGTTGTCCCGCTTTGTTCAGCATCCTTTCCTACACTGAATACAAATACGGTATCTATCACATCCAAGGGGGGCTTTGCCAAATTTCCGAGGCGATGGCCAAGGTTTATGCGGAGCATGGCGGGAAGCTGCGGCTGAACACCGGGGTGAAGGAGGTGCGCTTCAACGGATCGACCGTGACGGGAATCGAGACGACGGATGGCGAGTTGCTGCCTTGTGATGATGTGATCATGAACGCGGACTATGCGCATGCGGTCACGAGCCTGTTGAATGGTCATTCGAAGCCGGAGTCCGAACTTGAGAAGAAGAAGTATTCGTGTTCGACCTTCATGCTTTATCTTGGGCTGGACACGATCTATCAGGATGAGCCGCACCATCATATCATTTTTGCGGATGATTACCGGAAGAATGTGGAGGACATCCAGAGTGAGCGGGTGTTGTCCGATGACATGTCGGTTTACATCCGGAACTCGAGCATCACCGATCCGCATGTTGCGCCGGCCGGGAAGTCCGGGTTGTATGTTCTGGTTCCCACGATCAACACGCGGCATGGGATGGATTGGGATCGTTACCGGGACGAATACCGCGACAAGGTGATCAAGCGGATGGAGGAGCGGACCGGGATGAAGGATCTCCGTTCGCACATTGTGGAGGAGCGGATCATCACTCCTTCGGGTTGGCGGGATGAGCTGGATGTTTTCATGGGTGCGACCTTCAATCTGGCGCACACGTTGGACCAGATGTTGTATCTTCGTCCACACAACCGGATGAAGGGATATGAGAATCTCTATCTGGTGGGTGGCGGGACGCATCCTGGCAGCGGGCTGCCGACGATTTATGAGAGCGGCCGGATTTCCTCGAACCTGCTGTGCGACCGGTATGGGATGGGATATGAGCGGGTGGATTTAGCGCCGTCGTTTCTCTGAATTTGCAGCTTTTTGTAGGCTGGAAATTGAAGTATTTATTCAAATTGTTTGCAGTTAAACTGATGTAGTTTGCTGTTTTTAAATGAAACGAGAATCTCCTAAGCAATGTGCATATTGTCGTGGCTATTTTGGTCGCCGTCAGTTGACCAAGGATCATGTGCCGCCGCAGGGGGTTTTCGGTAAAGAATGGAGGAAAGGGCAGGTGCTTCCTTGGGTTTATTGCTGCAACAGTTGTCGAGAGGGCCAGTCCAAAGGCGATGAAGCCTTAAAAGTGGTAGTTGGAATGGGTATAGTTCGTACGGAAGTATCGAATTCTGTCAGAGATGATGTATTGCGTTCCTTGGCACGTCAGACGTGGTGGAAGAAGGGCATGATTGATTCGATAGAAAAAGGGTTTTCTGGC
>SXGQ01372314.1_pt1 | contig 26827 bp, 19 predicted proteins | sample 3178371 | NCBI WGS metagenome assembly SXGQ01 (sample SAMN11356859, study PRJNA531348) | freshwater metagenome | isolation source: freshwater sample F1-20 | place: China: Fuxian Lake, Yuxi | collected 2017-12-25 | reverse complement strand
GCTCCTCCAGGTCATGGAGGAAGGCCGCCTCACCGACTCTTTCGGCCGCAACGTCGATTTCCGCAACACGATCATCATCATGACGACCAATGCGGGGGCCGAGGCGATCAAGAACGAGTCCGCCTTCGGCTTCCAAAAGCCCGACGACGACGCCAGCTACGAGGGCATGAAGGGCCGTGTCAACGAGCGGATCGAGAGGGTCTTCCGGCCGGAGTTCCTGAACCGCCTCGACGACGTGATCGTGTTCCACCACCTCACGGTCGAGGATCTCAAGCAGGTGATCGACATCGAACTGGCGAAGGTCCGCGAGCGGCTTGCCGAGCGGGGGCTGAAGCTCGAACTCACCGACGAGGCCAAGAAGTTCCTCATCAAGAAGGGTTCCGACACGGATTTCGGCGCGCGGCCGCTGCGTCGGGCGCTCGAGAACTTCATCGAAGACCCCGTTTCGGAGGAGCTCCTCAAGGGTGAGTTCGAGGGCAAGGACACCATCCAGGTGGACTGCATCGAGGTCGCCGGCAAGAAGCAGCTCTCGTTCAAGGGGCTGGCGACCGCCGAGCCGGTCGCCTCCGCGCCCGCCGAGGGAACCTCCGAAGGCTGATCACGGTCCACGACGACATCGCCGTCTGAGTGCGAAGCCGCCGCTGGCGTGCCGCTGATCCTCCGGGGTCGGGCCCGCCCCCGGTCCGCTCTTCGCAGACGGGCTCGTCGCAAGAGCGTCACCCCGCCGACGCTCCGCCTCCCGCCGCGGCTTGCCCAGCCTGCCCGGTCGCCCGGGAATCGTTCCGTCCGGCTCATGCCGCCCGACCCGCACGGCCGATACGACCGGCAGGGTTCGATGCGCCCTCCCCGGCGCACACCTTGCTTGGACTCGCTCCCATGGCCGCACGTTCCTCCGCCCACTCTCCCACGGGTATGACCGGCTGGTTCGCCAATCAGGTGGCGAACCTCGGACAGTTCGCCATGGACTGGGTTGCCGGCGTCGGCGACGTGGCCGTGTTCGCCATCCAGACCATCGGCTGGATCTTCGCCCGGCGGCAGCGGCGGGACGTGCTTCTCCCCAACTTCTATCAGATCGGCGTCATGTCGCTGCCGGTCGTCGCGCTCACCGGCCTGTTCATCGGCATGGTGCTCGCGGTGCAGAGTTATGCGCAGTTCAAGGCGCTCGGCCTGCAGACCCGACTCGGTTCGGTCATCAACCTCTCGCTCGTGCGGGAGCTTGGGCCCGTGCTCGCGGCCACGATGCTGGCGGGCCGCGTCGGCAGCGCGATGGCGGCCGAACTCGGCACGATGCGGGTCACCGAGCAGATCGACGCCCTGGAGAGCATGGGAGCCAACCCCATCTACTACCTCGTCGTGCCGCGGTTTCTCGGCTGCCTCATCCTCATCCCGTCGCTCACGGTGATGGCCGACTTCATGGGCGTGCTCGGCGGCTATTTCTACTCCCATGTGCTCCTGGGCATCGACTACCACCATTACTGGGCCAACTCGCGGGAATACGTCGATGTCTTCGACTTTCTGCTGGGCATCTTCAAGACCTTGTTTTTCGGCGCGGCGATCGCGCTGGTCAGCTGCCATCATGGCTTCCACTGCGAGCCGGGCGCCGAGGGGGTGGGCCGGGCCGCGACCAATGCCTTCGTCCACTCGTTCGTGCTGATCCTGATCCTCGATTTGTTCCTGGGAATCTGGCTCAACAACGTCCACGACTTCTTCCGTCCCGAAGGCCCGCGGAAACTCCTCTGAGCCACCATGCCCGCCGCCGCACCCGCCAAGCCCCGCCGCCTCGACGAGCCAGCAGGCCCGCTCCTCCGGGTGGAGTCGCTGCACGTTCGCTTCGGCAGCCAGGAGGTGCTCCGCGACATCTCGATCGACCTGGAGCCGGGGCGGACGCTCGTGGTGCTCGGGGAGAGCGGCTGTGGCAAGACGGTCCTCCTGAAGTCGATGATCGGCCTCATCCGTCCCACCGCGGGCGACGTGCAGTTCGAGGGGCAATCGCTCGCCGGCCTCAACGACCGGTCGCTCGCCCACCTGCGAACGCGGTATGGCTTCGTCTTTCAGGGTGCCGCCCTCTTCGACAGTCTCACGATCCTCGACAACATCGCCTTCCCGCTGCGGGAACACACCCGGATCGCCGACACCGAGATTCGTTCGATCGTCGCCTCGCTCCTCGACGAGGTGGGGCTGCCCCGCAGCGTGCTTTCCAAGAAGCCGGTCCAGTTGTCGGGGGGCATGCGGAAGCGGGCGGGCCTCGCCCGGGCGTTGGCCCTCGATCCGCAGATCGTGCTCTACGACGAACCGACGACCGGCCTCGACCCGATCATGAGCGACGTGATCAACGAGCTCATCCTGCGGGTCCGCGAGCGGCCGCAGGTGACCAGCGTGGTCGTCACGCACGACATGCACACCGCCCGGAAGGTGGCCGACCGCGTGATCATGCTGTATCCGGTCTTCCGGCTCCGCCCCGACGAGCCCCAGATCGTGTTCGACGGCACCGTGGAGGAACTCGGTCGCTCCCGCGACCCGCGGATCAGCCAGTTCGTCGAAGGCCGGGCCGGCGCGCGGCTCATGGAACTCCGCGAGGAACAGGCACGCGACAACGGGGCCCCGGTTGAACCGGCCGCCGATGCCCTGACCGACGCCGCAACCGACGCAGACGAGGGGGAGGCCGACGCATGAACGACCGCGTGATGCAGTTTCGTGTGGGAGTCGTGGTGCTGGCGACGGCCATCATCACCGGCATCCTGATCGTCCTGTTTGGCGACCTGCCCTCGCTCGTGCAGGCCACCTACCCGCTCAAGATGAGTTTCTCCGACGCCCGGGGCGTCGCCGAAGGGACGCCGGTCCGGAAGAACGGCATCCTCGTGGGCCGCGTCTCCAACGTGCAGCTCGACGAGCGCGGCGGCGTGAGCGTGGAGGCCTCCATCGACTCCTACGTGCCGATCTACAAGGACGAGCAGCCGCGGATCGCCAGCACGCTGCTCGGCGACGCCGAAATCCAGCTCGTGCCCGGCTCGATCAGGCCGCCCCGGCAGCGGGTCGGCAAGGACGAGGTGCTCCCGGGCGCCGTCTCCCGCGATCCATTCGAGATGTTCGCCACGCTCGAACCAAAACTCGGCGGGGCCCTTGAATCCCTGGCCGAAGCGAGCGAGTCGGTGAAAAAGCTGTCTGACAACCTCGATCGGCTCCTGCTCGGGGACGACGACACCTTCTCGAAGATGGTGAAGAAGACCGAATCGGCCCTCGATGCCTTCAGTCTGGCGATGGCCAACATCAACGACGTGATGGGTGATCCGCAGGCCCGTGCCAATCTCAAGCAGACGCTCAACTCGCTCCCCGACGTCATCACCGACCTGCGGACCACGGTCCAGGGCATCGGCGAGACGGTCGACACCGCCGACCGCAACCTCCGCAACCTCGAGGGCCTCACCAAGCCGCTCGGCGAGCGGGGCGAGGGGATGGTGGCGCAGATCAACCAGACGATCGGCCGGCTCGACGAGACGCTCCAGCAGGCTGCCATGTTCACCAAGGCGCTCAACGAGTCGCAGGGCACGCTCGGCAAGCTCGTGCGGGATCCGCAGGTCTACAACGATCTCGCCCAGGCGGCAGGCAACGTGAACCGCCTCACGAAGGAGCTCCGGCCGATCGTCGACGATGTCCGCGTCTTCACCGACAAGATCGCCCGGCACCCCGAGCAGCTCGGTGTCCGCGGGGCGCTCGACCGCCGCCCGGGGCTGAAGTAACCGGGCGGAACGCGTCGATCGCGGCCGCCCGGGAACCGGATCAGACCCCGACCGGCAGAGACGTCTCCGACTCGATGATCCGCAGATACTCGGCGATGAACACGCCGTATCGGGCCTTCACGTCGGCGGGCAGATGCTTGTAGCCGGCCACCCGGCCGCGGCACGTCGCCGAACCGCAGCGGCACGGCCCGCCGAGATGCACGACCTCCTCCTCGAAGGTCTCGTAGTCCACGGTGACCTCCTCGCCCACGGCGATCGGCCGCAGGGCGCGGACTTCGAGTTCCTTGACGCCGGAGCGGATCACGATGCCGCAGTTCGGCTCGCAGGAGTGGTTCAACAGCACGGCCACACCGTGCGGAACGATGTGGGTCTGCCGATCGACCTGAACGGTGTATTGCGTCCGCTGCGGTGACGGCTCGCCCCAGGTCTTGAGAATCGTCTCGCCGGCGGCGATGTCGCGGGTCGCGGTCACGCCGCGGCCCAGCCGCCCGACCTTCGCTTCCAGCGGCTCGCCCGGCTTGGGCACCAGCGCCGTCGCGTCACCCGCGGCCATTCCGGCAAACTCGTCGAAAATCGAGTCCTTGAGCCGGCTGCCGTACCGTTCCGTGAGCCAGGGCATCGTCTGCTCGATGGAGTCGGCCTGCAGGAGGACGAGATCCCCGGCGCCGACGGCGTCGAGCACGAGCGCCGCACTCGTCGCCCAGTCGCCCCCCGCCTCGATCGCGACCGGCCTGTCGGGCGTCATCCCCGCCCGGATTCCCTCGGAGATGAGCCGCGTGATCTCCCCCGGCTCACGGCCGCGGATGTAGGCGTCTTCGTAGACCACCACCCGATCGAACGTGGCGGCGAGGAGCCGGCCCTGGGCGACGAGGTCGTCGTCGCGACGGTCGCCGGCGGCCGAGTAGACGGCCGTCCGCCGCGGATGTGGAAACTTCGCCAGCGAACCGCAGATCCGCTCGAGCGACGGCACGTTGTGCCCGTAGTCGACCACGATGGCGGCGCCCTGAAGATCGAGGAGGTTGAACCGTCCGGGCGAACCGGCAGAACCGCTCGAGAAGCTCTCGAGGCCGAGCCGGACCAGTTCCAGTGGCACGCCTAGCCGCCAGGCCGCCGCGGCGCTGGCCAGCACGTTCTCGACCTGGAAGTCGACCAGGCCGCGGTGCACGAGCGGCACGCGATCGAGGTGAGCCAGTCGCGTCTCGCGGGGACCGTCGCAGAGCACGATCCAGCCCTCGCGAACGGTCGCGGCGAGGCCACCCTGGGCGAGGTGCTCCACGAGCACGGGATTGGCCGGATCGAGGGCGAAGTAGACCACCTGGCCCTTGCACCACTTCTTCATCCCGACGACCAGGGGGTCGGCGGCATTGAGCACGGCGGCGCCGCTGGGCCGCACGGCTGCGACGATCGCCCCCTTCACCCACGCAATCTGCTCGGGCGTGTCGATCTCGGCGATGCCGAGATGGTCGCCCGAGGCGATGTTGGTCACGACGGCCACGTCGCAGCAATCAAAACCGCAACCCTCGCGGAGAATGCCCCCCCGGGCGGTCTCGAGGACGGCCGTGGTGACCGCCGGATTCGCGAGCACGCGGCGGGCGCTTCTCGGGCCGCTGCAGTCGCCCGTATCGATCTGTCGGCCATTGATCCAGACACCCTCGGTGCATGTCGATCCGACGGTGGCGCCACCCGTGGAGGCGAGGTGCGAGATCAGGCGGACGACCGTCGTCTTGCCGTTGGTGCCGGTGACGGCGGCGGTGGGGATCCGGCCGTCGTCCCCGGGGCCGAAGAGGGCGTCCACGATCGCGGCACCGACATTCCGCGGCGTGCCGGCCGTCGGCTCGAGATGCATTCGCAGGCCCGGAGCCGCATTGACCTCGATCACGACTCCCCGCTGGGATTCGAGCGACGCGGTGATGTCCTCCATCACCATGTCGATGCCGGCCACGTCGAGGCCGATGATCCGGGCCGCCTCGATGGCGCGGGCGGCGACCTCGGGATGGACGATGTCGGTCACGTCCTCCGCCGATCCGCCGGTGCTGAGGTTGGCGTTGCGCCGCAGCATGACCTGCAGGTCCGCCGCCGGGACCGCATCCGGGGCGAGCCCCTGCTCACGAAGCACCGCGACGGCGACCTCGTCAATCACCATCGGGCTCAGCGATGTGGCGTGGTCGCCGCAGCGCCGCGGATCCTCGTTGACCTTGTCGACGAGCTGCCGCACCGTCGAGCTGCCGTCGCCGACGACGAGCGGCGGGTGCCTGCGGGCCGCCGCCACCATGCGGTTGCCCACCACGAGCACGCGGTAATCGTCACCACTGACGAACCTCTCGACGACGACGGCGGGGTCCTGCTCGTGAGCGAGGGCCCAGGCCTTCTCGACCTCCTCCCGGGTGACGAGGTTCACCGACACGCCGCGGCCCTGGTTGCCGTACCGCGGCTTCACGACCACCGGGCCGCCGATCTCCTCCGCCACGGCCCACGCGTCGGCCGCGTCGCTGACGGGCCGGCCCTCGGGCACGGGAATGCCCGACTCGGCCAGGAGGGAGCGGGTGAGGTCCTTGTCCTGCGCGATCGTCTCGGCGACGGCGCCTGTTCGATCGGTCTCCGCGGCGAGGATCCGCCGCTGCTTGGCCCCGTGCCCGAGTCTGACCAGCGAACCCTCGGTGAGCCGCTGCGGGGGAATGCCCCGCGCCGCGGCGGCCTCGACGATCGACCGCGTGCTGGGACCGAGCTGCACCTCGAGGAGCACCTTGCGGAGCCGCTTCACCTCGCCGGCCACGTCGAAAGGAGCGTCTTCGATCGCCGCCATCAACAGCCGGTGGGCCGCGTGAAGGCACTCGATCGCGAACTTCTCCTCCTTGTATTCGATCACGACCTTGTAGACGCCCCGGGTCTTGGCCTCGCGGGCGCGGCCGTATCCCACCGGCGTGCCGGCGAGTGTCTGCAGTTCGAGCGTGACGTGCTCGAGCACGTGGCCCATCCAGGTGCCGTCCCGCAGCCGTTCGAAGAAGCCGCCACGGGTCCCGACCGAGCAGCGGTGCTCGATCATGGTCGGCAGCCAGGACATGACCCGCTCATTGAAGCCGGGAAGCGTGTTGGAGGGGAAGTCCTCCAGCCGTCCGAGATCGACCCAGGCTTCCAGGCAGGGGAACGATGCCCATTGATTGGGACCGCGAAGGACCTTGAGCGAAAGAATCTCCATGGATGGAACTAGTTTTCTTTGACCGGTCGCAGACGCATGCGCGGGTCTGGTCGTGTGCGCCTCCTCCAGCCGCCGGACATTCCGACGGATGGTTCTGGAACGGAGGTCGCACGGTTCACAACGGCACTGTGCCGGCGCGTCGCCTGCACAGTCCTGCCTGCCTGGGCAGGCATCCGCACGAACCCGACGAATGAAGTCGTCAGGGCGGCGGCTGGCACTCCGGCGCCGCTGGAGAGAAGCCCCCGGCGAAGGGATTCTTCGCGGACAGGCTCGAGAACAATGGCAAACAGAAATCCACCGACAACCGACCGGCCGAAGTGGCCATGGGACGAAAAGATTCCTACACCCCGAGGCCGGATGGTAACGCCGCACGCCACACGGACGCGCGTTCGCTTGCGATACCCGTTCCTCGCGGCACCATGATTCCAACCGCAGCGTCCTCCGGACAAAGTCCGGCCGACACCGCCTCGCCAAAAAGCCCGGCCCCGGTTGCCCGTGGCCGTCTTCGCGGATCGATCGCCAAAGTTTACGCTTCCCGGCGCCGACTGCGAATGATTTTTCGACACCCCGAGGGAGAAGCACGTGGCGTGCCGAACGGTCACCGCAAGCGAATCGGCCGGAGTCACGGCCGAAAAACCGCACTCGGGGGAAATCCCTGGGAGGGGATTCGCGGAAAAGATGACCGATGAGCGTGGCAAAATAAGGCCAGTGACGGCAGGCGGGTGGGAAATTTCTACAGTGCGGCGGGCAAGCTCGGGCACGGCGGCGGGATTATGGAACGCAACCTTTTCGCGGAGGGGGCACGCTGATCCCGCCACCGCTCTCCGCCATGGGACGGTAATCTAGGCATGTTCGGAAAGCCACGCAAATTTCTGTTGCCGGAGTGCCGGACACCCTTTTAACCGGCCGCGGGAGGCTGAATTCAAGGTCTTCGCCCGATGAAACCCCGGTGTTTGCCGGGCCGTGCTACCTTTCCTCTTTCATGACACCTCCTGCCCCCGAAATCCCGGCCCGCGCACCGAACTCCCCTTTGGTGGGGATCGGGCCTCCCTGGTCCCAGGGGTTCGCCTTTGGGCCGGATGAGACCGTCCTCGCGGCCTGCCGCTTCGATCTCAACGCGCAGTTGCAGTTCGGCGACGGCTGGATCGTGCTCACCAACAAGCGGGTGATCGCCGACGAGCCGGCCTCCGCCGAGGGCACTGTGCGAGCGGCCGGCGGCCCCCGCTCATGGTGGATCGATGCCGACACCCGGCTCGATGTGCAACTGCGGTCGGCGGTTGGCCGGGTGGATCTCTCGCAGGGCGATCAAATCGTCGCCCGCTGGCTGTTCACGCCCGCCAAGGCCGCGGCCATCCATGCGCTGGAAGACGCCTTCGACGCGCGACTGCGTGGCCCCGATGGGCTGACCGAGCCCGCTGACCTGAGAAGCACCCGACAGCAGGTGGCAGACGCTTCTGAGGAAGAGGCCGAGGAGCAGCCGGCCGCCGCCGCGAACCGGGACCTCGCCGATGACGCGGCAGGAACCGGGGGATCGGCCTCGTGGCGGCCGCTCTTCCGAGTCATCGCGTTCGCGAAGCCCCATGCAGGCATGGCGGTCCTGGGGGCTGTCCTCTCCTTGGCGAGCACGGCGGCGGCGCTCGTCCCCCCCTACCTCACGATGCCGCTGGTGGACGACGTGCTGATCCCCCGGCAGAACGGCAAGGATGTGCCCTTCTCAATCGTCTGGTGGTATCTCGGCGGCCTCCTCGCGGCGGCCCTCATCGCCTGGCTGCTCTCGTGGTTTCAGACCTGGACGGCCGCATGGGTCAGCGAACGTATCGCCGTGGGCCTGCGGACGCGGACCTACGCCCACATGCAGTCCCTCTCGCTCGACTTCTTCCAGAGCAAGCGGACGGGCGATCTGATGTCGCGGGTCGGCAGCGACACCGACAAGATCAACGTGTTTCTCTCGGTGAACCTGATCGAGTTCGCCTCGAATCTGATGCTCCTGGCCCTGACCACGATGGTCCTGGTCTGGCTCAATCCCACGCTGGCGCTGCTGACGCTTGTGCCCATTCCCTTCGTGGTCTGGCTCATTTATGCCGTTCGCGAACGGCTGCGACGCGGCTTCGCCCGGGCCGCCGTCGCATGGAGCGACATGACGAGCGTGCTGGCCGACACGATCCCGGGCATCCGTGTCGTCAAGGCTTTCGCGCAGGAGGCGCGGGAGATCGACCGCTTCGCAGCCTCCAACGAGCGGGTCCTCGAGGCGAACGACCGCGTCAACGTGGTCTGGTCGTTCTGCGGGCCCGTCATCAGCCTGTTCAGCGAGATCGGTCTGCTCGTCGTCTGGGCCTGCGGCGCATGGCTTGTGTTCGCCGGCGGCGTGACCGTCGGTGGGCTGACGGCCTTCCTCGCCTACATCGCCCGGTTCTACGGCCGCATCGAATCGATGATCCGAATGGTCCCAGCCACACAGCGGGCCGCCGCGAGCGCCCAGCGGATCTTCGAGATCCTCGACTGCCAGCCGACCGTCGCCCAGGCCGCGCGGCCGGTGAGGCTCGACCGCGTTGCGGGACGAATCGAGATCTCGGGCGTGCATTTCCGCTACGGCGCCCGCGAGGTGCTGCACGGCATCGACCTCGTGATCGAGCCGGGCGAAATGATCGGCCTCGTGGGCACGAGTGGCTCGGGCAAGTCAACGCTCGCCAATCTCGTCTGCCGGTTCTACGACCCGTCGAGTGGCTCGATCCGGATCGACGGCGTCGATCTCCGTGACGTCGATATCGCCGACTACCATCGCAATCTGGGCTGCGTGCTTCAGGAGCCGTTCCTGTTTTTCGGCACCATCGCCGACAATATCGCCTACGGACAGCCGACCGCATCGCGCGAGAAGATCGTCGCCGCGGCCCGGGCCGCCGGGGCCCACGACTTCATCCTCTCACAGCCGCTCGCCTACGATTCGCGGGTCGGCGAACGCGGCAGCGGCCTCTCCGGTGGTGAGCGGCAACGACTCTCGATCGCCCGCGCCCTGCTCGTCGACCCGCGAATCCTCGTTCTCGACGAGGCCACATCGAGCGTCGACGCCGAGACCGAGGCGATCATCCAGGCGGCGATCGACAGGCTGGTGACGGGGCGGACCACGATCGCGATCGCCCACCGGCTCTCGACGCTCCGCCGCGCCAACCGGATCGTCGTGCTCGACGCCGGCCGCATCGTGGAGATGGGCACGCACGACGACCTGCTCGCCGCCGACGGCATGTATGCCCGACTCTACCGCTCGCAGATGAAGGCCGCCGAGGAGGCGGCAGCCGCCGGCTGAACCGCTCCCCGCATCGCCGTAAGAGACCATCCTGCCCATGCACACTCCCGCAGACGCCCCCGCGACGATCGCCGCCGACTCGCCCGAGGGCTGGAGGCTCGAGCGGCATGCCCATGGCCGCCTGGATCTGATCGACATCGACGGCCGGTGCCATCAAGACGTCGATGTGCTCCGCGCATTCCCGGTGACGGCCCCGGCGGGGCCGGTGGCCGTCGTCGCCGCCGACGGTGGTGAACTGGCGTGGGTGGAATCCCTCGCTTCGCTCCCCGCCGCGCTCAAGTCACTGCTCGATCGTGAACTCGCCCAGCGGGAGTTCCTGCCGGTGATCGAGCGGATCGAGGCCGTATCCGACACCGAACCGACGGAATGGACCGTGAACACGGACCGCGGGCCGCATCGGTTCGTCGTCGCGCACGCCGACGACGTGGCCCGCCACCCGGATGGAAGCGTGTTCGTGACCGACACGTTCGGAATGAGATACCGGATCCCGCGAGTGGCCGGCCTCGACCCGCACAGCCGCCGCCTCCTCGAAAAACTGGCGTAGCGGGCCGGGGATGGCTTTTTGCAGGGGCAGACAGACCGGGCCCGCAGCCTGCGCCGACCCGCCAGGTTGACCCGCGGTCCGCGGAGGGCCTTTCCCGGGGCCGTAAGATGGACGGGTTGCACCGTTCCTGAGGGACGGGGGGCTTTTTTTCCGGGAAAAAACCCAGTTTTTTTCTCAACTCGCGGCTTGTGGCCTGCGTAGACCGGATTAGTCTCGAAGGGTCCTTCCAGGAGAGAACCCCGATGATCCAGAACCGTATCCGTCCGACCTTTCTCCATCGCCTGCGGTCGCTCGCCTGTGCGGGCCTGGTGCTCGCGCCGCCGGCGCCTGGCATCCAGGTCGCGACCGCCGAGTGCGGCTGCGATGCCGTGGCGACTCCGGCGGCGACCCCCACCCAGACCTATCGCCTCGACTACAAGACCGTCTACGACGAACAGCAGGTCACGGCGTATCGCATTTCCACCGAGACCGTCTACGACACGAAGTCGTACACCGTTCAAAAGCCCGTCATGGAGACCCAGACGCAGGAGCGTCGCTACACCGTGCAGCGTCCGGTCTGGGAGACCCAGACCCGCGAGGAGCGATTCACCGTCATGAAGCCGGTCTACGAGACCGTGGTCGAGGATCGCAGCTACGACGTCACCCGCGACGTGGTCGAGACGGCCACCCGCGAGGAGCAATACACCGTGATGAAGCCGGTCTACGAGACCGTGATGCAGCAGCAGGTGACCACGGTCAGGAAGCCCGTCTACGAGACGAGCGAGCGGGAGCAGGCCTACACCGTCTCCGAGCCGGTCACGCAGATGCGGACGGCGTATTCGGTCGGCAGCCAGGCCGTTGACACCGTCACGCCCGTCGTCACGCCGGGCTCGACCGGTCTGGCCTACGCCCCGGGTGGCTGGGTCATCGACCCCCTCACCGGGCTCGCCGTCTGGCAGCGGGGCGGCTACGCCTGGGTGATGACGCCCGGCGCGGTCGTCAATCAGGTCAACCGCGTCTACCAGCCGACCTACACGCCGGTGCAGGTGCCCGAGACCACCATGGTCAACCGCGTGGTCACCCAGAAGGTGCCGGTGCAGACGGTGCGCTACATCGACGAGCAGGTGGTCCAGCAGGTGCCCGTGCAGAGCATGAAGATGGTGGCCGAAACCGCCGTCCGGCAGGTGCCCGTGCAGACCGTGCGGAAGGTCGTGGAGCGGGTCGACAACAAGGTGCCCGTCCAGGTGATGAAGATGGTTCCCGAGGAACAGGTCCGTCAGGTCGCCTTCCAGGTCTGCAAGTACGTCACGGAGGAGAAGGTCGAACCGGTGCAGGTGCAGGTCATGAAGTACGTCACCGAGGAACGGACGATGCAGGTGCCGCGGGTGGTCGAGAAGAAGACCCCCTACACCTACACCGTCCGCATGCCGCGGACCGTGGTCACGAAGGTGCCGCTCGATCCCTGTGGCAACCCGGTGACCGCTCCCACGGCCCCGGCGGTCTCCTCCGCCCCGACCATGCCGGCCGCGGCCGCGGCCGCCACCTTCGAAGCGATCCCGGCGCCCGCCGCAGCGGCCGCCCGTCCGACCACGCCCCCTCAAGCCCCGGCCGATGCCGGTCCGATGAAGACGTTCAGCGAGAAGCCGACCGGCACCCCGGCCCCGGCTGCCGACGGATGGAAGGCGGCCGGGTCCGATCTCGTCGCCCCCACGAACACGCAACCCGAGGCTGTTCGTGCCGAGAAGCCGACCGAGCCCGCCCCGGCTGCGGCCCCCGCCGACAACGCGCCGACGATCGCCCCGCTCGGACCTGCCGTCGAGCCGGCGGCCCCCGCTCACGATCCCCGCGACGTGCCGGCCGCCGGCACGTCGGGCAGAGGTTTTTTGAGGCCGATTCCCTCCGACCACACGACCTGAAGCCTGCACCCGGGACCGTCCCGGTTTCGCCGCCTGCCGGCCGACGACCGGCTTCTTCTCAGGCGTGAAGGACAAGACGCCCGGCGTTTGGCAGCATTGCATGCGCGGAGTACATTCCGGCGAACTCCGCCGGAATCTCTTGCATGCCCCACGAGGTCAAGGACGACCAGCCATCCCCGGGCGGGCCGCCCGCACGCCGAAAAAGCGTTCGACGCAGCCGGCCCTCCGCGCGGCCCCTGCTGGCCGACGAGCATCCCGCAGACCATCCGGGCGTCCGCCGGCTTCACACGTCGGCGATGATGGCAGCGGTGCTCGACGTGCCGCCGGCCGCCATCCGGCATTGGGTCCGCGGCGGCCTGCTCGAAGTCGTGCGGGGCACAGGCTCGGTGGAATGGTTCGACTTCGAACAGCTCGTCGTGGGCCGCCACCTGGCCAGGCTGCTGGGCCGGGGGCTCTCGCTGCGTGAGATCGATGCCAAGCTCGCCGATCTGGCGCCTGGCGGTGCCCGCGCGGCGGCGGCGGCCGCAGGACGGGTGAGGATTGACGGTCGCAGACTGAGCATCGACGACGGCTCGAGGCTGCTCGCCGCTGGAGGCCAGCTGCAGTTCGTCTTCTACACCGCCCCGCTGGCCCATCCCGAGCCTCCGGAGATGCCGAGCGTCGTCGGCCTGCCGCCGCGACCAGCCGTGCGCGAGGAGGTGCCGGGCGAGGAGCCGCACCATCCCTCACCCTCCGGCAACGTCGGCGAGATTCTCGATCTCGCCGACGATCTCGAGGCCGCCGGGGAGTTTGTCGAGGCCGCCGAGGCGCTCCGCGCCGTGCTGCAGGCCCAGGGACCGACGGCCCGGGTGATCTTCATGCTGGCCGAACTGCTCTACCGGGCAGGCGATCTGACGGCGGCCCGCGAGCGCTATTACGCTGTGATCGAACTCGATCCCGACCACCTGCAGGCCCGCTCGAGCCTCGGCTGCGTGCTCGCGGAACTCGGCGAACACGAACTGGCCCTGGCCGCGCTCGAGGGCGTTCTCCGTCAAGAGCCGGCTTACGCCGATGCCCACTGGCACATGGCGGGGGTGCTGCAGGACACGGGGCTCGACGACGAGGCGGCGCACCACCTCCACCGCTTCCTCGCCCTCGCACCGGAGAGCCCGTGGGCCGACCTCGCCCGCACCCGCCTCGACGGGGCTGGCAGCGGCTCTCAGTAGGCGCCCCAGGGACCACGCACGGCGTTCACGCCGAACTGCACGGTGTCGCTGGGCTGGGCGGGCGTGGGCAGGAAACCGCCGCCGCTCCCGCCGACTCCGCCCGGCCCCGGATAGGGACGGCGAAACTGGTGATAGATCGGCGCCACCCGCGAGCTGGGCACGCCCCACGCGTATTGGGTCTGAAACTCCGCGGTCGGCGGAACGACCAGCGCGATCGGGCGACCCTCCGCGGGATCGTACCAGGCGCTGTGCCAACTCTTGCCCTGACTGCGGAGGAAGTAGCGCTTTTCCCAGGCGTCGTATTTGCAGCTGCCCGGACCACAGAGGCCGCCGTGCCCGCAGAGACCACATCCGTGGCCGGCACAGGGCCCGCACTGACCGTGTCCGCAGGGACCGCACTGCCCGTGCCCGCAGCGACCCCACGGACGGTGACCGTGGCCCATGTGGCCGGATGCCACATACCCCTGTCCAGAGCCGCTGCATCCCGGCCCGGGCGCCGGAGCGAACCCATCGCCCGCAGGAGCCGTGCGCGCCGAGACGATGACCGCCGCGGCGAAGAGTCCCGCCCACACGGAACGTGAAACGAACGATCCACGCATGATGCGAGGTCTCCTCGGGATCAATACCAGTAGGCCTTGACGTCGGTCCGCATGCCCGTCACGCCGGCCGGGCGGATGTAGTGGCGACGATGCTTGTAGAGAAACTCGTGCGGCATGAACGGCGGGTAGGTGTGCCACGTGTGCCCGACCCGGGGCGGCACCGGCCGCGGCGAGACATAGAGCTGAGCCCCCATGCCGGGAGCGGCACCCGCCGCCACCGGCGGCACATAGAAGTTGTAGAAGACGTCGGGAGTCGGCCCCTCGACGCCGCCGTCGATCGGGGTCGCGAACAGAGTGCCGCCATCGGCGAAGATCGCGACGAGCAGGGCCGCGAGCAGTTGGATGCGGGTCGATCGGGCGTGCAACATCGCGTCACCTCACAAGACGAAAGCCGAAGGCTGCCAGGATTGCCCCGACACACGGAACTTCGACCGGAGCCCCTTCTGCGCATCACTCCCGTCATGCCACGCACGCCGGTTCTGCCCGACAGTCACAACTTCACGCGGCCCCGATTCGACCCCTCCCGGAGGCCACCCGGGGACCTCGCCACCGGCAAAGTCAGCCCCTCTTGCCAAGGGTGCCGCCGCGGATCACAGTCTGGGGGCCAAAACAGCCCCGGAATCGCCATGGTCAAGACAGCCGCAAACCCGCCTGGGGCAGCGAAAAAGCCCGCGAAAAAGAAACCCTCCCCGGCCGCCGCCGCTTCGGCCGAGGCCGCCGTGGACCAGCCGGCCGCCGCCCCGCCCAAGTCACCTGCGAAACGCCGGGCCACCGCCCAGACGCTCGCCGCCGGCCAACGCGACATCTCGGTGAGCGAGTTCTTCGCCAAGAACCGCCACCTCCTGGGCTTCGACTCGCCCCGCAAGGCGCTGCTCACGAGCGTCAAGGAGGCGGTCGACAACTCGCTCGACGCCTGTGAGGAGGCGGGCATCCTGCCGGAAATCTGGGTGCGGATCGAGCAGGTCGGCGACAGCGGCACGCGGTATCGCATGAGCGTGCAGGACAACGGCCCCGGCATCGTCAGCAAACAGATTCCGCTCATCTTCGGCAAGCTGCTCTACGGCTCGAAGTTCCACCGTCTGCGGATGAGCCGCGGCCAGCAGGGCATCGGCATCTCGGCCGCCGGCATGTATGGCGTGCTCACGACCGGCAAGCCGGTGAAGATCATCTCCAAGATCGACGCCAAGCACCCCGCCCACTATTCCGAACTCCGGATCGACACCAAGACCAACCAGCCGGAAATCCTGAACGGCAAGGGGGACGGCGTCGACATCCCCGCCGGCAAGGGCGGCGCGGAGTTGATGAAGAAGCATTCGATCGAGTGGGTCGGGGAGAACGACCGGGGCGACGTCATCGAGCACGGCACCCGCGTGACGATCGAGATGGAGGCCAAGTTCCAGCGCGGCCGGGGCAGCGTCGAGGAATATCTCGAGCAGACGGCGATCTCGAACCCGCACGCCCGTTTCCATTTCCAGGGACCGGACGGGCCGGAGCGGATCCTCGATCGGTCGAGCGACGACCTGCCGCCGGAGCCCAAGGAGATCAAACCGCATCCCTACGGCGTCGAACTGGGCCGGCTGGTGACGATGCTCCAGGAGCATCCCAGGCTCACGCTCGCGCAGTTCCTCACGCAGTCGTTCTCCCGGGTGTCGCACGGCACCGCGAAGAAGATCTGCGACACGGCGAAGGTCTCGACCCGGGTCACGACCGGCAAGCTCGGCCGCGGCGAGGCCGACGCCGTCTTCAAGGCGATCCAGGACACCAAGATCCCGCCGCCGGCCACCGATTGCGTCGTGCCCATCGGCGAGCAGCGGCTGCTCGCCGGCCTGCGGCAGGTCGTGCCCGGCGAGTTTTTCACCGCCGCCACCCGGCCGCCCTCCGTCTACCGCGGCAATCCCTTCCTGGTCGAGGCGGCGCTCGCCTACGGTGGCGGCACATCGGCACAGAAGATCACCCGCGAGGGACTCGGCGAACTCGCCTCCGAGAGCGATGCCCGCAGTCTGCGGCAGTTCCTCACCACCACGTTCTCGGGAATCGGCGGCGAGGCGGCCGAAAAGATCCTCGCGGAGGCCCAGCTCGCGCCGCGGCAGAGCCCCTCGAAGCTCAAAAAGCCGCAGCTCGACGCGCTCCACGGCGCGATGCAGCACGTCAATGCCGAGGAAAGCCAGAGCATGAACGTGCTGCGATACGCCAATCGTGTGCCGCTCCAGTTTCAGCCCGCGGCCTGCGCCGTGACACAAATGATCCTCTCGACCAACTGGCGTTCCTACGGCCTGTCGCAGTCGCGGGGCAGCCTGCCCAGCGGGCCGGTCACGGTGATGGTCCACGTGGCCAGCGTCTGGGTGCCGTTCACGAGCGAGTCGAAGGAGGCGGTCGCCTCCTACCCCGAGATCCAGAAGGAAATCCGCCTGGCGCTGCAGGCCGTGGGCCGCAAGCTCGGGATGTACATGCGGCGGCGCCTCCGCGTGGCGCAGGAGGGGCAGCGGCGGAGCATCTTCCTCCGCTATCTCGGCGAGGTCGCCGGTGCCGTCTCGCAGATCAACGGCCTCGACAAGACCAAGCTCTACGAACAGCTCCTCGCGGTGGCGAAGAAGAAGACCGCCGAGGCCGATGTCAAGCTCGACGACCGAGGCAGGCCGATCCAGGACGAGGAGGAACTCGAACTCGGCGACAACTGCATCATCGTGCCGCAGGTCATGCCGGGTGCCGCGGCCGCGGACAAGTCGGCCGCCGAAGACGCGGCGAAGCCGGCACGCGGCCCGCGGAAAAAGCCGGCCACGAAGCCATCCCCGTCGGGATCCCGCCGCGCCCGGCGGTGAATCCGGGGCCTTGGCCTCGATGGTGTTCGGCGGCCGGACATCGCCGGCCGCCGAACGCGGAGCTCATCGACCACGGTCAAGCCGCGGGCGTCAGCGGGCCGGCGCCGTTACTTCGCCCCCTTCATCCGCTCGATCTCGGCCTCGAGCTTCTTGATTCGCTCTTCCATCTCGGCGAACCGGCGGCGGGCCTGCTGCATCTTCTCGCGGCTCTCCTCCATCCGCCGTCGGCCCTCCTCCATCCGCTGCTCCATCATCGCCTGAGCCTCGGCGGGCATGGCCGGCCGGGTTCGCTCCGCCGCGGCAGGTCCGTCCGCGGGTCCCATGCGCAGCACCATGCCCTGGCCCATGGGGCGGCCGGCGACGCCGGGGCGACCGCCCATCCCCATCCCTGCCTCGATCCGCGACAGCCGGGCAAGAATCTCGTCGAGCTTGCGAATGGCGTCGGGACGCGGACCACCTGCCGGGGTGCCTTCACGGGGGGCTTTCGCCTGACGATCGCCCGGGCTGCGGCCACGTTCGCCACGCTGCCACTGCTCACCGCGATGCCGATGCTCGCGGTGCTTGCCCTTTTCCTTGCACCCACACTCGCCCTCAGAATCGCACTCGCACTTTTTTTCGTCGGCGCGTTCGCGATCGCCGCCTGCACCGTCGTCATCCGCGAGGAACGACACCACGCCCATCCAGGCCGTGATCGACTGCTGGAACGGGCTGGCGGCGACGTCGTCGGCACACGCCGCGGGGCCTCTGAGGGCCATCGTCATTCCGGCGAGACAGCCGACGAACAGAACTGACCGGTAGCGGTGTGCCATGATCGAGATATCCTTGCGGGGGGTGCGAGTGAGGCTGCCGTCCGCGGGGGGCCGGCTTCCGGGGTATTATGGCCTTCCCCCATGAACGGCTCACACTCCGGAAAGTTTCGCGACCCGGCACTCGTCGATTTCGGCGTGGGTTCACGTGGCGCAGGCCGGCGGCTCGAACGTTTCGCCGGAATCCTCGTCGATCGGCCCCTGCCCCAGACGGGCGACCGACGCCGACTTCCCGGCGAATGGCGGGCCGCCCAGGCCGTTTTCAGACTGCCCGACACCGGTGCCACGGACGCCCTCCGCGGGCGGTGGGAGTTCACCGGCGACCTGCCCGACCCCTGGCTGGCGACCGTGCCGGTCGGCCCGGCCACGCTCACGCTCGAAGTCCACCCGTCCCCTTCCGGGCAGGTCGGGATCTTTCTCGAACAGATCGACCAGTGGGGGTGGCTGCGGCGGGAGACACCCGGCGGGAGCCCGATGCTGTCGCTCTTCGCCCATTCCGGAGCCGCCACACTCGCCGCCGCCGCCGCGGGTGCGGAGGTCGTCCACGTGGACTCATCCCGGCAGTCGATCGCCCTGGCTCGCCGCAATGCCGAGGCCTCCGGGCTCGCCCACCTGCCGGTGTCATGGGTCTGTGAAGACGCCACCACCTTCGTGCAGCGCTGCCTGCGCCGCGGCCGCAGGTTCTCGGGCGTGATCCTCGATCCGCCATCGTGGGGTCATGGCCCCAAGGGGGAGTCGTTTTCACTGCAACGCGACCTGCCAAGCCTCCTCGGCGACATCGCCCGGCTCCTCGATCCGGCCACTCCCGGACCGATTCTCCTCACTTGCCACTCGCCCGGCTGGCATCCCCGCAAACTTCGGGACACACTCTCCGCTGCCCTGCGGGCCGCCGCAGTGCCGGCGGCGGACCGAATTGAAAGCGGCCTCCTCGCCTGCACCGACGACACAGGCCGTACCATCGACCTCGGCTCCTTCGCCCGGGCGGCTCCCGCACCATGAATGAACCGGAATCGATCACCAGCCCCGCCAACCCCCGAGTGAAGCGGGCGGCGGCGCTCCGCGAAGCCGAGTCGCGGCGGGCCACCGGCCTGACCCTCGTCGACGGCCGACGGGAACTGGCTCGTGCCGAGGCGGCCGGCAGCGCGATCGTCGAGGTCTTCGTCGCGGATGATGCCGACGCGATCGGCACCGCCGACGCCCCACCGCTGCGCGACTGGCTGGCGAGGCTCGCGCGGAACGGCACGCGGATCGCGATCCTTTCCGAGAAGGCCTTCGGCCGCGTCGCTTTCGGCAGCCGCAACGAGGGCGTGGTCGGCGTGGTCCGTTTCGGACCGCGGCCGCTCGGCGGTGTCGTGTTCACAGCGGACCGGCCGGTGCTGGTGGTCGAAGGGGTGGAGAAGCCGGGTAATCTCGGCGGGATCGTCCGCACGGCCGATGCCGCAGGCCTCGGTGGCGTGATCGCCGCGAGCCCGCGCACCGACGTTGCCAACCCCGCGGTGATCCGCGCGAGCCTCGGCACGGTCTTCTCGATGCCGCTGGCCACGGCGACGACCGGGGAAACGATCGCCTGGTGCCGCGGGCAGGCCCGGCGGGTCGTGGCCGCCACGCCCCGTGGACGGCGACTCTGGCACGAGGCCGACCTCCGCGGTGGTGTCGCGATCCTGCTGGGCAGCGAGGCCCACGGCATCTCGTCGGAATGGGCCGACGCCGGGCTCGACTTCGAGACGGTTCGCCTGCCGATGCACGGCCTCGCCGACAGCCTCAACCTCTCCGCCACGGCGGCCGTGTTCGCCTACGAGGCCGACCGCCAACGGGATGCCCGACCATGACCCCCGAGCCAGATCCACTCCACGACTCCACCGGCCCCGACCGCTTCGAGCATCTGCGCCGCACCTGTGCGACCGCCGGTCCGGAGGCGATGCTCGAGGCACTCGCCGTGTCGCTGGCCGAACGTCGCCGCTGGCACGCCCTCTTCGACGCCCGGCTCATCCAGGCCCGGGTGGCCGCAGGCCTGCCGCCGGTCGGTTCTCCGGGCGACATCCCGGCCGACGCCCGCCAAGGGTTCGACGAACGATCGCTCGCCGCCTGCCGCGAGGTCGGCTGGCCGCTGCTCGACGAGGGGCAGGTGGCCGCGGCCTGGATGTACCTGCGGGCGGCCGCCGACCCGGCAGAGGTCTCCGCCAGACTCGAGCCGCTCGCCCGCACGCTCGCGACCCGGGCCGATGGCGACGACGAGGCATCCTCACGAGCGCTTCAGGAGATTCTCGGCATCGCGCTCTGGGAGGGCGTTGATCCGGCACTCGGCATCTCGCTGATGCTTCGCACGCAGGGCACGTGCAACGCGATCACCACCTACGAACAGGCCGTCTCCCGACTGCCGGCCGCTCGGCAGCGGCCGGCGGCGGCGACACTCGTCGCCCACCTTCACGCCGAGATCCTCACGAATCTCGCGCACGATCTCGAGCACCGCGGCATCATCCTGCCCGCACCGCCGCAGACGCTTCCCGCACTGCTCGCGGCGGCGGGCGAGGGCGAGGCCCGCCTCTACGCGGATGTCTCGCATGTGCAATCGGTGCTGCGGATCGCCCGGATCTGCGACGACGAGCCGACGATCCGCCGCGCCTGGGAACTCGCCACGTATGCCAGCCGGCTGCCTGCCGACGTCGTCTATCCGGGAGAACCACCCTTCGAAAACGTCGGCCAGGCATCGCGGTTGTTCTACGGGAGCCAACTTGGGATCGACGTCGAGCAGGCGGTGCGATTCTTTCGGACGGCGGCGGCCGCGGCCGAACCGGGCCATGGCGGGTTGCCCTCCGACACGCTCGTGCTCCTCCTCGCCCGGCTGCGCCGCCCTGCGGAGGCGCTTCACGCCGCGATCGCAACGCCGCGAGACGACGGGATGCCGAGCCCGCTCCAGACGGCCGGTGCACTGCCGTCACTCGTCGATCTTGCCGCGGCTTCGGGCGAGTGGGAGCTGTTGCGCCGCGCCTCGGGCGACCGCGGCGACGAGGTCACTTTCGCCGCCACGCTCGTGGCGGAGCGTCAGAAGAACCAGGCGAACCGCGGGCCGCAGCCCTGACAGCCGCCGCACCGGGGCGTGACGTAGCCGACGTCCCCGCCGCTTTGAAAGCCGCGTCCCGGCGGCAGCTGCCACGGCGCGAGTTTCTCAGGACCCTGTGCCTCGCCGTTGCAACCCCGCCACCGCGCGGAGCAGTCGCAAGGATCGGGCCGCCGGCACTGGTGGAGCACCTCGCAGCAATACCGCGGCCCGCAGCCGGTATCGCCGCAGGGCGTCTTTGCGCCCGCCGCCGTCTGCTTGCAGGCGGCGCACCTGCCGCACGGATCGCCCGCGTGGACGGCCGAGCCGGGCACGTTCGATGCCAGCACCAATACGATGAATCCGACGAGGATTTGCCTCATGCGGGATGTATCGGTAGAAGCGGTCGCGACGCTGCCGCCGACACACGCAGCCGCGTCACATCGCCGCCATCCCGCCCATCTTCGCAGGCTGACGCCCGCGGTCGCGTTGGGTTTTCGGCGCGTCAGAGCCTCTCGCATGCCGGGACCGTGCGGGAGCATGTCCCGCTCAACGCGGCCTGACTCCTCACTCGACCGGCGTGGCCGGGCTCGCGGCCGCCCGGGCGAAGAGCCGCATGTATTCGCGGCCGCTGGTCCGCCACGACCAGTCCTGCCGCATGACATTCCGCACGAGCGAGTTCCAGACCGGCTTGTCGGCATGGGCCTCGATCCCGCGACTCAGGGCGGAGTCGAGCCCCGCGGCGTCGAAGCCCTCGAACACGAATCCGGTCGCCGTCCCCTCGCGGAGCGTCTCGGGCGTGGCGTCGACGACGGTATCGACGAGGCCGCCGGTCGCGCGGACCACGGGGATCGAGCCGTAACGCTGTGCGTAGAGTTGCGTCAGGCCGCAGGGCTCGAACCGGCTCGGCACGAGGGTGATGTCGGCGGCGGCCTGCACGAGATGGGCGAGCCCCTCGTCGAAGCCGAGCACGAGATCGACCGTGCCGGGAAACGTCGCCGCTGCCCGCTGGAGCAGCCGTTCGTATTCCTGGCCACCGGTGCCGAGGATCACGAAATGGGCACGCCCCTCGCCCGCCATGTGGCCGAGCACCTCCAGGACGAGTTCGATCCCCTTCTGCTCGACCAGCCTGCCGACGAAGGCCACGAGGGGCCGCGAATCGGGCGCCGCGCGGCCGAGCCGCGCCGCGAGGGCGACCCGGGCGGCGTACTTGCCGGCGTCGAAGTCGTCGCTGCCGTAGGGCCTGGGGAGGTGCGGATCGGCGGCTGGATCCCAGATCGCGGTGTCGATGCCGTTGACGATGCCGGTGAGCACGTTGCTGCGCGACGAGAGCAGGCCCTCGAGGCCGCAGCCCCCCGGTGCCGACTGGATCTCACGGGCGTAGGTCGGGCTCACCGTGCTGACGGAATCGGCGAACACGATCCCGGTCTTGAGCAGGTTGAGCTGGCTGTAAAACTCCATCTGCCGCCAGTTGAAATACCGCCAGTCGAGTCCGGTGAGGAGCATGTCCCAGTGCCAGAAGAGACCCTGGTAGGCCATGTTGTGGATCGTCATCACCGTCCGCGACGAAGCCACGGCCGGGTGCGATCCATAGAGCAGCTTTTGGTACGCCGGCACGAGCCCCGTCTGCCAGTCGTGGCAGTGGAGGATGTCCCAGCGGCCACCGAGCCGGCAGGCCAGTTCGACCGCGGCCCGCGAGAAGAAGATGTACCGTTCGGCGTTGTCGGGGTAGTCACGGCTGCCGCCGTAGAGCGTGGGCCGATCGTAAAAAGAGTCGTTGGCGACGAGGTAGACGTCGGCCCGCGAGCCGGGACGGCGGCAGCGGAGGATCCTGGCCAACTCCGCCCGGGCCCCGATCGGCACCTCGAACTCGATCCCCGTCGGCTCGATCGGCAGCCCCTTGGAAAACACCTCGCCGTAGGCCGGCATCACCAGCGACACGTCGCAACCGAGGCCGGCCAGCGCGTCCGGCAGCGCGCCGGCGACATCGGCCAGACCGCCGGTCTTGGCGAATGGAACAGCCTCACTGGCGATCTCGAGCACCCGCATCCACGATTTCCAGGGGGGGCGGCGGTGGGACCATCCACGCACTGATATTATAGGTCACGGTTTGGCACGCCCCCGGCGGCGTGCGGCCGCATGAATCCCCGACGTTTTCCACTCCCACGCCCCATGTGCCCGCTCGTCAACCCGGCCGCCCTGTTCACGCTCAGACTCTCCTGCCGTCGCCGGGAGAAGCTCTGGCCGCCGGCGGCAGGCGGGCTCGACGAGACCTGCCGGCTGCCCTCCTTCGCCGACGTGGTGGGCGTGCCCGACGTGCTCGACCTCTGGCTGGCCTGGAATCCGCAGGGGCTCGCGGTGCGGGGCGTCGCCCGCGGCGTCGGCGCGGCTCGATGGTGCCACCCGACCAGGCCGGAAGACAGCGACGGCCTTCACCTCTGGATCGCGACGCGGCCGACGGGCGAGAGCCACCGCGCCGGCCGCTACTGCCGGCGGCTCGCGCTCCTGCCGACGGGCGGCGGGCGGCTCGCCGACAAACCCGTCGCGATGCCCGCGATGATTCCGCGGACCAGCGAGATGCCGGCGGAACTTCCCGAGGGCTCCGTCATGATGGCGTCGCAGCTCTCGGCCGACGGCTGGCAGATCGACGCTTTTGTCGCCGCGGCAGCCCTGCCCGGCTGGGATCCTGCGGAGATCCCGCGCCTCGGATTCTTCGCCGCACTCGTTGACCGCCGGCTCGGCAGGGTGCCCTGCTTCGCGCCGCCGGAGTTTCCCTGGGACGGCGATCCGACCACGTGGGCGGAGCTCGGGTTGGTCGCGTGAGCCGCGGCCACCGCGGCGCGCACCGTCGCCTGCCAGGCTGTGGAACAAAGCGGCCTCCTTCCCCGTGAATGGACTTCTGCCACCCTGCGAAAAACTGCAGCAGGCGAAGCTACAGATCGTCGGCGAAGGGTTCGACCTCGACGGCCGCCGGGGGCAGACTGTCGAGAAACACCTGGCCGTAGGGTTTCGTGACCATCCGCGGATCCAGAATCACCACCGAACCGCGATCGGTGTGCGTGCGAATCAGCCGGCCAAAGCCCTGCTTGAGCTTGAGCACCGCTTCAGGAAGCTGGTATTCGGCGAAGGCGTTGCCGCCGGCCTGCTTGATGGCCTCGATCCGTGCGGCGACGAGCGGCCGGTCGGGCACGGCGAAGGGAAGTTTGGTGATGATCACCGTCACGAGCACGTCACCCGGCAGATCGATCCCCTGCCAGAAGCCGTCGGTGCCCAGAAGCACGCTCCCCGGCCCCTCGCGAAACTCCTCGAGCATCCGCGACCGTGGCAGCCCGTCGGCCTGGCTCACAAGCCGGAAGTTCCGCCGCACGCACCATCCGGCGAGTTCCGCCGAGGCCTTGGCGAGCGCGGCATGGCTCGTGAAGAGCACCATCGCCCGACCGTCGCTCCGCGCCACGTAGCGCCGGATCATCTTCACCACGCCGCTGTCGTAGGCGTCACGATCGGCCGGATCGGGCAGCCGATCGACGAGCACGAGCTTCGCCTGCCGGGCGTAGTCGAAGGGGCTGCCGAGCTGCCGCGACAGCGCCTTGTCGCCCACGCCCAGCCGGCTGCGGAGGAAGGCGAATCCGTCCGTTTTCCCCTCCGCCCCGGCGAACTCATCGACGTCGGCTTCCATCGGCCTTCGCGGACCGGGCGTCTCGACGGCAAGCGTGGCGCTGGCGAGCACGACCGTGCTGACGCGTCCGAAGAGCTCGCGGCGGAGCGTCTCGCTGACATCGACCGGAGCGCTCGAGAGCGTGATCCGCTCCCGGCCGCGTCGTGACCGCTGGGCCTCGACCCACCAGACGCTCCCCGCCGCCTTCTGCCCCAGCCAGGTCTCGAGCGCGGCGGCATGGGCGTCGAGTCGGTCCGCGAGCGAGAGAAAATCGTGCCGCTCGGCGGGATTGCCGATTCCGTCGGATGCGGCCCGGAGTTTTCGCGCCAGAGACGCAAGCGGCTCCCCGAGCGAGTTGGGCACGAGGCCCGGCCGCACGACCCGCCAGGGGGAGTCGCCACGCGAGCCCACCTCCTCGCGGACGGCGGCGAAGAAGGCCTCGGCGGCGCGGCGGCCGCGGCGGACGTCGCTTTCCAGGTCGTGCATCCCGTAGTGGGCGAGCAGCCCGCGGTGGGTCCGTTCGCTGGAGAGCTTGGAGAGCACCCGCTCCACGCCGCCGCTCGACACGCCGATGCCGAGGTGCTCGCTCGCCACGCCCTCGACGGTGTGGGCCTCGTCGAAGATCACGATGTCGTGGTTGGGCAGGAGGCTCGCCCCCGCGCGGCGGACGGCGAGGTCGGCGAAGTACAGGGCGTGGTTGACGATCAGCACCTGCGCGTGGGCCATCCGCCGCCGGGCGGCGTAGTAGTGGCACTGCTGGTGGGTCGGGCAGGCGCGGCCCATGCAGTTGCCGGCGTCGCTGGCCACCTCGTCCCAGACGGGGTCGCTGGGCAGGGCCGGAAGATCGGCGAGCGAGCCGTCGGCCGTGTGCTTGGCCCACGACGCGATCTCGAGGAGCTCGGCCCGCTCACCCTCCTCCGAAAACAGGCTCCCCGATCGCTCGAGCGCCAGGGCGAGCCGCCGCAGGCTCACGTAGTTCCGCCGTCCCTTGACGAGCACCGCGGAAAACTCCCGCGGCATCACCGCCGCGACGAGCGGGATGTCCTTGGTGACGAGCTGTTCCTGCAGAGCGATCGTGTGGGTCGAAATCACGACCCGCCGCGGCCGGCCCGCCGGCGTGGCTGCCGCGGCCGCCTCCCCGTCGTCCCAGTCGGGCTCGATCTCGTCGGCCACCGGCTCGGCCTGGTCGGCCGTCACGGCGAGCACCGCGGGCACGAGATACGCGAGGCTCTTCCCCACGCCGGTGCCGGCCTCGAGGATCGCATGCCTGCGGGACGCGATCGCCTCGGCGACGAGGTTGGCCATCTCGACCTGCTGCGGCCGCGACTCCCAACCGGCCAGCCGCGCGGCAAGCCGCCCGCCGGGCGCCAGAAAATCCTCGGGAGTCGTCATGCGGAGAGTCTACCGGCGTCGCGCCCGGGCACCTTTGCCGCCGGGAACGAGGGCTGGGTTTCCCCCGGGCTCCGCCGGGAAGGTAAGGTTTCAGCGTCTGCGAACCCGCCAGGAACGTCCGCGTGAACAACTCCGCCGATTCTCAGCCCGATTCGCCCACCTCCAAGGGAAAGGCCTGGGGGGGCGTGTTCCGCGAGCCGACCGACAAGCGGGTCGAGCTTTTTTCCGAGAGCGTGTCGTTCGACCGGCGGCTGGCCGACGACGACATCGACGGCTCGATCGCCCATGCGCGGATGCTCGCGCACTGCGGCCTGATGACGGTGCCGGAGGCCGACGCGATCGCGCAGGTGCTCGAGGAGATTCGCGGCGAGATCCACGCGGGCCGGTTCGAATACAGCGTGGCCAAGGAGGACATCCACCTCCACGTCGAGTCGGCGCTGACGGCCCGGCTGGGTGACACGGGACGAAAGCGCCACACCGCCCGCAGCCGCAACGAGCAGGTCGCCACCGACCTCCGACTCTACTGCCGGCGGGCGATCGACCGGCTCGACGCGGGCCTGGCCGAGCTCCAGCGGGCGTTCCTGGGGATGGCGGAGCGGGAGCAGGATCTCGTGATCCCCGCCTACACGCACCTGCGGCGG
>SXGQ01259348.1_pt1 | contig 26827 bp, 5 predicted proteins | sample 3178371 | NCBI WGS metagenome assembly SXGQ01 (sample SAMN11356859, study PRJNA531348) | freshwater metagenome | isolation source: freshwater sample F1-20 | place: China: Fuxian Lake, Yuxi | collected 2017-12-25 | reverse complement strand
TATCTTCATGCTTGGTGTATTCTAGTAATAAAGAAAAGTATTTTAAGAGTTACGAAGAGTATCTTAGTAGAGCATCAGAACCAATAGCAATAAAGGCCGCTCAAGTATTGGCTAATATGCTATACGGTTTAGATAATGACTATGAGAAAAAGTTACCAGAAAATAAGTTCTTGGTCAAGTATAAATTTGTTGATGATAAACTACGACTAATAAACAAAGATGGTCACTTAGTAGATTTGGAAGGACGATTGGTTGATCAGAGCGGAAGATACATTAACGAAAAGGGTGAGTTTGTAGATAAAAATGGAGTTCCTGTTGATATTAACGGCGACTATATTACAGACTTTCAACCCTTTACAGACGATGATGGAAACCCCGTTGTTGTAGAGGAAAAAAAGGAGACAGTAACAGAGGCAAAGAATGAGTTACCACAACAGTCACAATCAGAACCAGTTGCTCAATCTCAACCAGAGACTCCGCAGTTGCCCACAGCAACTAGTTAGTAATATTGGAACATTCTCTATTCTCAAAGTAAAAGACATCATTTTGTGTGGTGTCTTTTCTTTTTTATAGGACATTAATATATGGCATCATTTAATTTAACTGCTGAAATTAATCTTAGAGGCCCATCAAATATTAAAAAAGTTGTTGGAGATATTAAAAGAGAGATTGGTGATATACAAGCCAATGTTTCTATTAAATTATCAAGTGCTGCCTCTAAAAATATTAATGCTATTACTGGTAGTGTTAATGCTCTAAATGATGCTTTGATAAGAGCGCAAACATCAGCATCAAATTTATCTTCAACAATATCTAGTATTGGTGGAGCTAGTAATAATCTATCTAAGAGTTTGGGTTCTATATCAACAAATGTTGGAAGCATAACAACATCCGCAGATAGTGTTTCTAAATCTATCAATCAGGCAACATCCGAAATGGCAGAATTCGGTAAACAATCTGCTTTAGCAGTAAGAAGATTCGCTGCTTTTAGTGTTGGAACAGCAGCGATCTATGGATTAGCCAGAGCTTTTACTGGAGCATTCGATGAATTTGTTAAGTTTGATAGACAAATAGTTAGATTAAAACAGACTACTGGTGGTTTTGGTCAAGATATAGATGATATTTCTCAAGAAATCAGCAGACTATCAACGAGCTTGGGTGTTAGTTCCGCGGATCTTATTGAAGTATCAGTAACCTTAGCTCAGGCCGGTTTAAGCGCAACAGAAACAAAAGGAGCATTAGAAGCTCTTGCAAAAACAACACTATCTCCATCTTTTGAAGATATAACAAAAACAACAGAAGGCGCTATTGCTGCTATGCGCCAATTTGGTATTTCCACAAACGATCTAGAGCAATCACTAAGTTCTATCAATGCTGTTGCTGCTGCGTTCGCAGTAGAATCTAGTGATATTATTGCTGCTATTCAGCGTACTGGTGGTGTGTTTGCTAGTGCTAGTAGAGGAGTAAGTGAAGGTAAAGATGCTCTTAATGAGTTCGTGGCTGTGTTCACAAGCGTTCGAGCCACCACTCGTGAAAGTGCTGAAACTATTGCTACTGGTTTAAGAACAATTTTTACAAGACTTCAAAGACCAAAAACTATTGAAGCACTAAGAGAATTTGGTGTTGAATTAACGGACGCAAAAGGAAAATTCGTTGGAGCATACGAGGCTATTAGTAGAATTAGTCAAGGTCTTCAAGGATTAGACACAAGAGATATCAGATTCGCTAAGATAACAGAAGAGCTTGGTGGCTTTAGACAGATCGGTAAAGTTATTCCATTAATTCAAGAGTTTGCAACAACACAGGCTGCTCTTAATGTCGCACTACAAGGACAAGGCAGTTTATCACAAAATGCTGTTCAGGCTCAAGAAGCTCTTGCTGTTCAATTTGCTAAGACACGCGAAGAATTTTTATCTTTTGTTAGATCATTAGGTGAATCAGGAACATTTAAAAATATTATTAATTTTGGATTAAGCTTGACTAGAGTATTGATCCAAGTTGCTGATTCATTTAAACCAATATTACCATATTTAGCAATTATGGGAGGTCTCAAAGGAGCATCAGCACTAACAGAATATGTTGGTGGATTCGTTCAAAATATTGGTTCGTCAAAAAAGAATAGCCAAGCCCCACAATCAGACTTACTAGGATCTATTTTTAGCGGCTCATCTAAGGAGAAAAGAAGTAGCGATACTGTTGTCACAGACAGACTAGAAACATTATTGTCAGAAAACAATGGAGCATTAGTAAATGTAACAAATGCGCTCAATTCACTAGAAAGAGCACTATTATCTAAATTAGGTGGAGGCGGTTCAGTAACACCAGAAACACCAGAAAAGTTTAGTCGTGGTGGTGTTCTTGCTTTCGCCAGAGGAGGATATGTTCCTGGAAGCGGAAACAGAGATACTGTGCCAGCAATGCTTCAGCCCGGAGAGTTTGTTATAAGAAAAAAGGCGGTTGAAACTATTGGCGCTAATAAATTACAAAACATGAATAAGTATGGAGCAGGAGGAAGAACTGGTAAATTCCGTTCTGGTGGTAAAATACAAAAATTCAAACAGGGCGGAGATGTTGCTGATGTTGATTTTGTTGAAGGATATGATGGAGACTCATTCAAAGTAGACTTTACCCCTGCTGCTTCCCCATATCGTACAATGAGCAGATTAGTTGGAGCAGATACATATGAGGTTAGCGGCAAAGGAGCAGATGTTAATCCACAAAAAGCTCAAGCAGCAGCAAAAATTACAACAAATTGGGCAAGAGAAGCTTCTCAAACAAATAAGTTGACTTCATCATTTAAAAGAGCAAATAAATATGACAGTTTTGGCCGACCAATGTTTGACGCTCCAGATTTAATCGATACTCTCAGATCAGAAAACTTATTAACCGGAAGATTTGAAGAAAAAAATCTTGGTGGTTTGATTCAGAAATTTGCTATTGGTGGTAAAGTTAATAGAAAAATTGGATATATTGATTATGATGTTATAGCTAACGAAGCTAATAAAGGTATTGTTGATGAGGGTATGAAAAAAGCTGGTGTCAAGGGACCAAGACTTTACGCAGATTACCTAACGAACCTCGCTGTACAAGCTAGAAAAAATAGTGATCTACAAAAATTAAGAGCTATTTATGGTGTTGCTGGAAGTGGAAAAACAACACTAGCAAGAGGTCAAGGAACAGATATTGGCACTCTCAGAGAAACAGAAAGATTCCCAATATTAAGTCCAGATGATATTCAGAAAGCAACAGAAGTAATGGTAATGACAAGTAGTGTGTCACGAGATAAATTAGAAGGGTTCTTAAGCGAAGTTGATAGAGCATATACATTAAGCTCAACAAGTCCAGCCGAACAAGATCGCATTAGAAAACAAAGAGCTAGTAGAGATATTACAGGTATCGGATTGGAAGGAAGAAATCCTGGCACAACATCCGGAGTATCAACAGATACTGCTATTGGTGAAGCGCTATTAGGAGATGCTTTAGGTTCTAGATCAGTTGTATTAGGCAGAACAGATAGTGGAAGATTAAGAGCAAAAAGTAAAGATGAGCTTGTAGAGATAATTAAAAAACGCATAGGTTTCACATGGGGTGGCTTTGCTCCGACCACAAGAGGTCATGAGTCTATAGTAGATTCTGCTGCTGCTTATGGTATACCACCAGAAGATTTTATAGCTTTAGTAGGAGCTAACGAAAGTATTAAAGCTGGAGATCCAAGTAGTTATAGAACAGCAATTATGGATCAAGATGCTAGAACACTACTTGCTAAAGCTGGTTTTGGTGCTAAAGGAGCAACTGTTCTAAAGAAACCAAGAGACTTTGAAGTTCCTCAAGGATTTGATATAACACAACCCGGTGGAAATAGACGAGTTTTATTACCCGGTGCTGGTAGCACAACTTTTGTTGCTGATAAAGAAGAAGATCAATTAAAAAAATATCGAACAGCTGGTTATGATGTTGCTACAATACCAAGAAGCGAAGGTATTAGTGGCACTATGGTTCGAGAACTAATTGCCGCTGGAGATCTTGGTAGACTTCAAGAAGTATTAAGTCCTGGTGTTTATGATATGGTTTCTAAAAATATTGGAAGATTACAAAATAGAGCTAATGTTTTACCATCATTAATACAACAAGCACAAGCATCTCAATCAGTATCATTAGCAGAAGTAGAAAAAGAATTAGCAGCAACAGGTATTAAACGTGCTGATAGAAAAAAAGCAGCAAGCGATCCAGAATATGCTGCGCTTGTAGAAGTTTATGATCAACTAAGACAAAAAAGAGACAAAATCAAAGACGCGGCAGGATTTGAACCATATAGATTATTGGCCAAACTAGCCGCACTAGAACCAGATAAATATGGACTAGATTTCTCGGCTTCTCCATCATTAGGTGGTATGGGTAGCGTTAGCAGAATGCAAACAGATGTAATAGCTAAACAATATGGTGGTTTAATTCAAAAATTTATGCCTGGTGGATTAGTAACAGACGATATAGAATCATCATTACTAGAAAGACTATTACCTAAAACATCATCCGAAGATGATCTTGAATCATTACTAGGTATGATCTCTAAAATGGGGGGCAATGAAAAAACAAGAAATTTAGCAGGAATACAATCTGTATCAATCGATGATAAAAATGTTCAAACATCAGATTTGCTTAATGCTAATAAATTAAGAGGATACTCAAGAACCGACACAACAAAACTAAAAGCATACTTACCACACATTAGAAAAGTTATAGATAAGGCTGTTGAGAAATATAACGGCGATCTTAAAGCCAAATACGACTTATCACAAATGCCAAATAATAATTTTGGTCTTGTTGGCTTAACTCCTTTTGATTTTGAAAAAACCTATGGCCCAATGCTAATCGGCGGTAAAAAAACCACAATAATGGCAAAGGGACTAAGTTCACAATATCAAGATGTTGTCGCTCAATTATCCGCAGAATTAAGTGGTGCTGTTGATAATTTCGCATATAATATGCAAATGAATACTATTTTTGGCGGTAGTGGTGCCTTAGCATTTGACTTTGATGAAACGCTTGTTAAAGATGCTGCTATATATGATACTAATGGTAAGCCAGCAAGAAACTCTGCTTATAATGATCCAACCCAAGCTCTTATTGGTTTACAAAGCGCTAAATTAACACCATTAGGCGAAGAATTAAAGAAAAGACTAGCTAATGATCCATCTCTATTAGAGAACATTAGAGTACTAACTGCTAGACCATCAAATAACGTTCCTCTAGTTGCTCAAACACTCTCAAGATTAGGATTAAATATACCAGAAGATAAAATTACTGGTGTTGGTGGTTGGAGAAACAAGATTAATAATATTGGTGATATGGAAACTTTGATTGATGATAAACTAGAAACTATTCAAGCGTTTCGTCAGGCTGGTAGACCAGCAGTAGCATATCAACCATTGGTTGAAAATTTAGCTGGACGAGCTGTACAAGCTGGACAAGCTAGTATGGAAGGAGCAGCGGCAGAAAAGGTATTAGCTAAATTAGGAGCACAACTAATGCCAGATGCTGATCCTACTAGACCAATAGATTATCCAGATGGATTAGGAATACATGCGGCACAATACTGGGGTATGGATCCAAGTTTACCAACAGAAGTAAAGAGAGATTTAAATTCTGATGCTGTTGGTAGAACCAAAGATGAAATTGGTAGATTCTATAAATTATATGCTGACAGATACAAAGTTGGTGGAGAGGTAACAGAGTCTGAATTATTAGGCAAATATAAACAACTAATAGCTAGTATACTTCCACCAGAAATGATTAGTCAAGATGGTCTACTAAGAAAACCAGGTGGTAGCGGAGAACCAATAACTATAGTTCCACCAGAAAATAAAACAAAAACAATGAGAGAAAAAATGTTCTCTATTCTTCTTGGTAAACCACAACCCAAAGAAGGTGGTGGAGCTAGCTATAGTGGTGGTTTAATGTACAAAATGATTAGAAAAAATTTAGAAGATAGTAAAGATAGCTTACCACAACAAGAATATGATGCTTTAGATAGATTTGTAAAAGAAAATCTACTATTTCAAGGTGAAGATGATATAATTAATTTGGCTCAACAAAAACGTCCAGGCAGTTTCGCTCACGAATCTTTTCATGATATTCAAGGATATTTATTAGATTATTTTCCACAAGTTTATAAACAATTACAAAGCGGAATAGAGACAGAAAGAAAATCTATAGAAGCTTGGTATAGTGATCCGAGCACAGAAAGATGGAGAAGTAATAGAGACTATCAATTAAAACATCTTTATCCAGAAACTTGGTCAGACAGCCCATATAAATCAACTGCTGGCACTATGCTTGCTGGAGTCAAAACAAGAGTTAAAGGAAATCCATCAGAAGCAACCAAAAATATCGCTACTGAAACACAAATGGATCTAGGGAGAGCAGAAGCTATTCCTGTATTAATGGCAGCATCCGCTGAAGGTGATCCATTATCCACATCAATATTGAGTCGTATTTTTGGTGCTGCTGGATTGAATGCAGACTTCTATAAAACTATGCCAAAATTTGCTGGTGGTGGAAAAGTTAGTAAAGAAGAAATTATAGCCGAACTTAAAGATCAAGCAGCAAAACTTGGAACAACTCTTGATCCATTAACACTAGAATCAATGGCAGAAAGAGAACTAGTAAAGAGATCGTCCACTAAAAACTTTGGAAAGATAGGATTATGGAATGAAGGAAATAGAATCTCAGCATCTTATCTTAAAGGCACAGGTCAAGGTGTTGGTGCTGTTCATGCAGACTCTATACAAGCTTCAAGAAAATTATTTTCTGTTCAATCATCTGGTGCTAATCAAGGATACGGACCAAAATTATACGATGTGGTAATGGAAGCGGCCACTGCTAATGGTGGAATGTTAGTTTCTGATAGACTTAGTGTTAGCCAAGATGCATATGGAGTATGGAGTAAATATTTTTCTAGTAGACCAGATGTTAGTAAAACACCACTAAGTCCAGAAGATTGGTATACTGGTGAAAGATATTTTGATACCAAAGCTTTTGGTAGTCAAGATCCTAGCACATGGCCTCCACATAGTGATCCAGCATGGATTCTACAAACTGCCTACAGTAAACAACCATCATTAATAGATTCAGACTTAGTGCAAAGATTTGCTCAAGGAGGATCAGCACAAGATACTGTACCAGCACTATTAACTCCTGGCGAATTTGTTATCAATAAACAAGCTGCTCAAAAAATAGGATATGGAAAACTTAATAAATTAAATAAAGCCGATAAACTACAAGGATTTAATAAGGGTGGTTCTGTTGGTCTTATACAAAAATTTGCTGATGGAGGAACTCCAAAGTCATTCACAGAGGTTGAAGTCTTGGCAGCATTAACAGAAGCTGCTAAAAATGCCTCTATATCATTACAAGATTTTGCAGATTTTGTAAAAGTTAATGCTGATCTTGGGGGTAAAGCTGCAAAATCAAGAGGAGAGAGTTTGTTGTTTCAAAGAGCAGCCGCCGAATCAGCAGCAACAGCAACATCAGTGAAGGGTACTAGTTTTGATAAAACTTTTGAGAGTATGTTTGGAAAATTTGATACCTATCAGGTTGGCGGAGTATTAATAGATGCTGTTAATAAAATTATTACTAATACACAAGCTCAAGCCGCAGCCGCAGCAGCAGCGGGAGGAGCAACGCCAACGCCAACACAAGCAACAACACCAGCATTACCAAGCACACGAGAAAAATTTGATCTATTATCCAAAGCCGCTGGTGAAGGACTAGATAAACTAACAGAAAAAATTAAACAATTTGTAGCAGACACGGCCATAGCATATAAAAATGTAATATCAGTAAGACAAACAACAACACAAGCAGCAATAGCTTTAGCTGCTGATCCTGCTAGCAGAAACGAAGAGAGTAAAAAGAATGCTGCGGATCAAATAAAAGCATTACTAGAAGCAACAAATAAATTCTCTCCGGACGAAATCAAATTAGCTATAGAACAAGCATTAGGAAAAATTGATCAAGGAGCTAGTGTTAAAGATATTATTGCTTCTAATACTAATCTAGCCAATACTATCAACACAATAGTAACATCTCAGGATGGACTAAAATATAGTTTAGATGAGGCCGCAAAGAAATTTGGTACTTTAACACAAGAGATGAAGCCTAATGAAACCTTATTACGAGGTATTGAATCTGGCAGATGGAAGGGTCGATCAATATCGGATATTGAAAGAATGCAAGCATCTAGTGAAGCAAATCCATTTTGGGATAAACTAGCGGGTAATAAATTTCCTGGTTTTGATATGTTGAGCGCTAGAGCACCAGAAGCAGCAGAAAAATTGGGCATGATGACCGAAAAAGCTGGTGGATTCATAAGTGTTGTTGGTGGGGGTTTAGCTATTTTTGGAAATAGTTTACCAAAAGCATTTAAAGGCATAGACTCATTAACTGGATCAACTTTCGCTGCTAGTCCAGCACTTCAAGGATTTGCCAAAGGACTAAATCAAGCTGGTGCGGAAGCGGTAGGTATGGCCAAGCTAGCACAACAAAGTGGATTAACTGTTAAAGAACAAGGAATAGCAACATTATCCACCGCATTATTAGCTGGAATTAGTGGAGCACTAGAAGGAGCAATGAATCAAGCAGCTAAAAACAATGCTGAGGCTTTTGGATCAGCGTCTAGTAATTTTGACAGACTAAGTGAACAACTTAAGTTACCAGGAATACAACCAGAACAAAATGATGAAATTAGACAACAAATGCTTGAATCTTTAGCTGCTATGGATAAATCAGCACTTACTTTTGATGATATGGTATCTACAGATTTTACTAAATATCTTTATGATTTTGCTGGTGCTCTTAAAGATGCGGCTATTACAATCATTACCACAATGGCCACCCTAAAAACTGCTGGATTTAGTAAGGGAGGAATTGTCTCTTACTACAGTAATGGAGATATTGTTGGTGGATTCAAACCAAAAGGAACAGATACAGTACCAGCGATGCTAACTCCAGGAGAGTTTGTGGTTAACGCTAAATCAGCAAGAAAAAATAGAGGTTTATTAGAAGATATTAATTCTGGTAATTATATGGCTAGAGGCGGTGTTGTTTATGCTGCTAAAGGAGATTGGATTAAGAGTGATAAAGAGGCTGGAAGATCTAGTACTGGATATATGGGAACAGTATCTGATTTTTATAATCCGTTTGATGAAGATTTTTATAAATCATCTAACGATGCCACAGAGGCTATTCTAAAATTTGGTGGTAGGCTAGCAATGGTAACTGGAATAATTAGTGGCGCTGCCGCTGCTGTTATTGGTTTGGGTCCGGCTATTGGAACATTTTTTACAACAACATTGCCAGGATTTTTTACATCAGCATTTTCGATGATAACCTCTGGAGCATCTAGTGCTTGGGGAACGATTACTAGTTTTTTTACAGGAGCACAAGCCACAACAGCAGGAGCCGCGGCAACAGGCAGCGGAACAACTCTAGTTGGTGCTGGAATACCAGCTGGTTCCACTGCTGCCACTGCGGCAACAGCAGCGAAATCGGCTGGATTTTTAGCTACTATAGCTGGATACGCTAAAAATCTTGTATATTTATCTGGTGTCGCAGGAGCATTAAGCTTTGGATTTAGTTTATTACAAAGATTAGGAGTTGTTGGAAATAGAGATAGTCAAGGCATATTAGCTAATACTAAACAACTAGAAGCGGTTAGAAATTTCTCAAGAGAGGGTTTACAGAAAAAAGATTATACAGATCTTAAATCAGCTATAACTGGATCTAAAGGATTAGCAGGAAAAGAAAGAGATATTTATTTTACTAAACAAAGTCCCATAATAGAACAATTTCAAAGATCCCAGTTACTGAATAAAGATTTTCAAATAGGACTTGATCAATCAGTTGGAGATTTTATATCTGGCCTAGATGAAGAAAGTAAGAAAAAAGCTCAAATTGTTGCTGATGAAGCACAAATGGAATATATCAAAAAAGCAATGCTTGATGCTGAGGTTAAGAGATTCGAAGCTATGGGTATGAGCACTCAAGAAGCACAAACAAAAGCATTAGGAACAACACAATCATTTAAGGGAGTATCCACACTACAGCAAGCATTAGATAAGGCTCTTATTGATGTTGATTTCAATAAGTTACTTAATAAAGCATTAAATATTACTGGTATAGAAGCTCAATCTCAACTATTACAAGAAATTTTTGGTCGTTTAGCATCAAAAATTCAATCTCAAACCGATACTATCTTATTATCACTAAAAATATTTACAGATAATATAGCTTTTGGTTCCGAAAGTTTAAAGAATTTGATGGAAATTGGATTACCTAATCTTATTGGTAATAGAATGGGCGGGGCCAACCCACAATTTAAGATGGACAGACAATCCCTGAGTGTGCTTGGTAATTTGAGTGCTAATAGTGACGATGCTATTAACCAAGCTGTACAAGATATTGCTCCAAAATTAGGACTTAGTGATACTTCTACAAAAGAAATGCAGGCTAGATTTAGAGGTGCTAGAACTATAGAAGTAGAATTACCAGCAATATTAAGAAAAGTATCCGAAGAACTAACAAGACCACTTGCTCCAGGAGAACAAAGACGAACAGAAACAGATATTTTAAGAGAAGGACTAAAAGATGTTATAGATAGAGCGGTTGGTCCGGACCAAGGTAATATGTCCGAATTATTATTGCAAGAAACAATATCAGCATTAACTAAAGATAATAGACAAAATGAAAGTGGTACTAATAAATTTTTAACAGATGCTAATGCATTAAAAACAGCATTAAAAGGTATTACCGAAATCACTGATGCTATGAGAAAAGCTGCTGACGCTGCTTATGATCTTGCTGATCAACAAATGAAACTATCTCAAGAAAGTGGTAGATATTTTACGCAAGTTGTACAATATAGATCGAGTATGGCTAGAACAGCAACAGAATCTAGAATAGCATTAAAAGAAACCAAAGGAGAAAGAGTAACACTACAACAAGCGTTTAGACCACTAGAAGCAGAAATTGAAAAACTAACCAGAGGCGGAATAACTGTTGTTCAAGATATTGAGAATCCAAATAGAGATATTACAGTTGGTTGGCAAAATCAACCAACAATGGATCCTGATATAATAGCTAGTAGATTAGAAGATCTAGACAAACAAAGACGAGAGATGGGTCCTGCTAGAGATCAATTAAATGCTAGACTAGCAGTAGCAGTACAAAATAAAAACGAAGCAGCAATCCGAGACACAACAGCGGAATTAAATCAGTTAAATCAGTCTTTTGCTCTTAATACTTCTGAAAGTGATTCTTTATCATTAGCCCTCAAAAAACTCTCTGAAGATACTAGCAGATCATCTCGTGCTTTGAGAGAGCTACAAGATATTAGAGCAACAAATCAGAGTCGTGAAAATAATTTATTAAACTTTTTATCACAAGCAAATAATCCTCAAGCTATGATCGAAACGATCAGAAAAGGGGCTTCTCTTGGGGCAGTAATGAATAGCGATAAGGTTAGATTGGATCAATCTTCGTTATTGAGAATACTACCAGATGCTATTGAAGCGGCTAGACTCAGAGAAAGCTCACTACCAGCACCAGAAAGACAAGATTTTAGAAATCAATTTGGTCAAAGCTTAACACTAGCATTAAAAAATGCTGGTATTGGTGCTGCACTAGCAGATAAAGTTACAGAAGGTATGTGGGGAGTAAGTAAGCAAGAAAAAGCAGCAGAAGATGAATACAATAGAGTAGAAGATGAAAGACGAAAGGCTCAGGAGGCTGTTGTACAAAGAATGGAGATGGCGGCCGGAGCATGGAGCACTAAAGTTGATGAATCTGGTAATGTATGGAAAGCTGCGGTTGCTGATTCTGTGAAGGAACTGAATACTGTTATACAATCTATTAAAGATAAACAAGCAGCAGATGCGGCAGCAGAAGCTAAAAGACAAGGAGAAATCAGAGAAATTCAAGACGCGGTTAATGTAGGGGCTGCTGGTGGTGGAGCGGGAGGTGGTGGTATCGATGCTAATAATATTATTATTAATGGAAATGGTACGATCCAACTAAAGGTTCCACTTGACCTTAATCCCATAATAGTAAATGGAGGAACAAAAGGCGTTGATGCCGCAACCCGTAGTAAGGGTGGAATTATATACGCTAACGATGGACAATATGTTAATTTCCAACCAAAGGGTACGGATACTATTCCCGCAATGTTAACACCTGGAGAATTTGTTGTTAATAAACAAGCTACTCAAAAGAATTTAGGATTATTACGAAGTATCAATAACGGCGCTAGTGGATATAGTAGTGGTGGGGTTATCTATAGAGCAAATGGTTCGGATGGACCAGAAGGTAAAAAATCTGGCTCAAAATCCAAATACTGGTGGACCAACCCCGATGTTGTTGGACCAAATATTGATAAGGCCCGATCAATTTATAACGAAATTACATTTGGTAATAGAATTCCAGATAAAATTAACAATAATAAAGGAGCAACAAGACCAGACGGATCAAGTGTTGGTCAACAAGAATATCAAAATTTAAAAAATCAGATCATAAAATTTAATTCAAATAATGCAGGATCACCCAAAAAAATAGATAATAATATGCCATATAGCTTCAATTATGGAGCTGACAACGCCACAACCGCACCAGATTGGTCATCTAGTGACTTTGCCAAATGGTCCACCTTTGTGAATAAAGAAAAATTTGTACAATATCAAGGCGAAATTCAAGCACAAGCTAATGCTAAACAAAGAGCCAAAGAAGAAGAAAATAGAAAAGCATCATTAGCTAAACAAGGAACCGCTGCCGGAGCTTTCGGTTTTGGTATAAGTGAAGGATTGGTATCAACAGCAGCAATGGCTCTTACTGGTGGTATTGTTGGAATGTTGCCTCCTCCGCTTGGTTTAATTTTAGCGCCAATAGCCGCTGGTATAGTTGGTCACGCTGTTAATAAATATTTAATACCTTCTGTAGAAGATAGGCTTGGTATACTAGAAAGTAGAAATGCCACAGTTGCTGCTCATCAAGGAGCATTTACCGCAGGAGCGCTATTACCTGTTGTTGCTACTGCTGGTACTGCAATTGCTGCTGGTGGATTACAACAATTTAGTGGACAATTAACAGATAGAGTGATAGCTGGTGGTGTTAATGGTGCAACAGATTTAGTTACACAAGGTATTATTAATACAATAGAAGGTAAAGAATTTACAGATTTTAATCTTATACAGGCTGCTACTTCTGCTGGTTTAGGTGCTGCTACTGGTGCTAAAAGCGCAGCAGAAGCCAGAAGATCTTTAGGATTGTTGATTGCTCGCAAATTCCCAAATGTTGGTGCGAGAATGGCTATTACAAATGCCGAACTAGATCCGAAATTGCTTGCTGAAATTGTTGATGCAGAAATTTTTCATGGAACAAGAGTATCAGATAGTTGGGTTGCAGACTTAATTGCTAGTGGTAAAATGAGTCCAAGAACTCTTGGTTTAGATGAACTTGGTATGCCATTACCAAAATCTTCTATTGGATCTATGCCAGGAAAACACGTTGTTGGAGAAAATTATGTACCAAGTTTAGGAGATATTAATAGACCCGGAATGGGTAGTGGTGGTACGGGAGCATATTTTACTAATGATCCTCGTGGAAATGCAGAGTATATTAGGGGTGTTTTTTCCGACATGATTAAACAAGGAACAAGTCCATCCGTTGCTTATAAAAGAGCTGGTCTACTTTATGCTAATTTAGATGATAAAATGAAAACAGCATTAACAAAAGCATATAAATTACATTCTGGTCAACAAATTGATGAAACAACACTTAATGCTCTAAATGAACAATTAACATTAGCGGGTGCTCCTCTTTTGAGACAAGGTATTGTTGTTGATGATGCAATTAATACATATGTTGAAACTATGAGAAGTATTGGTGGAAATCCAGCTAGTTATGGCAAAATTCCATCTTTAGCTATTAGAACACAAGATCCATCAAATATTAAACCAGGAAAATCATACGGCACCGATACAATTATATCAAATGAGAACGCATTGGCTCAGGGATCTATTGGTGGAATATCTATGCAAGAAATTCTTAATGCAACTAAAGCGAAAGAATCAATTATATCTCAAATAGCAGCAGATACAGCAGCCCCTGTTATTGCAGAAAAAATTGCTGCTCAATTTAATGAAGCAGAGGGTCATTATCGTGGTGGTATGATATATGCAAGCAATGGTAGTTTAATAAACTTTCAACCAAGAGGAACTGATACTGTTCCTGCTATGCTAACCCCAGGCGAATTTGTGGTCAATAGAGAAGCCACTCAGAAAAATTTACCATTATTGAAGAGTATTAATAATGGCTATTATAAGAATGGTGGTTTGGTGAAGTATTTCCAAGACGGAGGATTGAACGCTGGTGGACAATCGGGTGGCGGTGTATTAATTGGTATTGATTCATCATCTTTGGACGCTGCGTTTGGATCATTTAAAACTACTGTTGGTACTATGAAGAAAATGTTGGATGATTTTGGCAAAAATGTTAGTGGTATTAAAATTGGCGATAATTTTACCGATATTGTTGATGCTAGTAGAAAGTTGTCAACAGCAGCAGCTTCTATTAGAAATGCAAGCGATAATTTTGGTAGTAATATTAGTAGATTAAATGAAACACTAGCCAGTTTGGAAAATAGCATAAGTTCAATTCCATCAACAATTTCACTACAAGTTTCTGGAGGAATACCAGTGAATGTTAATGTAACTATTAATGATGGTAATGGACTAGACGAAACACTACAGCCATTCGCTGATACAATATATACAAACATTGCACAAGCTTTGAGCAAAGCTACAGATGGTAATGTTAATATACAACTAAAAACCACAAAGGGCGCACTAGTATAATAAAAGGAAAATCTAATGAGTATTAAATATTTTGCTAATAGAATCAAAGAAACATCAACAACAAGTGGCACAGGCAATCTTGTGCTCGGTGGATCAATATTAGGATACAAAACCTTTGTTAGTGCAATAGGATCAGATAAAAAATTAACATACTATGTATATAGACAAGATAGTAGTTTCGAGTGGGAAATTGGTGTTGGATATATTCAAGTCAGTGGTGGTTTAAATATTTTAGTAAGAGAAAGAGTAATATCATCAAGTAATAGTAATAATTTTGTATCATTTAGTAGTGGCACAAAATTTGTTGAAAGTATTATTAGTGAAGATAGAATTAATACTGGATTATTAAATGTAGTTGAAAAATCTGGTGATTTTACACCAGAATATATGCCAGCAATATACGTTATAGATGCTTCTGCTTCTGGTGTTCAAGTTACTCTGCCGGGAGTATCATTAGAAGACGATCCTATATCTATTGGTTTCTTATTGAGTCAAACGAGTGGAAATGTTTATAGTCAACCAAATGCTATATTATTATTTCCAAGTGGATCAGAAACCATTAATGGCACAGGCTATTATGATCTATCTATTAGAAACGATTATTTACAGATAATATCTTTACCATCACAAAGCGGATGGAAAACATTAGATCCAATCCAGGATGCCACAAATCCATATGGTGATGATGGTAGTATTCAAGTTAAATATGATGGATCATTCAGCGGAGTTAATAAATTTAATTGGGATTTTACTAATTCTTCATTATTAATTGGTGGAACAGGAACTATAGCTAGCGCAAATATAGTTCTTCCATCTAATTCTGGTAGTACAGTTGTTTTTAATGAACAATCAAATCCAAATAATCTAAGAGTAGAAGGTAGTGGTAATACTCATTTACTATTTATTGATGGTGGCGCTAATAAAATTGCTATTAATTCATCAAGCGCTACTGATAGTTTAGTAGTTAATTCTCAATATGGTGCTGGTATTACTATCACAAGAAGCGGCACTGGACCTCACCTTCTTTTTAATAATACAACTGTAAGTGGACTAACAACAAATGATATTCTTGGCAGTATAATATTTTCTGGTTTAAATAGTCTAAATAATAGTTTACAATATAGTAGAATATACTCTTCGGTTGATGAAACAGCAGACAGTGCTGAATCTGCCAGTATTAGTATGGAAATTATTAAAAATGGTAGTTATGAAGAAATAGCACACCTAGGCGCTAGTGGTATTACTATAGGTTTTAATAATAGTAATATAGATGGTATAGTAATTGGAGATGTGTGTCAGAACGAAGGAGATAATATTGTTCTTGGTTATTATCAAAATATTTGTGGAGATAATTGTGTTGCTCTTGGTCATAATGCAACAATTGCTTCTGGAACATTTGGTGGTTCTATAGGAACTAATCATTCGTCATCTGGTAATAATATATGGATTATTGGCGGATCCGGAGTAAGTGTTAGTGGAGATCACAGAGTTTATCTTGCTGTTGATAATAATAATCATCTTTTAGTAGATAAGTCTGGAAATATATCTAGCACCGCATTCTCCACAGGCAATCAATCCTTTAACTTATTTAATAGCTATTCTCTTAGTGGAACAGCCAACCAGAATTTTAATTTTATCTTTAACAATTCTACTGGTTCACAAAAAACTGGACTATTAATAAAGTCTACTGTAACAGATCCCACAAATGGTAGCGAAGACTCATCATTAACAATTTCAACACTAGTAGCTGGAACACCCAAAAATATTATCACATCTGACAGTAGTGGTATACAATTATACTTTAGTTCTGGAAATAATTTTAATGTAACATCTTCTGGCACATATATCACTGGATCAGCATACGCCGGTTCTGTTCAAATTCAAACTTTAACAGTAACTGGTGTTCAAGGCATAACTAATTCTGGATCATTTACAGTTTATGGAAATACATTATTTAATGATTGGGTAAAAGTTAATAGTGGTTTAATATTAAATTATATATCAACACCAACTGGAGTTGCTGATAGTGGTTCAGTCATGCCAACAGGTGAAGATAGAGTTCATAAATTATTATATCAACAAGATCCAAACAATACTTATCTTGATAGCAGAGTTAGATATGAACCACTAGCAACATCCGGATCTTTTGTAACTCCACTACAACTGTTATCTAGCGATGCTGAGTATCAATTTCTAGATCCAACAGGAACTAGTATTGTTTACTTACCAAATGGTACTGGATTATATATGGGCAAAAAATTTGATATATTTAATACAGATAATACTTATAGTATAAATGTTAGAAAGTCTGGTTCAGCATCTAATATTGAAACAATACTTGCTGGCCGCCATATGAGTATAGTTCATGCAGGAGACGATAACTGGTTGAGAATAGTAAGTTCTGGCGTTAATTAATATTCATTAGATAAAGGATAAAAGGATGAGTATTACCATAGGATCCATAGTATTAACTGATGAAAATGCTCCAAAAGTTAAAATGGATAATCAGTTTTATAGAACAGAAAATAATATTATTATTGGTGGTAAAAAAAATATTACAATTAATGGTATAGTTTTTTATGGTGAGGATGGATCATTTACAGCTTCTAATGTTATGAAGCAACTTAAAACTATAAGAGATCTAGGAAAGTCTCAATCCTGTATAATTGTTAATATTCCGGGATATTATACTGGTAATGCTAGAATTAGTAATGTTGATATTGAACAAGGATCTGATCCGCCGTGGGTTAATCTTGGCGCTTTTTCCATATCCATAGAAGCTCCTTTAGATTCGATACCACCAAATAGTCTTGGTATTGTGGCTACGGACTTTGTTAAATCTCTTTCATTTTCTGAAAAAGTTGATGTTGGTGAGGACGGTCACGGCTTCGTATACAGTAAAGACAACAATCTATCAAAAGCTTATGTAAGGTTTAATTGTAAGGTTAGTATCGAAGTAGACCCTATATGCGCAACAACAAATATAGAAAGTATATTAACTCGATTTATCAAAAATAAACCAGAACATAGGCTACTATCTCAATATTCTGGATGGACACCATATTTACAAGATAGAAATTATGATGTTGGTGGAGCAAATTCAGCAACATTTAACACAAGCTCTATACTTTTGCCACCAAATAGAAGTTCGGCCGAAGCATATGTAACATTAGATTTTAAACATACTAAAAACTATAGCTCAAAAGAAGAAACTAAAACAACCAGTGGAAATATTCGTGGACTAGTTAGTATACCTTGGACATCAATAATATCAATAGGATCCATAAATTCATCTCCTAAATTACAAAGCGCTGAAAAAGCCTTAAGTTATATTATTAGTAAATTTGTTGATATAAAATCTTGGGATGGAATAAACTATGAATTATTTAATTATCCAAATTGTCCAGCAGAAAATAGCGATAATAGTGGAGGAAATTGTAAACAACCAACAAAAGATACTCAATACGCTCCGTGTTTTCTTCCGTCTTCATCATCAATTGCTAGAGCCAGAACAGAAGGTAGTATAGACTTTACTTTTGAATGGACAAGCGATGTTTGTAATAGATCCAGAACATCAAATACAACATCCACAGAAATTAGTGTTGATGATCAAAGAGGAAAACCAACAATAGTTGAGCATGTTATACCAACTATAGGTATGTTGTATCAAGATCTTAATTGTTATTCCGCTAGAAGAATATCGTTCACGAGCACAATTAGTTTTCCAGAAAACAGCTGTATATCAGCATTTAATCCTTGTGCCACACTAGCAAAACAAGAAGCTGACTTACAACTTTATATAATAACATATCTTACAAACAGAGGTTTAAATCCAGCTGATTATTTATTGATTACATATAATTATAATAGAACAAATAGAGCAAATACTCTAACCAAAGGTTTTATTTCTGTTTGTGAAACACCCCCAATAACACAGATTTGTTTATAATGAGTAAATTTGATAGCATTATACTTAATGGCAAATCATTAAGACCCGCACCATTTGTTAGCACAACATATGAATATGCTAAATATAATAATTATACTATTGGTGGACTACTCATAGTTACATTATCTGGAACACTTGTTGGCGAAGATATTATAGCTCAAATTACTGAGATGAACAGTCTACAAGCGAATACTGATTGTGTTTCATTAACTATTGGGTGTGCTGATACTGGCGGTACTGATTTTCTTGATGGTGCTGGAAGAATAAGATCAGTAGATGTTAATTATGATAATCAACCATTCGTAGCGTCTTACACAATGGTTATCGAAATAGAAACAATAGGAGGACAACCAGCAGTTAAAGCAGATGATGGTTTTGCTACTAGTTTAGGAGTTTCTCCAGATGTTGTACCAAAATTTTTATTAGATTATTCTGAAAATATAACAGTTGATGGTAATGCTGATATTATTGGTTCTCATGACTCTGGTATGTCGATATCTAAGGCGAACGTTAAAGGATCAGGCTCTATTAGATTAAAAGTTTCTGGTCGTTATATTTGTGGATATCCTTCTTATCGACCAGATTCAGATATTGAAAAATTCTTAAAAGCACGATCTCAAGCTATGATTAATGGATCTGGTCAACTAAATCCATTAGTAAATTATAGATCATGGAATAAATGGCTAGATACTAAAGGCTTAGAAATTGCAAATAATGGAGATGTTTCGTGGAGATTTGATCTTTATATGATTCAGGGTGGTGGTTTTACACCAATAGCTTTAGTAGACGCTTCTACAAATGATAAATTAGATCAGCGCACTAATAAAAGAACAAGAAGTATTAGTGGATCAATTAAAGGATTGTCGTTAGCAACTATTGGTGATCATATCGGACATAAAGTTAATACTAATGAAAGACTATCCAATGCAGATGCTATTTTCCAGGCTCTCGATGCTACATATTTAAAATATGGAACATGGCCCGGAGCTAATTGTCCAATTTTAGTACCAGAAGATTGTCCTCCACCACCAAATGTTTGTGTGACTACGCCATTGCCAGTTTGTTATCAAAGAAGTTCCCATAGTGTTACAAGATCAGTGATTAATGGTGAAATTTCTTTTAATATGGAATTTTTAGATATTGATTCTTGTAAACCTAACGACTTTACACTAGATATAACAATAGACGAATCCTTTCCCGCAAAGTCTATTAATGAGATTATAATTCCAAATAGAACACTAAAAGCTTACCATTCGTATCCGAGATCTATTATACAAACTATCTATACCACACCCAGAAAAGCGACTATTACTATTAGGGCAACAATCATTGGCTGTGATCAAACACGATTTGAGGATATGGTTTTGACCGTTTGTTGTAAATTAAGTGAGATTGTTAACTCGGAATTTCCATCGTTTGCTGGATGGTTTTATAAAGATCAAAAAGAAAATATTGGAACATATTCTTATAGTGTAACCCACGAACGCGTTAAGTGTGATATTATAATTTAGGAAATATTATGTCAAATATAAGTATAGGAACAAGTGGAAATATATCTTATAATATAACAAATAATCTATGTTATGGTGGATCAAGTGGTTCTATTATTATAGATAATATTGTATTTGATAACTTATATCCACAATTTATTAGCTATACTATTAATTGGACATCATCTAATACTATCAACAATAATCAGATTAGAGATAATGGCAGGGGGTTAGCTGACCTAGCTTCTGGAACATACTCTTTCACAATAAATAGCATATCATCTTCTGGATCATCTTTAGGCCCATATAATTTACAATTAGTTGACCCAGATAATTTTTTAATTTCAGATATTACACATTCATCATTTAGTTGTGCAGAAAATGCTTCTATTGCTGTTTCTGTTAGTGGAGGAACACCACCATATACCTTTATTATAGGCGGTAATGTTATAGAACAAAGTGGAACTTATTGTTCGTTAAGTGGTCTTGAAGCAAATACTTATACAGTGTCTGTGTTTGATTTAAATGATTGTGTTGCAGATACAACTAACGTCACAACAAGTATTTCTATAGAAGACAAGTCTGTTAATTTTATAAATTACGGATCATTACCCCCAGATGTTAGGGGCGGATATGGCTATCTTGAGGTTGTTGTGGTTGGAGATGGTCCATTTTCGTTTATTTTTAATTCATCAGAAGATGTTGTGACTACAATAGATAATATATCATCTAGTGGATATCAGGTATCTTTCGACGAAACAATAAATCAGTATGTATTTGTTTTTGATAATTTATTAAAACCAGAAAATTATACACTAACAATATCTAATGACTACTGTAGCACAACAACTGATATCTATATTCCAGACTTAGATATTATATCAGCAAACATAAGTATTAGTCCTAATATATCTACCAATCAATTTGTAAGTAAATTATTAGTACCAATTTTTGATACTATCTTCATACCGTTTAAACATATTCAAGAAAACTCTAGTTTATGGCAACTAATTCAACAATTCATTAGTAGTGGTAAAATAGATATTAAAATAGATAATAATGTTGTTCAATATAATATTATTAGAAATTTCTTATTCCCAAATTGTAATAATAATGAAATAGAAATAGTAAGACTAGATAACAATTCTCATAATTGGTTTTTTTGTTTTCATGTTGCTCCTGGTATTAATTTATTAACTAATATCAGTATATTGAATTCTAAATTATCTATTATAGATAAAAAAAACGAAGCAGAATATAGATTAGTTTTTGGTTTAGAGGAAGATAGAATTAGTCACGATGATGCTAGTTTATTAATTGGATCATTAATAATTCCAGGAGTTAATACTAACTATTACGATAACAAAGATACTAATCTTACAGTATCGGATGTAATACCGATATCGCCATCGGATAATGATTTTTTAATAAAAAATATTAAGGCAAGTACCTATCTATCACTATATACTTTGGGATATACCACAAATATTTATTTTTTGGAAAACTTTAATGTCCTTACTCAGAATATCAATATAAATGATACAGCTTGCTCTATATCTAATGATGATTTTCAATATATTCTGAATATTAAAAAACTATTATTAACTATCAATAATGTTAACAATTATCAAAAATTATATATCTATGATAATTCTATTACTAATACTGGTTCAATCTATGTATCCATTTCTGGACCAACATCTATTAGACAAGATGATCTCTTAGTTAATAATTCATATAGTGTTGAATACTTTTCTTTTAATCAAGAATCAACAGAACTTCAATCATTTTATCAAAATAATCAGAAAATCTCTGGACCATCTCTTACTAATTTACCAGAATCCCACATAATCATAAGAATTAAAGATATTAATAATAATGTTGTGGATTATGTTACCATAAATGGATCACAGACCACACCATATTCTACATATTTTACACAAGCCTTGAATATATTACAAGAATATAATACTAATATTAAATCTTTGTTTAATTATGGAGATATTTTAATAACAATTTCCAAAGTTTCAAGTTCGGTTACCGAGTCTGAGAGCACGAACATAACAAATAATACTACTGTTAATATTTATAATACTTTGCCAAAAACCATAAAACAAAGCAATGATCTGACCAACACATCAAAAATAATACTTAATACAGCTCCCCCAAACGCTGTTTGTTATCTATTGGGGCCAAAAAATTATAAACAGCAATTTATTGGATATACTATATTTGAGAATGTTGTGCCGGGTGTATATAATATAATAGGAAATGAGGATTATCTTCTTGAGAATTTCTTATATCAGAATGATACTAGAATTATAGTATTAAAAAATAAGGAATATGATGCGACAATTAGTTTTGGTTCATATAAAAATCTAATACTGAAAAAATAAATTATGACCACACTGTGTTCTAATGCTGGTGCTCAATTTACGGTAGAAGACGTTAACTATCGTGGACTATACTATTTTGCGGGTGGTGCTGCCAATTTAATTGGTTTTAATATTAATTTTGGTATAGATAGTGATAATTTTACATTAACTATGGATCTTACTGGAGACCCTAATTGTGATGGAAATGTTGTTGTAAGATCACCAGAATTAGGTGTTCCAATATTATTTACCTGTTCTACCGGATTCTATTTTGGTGGAATTGTTAATAATATAACTTATGATGAAGGTTCTAGTGGTTTTAAGTATGTAGTAACCGTAAAAGATCCCAAACAGTTAATGGGAGAAGTAACCTTACTGCTTAAAAATTATTATTGCGTTATCCAAGACTGTAATGGCGCAGTAGCAAAAAATTTCATTAATGTTGCAAATATGATGGAGAAGAATGCGTTTGTTTGTCCTCCGGGCGAAGATTTTGAGAATTTTCCAAAAATGGGTAATTGTGCGGATTTTGGTAAGCCGGGCGTTGATTGGGTAACGCCACGCGGCAAAATCACAATGTCTCCAAGAAAACATGGAATATCATTAATAAAAATATTTGAAGCACTCAGAGATAACGACATAGAAATATACACAACAAATCCAGACTCAAATAGAAAACTACGTTTTGATTTTAGTGAAGTTATCCAGGCTCTAAAAGCTAGGGGTCCATTTAGTAGCACAACGAACGAATATATGTCTCTCTCAGCTTTAATAGCCGAAGCTGCAAAGTCTACCATGTGTGATACTATCACAACCATAGAACCAAATGGAAGAATAAAAATATGGATGCTTGATAGATCAGCCGCTGCTGGTACATCGTATGGTTTGGGTGGAGAAGGCAAGATTCCTAGTCTTATTCAAAATCAAAAGGCTAGTAAATTCAATGTTATGAGCAATAATTTTGGTGTTCAAGAGGTATATGAGCCAGCTCATAGAGTGATTGTTGGAGATAATATTCAATATCTAAAAGAAATTACTGTGAACTGGACAGAAAGAGATGTTACAAAAGCTAAGATTTTATGTTTTTTTGGCTATCAAGAACCAAATCCAATCAATGGAAATATCGACATAATTGCTGTTACACCAGCCGAACTAAAAGCTGTAGGTGTTACTATCAATACTGGACAACTATCCGATATTCTTGATGCTGCTGGATATCCGGGTTTTCCAAGAACATATCTTGTTAAAGAACAAGAGATGATTATAGCTAGTAAAAACGATACAACATGGCTTGCATATGGATCAGCTATACCAAATAGTTTAGCTGGAGCTGTAATGAGGCATGTTAATTTACCATTGGCTAATCTCGCATTTCAAACCGCTTTGGGCGTTTTTGAATTACTTAATAGACTCGCCCCAGATACTGATGCTTGGAAAATAGCTATGGGTCAACTATGGAATTTATTTGGTAATTTTTTAATTGATGACAAAGCATCTGTTGCATTTAAAAATGCTTTTAAATGGTTCTCAGAAAGTTTTGTTAATGTTTATTATGGACTTGAATATCTAATATTAGTAGATGAGTTATGTATAGCACCAGACCCAGAAGCTGCTGAAAGAGTTATAGTTGGATCAAGATCATTTGCAAAAAGTGATGCTAGCACTTTCTACGAATTATCTGATTGTCCTATAGATTCTGGTTATCCTAGCAAAACACAATTAGCTAACGATATTTTTGGTTTAAATATTGCTGGATCAGAAGGAACATTTTTTCAAACCTCGGAAGGTAAATATCAAGGATTTATTGTTGCAGATTTAGATACTCGAAGATCCATACCAGTAACAACATTAACAGGACAAGTAGCTAATCAGTGTTTTAAGATTGCTTATCAACTTTTAGATAATAATGCTTTCTTACATAAAAAACCAGCTGGGGGTGGTAATAATGATCAATTAGGAACAGCATATGTTAAAATTTCTAATAGAGGTGAAATTCTTGTAAAAAGAGATGGTGGTGGTAATATAGCTGGTTTAATGCATAAGTATGTTCAAATTAAATTAGAAACACCATTGAAGTGTGTTGTTGATTTTTGTGCTCAAGCTGGAGGCAATGACTGCGCACCACTCAATATAAACGATTGTGCTCATAGATTTTTTGCAGCTGGTCTAAATGTTATAGCTTTATTAACTGATAAAAAAGAAAAATTTGAACAAAGAATTAATGAACATGGTTTTGCTCCGATTACTAATGTTAATGTTTTAGATATTAATTTTGCTGCTGGAATGTTTACTCGTGTTGCATTGCCATTGAGAAGTAATGTTTATTCTTATGGTAGAAATAAAGGCAATTGTAATAATATTGATGGACCATTCATAGGAAGCCAAGGAGTTGTTGGTAAAACAGAATTTAAAAAAGACGATAATTTATGTCCTTGGAAATGCGGAGGATATGACCAAATGGAGATTATGGGAGCTATTCAAGCTCTCGATGGAATACGAGCAAGCAACACTGAGGAATCTGGCTCAATGCAGGTTGCAGAACCACCAGGACAATCTCTATCATACTATATCAGTACATATGGACTATTAATTAGAAATATATCTGTTAACTATAATGCTAGTGGTGCTACCACTACCTATAATTTTAGTACAAGAGTACCAAAATTTGCTAATTATGCACTAGCTCTTGTTGATCAACTACAGAAAATACAAAAAGCAAGACAAGACGTAACTAATATTATTAATAAGGCTCAGTCTGAGGCTCGTGGTAAAATTAATTCTTTATTTCAAGATTTGTACAAAAAGAAATTTGGTCTTGTTGATCCTAGTATAACTGATAAAGCTACGCCAGTAACGTTATTAATCGGTGGTTATTATACATTTAAATCTAAGGATTATGAAGTATCATCTGCTGCACCAGAGTGTGATAATGAAAAACAAATCTGTGCAACCGGAACAGGCAATCCACCAAACCATTATACTTGTGCTGATTTATATTGTAAACCACCAATAGAACTTCCAAAACCAACTGGTGGAACTGGAACATCTCCTCGAAACTATACTCTTGGTATAGAAAAATTAATAGATAGTAATGTTCAAATAGCATTTACTGGTGATCAATATAAGACACAAATTATGATGTCTATGGATGGTATAATGGCTCCTGTTTCTATTAAAGGTAGGGTGGGAGAGGATAAATGGCAAAGAGCTAGTAGATATTATGATTGCTGGATTAAAAATACTGGAATATTTAATCCTAGACCTCAAATGCCTCCTTTAAATCAGGACGAAAAGATACCAATAAACCAAAAATATCTGAATCCTATTTTGAATAGACATTTTCTAACAGACTGGGATGATAGAAAAGGAATGACAACAGACGGATGTAATATTCAAATATTAAGCTATAGCGATAAACCCCATCACTTACCAGATTCAGAAATTAAAGAGGATGCTACTGATTTTGGATTTTTTAGCTTGAGAGGACCATTAGTATTACAGTCTTGGGGATATGATACAGAAGGTAAGCCTATTCCTAATGCTGCGGACACAGTAGATAAAGCTGAAAGAGGCATATTCACTAATAAAAATCTTAAAAATAAGTTTATGGATCGTTGGATAAAGAATCCAATGACTTGGCCTGTTGGCCCAATTGATCTTAGGTTCGACAGAGATAGAGGAGTGTGGGTGTCTCCACCACAATCGGAGAGAATTATAGTTGCACAACTACTCTGTGATTTAAAATCATATGGTTCTGCTAAGGCATCATTATTAAATCCAACAGCGTGTGGCAAACAATACTTTGATAATTATGATATATGGGGTAAAGATGGCGAACAACTATTTTGTAATCTTAAAGATATTAAAATAACAGTATATGACTTTTTAGGCAGATCATTATGCGTTGGCACCAAAATTTATGCTGTAAATGTGGATGGTAAATATATTGTATTAGAAAGTTCTATAGTAGAAGATTCTACATGTGCTGGGATTGCTGGATCCGAAGACTGTGATTGCGAAGCTATTTGTGGTTGTAGTTCTTCCAGCACCTCTAGTAGTAGTTCTAGTAGTAGTTCCAGCAGTAGTTCTAGTAGTAGTTCCAGTAGTAGT